>OUNM011100869.1_pt1 | contig 21588 bp, 19 predicted proteins | sample 1769961 | NCBI WGS metagenome assembly OUNM01 (sample SAMEA3914820, study PRJEB12502) | metagenome | biome: forest; material: soil | place: USA | collected 2012-03-12 | depth 0.3 m
GAAGAATGCTGATCAAACCCAGGATCTGGTTGACGCCAACCGTCGGAATTGACTCCATTCGGGCTCGAGCCCGAGAGACAGGCTTACCGGGAGCAGGCGGCGGTTCAGGCGGGAACCGACCAGCGTCAGTTCCTTCTTGACGATTTCCTGCTGGCTGATGTTGCAGGGGGCCGGCGAGAAGCCGAGCAGCCCGATGCGCCCGGCCGGGCTGGCGAGGCGGCAGGCCTCCTCCAGCAGGGCCGGCACGCCGGCGCCGTCGATCACCACGGTCGGCCCCAGCCCCTCGTTCTCGTCGCGGACGGCGTCGGGCACCGCGACGCGGGTCGAGTTCAGGGTCACGTCGGCGCCGAATTCCCTGGCGCGGGCCAGGCGGTTGTCGTCGAGGTCGGCGACGATGCAGCGGGCGCCGTGCAGCTTGGCGACCTGCACCACGGTCAGCCCGACGGTGCCGGCGCCGTAGATCAGCACGGTGTCCCCGGCGTCGATGCCGGTGCGCGACAGCACGTTGGCGGCGATGGACAGCGGCTCGGCCAGCGCCGCGATCGAAAAGGGCAGGTCGTCGCGCACCTTGATGGCGTTGGCGGCGGGAACGGCGACGCGGTTGCGGAAGCCGCCGTCGCGGTGGACGCCGAACACCTCCAGATGGCCGCAGACGTTGGTGCGCCCGGCGCGGCAGGCGTAGCAGCGGCCGCAGGACACCACCGGATCGACGACGACATGGTCGCCGACCGCGACGCCGTCCACCCCGGCGCCGATCGCCTCGACGATGCCGCTGAACTCGTGGCCGATGACGCGGGGGTACACGGCGAACGGGTTGGAGCCGTGGTAGATGTGCAGATCGGAGCCGCAGATGCCGGCACGCTGGACGCGCACCAGGACCTCGCCGGCGGCGACGGCGGGATCGCGCTCGGCGGTGAGCGCGAGGACGTGGGGCTTTTCGACGGTCAAGGCAACCATGAGAACCATCCCTCGGTCGGAAAACGGGCAATCAGGAAAGGAGCAGCCAGGAAAGGGGCAGCCAGGAAAGGGGCCGTCAGGAAACGGCGTGTGAGGCCGGCGATCGCGCCGTGGTGGCGACGACCTTGCGGGCACCCTCGGCATACAGCCGGCGCAGCGCCGCCCGGACCGGGCCGGTGAAGCGGGAATCGGCCGGCAGGTCGTCGCCGAACACGGCGGCCAGCCGGAACAGCCCGTCGGCCAGACGGTCGGCCAGCCCGTCGGGATCGGCGGCGGCCCCGGCGGCGGCCTCGGCGGTGGCCCCAGCGGCGGCCCCAGCGGCGGCCGCGGCCGCGATCGCGGCCAGTTGGGGGGCCAGGGGGTCGCGCACGTCGATCGGCCGGCCCCGTTCGTCCACCCCGGCGACGTAGCGCATCCAGGCGGCGACGCCCAGCGCCAGCCGGTCGATGGCGGCGCCGGCCGCCAGCCGGTCGCGCACGGTGCCGAGCAGCCGCTGCGGCAGCTTCTGCGTGCCGTCCATCGCGATCTGCCAGGTCCGGTGGCGCAGGGCCGGGTTGCGGAACCGCTCGATCAGCGCGTCCTTGTAGCGTTCCAGGTCGGCGCCCGGCGGCAGGCGCAGGGTCGGGCCGGCTTCCGCGTCCATCAGGCCGCGGATCAGCCGGGCGAAATCCGGATCGGCGATGGCGTCCGACACCGTCTCGTAGCCGGCGAGGTAGCCGAGATAGGCCAGCGTCGAATGGCTGCCGTTGAGCAGCCGCAGCTTCATCGTCTCGTAGGGATGGACGTCGGCGACCATCTCCACCCCCTCCCGCTCCCAGGCCGGGCGCCCGGTCGGGAAGCGGTCCTCGACCACCCATTGGCTGAAGCGTTCGGTCATCACCGGCCAGGCATCCGCGGCGCCCAGCGCGGCGGCGACCTGCGCCCGGTCGGCGTCGGTGGTCGCCGGAACGATGCGGTCGACCATGCTGTTGGGGCAGGCGACGGCCGCGGCCACCCAGGCGCCGAAGGCCGGGTCGCGCAAGGTGGCGAAGCGGCGCAGGAGGCCGGCGACGGTGTCGCCGTTGCCGGGCAGGTTGTCGCAGCTCAGCACGGTGAAGGGGGCGATGCCCAGGGCGTGGCGGCGGGCCAGCGCCTCGGCGAGGAAGCCGATGGCGGTGCGCGGGTGCCGCGGTTCGGCCAGGTCGTGGACGATGTCGGGGTGGTCCTCGTTCAGCGCGCCGGTCGCCGGGTCGTGGCAATAGCCCTTCTCGGTGACCGTCAGGGTGACGATGCGCACCGACGGGCGGGTCAGCCGCTCCAGCACCGCCGCCGGATCCTCCGGCGCCACCAGGGATTCCAGGACGCAGCCGACCACGCGCAGGGTCTCGCCCGCGGCGTCGCGGATCGCGACGGTGTAGAGCCCGTCCTGCGGCGCCAGCGCGTCGCGCGTGTCGGGGCTGCGCAGGCTGACGCCGACGATGCCCCAGGGGCCGGCGTCGCGGGCCAGCGCGTCCTCGGTATAGACGGCCTGGTGGGCGCGGTGGAAGGCGCCGATGCCGAGATGGACGATCCCCGGCTCCAGCGCCGTCCGATCGTAGGCGGGGCGCTGGATGGCGGGGGCGATGCCCCGCAGGCTGTCGACGTTCAGGCGCATGATGGGCTCACCAGTTCCAGAGGGTGCCGTCGGCCAGGCGGGCGACCGGCAGGGAGGCGGGCGAATAGGGGTATTTGGCGGCCAGGGTCTCGTCGATCTCGACGCCGTGGCCGGGGGCCTCGCCCGGATGCATGTAACCGTTCGCCAGCGTGTAGCCGTGCGGGAAGACCGCGTCGGTTTCCGGGCTGTGCTCCATATGCTCCTGGACGCCCAGGTTGGGAATGGCGAGGCCGAGATGCAGCGCCGCGCCCATGCAGACCGGCGACAGGTCGGTGGCGCCGTGGCAGCCGGTGCGGACCTGGTGGAGCGCGGCGAAATCGGCGATGCGGCGCAGGTGGGTGATGCCGCCGGCATGCACCACCGAGGCCCGGATATAGTCGATCAACTGGTTCTGGATCAGGTCCTTGCAGTCCCAGATCGTGTTGAACACCTCGCCCACCGCGATCGGGGTGACGGTGTGCTGGCGGATCAGGCGGAAGGCGTCCTGGTTCTCGGCCGGGGTCGGATCCTCCATCCAGAACAGGCGGTAGGGTTCCAGGCTCTTGCCCAGCCGCGCCGCCTCGATCGGGGTCAGCCGGTGGTGGACGTCGTGCAGCAGATGCGGCCCCAGGCCGTGCCTGACCCGCAGCGCCTCGAACAGCGAGGGCAGGAAATCGAGATAGGCCTCGGTCGACCACACCGATTCCTGGGGCAGCCCCTTGGTCGCCGGCTCGTAGAATTTCTCCTTGGCGATGCCGTAGACGCCGGACAGGCCGGGGATGCCCGACTGGGCGCGGATCGCCTTGTAGCCCTTCTCGATGTATTCGCCGACGCGGTCCACCGTTTCGGCGACGTCGCGGCCGTTGGCATGGGCGTAGACCATCACGCCGTCGCGGCTCTGCCCGCCCAGAAGCTGGTACAGCGGCAGGCCGGCGATCTTGGCCTTGATGTCCCACAGCGCGGTGTCGACGGCGGCGATCGCCGCCATGGTGACCGGGCCGCGCCGCCAATAGGCCCCGCGGTAGAGATACTGCCAGATATCCTCGATCCGCTGCGGGTCGCGCCCGACCAGGCAGGGAACGACATGGTCGGCGAGGTAGGAGGCGACGGGCAATTCGCGGCCGTTCAAGGTCGCGTCGCCGAGGCCGGTCACACCCTCGTCGGTTTCGATCTTCAGCGTGACGAAGTTGCGGCCGGGGCAGGTGATGATGATGCGGGCGTTGGTGATCTTCATCGCGGGGTTCCAAACGGTAAGGTGCCGGCGTGCGGATGGGGCCCTGTGGACGGCATTGGCCGATCCGGTTCGGTCCGACGCGGGTACGGCGCTTGCAAAATCCGGTCGTGCGCCGTCATCCCGCGAAAACGGGAAACGGACGCAGGGACCGGTGTCGGGCGGTGGCGGCCGCGCGGGTTCAGCGCAACGGCGGAACGCGGTTGTCCTCGAAATACTCGCTGTTGGTGGCGGCGATGCGTTCGATGGCGGCGAAGACGGTGCGCAGATGGGTGCGCATCGCCTCCTCCGCCCCGTCGGCGTCGTGGGCGCGGATGCGGTCGATGATGGTGCGGTGCTGTTCGAAGATCATCGCCAGCCAATCGGTGCTCTGCAGCGACAGGCAGCGCACGCGGTCGAGCTGGGCCTTGACGTCCTGGATCAGGTTCCACACCGCCGGACGGCCGGCGATGCGGATCAGGTCGGCGTGCATCGCCTCGTCCGAGGCGAAAAAGGTGTCGGCGTCGTTGGCGGCGACGGCGCGCTCCTGCTCGACCAGATGGCGGTCGAGATCACGCGCCTGCGCCGGATCGAGCCGCTCCGCCGCCAGCCGGATGGTGCGGCATTCCAGCGTCTCGCGGACGAACTGGCTGTCGGCGACGGCCTCCAGCGCGATCGGCGCCACATAGGTGCCGACCTGCGGCACGATGCGCAGGAAACCATCGTCGGACAGCCGGCGAAAGGCGTCGCGGATGGGGGTGCGGCTGACGCCGAACCGGGCGGCCACCCTGGTCTCCGACAGGGCTTCGCCGGGCCGGAGCTGCCCGTTGAGGATCGCATGCCGCAGGACGTCGTAGGCGTCGTGCAGGCGAAGGCTGCGGGCGGCGGTGGCGTGGGGCAGCGGCATGGCGGATCGGCACCGTTGGGGGCAATGAACTTGTATACTAGGATACAAGTATCCGCGGCCCCGCGCAACAGCCAATTGTCCGGCACCCATCAGCGCCGGGAATCGGCGCGGAGGCGGTACGGCGGATGTGCGCGTCCGTCAGGGCCGGATGAAACGCTTGCGCAGCTCGGCAAAGGCCACCGTGGCCGCGGCGGTGGCTTCGGTGGAGGCTTTGGTGCCGGCCTGGGTGCTGAGGTCGGGATGGACGGTCTTCAACCGGGCCCGATAGGCGGCCTTCAGTTCGACCATGGTGGCCGGCATGGCGACGAGCCCCAGCGCGGCAAGCTGCCGGGCCAGTTCGGCATCGCCGGTGGTATCCGCCGGCCTTTCGGCGCCGCGCTGCCGCTTGCCGTCCTTCCCGGCGCCTTTCCCGGTGTTTTCCCGGGCGTTTTCCCGGGCGTCCTCCTGCGGCCCCTCGCCGGCCATCGTCCTGAACCCGGCGAGATCGACTTCAAGCGCGCCGATGTATGTTTCCAGCGCATCGAGCTGATCGAACCATGCGGTAAGCCGTTCGTCGAGCGTCGCCAGCGACCGTCGCAGCGCGTCCTTTCCGGGGCCGGGCGGCTCCGCCTTCTCGCGCGCCATCAGGATTTCGCGGGCCTCGCCGTAGCGCAGAAGATCCGCCACACGCTGTTCGCGCTCGGCCCGCGCCTCCGCGAGCGCCCGGCGGCAGCGGGCGGCCGCCGCGGCGGCCCGGGCCCGGACATCCTCGCCGGACCGGTCCGGGCCATGGCCATAGCCATGCCGGCGGCCGCCGGCCGCGGCCATCGCCTGACCCAGGACCAACCGCAGGAGCCTTCTGAGAACGCGTCCGGATGGCATGGTTTCGCTCGTCCATGACGTGGGTTGAGAGCCCGTCTGGCTATGAATGACTTATACCGAAGGCCGGCGGCTTTCCATTGCGACCGTCATTCCCGCGTTCGCGCATAGGCGCTCACTTAAGCGCGCAGACTATCTCCCTCTCCCGTCCCGGGAGAGGGAAGGGGCCCGCGAGAGCGGGAAGGGTGAGGGGCTATCCGAGAGTCGCGCACCTGGATTCTCGGATGGCCCCTCACCCTCCCCATGCTTTGCATGGGTCCCCTCCCTCTCCCGGGGCGGGAGAGGGCCTAAGTGAGCGCCTATGCGTTTTCACGGGGATGACGATGACGGGAGTGGAAGTCTCAAAGCGTCGCATCTCAAAGTATTCATCATTTTCAGAAAAGCAATGAAAACAAAGTGGGAGGGAGAAGGCGTGGATTGAGATTTTTTGACACAGATAAACACAGATAAACACAGATAAACACAGATGGACGAAGATAGGAAATGAATAAACATTGACATATGGATTTCATTTTCAATGTTCATCGGTTATCCATATCCATATCCATATCCATATCCATATCCATATCCATATCCATATCCATATCTATATCCATCTGTGTCTATCTGTGTTCATCTGTGTCAAAAAACACACTCATCCCAATATTGAGCTCGCGGGAAAAAATCCTTGAACACTTAAGTCCGCACACAGGCACCTCCCGGCCGCCGTTCCAGATACCGGGTTGCCAGTTCCACCAGCCGCTCGCGCCCGAAGCTGGGGTCGTGGCCGGCGTGGACGACGCTGACCGGCAGGCGGCGCAGGCGCTCCATGGTGCGGCGGTAATCCTCGATGTCGGCGCCGGGGATGTCGTCCAGCAGCGGCCCGTCATAGATCGCGTCGCCGGAGAACAGCGTTCCGGTCGTGGCTTCCCACAGCCCGATGCCGCCCGGCGAATGCCCGGGCAGGTGCAGAATCTCGAAACGGCGGTCCCCCAGGTCGACCATGTCGCCTTCCTCGACGATGATGGTCGGCGTGGCCGGCTTCACCCGGTAGCCGTCCGGATCGTAATCGGCGTGGGGCAGGGCGGTGATCAGCTCCTCGCCGACCTCGTAGCCGGCGTCGCGGAGCTTGCGCAGCTCGTCGGGGCTGGAATCGCGGGTGTGCAGGGCCGCGCGGCCGCGCGGATGCTGCAGGCGGTCCGCTTCCAGCCGGTGGACCAGGCAGGTGTCGAACTCGTGATGGCCGCCGATATGGTCCGTGTGGGTGTGGGTCGCCGCGGCGACGACGGGTTTGTCGAACAGGGCGCGGGCGGCCGCACGCAGGCTGCAGATGCCCATGCCGGTGTCCACCAGCAGGTCGCGGTCGCGGCCGCGCACATGCCAGATGTTGCAGCGGAGCAGCGGGACGACGTGCGGTTCCCACAGCAGGGTGACGTCGTCGTCGATCCGCCGGACCTCGAACCAGCGCTCGGCAATCTGGACGGGCATGGGGTGCCTTTCTTCTGGGGTGCCGTCGCTCACGGCACGGATCCGAGCCCCTTCGGGAGCTTGGCCGATCCACCGGCGCAGTCCATCGGCGAAACGGCGGACATTGCCAAACAGTGCCACCCTTTCCTACCCTATGCACGCAGATTGAACACCACCGAGAGGAACTTGACCGGGCTGCGAAGAATGCGTTCGTGACCATGCACCGAACTTGCGTCGAAGACCAGCGTATCGCCGGGATGAACATCGACCAGGGCATCCGCATAGCGATACACCATGGATCCTTCCAGGATATACATGAACTCGATGCCGGTGTGCTGGAAACCCGGACTGTTCGTCGCCGTTTCGTTGATCGTGACAAGGTAGGGCTCGACGTATTTCTCGCCGGAAAGCAGATGGCCGAGGAGATGGTAGTCGATGCCGGCCTTCGAGCCTCGACGCTGCACATGGATGCCCTTCCCGGCCCGCACCAGCGAATAGTCGGCCCGCTGGTCGTGGCTGGCGAAGAGGCGGGCGACCGGGACCTTGAGCGCGCCGGCAAGGGAAAGCAGCGTGGTGAACGACGGCGTCGCGGTGCCGCCCTCGATTTTCGACAGCATGCCGTTCGACAGGCCGGCGGCCTGCGCCAGCATGTTCGCGGTCATGTTCAAGCTGAGCCGCAGGCTCCGGACCTCCTTGCCGACCGCGACGGCCAGGGCGTCGGCATCGCCGTTTTTGGCGATGCTTTCCCTTGGTTTGGCCGGCTCAGGCGTTGCTTTTTCCTCTTCTGCCGAACCGGGGCGGATCATCATGGACAGGGCTTCCCGCCTTATCCTTTTTCCTTGAGCGGGCTTCCCCGTCTCGGATTTCCTAGTCTCGGGCGTCCGGGTCATCGCTTCACCTCCATGGAAGGCGGGTTCGTCCCCGCGGTTCGCGTCCATCCGCGGCCACGCTTGTGTGGTCGCGGCCGCCTAGTTTTTCATGACAGGAAAATATTTTCCGCGCAATTGACTCGCTGCGGATTTTGCCGCCAGATTGGTGACACCCGGAGCCAATCAGAAAGAGCAACATCAGTATAGGAGAAGTGATATGAGCGATCTGAAAAAGACGGCGCTGGTCTGCGCCCTGGCCCTCGGTGCGATCGTTGCAAGAAATGCGGATGCCCGGGACCTTAAAATCGCAACGGAAGGCACCTACGCTCCCTGGAGTTTTGTCGACGGTAACGGCCGGTTGACCGGCTGGGACGTCGATATTGCGAATGCTCTGTGCGGCGAGATGAAGACGACCTGCGTGATCATGGCGCAGGAATGGGACGGCATCATTCCCGGACTGAACGCCCGGAAATACGACATGATCGTCGCCAGCATGGGCGTCACCGAGAAGCGAAAGCAGCAGGTCGCCTTCACGAAGAAGTACAAGAACACGGCCAGCCAGTTCGTTGCCGAAAAAGGCACGATCACCGACACCACGCCCCAGGCGCTGGCCGGGAAACGCATCGGTGTGCAACGTGGAAGCATTCAGGACGAGTACCTGACGAAGACCTATCAGAACTCGAACATCGTCCGTTACGACAAGACGACCGACGTCGAACTCGATCTCCTGTCGGGTCGCGTGGACACGCTGCTGGCGAACAACATAACCTCGATGCTGGGCTTCCTCGCCAGGCCCGAAGCGGCCGATTACGATCTCGTCGGTCCGGCCTACACCGGCGGCATCCTTGGTGAAGGCAACGCGATCGCCCTGCGCAAGGATGACGTCGACCTGCTGTCCCAGGTCAACGCCGCGATCGACGCGATCATCGCCAACGGGACCTACGACAAGATCACGGCCAAGTATTTCAAGTTCAAGCTGATGTAAATCGCGTCGCCGAAACCGGCGCCATCGGAAAATAATTCGCGTTCCCGACAAAAAGGCATCACGAGCATGGTCACGTTCGCCACCCTGGGCCCGTCCGGCACGAATCACGAGCTCGTTACGAAAGAATACATCAAATTCCATGAAATCGAGAACGCCGACATCGCGCTCGTGTCCGATTTTGCCCAGGCGACGGATGGCCTGCTTTGCGGCGACTATGACTTCATCATTCAATGCGCGGTGCACCCCGATACGCCATCGACCATCGGGGCCAATTTCAAGACGATCTTCGCGGTCGACAGCTTCATATCGCGGAGCAAGGAGCTCGCGGTTCTGACCCGCCGGGAGGTCGATCGGCCGAACTCCATCGGGCTGCTTCTGCCGGCGACCCAAAGCTACATCAACATCGAGAAGTGGGGTGAAAAGTTCACCGCGCCGTCGCTTCCGATCATCTTTCAAAATATGCTCGACGGTGACTATGATTCGGCTCTCGTCTATCTCGAATATGCGGAGCAGTATCCCGACCGCGTGAGGGTCGACGAGGTTCTCGGATCGCCGGACGATGTCTGGATCGTCTATAGCCTGGAACGGACCTCCGCCGGGAAGATCCAGGCCTGGAAGGACGGCCCGGTCAGCCGGATCATCCGGAAGAAGCTGGATACCGAAGCGCCGCCGAAACAGGGAAGCCCAGCCCCATGACGATCTCCTCCGGCTATGGTCTTCAGCTCGTCCAGGGTGCGGTCGTCACCCTGGGGGTTGCCGTCGTGGCCCTGGCGCTCGGCACCGGCATCGGGATAGTGCTCGGCGCCGTCAAGACCTACGGAACGCGGCCGCTGCGCTATGTCGTCGAAGCCTACACCTCGATCATACGGGGTGTTCCGGACCTCATCGTCATCTATCTCATATATTTCGGCAGTACGGTCGCGCTGACGAAACTGACCGGGCAGTACGTCAACGTCAACGGCTTTTCGGCCGGCGTGTTTTCCCTTGCCTTCATCTTCAGCGCCTATGCCAGCGATATTTTCCGCGGTGCCATCCGACAGGTGCCCCGCGGGCAGATCGAGGCCGCCAAGGCGCTCGGCCTGTCCGGCAGGGTCATGTTCTTCAAGATCGTGTTGCCGCAAGCCTGGCGCCTGGCAATTCCCGGATTCGGCAATCTGTCGATCATCCTCCTGAAGCAGACCTCGCTCATCTCGGTCATCGGCCTCGAGGAACTGCTCCGGGCGTCGGCCGTCGTCTCGGGGGCCACGCGGGAACCCTTCCAGGTCTATTCCGTCACGGCGCTGATCTATTTCTGCATGACCAGCGTTGCCTCGTACGGGCTGCGATGGATGCGGATTCGTTCCAATCGCGGCTACGCGTGAGGCAGAGATGCTCGATACCTCCATCATGGCGGATGTGCTTCCGCACCTGCTTCAAGGCCTTGCGACGACCGGCAAACTGTCGATCCTCATCCTGATTCTCGGGATGCTGCTGGCCATCCCGCTCGCTTATGCCCGCAACGCTCGATCGCCCTGGCTGCATGGTCCCGCCAACGCCTACATCCTGGTGATCCGGGGCATTCCGTCCCTGCTGCAGGTCTTCCTTCTTTACTATGGCCTGGGCCAACTCGGCTTCGTCAGGCATTCGATGCTCTGGCCCATGCTCCGCGATCCCTTCTGGTGCCTGATCCTCGCGCTCGGCCTGAATTCGGCCGCCTACACCGCGGAGATTCTTTCCGGAGCCCTGAGGCTGGTTTCGAAGGGAATGACCGAAGCGGCCCACGCCCTCGGCCTTTCCTGGTATCAGACGCAGAGGAACATCACGGTTCCGCTGGCGCTGCGCGCCGCCCTTCCCGCCTATGAAAGCGAGATCATCCTCACCGTGAAGGCGACGTCGCTGGCCAGCACGATCACGCTGCTCGATCTGACGGGGGTCGCCCGCCTCGAGGTTTCGAAGACCTTTGCGCCCTACGAGGTGTTCCTGACGGCCGGCGCCCTCTATTTCTGCATCACGACCGGCCTGTCCTGGCTGTTGCGCCGGCTTGAGAACCGCCTCTCCATCGACAATCTCGGGACGGTCACGGCCCCCGGCGCCGGCGCCGTCGAGGGGACGGCGCGCGCGTAGGGCCATCGGCGGTTTCGCCATGCCGTTCCGGCCGGTCCCCTTCCCATGGTCCCGGCCCCATCCATTCCAGGGACCCTTCCAAGGACATTTGCAATGCGGCAATCAATGGCGACGGCGGGCGGTACCGTGGCGATGACGGGCGTCGGCAAGCGCTTCGGCACTTTCCATGCGCTGAGCGGCATCGACCTGACGGTCGGCCGCAGTGAGAAGGTGGTGATCTGCGGCCCTTCCGGTTCGGGGAAATCGACCCTCATCCGCTGCATCAACCGGATCGAAACCCATGATGCCGGCGCGATCGTCGTCGATGGAGTAACCCTGGATCACCGGGCTGCCAACATCGACAGCGTGCGCCGGGACGTCGGCATGGTGTTCCAGAGCTTCAACCTGTTTCCGCACCTGACGATCCTGGCGAACTGCATGCTGGCGCCGACCAAGGTCAAAGGCCTCGGCGCATCCGAGGCACGGGATCTGGCCATGCATTTCCTCGGCAAGGTCAGGATTGCCGGGCAGGCCCTGAAATACCCGTCCCAGCTTTCCGGCGGCCAGCAGCAGCGCGTCGCCATCGCCCGGGCCCTGTGCATGATGCCGAAGATTCTGCTGCTGGACGAGCCGACCTCCGCCCTCGATCCAGAGATGGTGAAGGAGGTCCTCGACACGATGACCGCGCTGGCCGGCGACGGCATGACCATGATCTGCGTGACGCACGAGATGGGATTCGCGAAGGAGGTGGCGGATCGCGTCATCTTCATGGACCGGGGCGGCATCGTCGAAGAGGGGACACCGGCGGAATTCTTCCAGCGCCCGAAGACGCGGCGCGCCGGCGACTTCCTCTCCCAGATCCTGCATTGACGGTTCTTCATTGATCCGCCCGGCGCCGCACCGCTCTACGGTGCCGGGGCCACCACCTTCATGACGAAGGCGGTCGGCTTGTCGGTCGGGCCGAAGGGGCCGGGGACCTTGTTGGCGACCGGCGGCAGGCTCTTCAGATAGGCGGCGATCGCCTGGGCGTCGGCGTCGGTCAGGACGGCGAAGGACATCCAGGGCATGATCGGCGCCAGCATCCGGCCGTCCGGCCGCTTGCCGGCCCGCAGCGCCGTGACGATCTGCTCCTCGGTCCATTCGCCGAGGCCGGTCGCCTTGTCCGGCGTCAGGTTGGGGCCGTGGAACACGCCCAGCCCGGGAAGCTCGAAGCCGACCTCCGAGCCGCCCAGCGCGCGGGCCATGTCGGGCTTGCCCAGCAGATGGCCCGGCGTGTGGCAGTCGTTGCAGCCGCCGATGGTGACGAGGTATTTGCCGCGCTCCGTCCGTTCGTCGGCAAGCGCGGGGGCCGCCGTGACGGCGGACAGCAGCAGGGCGGCGCACAAGGCCTTGGGGATCATCGTCGATACCTCCGGTGCGTCAGGCGGCGACCGCGCCGCGGACGAGGGACGAGACCGCCGCGACCACCGCGTCGGCCTGGGGAACGAAGGCCTGTTCCAGCGGGAAGCTGGCCGGGGCCTCCTGCCCGATGGCGGTGCCGGTGCCGGCGGCACGGCCGCGCCGCTGCAGGCCGACCCGGGTTTCTTCGCAGGCCCCGATCGGCATCCTGCGTTCCGGGGCCTCCACGGAGGAGAAAATGGGCATGTCGGTCGTCTCCGTGACGTCGTTGACGCAGAGGAGCCTACGCAGGCAATCGACCAAAGCTTGCTGAATATTGCCGAACCGGGCGCAAAAAGTCGCAAGGGTTTCAGGGCGGATAACATTATGCGGCTGGCGGGAGCGGGAGGGCGCCGCCGGCGGCACGCCGTGACGTTTTGGCCGTCCAGCACACCGGCGTCATCGAGAGCCGAAGGATCAGTCTCAATCACCATGTTCGATCTCCACCGGGTTGGACGGCGGTCGCGCCGTCTGGACCGTACCCTTCGCCATGAACCGGGATCATCCGGCTGCAGGAGGTAAGACGAACGGGTGGTTTCCGTCCTGCGCCGAGACGCTGTGAGCAAAATGAGACATGAAGACTGCATAAAAATTGGCGAATACTGTGGCTGAATCGGCGCAATGTTGCCGTTGTGCAGCAAACAAGCGCTGCTGTTCATGCCTGCTTTTTGTCACCGCGGTCGATGGCATTTGGCTAAAATTGGCAATAGATCGTTAACCTTTTCGGCCAACCGTTAGGGCATTCCCACCGAACGAGGTATGACGATGGCCAGCATCACAACCGGCCTGACGGCCACGACCATTGCCGTCAATGCCTACGGGTATTCCAGCGACGGGATCGCTCCGCATTTCCGCCTGCTGGTCGACGGCCAGGAGGTCGGCCAGGCGACCGTCGCCGCCACCAGTTCCAAGGCCTACGGTTTCAGCACCCAGCTTGCCGCCGGGCAGGCGCACACGGTGCAGGTCGTTTACGACAACGATGCCATCAACAGCCAGTACCGCGACCTGTACGTGCAGTCGCTGGTCGTCAACGGCCACAGCCTGCTGCCGGCCGGCGCCACCTACGAACGCTACGACGACGGCGCCGCCAGCAAGACGATGGCGGGCCAGGAAGGGCTGTGGTGGGACGGCGCCCTGACCTTCAGCACGCCGGCGAGCTACTACGCGGCGGCGACCACGACCACCGGCACCACGGCCACCGGCACCACGGCCGGCACGGTGACGGGTACAACCACCACGGGTTCTTCCGGCACCACGGCCGGCTCCACGACCGCCGCGGCAGCCACCACCAATACGAGTATCGTGGTCAACGCGTTGGGGACGGCGGCCGGCGGCCAGAACGCCCATTTCAACCTGCTCGTCGACGGCACGAAGGTGGGCGAGGGCACGGCCGGCACCAGCGCCCAGGACTTCCGCTTCACCGCCGCCCTGGCCGCCGACACCGGGCACAAGGTGCAGGTGCAGTTCGACAACGACGCCGCCGTCGGCGGTTCCGACCGCAACCTGATCGTCAATTCCGTCACCATCAACGGCACCGCGACGGACGCCACCGCCGGCAACGTGACCTACGACAAGGGCGCGCTGGACGGCAAGGACGTGGTCGCCGGCCAGAAGGGCCTGTGGTGGGACGGCACCCTGGTGGTCGACGCCGGCAAGGGCCTGTTCGCGGCCACCGGCACTTCCACCACCGGCACCTCCACCACCAGCACGGGGACCTCGACCGCCGCGTCCGGCGACGACACCATCGTCGTGAACGCCCACGGCACTGCGGCCGGCGGCGTCAACGCCCATTTCAAGCTGCTGGTCGACGGCACGCCGATCGGCGAAGGCACGGCCGGGACCGGCGACCAGAATTTCAGCTTCAAGGCGGATCTGACCGCCGACACCGCGCACAAGTTGCAAATCCAATACGACAACGACGGTGTCGTCGGCAGCCAGGACCGCAACCTTCACGTGAACACCGTGACCGTCAACGGTCACGCGGTCGGGGCGTCCGACAGCATCGTCACCTACGACCGCGGCGCGCTGGACGGCAAGGACGTGATCGCCGGCCAGTCCGACCTCTATTGGAACGGCACCCTGGTGGTCAACGCCGACAAGAGCTATTTCGCCGGCACCACCACCTCCACCGGCACGGGCTCCACCGGCACGACGACGGGCGGCACGACGACGACGGACGGGGGCTCTTCCACCGGGGACGGCTATCTGCACACCGAAGGCAGCCAGATCGTCGACAGCGCCGGCAACACCGTGAAGCTGACGGGCGTCAACTGGTTCGGCGCCGAAGGCTATGCCTTCGCGCCGCAGGGGCTCTGGCAGGACAGCTACACCCACATGATGGACCAGATGAAGGCGGAAGGGTTCAACACCATCCGCCTGCCCTGGTCGGACGCCATGCTGGCCAACAACCAGATGCCGTCCGGCATCGACTATTCGAAGAATCCGGATCTGGCCGGCAAGACCGCGCTGGAGGTGTTCGACAAGATCATCGACTACGCCGACCAGACCGGCATGAAGATCATCCTCGACCACCACCGCTCCGGCGACGGCGCCTCGGCCAACGAGAACGGCCTGTGGTACACCGACCAGTATCCGGAATCGACGATGATCGCGAACTGGAAGATGCTGGCGCAACGCTACGCCGACAACCCGTCGGTGATCGCCGCCGACCTGCACAACGAACCGCACGGCAGCGCCACCTGGGGCGACGGCAACGCGGCGACCGACTGGGGGGCGGCGGCCGAGCGGATCGGCGACGCCATCCAGACGGTGAATCCCAACTGGCTGCTGATCGTCGAAGGCGTGGAGAAATCGTCGGAAGGCACCTATTGGTGGGGCGGCAACCTGGACGGCAGCAAGACCGACCCGATCGATTTCACCGTCGACCACAAGCTGGTCTATTCGGTGCACGACTACCCGCCGTCGTTGGCCGGGTTCGGCTGGTTCAACGACTCCGACTTCCCCAACAACATGTCCGATGTCTGGACCGACGCCTGGGGCTACCTGATCCAGAACAACGTCGCACCGGTCCTGGTCGGCGAATTCGGCACGAAGCTGGAAACCACCCAGGACCAGCAATGGCTGAACGCGCTGGTCAAATACATGGACGGCGACTGGAACCTCGACGGCAAGAGCGACCTCGCCGCCGGCAAGGAGGGCGCAAGCTGGACCTACTGGGCCTGGAGCCCCGGTTCGGGCGACACCGGCGGCATCATGACGGACGACTGGACGGTCAACAGCGCCAAGATGGACGCCATCAGCCCGGCGATTTTCCACGGCACCATCGCCTGACCGGCCGGCCGTTGGCGGTGGGGCATGGCGGGGCGGTCATTGCGGTGGCCACTCCGCCGGCCGCCGCCTGAAGATGGTCGAATCCGGGTCGTCCGTCGGGTCGTTCCGCAGGAACAGCGCGGCGCTCAGTTCGCGCATCCAGGCCACCGCGGCGTCCTCGTGGGCGCGCCGGTGCCAGAACTGCTTGATCTGGATCAGCGGGATCTCCAACGGCGGCTCCAGCAGCTTCAGCGGGCACAGCCCGGCGTAGGACACCCCGAGCGCGCGCGGGACGATGGCGATCAGGTTGCTCGTCGCGATCAGCAGCGGCACGCTCATGAAATGCGGCGAGCGCAGCATGATGCGGCGGCTGAGGCCGCGCTCCTGCATCGCCTTCTCGAAGATCTCCTGGCTCCGCCCGGCCTGGCTGACCACGATGTGCTCGGCCTCCAGGAACTCCGCAAGGGTCAGGCGGTCGCCGATGGTCGGATGGTCGCGGCCGGCCAGGCAGACGAAGGGATGCTCGAACAGGGCCTGCTGGTAGAGCGCCGCCCCCTTCAGGTCGGGGAAATAGCCGATGGCGAGATCGACCTCGCCGTTGGCCAGGGCGGCCGACAGATCCTCCGGCGGTATGGATACCGACCGCAACGTCACGCGCGGCGCCAGCCTGCGCAGCCGCTCCATCAGCGGCGGCAGGATCACCAGCTCCCCGAGATCCGACATGCTGAGGGTGAACATGCGTTCGACCGTCGACGGGTCGAAGGCGGTGGGCCGCAGCACCTCCGTCCGGATCGTCTGGATGACGCGGTGGACCGGATCCTGCAGCCGCAGCGCGCGGTCGGTCGGCTGCATGCCGGTCGCCGTGCGGATGAACAGCTCGTCCTCGAAGAACGCCCGCAGCTTGTTCAGCGAGAAGCTGACCGTCGGCTGGCTGAGCTGCAGCCGCTTGGCGACCGCCGTCACGTTCCGCTCCTCGAACAGGGCGTCGAGCAGGAGGAGGAGGTTGAGATCGAGGCGGCGCAAATCCATGGGCTCAATATCGCTTATTTAAACAATTCGATCAACGGATGGTCCGCCGGGGCGGTAGAGTGATGACACGCGACGAAGCAGGATTTTCGAGTTTCAAGAATATTAGCGGATTCATTGGGAATATCTATAAATGATATCATCGCATTTCCGAAAATATTTCATGTAGAAAACGGGAAATTTGTAATATTCATGAAGATTAAGAACCGGCATGACTACAATTTTCTTGTCTCGAAGGTCGACAATCTCCCATGATGGCCGTCATCCCCGTGAAAACGGGGATCCAGGGCAATTCGGCAAATGTCCTGCGTTGCCCTGGATTCCCGCCTTTGCGGGAATGACGGCTGAAGGGGGGAATCGTCGGCTTCGACAGCAGAATACAGCGTTCAGCGAGCGCCTATGCGCTCATCAACGGAATGACAATGCCAGTCTGACAGCCCGTATGACCATGCTTTTTATGGAAAGCGGGTCGATGAATAGAGATTGAACCACCAAGACACAAAGGACACCAAGATTTTCACAAAGAATCCCAGGTGGCCGCTGGAACGCCGGCAAATCGTTGCCTCTTGGTGAAATATCTTTGTGCCTTTGTGTCTTGGTGGTTCACCCGTCAACAACCAAGTCGCGTCCCAAGAAGAAACAGATCAAACGGGCTCTGAATCGTCAACCGATCGCCCCGGGGATGAAGGGTCGATGGGTCGAGCTTTCGCGCGCCGCTCCGACGCGCCGCTGATCAAACCGAGACTGTGGGATCAAACAGCATGGTGACTCTTCCGAACACGGCCCCCGCCACGGCCTTTCCGCTCGATCACTGGTACGTCGCCGCCTTCGGCTGGGAGCTGGCCGACAAGCCGCTGGGCCGGACGTTGCTGAACCGTCCCATCGTCCTGTTCCGCACGGCGGACGGCACCGTCGCCGCGCTGGACGACCGCTGCTGCCATCGAGCCCTGCCGCTGTCCTGCGGCACGCTGGAGGCCGACGGGCTGCGCTGCGGCTACCACGGCCTGCTGTTCGGCGGCGACGGCCGCTGCCGGGAGATCCCGGGCCAGGCGAAGATCCCGGGCAAGGCGCTGGTCCGTTCGCACATCGTGCGCGAACAGGACCGGATCGTCTGGATCTGGTTCGGCGCGACCGAGGATTCCGTGCCGACGGAAGCCCCCCCGGCCTACCCGGTGCATTCCGACCCACGCTATGTTTTCGGCGGCGACGTCTACCATTACGACGCGCCCTACCAGTTGATCCACGACAACCTCCTGGATCTCAGCCATCTCGGCTACGTCCACCTGCGGACGATCGGCGGCAACGCCCGCATCCACATGCACGCCGACACCCGGGTCGAAAGCGACGAGCGCTCGGTGCGCGTCCTGCGCCATATGCCGCGAACCGACCCGCCGCCGACCTACACCGCCGCCTACCCCTTCGCCGGGCCGATCGACCGCTGGCAGGAGATCGAGTTCCACGTCTCCCACCTGCTGATCTGGACGGGCGGGGTCGACGCCGGGCGCGAGCCGCTCGACGACCCCGGCCGCGGCGGCTTCCACATGAAGGGCTTCCACGGGATCACGCCGGAGACGGCGGACACCGCCCATTATTTCTGGACGATGGCGACCAATCCGCAGAAGGACCCCGACCGGATCAAGCGGACGGTGATCGAGCAGACGGCCTTCACCTTCGAGGAGGACAAGCTGGTCATCGAGGCGCAATACGCCAACATGCGGCGCTTCGGCATGCCGCCGACGCTCGACATCCATGTGGACGCCGGCCCCAACCGGGCGCGCCGGATCATCGACCGCCTGACCCGCTGCCGGGCGGATCAGCCTTGAAACACGGGAAAATTTCCATGGGAGGAACGATGCGCAGCATGCGCTGGCTGATCGCCGCACTCGCCGCCGGTGGCGTCGGGCTCGGCCTGGCGGCACCCGCCGGGGCCGGGATTTCGGACAAGCTGGTCAGGATCGGCGTGCTCACCGATCTGTCCGGGGTCTATTCCGAATACAACGGGCAGGGGTCGGTCGCCGCCGCCCGCCTGGCGGTCGAGGATTTCAACCGCGACCGCCAGGACATCGCGGTCGAGCTCGTCGTCGGCGACCACCAGAACAAGCCGGACATCGGCTCCGCCCTGGCGCGCCGCTGGCTCGACGTCGACAAGGTCGACGCCATCGTCGACGTCCCGAACTCCGCCGTCGCCTTCGGGGTCAACGAGATCCTGCGGGGCAGCCGGGCGACCTTCCTCGCCTCCACCCCCGCCAGCTCCGACCTGCACGGCAAGGCCTGCTCGCCGAACACCGTGCAATGGCTGCAGGACACGCGCGCCCTGACCAATTCGACCGTTTCGGCGATCGCCCGGACCGGCGGGTCGAGCTGGTTCTTCATCACCTCCGACTACGCGCTCGGCCATGCGCTGGAGCGCGACGCCGGCGAGGTGATCAAGGCGAACGGCGGCCGGACGGTCGGCTCCGCCCGCCACCCGCTGAACACCGCCGACTTCTCGTCCTTCCTGCTGCAGGCGCAGAGCTCCGGGGCGACGGTGGTCGGGCTGGCCAACGCCGGCGGCGACACCCTGACCGCGATCAAGCAGGCCAACGAATTCATGATGACCGGCCAGGGGCAGACGCTGGCGACCTTCCTGCTGTTCATCAACGACGTCCACGCGCTGGGGCTGGAGACCGCCAAGGGGCTGCTGTTCACCGAAGCCTTCTACTGGGACCTGAACGACCAGACCCGCGCCTTCAGCCAGCGCTTCGCGCAGCGGGCCGGCGGCAAGATGCCGAGTTCCAACCAGGCCGGGGTCTATTCCGCCACGCTGGCCTATCTGCGGGCGGTCGCCGCCACCGGCAGCGACGACGCGGCCGCGGTGATGGCGGAGATGCGGCGGGCGCCGATCCGCGACCCGCTGTTCGGCGAGGTCGTCGTCCGCCCCGACGGGCAGGCGGTGCACCCCATGTACCTGTTCCGCGTCAAGCAGCCGGCCCAGTCGAAGAAGCCGTGGGATTATTACGAGCTGGTGCGGACGCTGTCCGCCGACGAGGCCTTTCCGCCGATGCGTCCGGGCGAATGCCCCCTGATCGCCCGCAATTGAGCGTTCCGATGACACCGATCGGAAGGACAGGAGACCCCACGATGATCGAGGGGATGATCGAGGGGATGATCGAGGTGACGGTCGTGCGCAAGCGGCGGGAGGCGCCGGACGTCTGCAGCTTCGAGCTGCGCCGGCCGGACGGGCTGCCCCTGCCGGCCTTCGACGCCGGGGCGCACATCGACGTTCACATCCGCGACGGTCTGGTCCGCCAATATTCGCTGTGCAATCCCCCCGACGAATGCCACCGCTACCTGATCGGCGTGCTGCGCGATCCGCAATCCCGCGGCGGATCGGCGGCGATGTTTGATGCGGTGGGGGAGGGGGCGCGCCTGCGGATCGGCACGCCGCGCAACCTGTTCCCCCTGGTTCCCGCCGGCCGCACCCTGCTGTTCGGCGGCGGCATCGGCATCACGCCGATCCTCTGCATGGCCGAACGGCTGTCGCTGCAGGGGGCCGGCTTCACGCTGCATTACTGCGCCCGTTCCCGCCACCGGGCGGCCTTCCTCGACCGGCTCGCCGGTTCCCCCTTCGCCGGGCGGGTGCGCCTGCATTTCGACGACGGGGCGGCGGACCAGAGGCTGGATTGTCCCGCCGTCCTGGCCGGGGCGGACCGGGACAGCCGCCTCTATGTCTGCGGCCCGGCCGGCTTCATGGAGCATGTGATCGGCACGGCGCAGCGCCTCGGCTGGGACCCGGAGCGGATCCACCGCGAATATTTCGCGGCCGGCCAGGCTGCGAAGGCCGACGGCGATGGCGCCTTCACCCTTCGCCTGGCGCGCCGCGGGCTTGCGCTGACGGTTCCGCCGGAGCGGACGGCGCTGGAGGTGCTGCTCGACGCCGGGATCGACGTCCCGGCCTCCTGCGAGCAGGGCGTGTGCGGCACCTGCCTGACGCCGGTGCTGGCGGGCACCCCCGACCACCGCGACGTCTTCCTGACCGACGCGGAGCACGCCCGCAACGATCGCTTCACCCCCTGCTGCTCGCGGTCGCGGACGGACGAGCTGACCGTCGATCTTTGAACGCCCGCCCGGCACCAGTTTCCAGTTCTGGAAATCGGAAACCGGTTTCAGCACGACCGTGTGGGCGGACGGATATCGACGAGCCGAAACGACCACCCCGTCATCGTCATCCCCGTGAAGGAGCATAGGCGCTCACTTAAGGGTGCTTAAAATCCCCTCTCCCGGGACGGGAGAGGGCCAAAGTTAGCGCTTATGCGCCTTTAAGTCGGCGCCGGCGCGCAAAAATCTTCAAAAAGATGAGGAAACGGACAGAATGACAAGAACGGGTCTGCTTGCCGGCTGCGCCCTGCTGCTGGGCGTGCCGTGCGCCGCACAGGCGCAGACGGCCTTCACCGTCACGATCTTCGGCGACGCCTTTTTCGAGGCGGCGGCGGTCAGCGCGCGGAACGACGCCGGGCTGCGCAGCACCGAGTTCCGCAACCGCTTCCGCGTCAACATCCTGCCCAAGGCCAAGGCCGACAACGGGCTGGAATACGGCGCCCGGCTGCGCGTCCGCGCCAACGACGGCACCCGCGTCGCCGACAGCGACCGCGCCTTCCTGTTCGCCAACGGGTCGTTCGGCACGCTGCAGCTCGGCGTCGTCAACGGCGTGACCAACGAGATGTGGGCCGGCCGCCCGGCCGACTACCACCACATCTTCGGCTTCTACGACGCGCCGCGCTTCTGGTTCGGCAGCGGGACGACCAACCTGTCCAACCCGGTCGGCACCTTGACCGACGCGTCGGACCTCTACGCCAACGGCTTCGCCAGCAAGGCCGTCTATTATTCGCCGCGCTTCGCCGGCTTCCAGCTCCAGGGCAGCTACACGCCGCGCAACGACAGCTTCAACAC
>OUNM010379524.1_pt1 | contig 21572 bp, 11 predicted proteins | sample 1769961 | NCBI WGS metagenome assembly OUNM01 (sample SAMEA3914820, study PRJEB12502) | metagenome | biome: forest; material: soil | place: USA | collected 2012-03-12 | depth 0.3 m
CGGTCAGTTTGCCATCGGTATGATCGTTCGCCACGCGGCAATAGAGGCCACCCCCGTTCTGCGTCGCCTGGCAGGAGGCGATGGTTACATTCTGCAAAGTCAGCGTTTCATGGCTGAAGATCCCGCCACCGCGGCCGGTCACGCTGCCGTTCACCAGGGAGAGTCCGGAGATGCTGGCGCTTTTTAAAGCGGCGGTGCTGTCGTCAATGTGGAAAATGCGCGAGTTGCTTTGGGCGTCGATGAAAAGCTTGCTGGCGCCCGGGCCCTTGATGGTGAGATTTTCGGTGATCAGCAATTCACCCGTGGTGAGCGCGATGGTGCCCGTGACGCCCGCCTTGAACACAATGGTGTCCGCGGCCGGAGTCCCATTGGCGTCGAGGATGGCCTGCCGCAGCGAGCCGGCGCCGTTGTCGGCCAGATTCGTGACGATGATCGTCGCCGGGGCGATGCGATCTTCGAGGAGTTCGGGGGCATACAGGCCACGGAGGAAACGGCGTTTTTTGGTGGTCATGAGAACGAAGCGCTTTCCAAATACCTATGAGGCCGGGAGGAATTGCGGGCAATCTCAATTCACCAAACCGGGGGCCTTCGGCGGCATTCTTCACCACTCGCCACGCCTCCACCGCCTCCGTGCTCGTGGATGATTTTGTCCGTCATGATTTTGTCTCCACCTAACCGCCCGCAGCCACTGGCCGCGCGCAAACCTCACCTTCACCCGCTGGCTTTTGCAGAAGCCTCCTGCTTCCGCCGGTCGAGGTGCGCGCGGATCCATCGATCCCCGACACGCCTCTTTGCGCATCTCGGGAAATCCGAGCCCGCGGGACGGCACTTGGAGTGCGGTGGCACAGCGAAGCGACGACACCGCCTTTGGAGGCCTTCGGCCTCGCAGGAAACTGCAGATGGAAAGTAAGCGCCGTGGATTCGGCAGCTCTTTATGCAGGCGGCTGGTGCCAAAGGCGGTGTCGCCGCTTCGCTATGCCACCGCACTCCAAGTTACGCCGCTTTCTTCCGCCTCTCCGTCCCGAAGAATCATCCGGTCTTTTGTGAAACGCGGTCTTCAAGGAGCGCCAAAGGCGCGGCTCAGGCGGGCTTTTCGTATCGTTTCCGCCTCCTCTCGGCGTCTTTGGTATCCGGGTGATCCGGCCCCAGCGACTTGCGCCAGCCATCTTCCGCCCGCCGCGCGAATTCCAAAGCTTCGGTCTTCTTTCCTTGAAGAAAGAGCGTCCCCGCCAGGTTGTAGCAGGTGAGGAATACATCGGGGTGGGCAGGACCCAGCACGCGCTCGCGAAGCGCCAGTACGGCTCGGTGTTCCAGCTCCGCTTCAGCATGCTTGCCTTGGGAGTCCAGCGCAGCGGCCAGATTATTCCGGCCAGCGAGGGTGTCGGGATGTTCGGGGCCGAGTACGCGCCCACGCAGCGCCAGCACGGCACGTTGTTCCTGTTCCGCCTCCGCATACTCGCCTTGGGAGTGCAGCGCATTGGCTAGATTGTTCCGGCTCTTAAGGGTGGCGGGATGCTCGGGGCCGAGCACGCGCTCACAGATCGCGAGCACAGCTCGGTGTTCCAACTCCGCCTCGGCATGCTTGCCTTGGAAGTCCAGCGCAGCGGCCAGATTGTTCCGACTGTTGAGGGTGGTGGGATGCTCGGGGCCGAGCGCGCGCTCACGGAGCGCCAGCACGGCGCGGTGTTCCAGCTCCGCCTCTGCATACTGGCCTTGGGAGTGTAGCGCAGTGGCCAGATTGTTCCGGCTTGTGAGGGTATCGAGATGCTCGGGGCCGAGTGCGCGCTCACGGACCATCAGCACGGTTCGTTGTTCCTGTTCCGCCTCCGCATGCTTGCCTTGGGAGTGCAGCGCATTGGCCAGATTATTCCGGCTCTTGAGGGTGTCGGGGTCCTCGGCACCAAGCACGCGCTCGCGGATTGCCAGCTCGGCGCGGTGTTCCAACTCCGCCTCCGCAAACTTGCCTTGGGAGTGCAGCGCAAGGGCCAGATTATTTCGGCTGTTGAGAGTATCGGGGTGCTCGGCACCGAGCACGCGCTCCGCGATCCGAATCAGGCGCCGGAATTCGGTCTCTGCTTCCGCGTATTTCCCATTATCATCCAGAGCGGACGCCCAAAGCCGATGAGTCTCGAGTGCTGCTGGAGACTCCTGCTTGCCGGCGGCCTGGCACGCTTTCCACACGGAGGCCATCAGCGCTTCCCCTTTGGCATACGCGCCGGCCAGGTAATGCAGCCACCCAATTTTATTTTGTACCTCGGCCCAGGCGAGCACGTCATCCTTTTGCGAGATGAGGGCGGCGGCCTCGTAGTGGGCGAGGGCAGCGGGATATTCGATGCGCTCCCGGGCGCAATCGCCGGCCAGCACTCGCGCCTCGATGATGGCGGAAACATCTCGCGGGTGGGCCTGCTCCGCTTCCGCGGTTGCCTCCAGCGCCAGGCGCTCGGCCTCGGCGTATTCGCGGCGGGCGAAGGCGGCCTTGGCGCGCTCGATGGCGGGTTCGGCGGGATCTTTCTGGATCGTGTCGGCTGTTTGATTGAGCAGGCGGCGCAATTCATCGGCCGTCTGGCCGCGCTTGGTGGCGAGCCGGGCGATCAGGGCGTCTTCGCCGGCTTCCTCCGCCTCGGGCGAGGATTGCTGCCGGATCGGTCCGAGCTTGGCGACATACTCCTCGAACAGCGCGCGCAGCCGGGGCTCGATGTCGGCAGCGGCGGCGGGCACGACGGCCCCCGGCGCCGGCACAGCGCCCTCGCGCAGCCACGGCGTCGGCTCCGGCCGGAATCCTTCGAGCTCATGGAGCATCTTGAAGATCGCCAGCTCCAGCGCCGTTTCGTCCTTCACGATCTGGTAGAGATTCGGCGAGCGTTTGATTTTTCGCCGATAGACGCGCTGCTCGGCGGTATCGTCCGCGTGCTCGGGATCGAGCTCCGCGCCGTTTTCGCCGGTGAGCGGCGGGCGCCACGTGTCGTCGAGGAGGAGATACCACACGCGCTTCTTTTCGTCCTCGGCAAAGACGGCTTCAAACTGCGTGTAGCTCATCTGGTCGTGCACCTTCGGACCGTCCTTCACCACCATGCCGAGGGCCTGTCCCACGAGCTGGATGAGCGCCACGCAGGGCCCGATTTTTTCCGAGAGCATCGCGCGGATATTTCCCTGTTCCGCGCCGAATTCGTCCTGCAACACCGGCTCGAACCCGAGAAAGCGCAGCGTCTTCGCCACCAGCTGGCGCTGCGCGCGGAGCTCCTTGCTCACCGCGGAAATAAAAATGGAGGGCTGTGGGGACATGCCCGCCGTGCTAGCACGCCGCCCGCGGCGCGGCAAGCGCACGCCGCCCCATCTCCTTTACCGATTGGTTCGCCTCCCAGCCCGACCATGCCGGCGGCATCGAGCACTACCTGGCCACCTACAAAAGCCAATGGAACGACGCCCCCAAGAATGGCGAATTCATGCCCAAGCAATTCGTCGTCGGTTTTGTCTGCGTGTGGAAAAAATGAAATCCGCCCGCCCGTAAACGCGGCATTGCGGCTCCGCTGCGATCGCCGACGCATGCACTTCGCTCGCCGCGTGAGAGCTCTCGTGGGGTTGATCGGACCCATGGGCCTATCGGTCTCATGCAAAAGCGGCAGGATGCCGCTTCTACGAGCCGCGCCCCGAGCGTCGCCCTGGTCTTCCTCCATCTTCGTGCCGGCGCCGATGAGGCGGCACACGCTCCGCCTTAATCCATCCGAACGCACTTCGCGTTGTGGTTCTGGAAGATGGCGTACATCAGCCAATCCCAGCATTTCAATTCCCTTGAGGGAGTCAACCACCTCGCGCAAGGCGGCAGTGGTGTGCTGGCTTCGACGCGCCAGGGGCCCATTGGAGGTTCTCGAGGCCGAAAAGTAGAAGCGCCTTATTTCCCTTCGCGCCCCTGCTTCTCCAAAAACTCCTGAATGATCGCCGCGCAGCAGCGGATCGCCGGATCCGCCGCGACTTTCTTTATGTGCGCCAGGACAAAATTTACGACTCTCCTGCCTCCGGTTCACGATGCAGCATCGCGAGGAATTGCTCGAAGCTCCCCGCCACCTCTTCCACGTGTGGCTGAAAATCGTCCGACCGTTCGTCCTCCCAAAGTCCCACCGTGGGATGCGCGGAACTCTGGCGGAAGTCGAGACACAGAAAGTCGCCCACGCTCACCTTGGCAAAGGGGACAATTTTGGCGCCGAGCTGATCTTCATCCTCGGCGATCCGGCTCCCGAGCTGCGTTATCACCACGGACAGATCATTCCATCCGTGCTCGGGGTCAGCCCGGGCATTGTCGAGGAGACAGAGGAACGTCTCCACCTCACGCTCCTCGCCTTCGTGGAGAAAGTGATTTTCGATAGGAGCGCCTCCGTTGCTGTGCGCGAGGAAGTTCTTAAAAGCCTCCGGCAGCGTAACACGCTGGGCGGCTTCAAAGCGCGCGATGCGGGCCGCGCTCGGCGCGGGAAGGCAGGAACCAGATTCAAATTGCATAGAAACCGATTGTCTTGAGTGTTGCTGGATTATCGACCCTTGCCCGTGCGATGAGCCCACAGGCCGGGAGAACGTCCACCTTTGTGATTAAAGACCCGATGAATTCCATATGGCACGAGCTCCATTTGTCCAGGAATCTCGCTGTGATGCCAAGTATACCCTTTTGGTCTTCCACCCGTAATTCTGGCATCCAGCCATTTGAACTGCTTCTTGTCACCCTTCGTCCACAGGTGCTGGGGTAATTGATCCACTTTTTTCACCAACTTGGGCGCATGGAAATCCGGGTGCTCGGTTCCAGGTTTCATAGGAATATTCACGATATGCCCTGCATCGATGGCGGCCTGGCGAATTTTTCTACGCTGGCCTTCTGTGAGATCAATCCCATTGGGGAAGTCTTCATCCCAGGACCAAGGGATGTTTGCATTGACATAATCACCGTATTGTTTGGCTAGGGCCGTCTTTTGCTCTTCGAAGTTAAACGGCTTCTTCTGCGTCGAGGGCGGCTCGGTCGCGGGATTGTCCGCGGGGAGGTTTTCAGGAGGCGCGGCTGCTTCGCTTTGCGGCGCTGTTTCGGTAGGTCTGCCAAATTCCGAGCCATCCGCGTTTTGGCGGGCGTCCTCGACGAGCTGGGTGTGAAAGGCGCCGTCGTCGAGGCGGGCGTGGTTCCAGCCTTTTTGCTCGGCGAAGCCGATGCGGGTCTTGGACCAATCTTTCAGCAGCGCCGTGGCGTCTTTCTTGCCCGTGGCCTGGGCGACAGCCACGGCGGCGGCAAAGCGCTGCTTGGCCGCGGCCTGCTCGCCGGCGGGGAATTGCGCGAGGTATTTGTCGAGCTTGGCGCGCGTCTTGGGATCGAGCCCGGCGGCAAAGCGGTCGAAGTCGAGCAGCGCGGCACGGCTCTCGGGGGTGAGCGGCGCCGGGCCGAGCTTCTTGCGGCCGCGGCCTTTCTTCGGTGCGGCGGGCTGGCCGTTGTTGGTGGGGCTCGCTGGAGCCGTCCCGGCGGCCGATGCCGCCGGATTTGCCGGGGCGCCATTGGGGGGCGTGGCTGGTCCCTGGTTCGGAGTCTCGGGCGGGGCGCCATTTTCCGTAGCCGCAGCTCCGGGATTCGCGGGAGCGCCCTCCGTGCGCGGCGCGGACTCGGAGCCATTGGTCCCGTTAGGCCCGGTTGCCGGTTCATGTTTCGGAGCCTCGGGGGGCGCCCCATTTTCCGTAGCTGCAAGCGGGAGCTTGCGGACGGGGGGCGCCTGCTCCGCGGGCGTCTGCGGGCCGCCGTCGCGAGGTAGGGACGCCGCGCCGTCGGCGTCCCTGATCTTCGCGGACTCGGAGCCATTGGTACCGTTAGGCCCGGCTGCCGATTTCTGTTTCGGAGCCTCGGGGGGCGCCCCATTTTCCGTAGCTGCAAGCGGAAGCTTGCGGACGGGGGGCGCCTGCTCCGCAGGCGTCTGCGGGCCGCCGTCGGGAGGTAGGGACGCCGCGCCGTCGGCGTCCCTGATCTTCGCTGCGGGCTCACCGGCTCCGTTTTCCGTAGGAGGCGCCGCCATCGAAGGCTGAGGTCCCGGAGTCGAAGTGTGGGCCGCCGCCGGCGCGGCGTCCCGACCCGTCGTTGCCACATCATGTTTCGGAGCCCCGGCCATCGCGGCGCCATTCGCCCCCATCGGCCGCTGCCGATGGATCACCCCACGCTCGATGATATCCCGCTGCTCGGGGTCGACGCTCCATTTCCCGTCCCGCCCCTCGATGGACATCCCGCCCACCGGCTGGCCGCCCTCGGGCAGCTCAAAAGTGATGCGGCTGCCGTTCGGAGTTGCTTCACGGCGCACGACAAGCTCCTGCCCCTGCGCGTCGAACACGCGATCGCCTTCCTCCAGCGTCGGGACCATGGCCTCGCTGTGGGCCTGCGATTGCGGCGTGCTCGCCACGCCGTCCACCGGATGGCTCTCCGGCGCATGGAGCCGCGCCTCCGCATCCGCCTCATGCAGCGGGCCCGGCTCCACGCCCGGGGGCAGAGGTTGCGGCGCGCCCGGAGGCGTGGGCGGGGAGGGGGGCACATCCGGTGGCGGCGTGCCCGGGGTTGCTGGCGCGGGAGGCGGGGCCGTTTCGGCATCACCGGGCGCGCTGCTGGTGACCGGCGGCGGCACACCGGGCGGCGGCGTGGCATTCCCGGGCGCTGGCGGCGGAGCGACGGTGCCGGGAGACGAGTCGGGCGGAGACGTGTGCGCTGCCGGCGAGGTTTCGGCGGGAAGCCGCTGCACCTGCGTGCGCCAGCGTTCCCTGGCCACGTGCTGCTTGTACGCCGTGGCCGAGCCGCGCAGGCTGCCGCCGATGATCCCGCCCATCTTGCCCGCGTCGATCGAATCCTTGAAAACCTCCCCCCACGTTTTGTCCGGATTGTACGTGAGCTTTTCCAGCACCCCCTGCAAAAACTGGTCCGTGGCTTCCTCCAGGAACTCTTCCTTCGCGCCGTGATACACGTTGCGCAGGATGTCTTTGATCGCGGCTTTCCCGGCGAGGTTCCCGGCGGCCCCGCCTGCTTTTCCGGTAAGGGCCCCCGCCGCTTCACCGCCGCCGAGATACGTGAGCGTGCCGGTGATGAGGCCGCTTACCGTCGACGGCCCGAGCGCGAGCGTGCGCGCATCGTCTTCGCCGTAGCCCGCGTCACGGTAGGCCTTCGTCGCATCCACGAACGTGCCGCCAAAGGATTGCACGGCGGCGCCGCCGGCGGAGAAGATGGCCGGAACTCTCGGCGCGAGAGCCAGGAGCGCGGGCACCTTGGCGGCGGCAAAGTAGCCCTGCACGGCGGTGCCGAGCGCGCCCGTGGCCACCGCCGGCGCCATGGCCGTGATGGCGCTGGTGCCCGTGGCCAGCCACTGGCCGGTGGGCAGCGCCTGGCTGAACCGGCCCTGATCCTCCGCGTACTGCGAGGCGGCCTCGGCCCGCTCCATCGCCCAGTCGCTGCCGGTCACCGCGGCGGCGGCGCCATAGAGCTGCTTGGAAATCGTGCCCAGCCCCTCGCCGATGCCGCTGGTGAATTGCTCCCACAGATGATCGAACCAGCCACCGTGCGTCCGCCGGTAAATTTCCACCAGCGCGCCCATCGAGGTGTGCGGCTGGGCGTTGCTGTACATGTTGGCGAAGTTCGTGAAATCGGATTCGCCGCCCCAATAGCCACGCTGCGAGAGCGTGCTGAAAATCTCCTGGCCCACGTCGTCGCGAATCTGGATGCGCCGCGCGATGGCGCGGTCTTGCTCCGCTTTGCTCGCGCCGGGCACCGCGCGCACGGCCGCCTCCCACTTCGCCGGCTCGAAGGCCAGCTCGGCGGGCACCAGGATGGTGCCATCGCTCAGCCGCATCGGCGATTTCTTGTTCTCAAAAGTTTGCACCCTGCGGAAATCGGCGAGCGCGCCGTTGATTTCCGTTTCGGTAAAGTCCTGGCGGCCCAGCAGCCGGCGCTGAAAAGCCACCTCGCGGTTCGCCCGGTCGCGCTGGCTTGCCCAGTATTTGGGATTATAGCCGCGGGCCGGCGGCGGCAGGTTCCAGATGCGCTGCTGCTCGAGCGCCTCCGCCAGCCCTTTCATCCTGCCGGCTTTGCTGTAGGCGGAATTTTCGCGGTAGGCCTCCTCGTAGCCGCGCTGGCGCATGTGCTCGAAGCGATCCAGGTTCCACAGAAAATTCGGATGGATGTCTCCGGCCTCCGGGTGCTGCTCCGCCCAGGTCCGCATTTTGTCGAAGTACTCGGCCTCGATCTTGTCGACCCGCGCATCCGTGTCATTCAGGGCCTTCATGAGCGAGCCTTTGCTCGGATCCGCGCCCATGCTCTGAAACCGCGCGGCCATCCGCGCCGGCATCTGCGGCCCGATGAAGTCCGGCGACCCCGGCGCCGGGGCCGGCTCCACCGGCGCAGCTCCGTCCGCCGGTGATGCTTCGGAGCTTGGTTCGGCATTCATCGACGCCGTCGGAGCAGGGGACGGCGCCCGTTGGGAAGGAGCCGGCCCGGCCTGGGCAGCGCCACCGTCGTCCATCACGCCGTCGGGCGCGCCGGTGGCGTCATCATGTTTCGGAAGCGGAAGTTCGAAGGTATCGGGCGAAGTTCCTGCCGCCGGGGCAGGGGAGGCGCCGGCCACCGGAGGCGGCGCGGACGCCTTGGCCGGTGAAGCGTCCTCTGCCGGGGGCAGGGATGCGGACAGGCTGAGGGGCGGCAGGTCTTCAAACGGATCGCCGTACGCCGCCGCTGCGCCGATGCCCGTGCGGCCCCAGAGCGAGGGCGGAACGTCTGCGCCCGTGGTCCTCAAAAAATCGAGATCCGGGGCGGTTCGATCCGGCATGGGAAAAGAAAGCGTGTCCTCGCTCTCCGGGTCCTGGTCGTTGACTTCGCTGGCGAGCTCTTCAGGTACTGCGATGGCCATGTGCTTACGGGTAGAGGTTGCCGTCGCGCAGGTTCACGCGGCGGTCGTTCACAAAGTGGGGGGCCGATGGAAGGTCCGGCGATGGTTCGGCAGCCGGCGGCGGCTGCCCAAAGAGCGCCAGGCTCGCGGCCTCGTCCTGGCTGGTGGAACCGGACGCGCGCACCGGCATCGGTGCCGCCGCCGGCGCGGGCTGGGGCGGAGGAGGGTTCAGGCCCGGCGCCTCGCGGTTCGCGGAGCTCAGGGCACCGCTCATCTTCCGCCGGCGGCTGGCCGCGGCATTGGCATCCAGCGTCTGCTGGAGCGCCAGCGCATAGGTGCCGTGCGGCGCGAATTCCTCGAACTTCTTCCGCGCATTGTCGGCGGTGATCTCCTCGCGCGGCGCCTGCGCCAGCCACTGGGAAAAACGATGCTTGATCATCGCCTGCACATCCATGGCGATGTTTCGGTTCACCGGGTCCACCGCCCACGCCGCCGCGCGGCGGCCGTCGGGACCCACGAGCACCTTTTGCTGCTCCCACGGGATCATGCCCCGCCGGGAATGAAAGGCGTCCCGCAGCAGATCGTTGATCGTCCCCGGCACGTCCTTCGCGTCGGACGGTGCCGCGGGCAGGCCCGTGGTGAAGCGGCTCCACAGCTCGCGGCGCAGGTAATCGCCGTCCGCCCCGCCCACGCGGGCGTGGGCCTGGCTGGCGAGGTCGATCGCCCGCGTGCGCTCCGGATCTTTTTCGGGATCGTAGTTTTCCACCTGGCGGAGGAGCGTCACAAAATTGGCATCCGAGTTTCGGAGCCGGTCCTGCCGCACGCGCGGGTCCTGGGCGTCGACCAGCGCGGCGATGCCGGCATTCACCATCGGCGTCTTGAGCAGCCCGGAGCTGCCGTAGCGCGCGCGCACGTCCGCCGTGCTCTGCAGCTTGCCGCTAAAAACGTCGCCCACCAGGCGATCCATCTCCGCGGCCGTGCTCTGCCGCGCGGTGTCGAGGATGCGATCGCGCAGATACTTTTTATTCTCCTCGTCGAGCTCGCTGGCGTCGAGCTGCGCGAGAGCGGGCTCGCTGCCTTGCTTGCTTGCCGTGTCGAGCAGGAGATACTGCGCCTGCGCCACGCGCTGCGCCTCACTGTCGAGCTGGAGTTGCACGCCGGCCTGCTGGTAGCGGTGCTGCATCTCCTGCCACTCTCCGGGCGTATAAACGCCCAGTTGCAGGCCGGCGCCGGCGGTTTGCTCCAGCAAATCCGGATTCTGCTGCTCCACGGCCTGCCGCACGCGCGTATCGAAACCGGCCTTGGCCCGCGCATACGTGGCCTTCGTCGCCTGCATCTTCACCGCCGCCGCGGCGCGGCTGTCCCAAAGCTGCGCCCGCCGGGAAATGTGGTCGCGCGCCTCGGGAGTGAGCGCCGGGTTGTCGTGCAGCTCGGAGATCAATTGCGCGCGCTGCACGGAGGCCAGCGTCTCCCACTCATCCTCGTTCGGATGCTCGGACATGAATTGCGGGAACTGCTCGTCATGCGCCGCCATCGTTTCGTCGGCATCATTGATCTGCGCCGCCGTGCGCGCCTGCGTCCGCTTCAGCTCCGCCGCCGCCGGCACGCTCCCCGTGGCCCGGATCGCCCGCCCCGCCGCGCCCTCGGGATGATACGGATCCGGCACCCCGTCCGTGTCCACGCTCGCGCCGCCGCCGGCGCCCTTCGCCGGGCTCTTGTCCGCCGCTGGATCTTTCTTCTTCGGCCGCTCCTCCGCATAGCGCGACACCCCTTTGCCCACGTCCGAAATCCCTTCGCCGATCTCCGCCAGCCCCAGGCCCGGCGCGGCAAAGGCCCGCGCATCCGCCTGCGGCCGGCGAACCGATCGCGCCAGCTGTCCCACGCCTTCGATCACGTCGGAGTTGTCGACTGTCGGCCGCTTCCACCGATCCATGACCGGCTCGGGCACGTCGTCGAGAAGATTGGTTTTGGGAAGAGCGATGATAGGCATGGTGAAAGTAGACGCGCCTTCCAGGCGCATTTTGGTTGAGTGGTAAAAAGGTGATGTTTCGGAGAGGACGCCGAGCGGCGGGGCGCCGTCTGGAGTGCGGTGCCTTGGCACCGCTCTGGAGGGCGCAGCTTGCTGCGCGAGGGAGGGAGAACCAAACGAGCTGCAGAGGCTGCGCCCACCGTACGCGGCAAGCCGCGACGGCCCGCACTATTTTCCCACCTTCCCCGCCACCCCGCCCACCGCGCTGCCGATCCCGCTGATCAGCGTCCCGGTGGCCTTGTAGGCGGCGCCTTTCTGCTCGGCGCGGCCCTCGGCACGCGTGATGTCCGCCTGCGCCAGGCCGCTGGCGTATTCGCCTTGGCCGGCAGCGTCGCGCAGCGCGGCGGCGGCGAGCTGGCTGTCGCGATCCAGTGTGGCCCCCGCGAGGCCCAGCCGCCCGCCGAGCCGCTCCTGCGAGGCTTCGGCAAAGAGCGTGCGGCGTTTCAATTCGTTGTTGTAGTGCTGCTCCTCCTGGTCCTGCTGGATCTTCATCGCCGTCTCCGCAAGCAGATCCAGCGGCGTGCCCGTGCTCTCGGAGACGCCCTGCGCGGCCAGCGTGGCGCGCTGCGTGGCCTGCGCGCGCGCGGCCATCTCGCGCTGTTTGATCAAGTTCGCGCGATTCACCGCGTCCTGCGTGAGTGCTTGGTCTTCCTTCGCGCGCGCATTGTTGAAATGCGCCTGCGCCTCGGCCGAGCGCAGCTTGAAATTCGCCTCCGCCTGCTGCCGCTGCAGCGCGGCCTGCACCTGCATCGTCATCATTTGCGCCTGCGCCTGCTTTTCCTGCTGGTTCGCGTTGAACTGCGCGATCGCGTTCTGCGCCTTGCCGGCCTGATACTGGCCGTAGGCCGACACGCCCGCGCCGACGATGGCGATTACTGCTCCGGTGATTGCGATGGAAGCCATGTGAGATCGAGAATCATTGCCGTGCGTTCCGTAAGGCATTCCCGAAAGCCCAAGCGTTTCAGGAAGCGCACCGTTGGCCGCGGCGCGAACACTTTGAAAAATCGAAAAGCCGCCTCGGGCTCATGCGCCTTGCCCGCCGCGGCCACGCAGGCCGCCAGGCCATACGCCAGCGCCGCCGACGCCGCGCGCAGGCTCATCCCCGGGCGCGTGACGGGGAACACCAGCTCCGCCACCGGCACGCCGAAACATTCGTAGCACCACACCGCCGCGCACGGCCCCGCGGCATCGCTCACCAGCACGCCCAGCGGCGGCAGCGCCGCCTGCGCCAGTGCCTCGCCCGTGTGCGCCTGCCACCAATTCGCGACGAGTGGAAAGTCCGCATTCCGCACCAGCTCCGCCGTGAGCCCCGTGGTGTCGATGGAGGAAAGCAGCAGCGGCATCCGGCCGCTTTCATGCGCCTTGGCGGTGGCACTTTCAGGAAAGCGGCTCGAATCCGCTTCTTCCGCGGAAGCCGGCACCGCAATCGTCGCCGTCACCTTCAGCCGCTGATGCCGCCGCACCCACATCGGCGAAGGCCGCCGCCCCGTGAGCCATTCGAGCAGCCTGGCCACCGTGGCGTCGTCCGCGAGCTGCGAGGCCATGAGAAAGTGAACGCTGCTTCTACGCGCCCGCGCCCGCTCGCGCAGCACATCTCCCGCGCCCTTGAACGCCTGCAAATACCCGCTCCAGCCGCGGCGCAAAATTCCTTCCGCGAGCGGCGCGGCGCGCACCGTCGCCTCCAGCGCTTCCTCGTCCTCGCGCGCGATCACCGCAAAGCGCGCCCTGGGCCAGCGCTCCAAAATCTCCGGCAGCCAGTACACCAGCCCCGGATCCGCATCGCCCGCCGGACCCTCTGCCAGCCTGGCCTCCAGCTCCGCCGCATACTCCGCAAACGAGGAATGCTCGCGCATCCCCTCATGCGAACAATCCACGCCCAGCGCCGAAAGACACACGCTCAGCCAGGCCGTGCGACACCGCGGCATCGCCAGCACGAACATCGGATCGCGCGCCGGCGCCTTACTCCCCATACACATCCCCCTTGATCGTCAGGCTCCCGATATTCAGCGGAAACGGCGCCGTCTGCCGCACCACCACATCGGCGCCGCCGCGCGCATGCGATTCGATCGGCGTTTCCACGTCGCCTGTGAAGAGCGGGATCGGTGAATCCATCGGCGTGCCCGCGCGGCGAAAGTTCAGCTTTTCAAAACGTGCCTCCGGCCCGTCGGCGATCTCGCCGCCGATGGAATCGAGAATATACAGCCCCACGCGCGACACCCGCCAGTTCCGGTGCTGCGCCGTGCCATTCGCGAGCTGCAGCTCCTTGCGCATCGGCTGGAGCTCGGACGTGAACGGCAGCCCGAGCACCACCGTCTTCGCCGGAAATTCCAGCTCCACCTGGCCGTCCACCACGCGCGCCGGGCGCTGCTCCGCGCCGTCGCCCACGATGGAGACCACCTGCTCGTCGAGATGCTCGAGGCCGTCCACGATCGTCATCGGCGTGTCCGCTTCACGGCGCACCGCGGCGTCCACGTAGATCATCCGCGCGGGCGCGTTGAACTGCCGCGCCAGCACCGCCGGGTCGAGCCGCTCGATGTTCCGCCGCCCGCCGCGCTTCACCGCCACCCACACTTCGTCCGACACCGGCCCGTAGATCACCGCCACTGATTCCACCAGCCCGTCCGTCTCGTGCACGTGCCAGCCAAAGACGTTCTGCTCCTGCTCAAACGTCATGCCGAGCAGCTTCCCGTCGCCCGTGACCGCCCACAAAATGGACATCGGCGCATTCATCGCCGCGATCTGGATCACGCCCGCGCGCGTCACGTGCTCGGCCAGCACCGTCATGTCCGATGCGCTCCACACCACGTTCTCCGTGCGCGGCGCCACCTGGCGCAGCTTCAGCCCGTTGCGCTGCACGAAGACGAGCACGTCGCCCATGATCAGCGCGTTTTGAAATTGCGAGCCGTAGCCCGAGCGGCGCCGGATGTTCACGTTCGTCGGCGTCACGATGCCGTCATTGTCCGCACCGATGGTCCACTCGTCACCCGTGGTGCCCAGGCACAGCGTGCCGCTGGAGCTCATCCACTGGATCGGATTCGCCGTCTGCGCCGCCGGCGTGAAGCTCACGCTGGCATCGTCCAGCGAGGAGCGGTGAAAATTCTGGTAATCATTCACCACGCTGCCCCACACGCGCTGCGGCTCCGTTTCGGTACCCCCAAACCACAGCCGCTGCCCGTGCAGCGTGACAGTGCGCGGAAAGCCGCGTTCCTTCGACCACGCGCCCTCCGTCCACAGCGTCGTCGGCGCCGTGGAATCCAGCGTGCGGATAATCTTCACCGTCGCCCGGTCCGTCTTCGTTTCGGGGTCGAGGTGCTCGTCCTCCAGATCCAGATCCGGCAGATCCAAAATCTGCACGATGCCCGAGCTGATCGCATCCGTCGCCTCCAGCACAAAGCGCGGCTCGCCTACCGTGTCCGCCGCCTTGGCCACGCCGCCCGTCACCGTGAGCTGCATTACCACGTCCTCCTCCTCCTCACCACTGGCGGCGATGTTTCGGTCAAAATTCCCCGACCAGCTCCGCACGACCTCGAACGTCTGCCCGATGAGCTTTTTCAGCGTCACCGTGCCCTTCCACGCCCCGTAGCTGAAGACCTCCCACGTGCCCTGCACCCGCAGCGTCTGCGAGGCCACCGTGCCAAAATTCCACGTGTCCTCGGGATCCGGCGCCGGCGAGGGCGTGTGGGCGGTGATGTCCACCCACGCCTTGTCGCGCCGATGCGAAATCTGCCAGTAGCTCCCCACATGCCCGGGCTTGAACAGCGGCTTCGTCGACGTCATCTCGCGCGGCGAGCCGCTGATGCCGTCCACTGCGATCTTCAGTTCGTCGACCTTCGGAAAGTCCAGCAGTTCCAGCGACGCGAAGCCCTTGATCGCCGCGCGGCCAAACCAATTCAGCAAAATCGTCGTGTCCTTCTCCAGCTTCGTCCCGCGCCAGATAAACATGGTGCCCGCTTTCAGCCGCGGCTGCCCTTGGTTCGTAAAGATCCGCTTGATGTTCGTGCGGTTGCCGTGCGCGTCCACGCTCTGGATGCGCAGCTCGCAGTCCGCCGCGAGCCGATCCGTCTGCGTGAGATCCACCGTCACCTGGTAGTCGCCCGTGCTCCCGGCCTGCGTCTTGTCGAGCATCACGTCCATCCAGTGATGCTCCGGCGGATGCGGGTCGACGCCGTCGCTCTCGGCCGTGCCGTCGTTGAGCGCCAGGCGCGCGCCCTCCTGCGAGGGCGGCCCCGAGTAGCTCAGGGTGATGAAATCATCCCCCGTCAGCGCGATGGCATCGCCCGGCGGATTCGGCGGAGTATCCGTCCACGTGATCGGCGTGATGAGGTCCACCAGCACCGAGCCGTTCCATTTCATCAGCCGCAGCTTCTTGGTCGCGGACGGCGTCTTATCGAGCAGGGTTTTATCGTAAACCACGTGCACCGAGAGCCCGCTGGGCGGCACCAGGTAGGTCTTCTCGCGCGCCCCCACACGCACCTCGGCCGGCTGCAAATTCGGCGTCAGATCATGCAGATCCATGATCGACGGATGCGCCGGATCATTGTCCCAATCCACCCGCGCCTGGCTGCCCTCCGGCCCGGGATCGCCCACGTAGCGCAGCCGGATGCGGGTCGGCCCGTCGTCGTCCGTGATGTTCGTCGGCGGGGCGCCCACCCAGTTCAGATCCTTTTTCTTCACCGGCGCGTGCTCCACGTCGTCGAGATACACGTGCTTCTTCCGCGTGCCCGTGAGCAGGGGATTCACCACCGAGAGCGTGTACGGCCCGCCCGGCGTGAGGAATTCCGGGTTCAGCTCAAAGAGCGGCACGCGCAGCAGCCGCGTGTTCGCCGCCACCGCGGCCTCCGCGTCGCGCACGTTTTCATCGCCCAGCGGCGGCCATTTCCACGCGATGGGTTCGAGGACCCAGTCATCGTCCGCCTTGCGCACCAGGCGCACCGGTTCATGTTTCGGATGCACCACGTAGACCACGTCATTCACCTGCGCGAGCTGCAGCTCCGCGCACTCCTGCTCCGTGTAGGGCAGCACCACCGGCCGCTTCAGCGCCACATGCTGCCCATTGCTCCACACGTTCAGCCCTTCCGGATGAAACTCCAGAATCGCCCCCGTCGCCGTGGAAAAAGTAAACGGCCGCAGGCTCGATTTCTGGGCCGATCCCATCGACGGCCCCATGTATTCCATCCCCGGCCGCCGGAACGCCGGCCCATGCGGATGAATCAAAAAATTCCGCAGCCGCCGGCACCCCGCCTCCACCTTCTCCACCGCAAACCGCGCCGCCAGCAACGGCGACAACTCACCCGCATTGAAACTCGGAAGATGGAGATGAAGCTGCGACATGAAATTTAGAATTTAGAAATTAAGATTGAGGATCTGCTCCGAGCGTCGGGACGCCGCTTGCTCGCTCGTAGAAGCGGCTTCCAGCCGCTTTCAAAACGCCGCCACCGCCCACGAAGCCGCACCCTCGAAAGCGGCTGGAAGCCGCTTCTACACGCCGCACCCTCTCGCCCGGATAAAAGTCGAGTTCATCGGCAAAATCCCTTTTCGCCGGCGCCCCTCATTCGCATCCACGCGGCGCGCGAGCGGCGCCGTCACGCGTTCGTATTGCGACATGAGATCCGCCGTCTTCCCCGTCGTCCCGCGGATCGGCTCGCTCAACAGCGCGCCGAGCTTCAGCGTCAGCGCCTCGATGAAGAGCGGATCGTACGCGCTCACATCCTCCTCCAGCCGCGTGTAGACGAGGTTCACCGTGTCCACATTCGCGAGAACCAGCCGGCCCTCGATGCGGTATTCATTGGAGAGCCAGTCGCCCTCCTCGCTCCCATTCACCTCCAGCACCCGCAGGCAATCCGCCGGCAGCGGATACTGGTGCGCCCAGCCAAACGGCGGCGGCTCCGCAAGCCGCGACAGCGCCACGCGCGTCTCCGCAAAATTCCAGCGATGCGACCGCAGCACCGCATCGCGCGCCGGCACAAAGTGCAGCGCACAAGCCCGCGCCGCGCGCGAATCCTCATCGAGCGAAGTAATCGGCGCCTCGCCGAGATGCCCGAGCGCCAGGTTGCAGATGTCCGTGGTGGAAGTGATCATCGGGAAAATTTAGGAGTTAGGATTTAAGATTTAGGAATTGCTCCGAAACTCGGAGCGCCCCGCTCGTAGAAGCGGCTTCCAGCCGCTTGGTGGGGCGCGTGATGAGTGGCGAGTGGTGTGGCTTCCCCGTGAAACCGTCCGGCGCATTGGGCCTATTGGCCCTATTGGCCCTATCTCCCGCAGCCCCCTCGCAGGCAGCCACGCCACCCGTCACTCGTCACTCGTCGCGTGAAACGGCAGCCCAGCGCGGAGCGGCCAGCATTGGCTTCCATCAAGGCGTGTGTTTAGCAGGAAGAGTGGCACGCATCACACGCTGAGCTTTCGTTTCACGCGACAGACGCTCTGGTAGGGGCGCCGCGCCGTCGGCGCCCCTGATCTTGGAAGGGAGCGCAGGCGGGGAAAAACCGGCCGTGCTGCAGAGATCAGGGACGGCAGCGGCGTGCCGTCCCTACCTGCGGCCAGCAGGTGAGGGGATGCGGCCCTTTTTCGGAGAGGACCGCGAAACTCCGCAGCGAGGGGGAAGTTTTCCCCGCATCATCGGGATCTTCGTCCAGCAAGCGCGCGGGCTACACCCCCGCGCCCACCTTGTAGGCGAGCGTGAAGTAGAGCACCGTGCTCGCCGTGAGGCTCGAGGCCCCGCTGGCCGGGATCGTCGCCGTCACCACCGCGTTGGCGCTGTTCGTGTCCGGCACGAGCGGGGTGGGCGTGGTCACCCAGGCCGCTACCGGCGAGGTGCCGGAGTCGAAGAACACCGTGCCCCCGTTGGAGAGCACGATGCCGTCGGCCCAGCCGTCGAGGTCCTGCGCCGTGCCGATGTCCAGCACCAGCGTGGCGCCCGGGTCGCCCGAGAGCGCGACTTTCGAGAGCCCCGGCACCGGCGTGGCGCCGGCGGGGAGGATCGCCAGGTTGATGGTATCGCCCGCGGCTTCCGTGCCGAGGAGCGTGTAGCTGCAGTGCGCCGTGCTGAGGGTGCCGGTGGCCGTATTGGCCGCCAGCGCCCGGGCGCCCGCCGCGCGCGGCGTCTGCTGCGAGGTGTAGAGGGTCGTATTGTAAGTGTTAGGCATAGTCAGGAATCAGTGTTTCTGGTTTCGCTTCATGTTTCGGATCGGCCCCGTTTAGGACTCCTGGCATTCGATCGACACCACGCCCTCGTCGTAGACGCGGGCGGCGCCGAGGTTCCACGTGCTGTAGACCTGCGTCGCGTAGGATTTGTCCGGGCGCTGGTCGATCTTGCTCATCATCGTGCCCTTCATCACGCGGATCGCCCCGCGCACCCAGGCCACGCACGTGCGGATGCCCGTCGTGGTGTTCTTTCGGAGCCGCAGATTCTTCACGAACTTGAAGCCCATGAACGTGTCGATCTGCCCGTTCACCAGCGCCTTCACCGTGTTGTAGTCGGCGCTCTTGATCTCCGTCGTGTTCAGCAGATTCGTCAGCTGCTGCGGCGAGACCACCAGCACCCGCGCGGCGTCGTCCTCCAGGTCGGCGCCTTCGAGGAGTTCGTTGGCCCGGAGCAGCTTTTTCAGCGTGAGCCCCGGGGTGTCCAGCGGGATGTCGCTTTCCAGGATCTTCTGCGCGGGGGGCAGCGCCGTGGTGTCCGTGCCCTGCTCGCCGGTGAGCGCGCTGTCCAGCGCGGCCTGCCAGGCCACGTCGTCGAAGTCGCGATTGTAGGCCGCCGAGTGGCTCAGCACATAGTCCGAGGTCGGCAGCACCAGCTTGCCCAGGTTCTTGGCGTCGTCCTGGTCGAGCAGGTTGCCGAGGTCAAACGAGCGCCGCACGATCCAGCGGGAATCCATCCCGGGGTCGTTGAGCGGCGTCGGCGCCTTGCGTTCCGTGCGCTCGCGGCTGTTTTGCTTGTAGAGGCGATCGTAGCGCTTGCGCTCGCCCTCGAAGTCCTCCTCCACCACAAACGGGTGCAGGCGGGCTTTCATCTGTTGGGTACGGTGAATCCAGTTTGTGGAAAACTCCGTCGTGAAATGACCAGGAATGATGGTCGAATTATCCGGCATAGGAAAAGTTAGGTATCGAGTTGGATGAGAATTCGGTGGCTCGATAATCGGCATCCGCCGGTCTCGCCGCGCGCCCCAGGCTTTGTCAGCTGCGGCCGCTTCGTCCGCCGCCCGCGTGATTTGCTCACCGGCAGCTTTCCGCTCCGGGATAATCGGGCGAAACCCGGTCCCTCACGTGACAATGGGCCTTATACGAGATCCACCCCCAAACGTCAACTAAAATGTAACTTACAGAGCCACGATAGAGCCACTAAAAGCGCCAGTAAAGGCAGGCAGCAGTCTGGAGTGCGGTGCCTTGGCACCGCTTTGTGGCACGGCGCAGCTTGCTGCGTGTGGTGTGGCCGAACTCGGCGAGGGCGACGGCCCGCGATCTGGGCATTCGAAACCGGAGCGTGCCGTGTTCTGCTCTCCCCGCCGCGCGGAGCAAGCTCCGCCTTGCCACAGAGCGGTGCCAAGGCACCGCACTCCAGACTGTCCCCCGCGCGGACCACGCTCTCCCAAACTTCAGCGATCTCCCACTCCCTCCCGATCGATCGCTCATGCTTCGGATCCCTCCCGCGCCAGCGCCTGCGCTCGCCCGCCCGCTCACGCGCATCTCTTCCTTTCCTTTATCCTTATCCTTATCCTTACGTAGCAGCCCTCCCACCAGCAAAGTCCCCGGCCCCGCCACCAGCACGGCCACCCCATTTGCCGCCAGCACTGCTACCGGCACTCCCGCCAGCACCGCCACCTCGGTCTCCTCTGAAACCCCTCCATTTTCCGCCCGCCAAAGCTCTCGCCTCCAAATCCCCCGCGCCCCCTCCGCTCAAAATCTCCCACTCCCCTGAGACCCTTTCGCAAAAAGCAAAATCGCCGGAAAATCCGCCCAAAAAGTACAGGAAACCGCCTGGAACGCGGCGGCAGGATCGCAAGAGGACCTCCATCTTTATAAAATGCCGCCCACGGGATGACTCCGCCCTGGCCCTCGATTCCCACCGCGTGAACTTCGCAGCGCGCAGGATGGTTCACGGCGCGCTATCATTTTGTCCGTCATCATTCTGTCGTTCCCAAAAGCGCGCTCCGGCGGATCCGCGTCGTTTTTCAAAAGCGGCGATGCAGGAACGACAGATTAATGACGGACAAAATGATCGCGCGCTCTGAAAGCCCTGCTGCGTCGAGAGCATGAAGGTTGTCAGGGCGCCGAGCAAAGGGTCGATAGTTTCACTCGGCACGCTGGCAGCCCCTGGGTGCCCCAGCGCTCCGGAGGCCCAGCGCTCGTCCGCCGCCCGATTTCAGACCGCGCCCCGCGGCCACGGCACCCCGCGCCCACTCCACCATTGACGCCCCCGCCTGCGCCGCGCTTGCATCCCGCCGCCCTATGATCACTCCCACGAAGCCGTGGCCACGGTGTCGGGCGCTGGGCCACACAGCGTTCCCCAACCCCAACCGCACCGCGCCTCTGAACGCCCAGGATAGCCTCCACGCGCCCGGCTGGAGGCACAGGCCCTATCATCGCGTCCTCATCCTCGCCGCGGTCCTCGCGCTCCTCCCGCCCGCCTTCAGTGCTGACTCGAACCACACCGCATCCCCGGACTACCGCGCCGCTATCACCGCCTACAAAGCCCGCGACTACGCCGGCGCCGTCCCCGCTTTCACCCGCCACCTCGCGCTTTACCCGGACGACTCCGCCGCGCTCTGGGGCCGCGGCGTCGCGCTCTACCACCAGCGCAAATTTCCCGGCGCGCTGATCGATCTCAATCGCGCCCTGCAATTCCTGCCAAAGGAGCCCCAGCTCTACCAGTTCCGCGGCATGACCCAGGAAGGCCTCGGCAAATTCGACGAAGCCGAGGCTGACTACAACCTCGCCCTCGCGCTGCAGCCCGATTACCCCGCCGTCCTTTACGGCCGCGGCTTGTGCCAGGCCCGCGTGTGGAACCTGCCCGCCGCCGAGGCCGATATCTCGCGCGCCATCGAGCTCCAGTCCAACGTCGCCGCCATGTGGATCGACCGCGGCATCATCCGCCGCCTCCTCCGCAACCACGCCGGCGCCCGCGAGGACCTCAATCACGCCGTCGAGCTCGACCCCAAGTCCGCCGAGGCCTACGCCCAGCGCGCCGTCGTCCGCGAGGAACAGGCCGACCTCGACGGCGCGATCGCCGACGCCGATTACGCGCTCCAGCTCAACCCCAAATGCGCCACCGCCCTCTGCGCGCGCGGCTGCGCCTTCGACAAGAAGGGCGATCGCCTCGGCGCCGCCGGCGATTTCACCAGCGCCATCGACTGCGCCCCGTCCCGGCCCGAGCCGTACGCCGAGCGCGGCGCGCTCTGGCTGAAAGTCCACGAGCGCGACAAAGCGATGGCCGACTACCAAAAGTCCATCGACGTCGCGCCGATCTGCCCCGTCGGCTACATCCTGCGCGGCATGGTCTTCCTGGAGGAAAACAATTCCCAGGCCGCCCTCGCCGAGCTCGACCGCGGCCTCGCCGTCAACCCGCGCTCCATCCTCCTCTATCAGCGCCGCTCCGTCCTCCGGGAGAAACTCGGCGACCCCGCCGGCGCCATCGCCGACCTCCAGTCCGTCCAGCGCCTCAATCCCAAGGACGAAGC
>OUNM010500533.1_pt1 | contig 21556 bp, 19 predicted proteins | sample 1769961 | NCBI WGS metagenome assembly OUNM01 (sample SAMEA3914820, study PRJEB12502) | metagenome | biome: forest; material: soil | place: USA | collected 2012-03-12 | depth 0.3 m
ACTCGAAGTCGGTCTTCATGGCGTTGCGCGACGTGGTGTCGAGCGACGTGTCCGAAGCCGCGAGGGCCTTTTCCTTCATTTGCGACAGCAGGTCGGTGACGCTGTCACCCGCCGACATAGCCACGTCGACGACCGAGCTCGACCGCGACAACGAGTCCTTGACCGCGTCGAGAGACGACACGGCGGCGCGTTGGCTTTGAGCAATGGCGTAAGTGGCGCCGTCATCCTTGGCGCTGCCCACCTTCAAACCCGTCGAAATGATCTGTTGGGTTTGTTGCAGCTGAGTGCTGGTGGCGTTCAGGTTTTGCAGGGCAACCATGGCCCCGACATTGGTATTGACGCTTTGCATCGTAGTTTTCCTTCATTTCTGGAATATCCGGCGACATTTTGTCGGCCGGTGGCATTTTGCCTGAGCGTTTCGAGTGCAAGAAAAAGGCCACACTGAGGGTGGTGGGCAATTTTTGCAACTTACTGATTTTAATAGCTTTAATACCCGTTTAACCGTACTTTTGGGCGGCAATTCCTGCCTAGACAGAGGCCTCGACCGGCAATTTTTGCCGGGTCGGCAGTTTTTGCCGGGAACGCATTATGGTGAAGAAAATATTGCCGGGCGACTTATCCACAAGCTGTTGAAAAACAACGCAATGGCCAGCCAACGCGGCCCAGAAGCCGAAACGGAAGGCGAAACGGATGGCGAAAACACGCCGCCGCCCTGCCCGGCACGCGAACAAACACGTAAAAAAGAGCATGAAAAAAGACGCCGGGACCAAGGCCCCGGCGTCGAATGCATTACTTGAACAGGCTGAGCGCGACTTGCGGCGCCTGGTTGGCGATAGACAGGGCCTGGACACCGAGTTGCTGCTTGGTTTGCAAGGCCTGCAACTGGGCGCTTTCCTTGGCCATGTCGGCGTCGACCAGGTTGCCGATGCCGGCCTGGATCGAGTCCTGCAATTTGCCGATGAAGGTCGCGTGGTTGGTGATCGCCTTGGACGAGGTCCCCATCTGAGCCAGAGCCGACGACACGTTGTTGATCGACGTGTCGAGCGTGCTCAACAGGTTCGATGCCGAGGTCGCCGTCGCGAACCCCGCCGTGGTGGCGACGGTCACGATGGTCCCGCCCAGGCTCATGTTCTCGGACGTCACGGTCAGACGCGACGTGCCTTGCGCATTGGCCAGGGCTTGCAGGTTCGGCAGCGAACCGTCCAGCAGGTTGATGCCGTTGAACGAGGCGTTCGTGATCGTCTTGGTGATCTGATCGCGCAGCGACTGGAAGTCGGTGTTCAGGGCCGCCCGGCTGGTGGTATCGAGCGAGGTATCCGAAGCGGCGAGCGCCTTCTCCTTCATCTGGGTGAGCATGTCCGTGATGCTGTCCCCCGCCGACATGGCGACGTCCACCGAGGAGGACGCGCGATTCAGCGAATCTTTCACCGCATCGAGCGAGGAAACGGTAGCGCGTTGGCTCTGGGCGATGGCGTAGGTGGCGCCGTCATCCTTCGCACTCGCTACCTTCAGGCCGGTGCTGATGATCGTTTGGGTCTGCGATAGAGACGAGCTCGTGGCATTGAGGTTTTGCAGCGCGATCATCGCGCCGTTATTGGTGTTTACCGAGAGAGACATCGGTGGGTCCTTCCATTCTGGTCGGTGTTTAACGACATTATGTCGAGTGGCCATTTTGGCCTGCCGTTAACCAAGCAATGCCGATGCCAGCGGAAAGAGGTCCGGAATATTATCTATCCGGCTGAATCCATGAGATTCTTTTCAGTTGCAATTAGGGTGAATCAGGTGCGCGATTTTGGCACCGGCAAAGCCTGCCGAGCCCGGGGCAAAAAGTGCTTAACGCGGTGAAGCTGAGATAGTAGGCGCCGGAAGGACCCCACCACCATTTCGCCCTGAAGGGCGAAATGGTCCCCCCGCCCCACTTGTGGGGCGGGGGGACCGCGCGAAAACGCGCAAGCGTTGAGCGTGGTGGTGGGGTCCTTTTGTCGAGTACGACGGACGGTAGGGCTTTTCCTTCCCGCAACCTACCGCTTGAACTGCCCCGCCAGGGCCGCCGCGGCCTGGGCCGCCAGTTCGGTGCGGATCGCCAGGCGCTTCAGCCAGTCCTTGCGCTTCTTGGCCGGCACCTCCTCGAGGTTCCGCGATACCGGCCGGCGCGGCAGGACGAAATCCCGCTGAGGCGTACGCCGCCCGCCGGCCTCATCCCAGAAGGCATCGCTGTCGGCAACGAAGGCGTGCTTGGCGTTGCGCAGCGGGTGGTTGTTCATGCCCACCGCCTCAACGCGCCCGGCCCCAAAAGCTTCGGCGATGGCATACAGCACGTGCAGGGCCGCCGCCTTGGGCCGCAGGCCGTTCAGCGCCCTGGTCGCGTCCACGACCTGTTGCCGCGCATCTTCGGCCTGCGGCCCCTGCAGACCGCCGATGCGGACGATCAGCCCGCCACGACGGTCCCGCCCAAGGCCGAAGGTGAGCGCCGCCAGCGCCGGGTCGTCACCGTCCCGGCGCATGAACAGGGTGATCTCGCCCTCGGCCCGATAACGGTCGTGCTGGCCCAACGAAAAGCGGTAGCTGTGCCCGTCCCGGCCGGTGATCTCGGCCAGTGGAAAGACCGTGCCTTCGAGCCACCCGGCCAGCGCCGCCGTCGATAGCCGCGCCTCCAGCAATTCATAATGCATGCGCAGGCGCTGCAGCCGTTGCGACGGGCGCACGCGGCGGCTGTAATAGGTGCGCATGAACTTGGTGCGCAGCATCTCTACAGGCGCCGGCGCGCCAGTATGGCGGCGGTGAAAACGCTCGATGAAGCCCAGCCAGCGCTGCGAATGCGGAAACAGCTGGACGTAGCGCACGATGAAGAAGCGCAGCTTGCGAAAGCCGAATTCGGCGTGGATGCGCCGCGCGCTGGAGATGAGAAAAGTGGCCATCGAACCCTCCGGCGTTCAGAGGGCAGCGAATAACGCCCGGGCCTTATGCCGGACTGATGCTGGCCTGACGCGAGCCTTACGCGGAGCCCGAACGCCCCTTCTCCGCATCAGCCCCGGATAAGCCACGATGGATAAGACGCCCGCGTTCCGTTAAAGGAAGTGTCAGGAGTCCGCCGTGAACTACGCCATGCCCGCCGCCCGCCCCGTCCTGCTGGTCGAAGACGACGCCGTCCTCGGTTCCGGCCTGTCGACGGCGCTGCGCCGCACCGGGCTCGACGTGCGCTGGACGCGCGACATCGGTGGCGCCCGCGATGCCGTCGATGCCGAGGTCTTCGCCGCCATCCTGCTCGACCTCGGCCTGCCCGACGGCGATGGCCTAAGCTTCCTGCGCGACCTGCGCCGCGGCGGCGACGTCACCCCGGTGATGATCGTCACGGCGGTAGCGACGCGCGACACCCGGTTGAGCGGTCTCAACGACGGCGCCGACGACTACGTCACCAAGCCGTTCGACCTCGACGAGGTCATTGCCCGCTTGCGCGCCCTGATCCGCCGCGCCGCGGGCATTGCCGGCGACGTCGTGCCGTTTGACGCCTTCGAGCTCGATCTCAAGGGCCAGGTGGTGCGCTCGGGCAAGCGCACCATCACCCTCACCGCCCGCGAATTTCGCGTGCTGTCGATGCTGGTCACCCGCGCCGGGCGCTGGGTGTCCAAGCCCGATCTCGAACACGGCGTCTATGACGATGCCGTCGACATCGAAAGCAATACCATCGAGTCCGCCGTCTCGGCCCTGCGCAAGAAGCTGGGCGCCCACATCATCGTTACGGCGCGCGGGCTGGGTTACATGGTGAGCAAATGAGCGTATTTGCCCGCGGGGTCCGCTCGCTGACGCGCAACCTGTTCACGCGCATCACCCTGGCCATCCTGCTGGGCGTCGTCATGATCGCCGTCATCGCCGAAAGCGCGGTGTCGTCAGTGATGAACCGCAATTTCGACGATCAGCTGCGCATCGGCGCCAACCTGCTGGTCAACCTGATGTACGATGAGCTTCAGGACATCAGCCACCACCCCGCCCAGACCCAGGAACCGCTGCTGTCGTTCGAGGACCGTCAAGCGTTCAACTCCTACGCCCGCTGGCGCATGTTCCGCATCTGGTACGCCGGCGATTTGCGCCTGGCCTCGCCCGCCGGGCCGCCGCCGGTGATGCCGGGACCTGGTGATTTCGGCCGTTTCACCGTCGTCCGCGACCATGGCGAGGCGTGGCGCGTCTATGCCGTGGCGGCAGCCGGCGGCAATCCGGTGGTCGAGGTCGGCGAGCGCGTGCGCGTGCGCCAGGACCTGATCGGCCGCATTGCGCTCGAACTGGCCGCGCCGTTCGTCATCATCGCCCTGCTGCTGTTGCTGATCCTGTGGTTCAGCATCCGCACCGGTTTGCGCGACCTGGCCGCCTTCAGCCTGACCCTGTCGCATCAGAAGGACCGGCCGCCGTTTCATCCGCTGACCGCCGCCGAATGGCCGCTGGAGCTGGAACAGCTGACCCGCGTGATCAACGGCCTGTTCGGGCGTGTCGAGCAAAGCCTCAACCGCGAACGCGCCTTTATCGACATGGCGGCGCATCAGTTGCGCACGCCACTTGGTGGCTTAAGCCTCGAAGCGCAGTTGTGCGCCGGCACCAAGGACCCGCGGGAACTGGCCGAACGACTGGAGCGGCTCAACGCTTCGACGCGGCGGGTGGCGCAACTGGTCGATCAGCTGCTGACCCTGGCGCAGATCGAGGCGGCGCCACGCGGTGGCGACAGCCGGGTCAGCATAAAGTCGGTGCTGGCCCCGGTCATCGCCGACATCGCCCCTCAGGCGGCGCGGCGCGGCGTCGAAATCGCCGTCGACGGCGACGATATCGAGGTCCGCGCCGGCGAGATGGCGCTGCAGCTTTTGTTGTCGAACCTGATCGGCAATGCCGTCAAATATTCACCGGACGGTGCGGAGGTGGTTATCCGCCTGGCGCACGAGGACGGCACGGCGACGATCGACATCGCCGATCATGGCCCGGGCCTGAGCGACACCGACAAGATCCAGGCTTTCGACCGCTTCTGGCAAGCCCCGACGGCCGCGGCGGGGTCAGGCTTGGGCCTCGCCATCGCCCGCGAAGCCGCCGACGCCATCGGCGCCCGGCTGGATCTCCTCGACCGCGACGACGGCCAAAGCGGCCTGATGGCGCGGGTGACGCTGAACTTTTCGCGTTAAATCCGTCGCTTACAACATTGCCATTTATTCATTCGACAGCCGCCTGAAAGCGGCGCACCGTCCAAATCACGGATCCGTGATAATTGCGTGAAAAGGACGTGATGATGATCAAGCCCCGGAAACTCCTGTTACTGCTGCCCGCCCTGCTGGTGCTCGGCGCCTGTTCCAAGCCGGTCGCGGGACCGCCCGGCGCCCCTCCTGGCGGAACGACCGGAAGCAATACCACCGCCACCACAGCCCAGGCCGCAAGCCAGACTGGCGACGCCGCCAAGACCACGAGCCTGCCGCAGCTGGCCTATGATTACAGCTATAATTTCGCCGCCAAGGGCGACGGCGTCGACCACCTGCTGACCGACGATCAGGCCGCCTGCGACCGCGCCGGGATCGCCGACTGCCAGATGGTGTCGCTGACCTCGGACGCCGATGCCGAGGCGCAGTCCGACGACAAGACGCTGGAACTGCGCGTCTCACCGGCGTGGCTGAAGGCGTGGCAGGCTGGCCTGACGGCTGAGCTCGCCCAGGTTCACGCCCGCCTCGCCTCCGAAAAGGTGGCCAGCGAAGACTTAAGCCTGCAGATTGTCGACGCTCAGGCGCACATCAAGAATAAAGAGGCTCTGCGCGACCGCTTGCGCCACGACATCGAAACCCAGAAGGCCCAGTTGACCGACCTGACCGGGCTGGAGACCCAGTTGTCGCAGATCCAGGAGGACATCGACGCCAGCCAGTCGTCGCTGGCCGTGATGAACAAGCGCATCGGCACCATCCATCTGACGCTGCACTATCAGGCCGATGCGGTCGCCGCCTCGGACGACACCTTCGCCCCGATCGGCAATGCCGTCAAAAGCAGTCTCGGCATCTTTATCGGCGTCGTCGCCGGGCTGATCAGCGTCGTTTCGGCGATCCTGCCGATGGCGCTGCTGGGCGGATTGATCGCCCTGATCATCCTGAAAGCGCGCAAGCGCAAGACCGCGGAAACCGTGGAAAATCCTTGACAGTTCGGGCCCGCGTGGCGCGGATGGCGGCATGACCGTCCGCGCCTATGCCCTGTTGATTCTGACCGCCTTTTTGTGGGCGGGCAACAGCGTCGCCGGCAAGATCGGCGTCGGCCACGTCGACCCGGTGCTGCTAACGGCCCTGCGTTGGGGCATCGCCGCCGTGCTGATCGTTGCGGTGTCGGTCAAGCCGCTGCGCCGCGACTGGCCGGTGATCGTCAAGCACTGGCCCCTGCTCTTTGCCTACGGCGCCACCGGTTTTTGCCTGTTCAACATCCTGCTCTACACGGCCTTGACGCAGACCAGCGTCATCAATGTGATGATTGAACAGGCCGGCATTCCGTTCTTTATCTTCGCCGGCAATTTCCTGGTGGCGCGGATGCGAGCGACCGCCGCGCAGCTCGTCGGTTTCGCCCTGACCCTGGCCGGCGTCGTCATCACCGCCACCCACGGCCAGGTCGGACAGTTGCTCAAGCTGCAGCTCAATCTGGGCGACGCCCTGATGCTGTTGGCGGTGATCGTCTATTCGGGATATTCGGTCAGTCTGCGCTGGAAGCCGGTGATCCACTGGCAAAGCCTGCTAGCCGTGCCGTGTGTCGCCGCGGCCCTGTGCTGCATTCCGTTCGTCATCTGGCGCGCCGCGACCCACCCGTTCGGCCCGCCCGACGCCATCGGCTGGGGTGTGGTGGTTTACGCCGCCGTCTTCGTGGCGCTGGTGGCGTCAGCGACCTGGATCGCCGGTATCGAGCTGATCGGCGCCAATCGCGCCGGGCTGTTCATCAACCTGTTGCCGATCTTCGGCGTTGTGCTGTCGGTGATCATCCTGCACGAGCCGCTGCATGGTTTCCATCTGCTGGCGCTCGGCCTCGTCTGCGCCGGCATCGTGCTCGCCGAATGGAGCCGCCTGCGCGCGGTGCCTGCGGCCCCAAAGCAGGTTATCTAGAAAACCTCCAACACGCGCCTGAAGAAGGCGCGTGTTGGAGGGGTTTCTTGTTTTCTTTACCCGCGCAAAGAAAAAGCCCGGCGTCGCCGCCGGGCTTCATTGTCTTTATCGTGAGGGTCTCAGCCCACCGACTGGCGGATCGCCGGCGCCGCCATGGCGGGTGCCGGTTCCGGTTCGCCGGTATCGCCCTGCGGCGCCAGGCCCTGCATGATGATGCGGTTGATTTCGATCAGCGGCCCGATCTCTTCGGTGTTCCGCATCACCAGTGAGGTGTGCTTGTTGACCCAGATCGACAGCGAAATGATGTTGGCGCGGACCATTTCCGGCAGACCGTTGCCGTCGACCGAACAGTCCGAGGCCAGCACCGACCACATGCGACGGTTCCAGTCCAGCGCATCCATGCGCTCGACGATCATCGACCGGTCGAGCTTTTCCGCCTCCAGCAGCGCCCGGGTCACCTGGCCGAACAAACGGTATTCGGTCAGCCGCGGGTTTTCAGTGCGGGCAGCGGTGGTCTGATACGCCTTAAACGACATGCGTGGTTACTCTTTCCGGCCTAAGCGTTCGTCTTCATAATCGATGAGCTTACGGCAGCCCATCAAAGCCTTGTAGTACTCGTGCGCCATGATGCTCTTGGAAATGCCGACGCATTCGGCAAGCACCATGGTGTTGGAGATCACGCTCATGAACTCGGTCATGCGGCGCAGGAATTCATCGTAGTATTTGTCGGCGCCGCCCTCATCCAGGTACATCATCATGACCGGAAAATAGACGTGGCGCGACGGCGAATTGACGTCTTCGCTCTGCATGATGTCTTTTTCACGCAGCACCGAGGCCTTGTTCTGCAGGACCAGCGAACAGCGGCGATCGCCGTTCTGCACCACCGCGCCGTTGAGCACGAACCGTTCGCCAGGCTTCAGAGACAGTTTTAACGGCATTGTTTTTCCTTCACATCTGCCGGGTGATGGGCGGACGTGTGCCCCACGTCTATAAATCACACCGGGTTAACACCAGGTTTTCACCGCCGGGGTGCGCGAGAAAAGCGCGGCCCCGCAGTAAGAATTCTTTAGGGAGTATTAAGCGAATCCCTGCTCAATAGGATGGCACGAAAGCCCCCCCTTGAGCTAGCCATGCCCGCCAAGCGTCCAAACCCTTCCGCCAAAGCCGTTACCCCTGTCGTCCCGCTGTTCCCGGCGCCGCAAGCCGCGCCGGTAAAACCGGACCTCGCGGCGGCCCTGCCGTTTCAGCCGGTGCGCCTCGATAATCCGGCGGCGCAGATCCTGGGCGATGCCGGTTCAAGCGAGGCCCTGCGCGCCCTGCTCGACACCACCGAACACGTCAAGCGCCGCGATACGCTGGTCCTGTTGCGCGAGGCTTTGGAAAAGTTCCGCGATGGCGACTGGCAAGGCGGCGGCGACAGCGCGTTGAAGGCGCTGCACGTCGACGAAAAATGCGGCGAGGCCTGGCACATGCTGGCCATTGCCCGCGACAAGTGCAACGATTTCCCGACCGCGCTGACCTGCTACGAAACGGCGCTGAAGCTGATGCCGGAAAACCCAGGCATCGCCAACGACCTCGGCCGCCTGGCCTACAAGCTCGGCATGACCGACATGGCCGAACGCTTCTTCCGCTTTTTCCTCAACAAGTGCCCGGGCCACGTCGAGGCAATCAACAACCTGGCCACCGCGCTGCGCGAAGGCAACAAGCTTGACGAGGCCATCGACCTGCTCAAAGGGGCGATTTCCAACAACCAGACCGATCCGCAGCTGTGGAACGCGCTCGGCACCGTGGTCAATGCCCAGGGCGACAACGCCACCGCCGCCATCTTCTATCAGGAAGCGCTGCGCTTCGACCCGAAACACGTCCACGCCCGCTATAATCTCGGCAATACGCGCTCGGTACTGGGCGACTTCAAGGGCGGCCTCGACGACCTGATGACGGCCCTGCCCCTGTTCACCGATCCGATGAACATCCACACCTGCAAGCTCAGCATCGCCTTCTGCTACCTGATGATGGGCGACTACAAGAATGGCTGGGCGTGGTACGAGGCGCGGACCAAGGACAATACCGCCGAGAACATGGCCTATCTGATCCCGCGGCCGCGCTGGGAAAAGGGTACGGACGTTGCCGGCAAGCACCTGTTCGTCTCCGCCGAGCAAGGCCTGGGCGACGAGATCCTGTTCGGCTCGGTCCTGCCCGACCTGGAACGCGAAATCGGCCCGGACGGCAGCCTGACCATCGCGGTGGAGCCGCGCCTGGTGCCGCTGTTCCAGAAGGGCTTCCCGAACGCCACGGTGACGCGCCACCACACCACCAAGCACAACAACATGCCGGTGCGGCTGTTCCCCGAAATTACCGATTGGGAAAAATACGACGCCTGGGCGATCATGGGCGACTTTTTGGGGCGCTATCGCCCGGACGAAGCCTCCTTCCCCAAGTCCAACACCTTCTTCAAACCCGATCCCGAGCGCGTCGCCTACTGGAAGGCGATCGTCAACGGCGTCAATCGCAAGCCAAAGATCGGCATATTGTGGAAGTCGCTGATCAGCCATTCGCGGCGCGACCGCTACTATTCGCCGTGGACGCAATGGGCGGACCTGTTGCGTACCGAGGGCGTGCAGATCGTCAACCTGCAATATGGCGATACCGCCGCGGAGCTCGAAGAAGCCAAGGCGATGGGCATCGACATCTGGACGCCGCCCGGCATCGACCTGAAGATGGATCTCGATGACCTGTCGGCCCTGACGCTCGCCATGGACTGCATCATCTGCCCGTCCAATGCGACGTCGAACGTCGCCGGAGCCGCCGGCGCCAAGGTGTGGATCCTCGGTCCCGATCACGCCTGGACCTCGCTCGGCACCGACCATTTCCCGTGGTATCCGTCGACGCGCGTCTTCTTCTCGAAAAGCCTGATCGACTGGTCGCCGGTGATGAGCGAGATCAAGCAGGCCTTGATCCAGGAATTCGTCACGCCTGCTAAAAATCAGGTCGCTTAGGCCCATGTTGCCCAAGGCGAAAGCCGCAACCGGCGTTGCGCTTGCCTGCGAAGCGGCCGGCGATCTGTCAGGCGCGTTTGACGCCTGGCAGGAAGCCCTAGCGGCCGAGCCAAATTCGCTCGACATCGTCGCGCGCCTCGCCGATCTGGCCTTTCGGCTGAAACTGTTCGATCTGGCGGAAAAGTTCTACGCCCATCTGATTACACAAGGCGCCCAAGGCGCCGCGGTCATCGCTGCCTACGCCGCCTGCCTGCGCGAACAGGGGCGTTACGACGACGCCATCGGGCTGTTAAAAAACGTCCTCGGTGGCGCCACGCACGAAGCGGTCCTGTGGGACGCGCTGGGCGCCGTCACCGCCGCCAAGGGCGATAGCGCAACGGCGCTGATCTTCTACGAGGAGGCCCTGCGCCTTGCGCCCGACCATCTGCAGGCGCGCTTCAACCGCGCCGTGGCGCTGATGGAAACCGGCCAGGTCCGCGCCGGGCTGCGCGATGCCGTCATTTGCGCCGAAACGTTCGGCGATCCCGGTAATCGCGCCTCGGCCGAACTGACCTGCGCCCAGGCGTCGCTGGCCCTGGGTGAGATCAAATCCGGCTGGCGCTGGTACGAAGCCCGCCATCGCGTCCGTCCGGTGAATTATGAGATTCCGCTGCCGCGTTGGTCTGGCGAAGCTTTGACGGGCAAGCGCCTGTTCGTTTCCGCCGAGCAAGGCCTGGGCGACGAGGTCCTGTTCGGCTCGCTGCTGCCGCAGATTGCCGCGCAGGTGTCACACCTCGGGATCGGTGTCGAACCGCGCCTGGTGCCGCTGTTTCAGCGCAGCTTTCCGCAGGCGCAAGTCGTCGCCCACCGCACGCAAACGATCGCTGGCAGAACGCAACGCACCTTTACCGGTTGCGATTGGCAAGCCTTCGACACATGGGCGCTGATGGGTGATTTCCTACCGTCGATGCGCAGTGAAATCAGTAGTTTCCCGGCACAAAACGTCTTTCTGACGCCTGATCCCGGACGCGTCGCGCATTGGCGCCAGCAGTTGTCACTTGCGGGCAGCAAGCCAAAAATCGGCATCTTGTGGAAGAGCCTGAAAGCTGGCGCCCAGCGTGACCGTTTCTTCTCGCCGTTCGAGCAATGGCGCGAGGTGCTCAGCCTCGACACCGTCCGCTTCGTCAATCTGCAATATGGCGACAGTTCCGCCGAAATGGCCGCCGCCCGCGACGCCGGCATCGACATCCTTGAGCCAGAGGGTATCGACCTGAAGGACGATCTCGACGATCTGGCGGCGCTGTGCCGCGCCTGTGACGTCGTCGTCGGGCCGTCGAATGCCACGACCAATATCGCCGCGGCGTCCGGTGCCCCTGTCTGGCTGATCTGCCCGCCGCAAACCTGGCTGCGGCTCAACGCCGACCATTACCCGTGGTATCCGCAGGCTCGCCTCTTCGCCCCCCCAACGCTGGACGACTGGTCCCCGGCAATGGCGGAGATCAGGGCCGCTTTGACGCAGCTCTAGGCGTTCAAGAACTGGTACAGCCTGTGCGGTTCGGTGCCGATGGCGAAGAACGGCTTGAAGCTGTGCGCACCGGTGTCGGTCGTCACCGACCATTCGGCAGCCCCCGGCGCCGTCTGCGCGATGCGCATCAGGTCGGCGCGGTCGTAAGGCACCATGCGGTCGCCGGTGGCAAACAGGGCCAAGGGTCCGTGCATCACCGCGACGCGGTTGGCGTGCTGGGCATCGACGGCTTCGAGCCGCAGCGGCCGGTCGAGCGTCAGCACGACACGGTCGCCGTCCTTCCACTCACGGGACAGCTCGGCAAATTGGCCGGGCGTCAAAGCGCCCGGCCAGGCGCGGCCATTGATCGTAACCTTCGTCGCCGGTCCCGCCCAGGCCGGAATGCGCAGCCGCAGCGCCATGGTCACGGGCCTTGCCGTATTCACCGTCAGGGCGATATCGCCGGCCAGCGGATACTGCGTTTGCTGGGTCACCGTCACCCCGTCGCGCCATTGCGCTTTCGACGGAATGTAGAGATTGATGAACAGCCCCTTCGCGTCGCGGAAATAGCTGCTGATGCCGTAATCGGCGGCCAGTTGGCCGATCGTGCCGGAGCAGCACGGGCAGGTATCGGGATGATAGGTCTTGGCGCCGAGGTCGTTGTAATCCGAATAGTAAAACGCCGCGCCCGTCACCTTCATCGGCAGGGCGCCCAGGCTGGCATTATACATCATCCGTTCCATGGTATCGCCATAGCGGCTGTCGCCGGTGACGCGCATCAGGTAGCGGCTGAGCTTGAACTGGCCATAGGTGCCGCACGGCGTCTCGAAACTGGCGTGGGTGCTGTTCAGGCTTTTGCCGAGGCCACCCGAATCCGGGACGATGAAGCTCTCGTTCGGGCCCCAGCCGCCGGTGGCGTAGCTTTGCGCCACCACGAGGTCGAGGCCGTTCTTGGCCGCCTGCAAATGCTTGGCGCTGCCGTCGCTGAGATAGGCCTGCATCGCCGAATTGAGCGCGTTCAGATGGCTATAAGCATGGCGGTGCGGCAGCGGATTGCCGCCGGCGGCCAGCACGTCGAAATAAGGCCCGTCGAGCAGATAGCGCCGCGCCAGGTCGCGATAGCGCGTCCCCGCCCCACGGCTGGCGGCGATGTAGAGGTTCTCCGGCAGGGTATAGGTTTCATCCCAGGTAAAGGCGGTATTGGTCTTCGGCCGGGTCGCCTGATCGGCGGGGTTGTTGCGGTCGAGCGCGCGTTCGGGCAGCCACGGCAGGACGGCGTCGGTGACCGGGTCGATCATCGCCAGCGCTTGCGGGTCATGGGCGAAGGTGTGAGCATCCAGCAGACCCATCAGGGTCTTGTCGTAGGTATAGGCCGGCAGCGGATAGCCGTCGTAGAATTTCGGCGTGATCGTCGGGGCGAACCCCGCCAGCAGGCGGCGCACCTTGGCCTGGGCGCGAACATCGCCGCTGACGGCATAGGCGCGCGACAGGGACGAGACGTATTGCCCAAAGCTGTGGCCCGGGATGAAGCCGGTGAAATGCTTCGCCGGATCGAACAACGGGTCGAAATCGTACCAGCCGCCGAAACCCCTGGGGCCGACCGGCATCCCTGCCGCCTGGCGGAACGGTCGCAACAGAGCGTCTTCGTCGAAGGCGAGCAGGGTGTCGAGCGTCTGGTCGAACTGGGTTTTGACCGGCCCGTCGAACACGGTGACCTCGCCATAGCCCAGTTGCTCCAGCGGGGCTGCGGGGGCAACCGGCGTTGCCCGGGCAAAGGCGCGCCCAGCGGCCAGCCCGGCCAAGGCTGTAGCGCCCGAAATGAAAGTCCTGCGCCGCATCCGGGCCTCCCGCCGATCATTATTATTTGTCGGACAATAACATTGGCCTAGGCGAAGTCAATCGAGGTCAGCGCGCCGACGATTTGCGCGGCGAGGTCACAATGGAGAAGAATTTATGCCTTGATTTTCACGACTTCGATTTCGAGGTCGTGAGGCGCATCGGCCAGAATAGCTTGCCAAACTTCCCGCTTCGGATCGGGTTTTTGAAGCTTAAGCCGAATGATTGTGTCGATGCGTCTTGACGCAATCTCGGGATACGTCGCTTTCACGGCCTCGATGAGCCATCCTTGCGGATTGCTCTTTCTAAGGTCCGTTGTACGGGTCTCGCCGGCGCGGGTGACATTAAATCTGAAAAGCGGCATCCAAGACTCAGCCCACGCTTCCGCTACTTGCCCTGAAGACTGTATATTCGCTAGCTGCGCTAAAACCTAGTGCGCCATGTAGAGGTTGACGCTGGTGTGCTGCAGCAATTGCCGCGTCGTGCCGCCGAAGGTGAATTCGCGGATGCGCGAATGACCGAAGGCGCCGGCGACCAGGTAGTTGGCGCCGTGGCGCGCGCAGACCTCGACCAGTTGCGCGCCGACGTCTCCCTTGGGCAGGCGTTCATAGACGACGGCGATGCCGTGGGCGGCATAGTAGGCACCGAGCTTTTCGAGATCGGCCGAGCGGTCGCCGACCGGCGCGCCGGCAATGACCACGCGCGACGCTTTTTTGAGCAAGGGCACCGCCCGCCGCGCCGCGCGCGACGACGGCTCGCGACCATCCCAGGCCACCACCGCCACACCTTCGACGTCAACCGCGGTGCGGGCGATGAAGACGCCGCAGCGTTCTTCCATCAGCACCTGCGTGAAGGCTTCGGACAACAGGCCGCGGCCGCGCGCCGCCTCGTCGCCAAAGACCACGAGGTCGGACAGGCGCGCTTCCAACGCCAGATCCTGCCATACCGGCGACTTCAGCGCCGTGTAGCGGCTATTGCCATAACTTAAGGCGTTAAATTGCGCCTCGGCGCGGTCGCCGGATTCTTCGGCGGCGGCGCGAACGCTGTCGATCGTCGACATCTGCACCGTGCCCATGAAGCCTTCGCCCAACCACGGCGCCAGTTCCGCCGGATCTGGCGGGGCGAAAACGACGTTGAGCTCGGCATCGAAACCCTGGGCCAACTGGCCGGCGCGATCCATGACGGCGGCGTCTTCCGCAGCCCCCGACACCGGCACGGTCATCCGCGCCCAGGCACTGCCCTGTGATACCGGTGCCCGGCGGGCACTTTCACGAAAGCCTTCATCCACCTCAGCCTCCTCAGGTTCCTGTGCATGGCCGGGGTTAAGCGACCAGAATTCCATCGCCAAAGCCATGCCGCTCTGGCTAAGATATACCCAATTCCTCGTAAAATCCCGATGTGACATTGTGGCCCATTCGACCCTGCCCGCCTCCCGTACCAAACCCCAACGCACGTCTAGGCGCGCCAAAGATCCGGCGCCGCGCGCCTGGCAACGCATGTTGTCGGGACGCCGGTTAGACCTGCTCGATCCCGCGGCGATCGATATCGAGATCGACGATATTGCATTGGGGCTCTCGCGCGTCGCCCGTTGGAATGGCCAGACCCAGGGCGAGCACGGCTTTTCCGTCGCCCAGCACAGTTTGATCGTCGAGGACATTTGTGCCGTCATCCGTCCGCAGCTGAGCGTGCCGCACCGGCTGATGGCCTTGTTGCACGACGCTCCGGAATACGTCATCGGCGACATGATTTCGCCGTTCAAGGCGGCCCTGGGCCTCGATTACAAGCGCTTCGAGGCCAATCTCGAACAGGCGATCCACATTCGCTTCGGCCTGCCCGCCGTCATGCCGGCCGACATCAAGGTCCTGATCAAGCAGGCCGATCACGCCTGCGCCTATTTCGAGGCGACGCAACTGGTCGGCTTTTCCGAACAGGAGGCCAGGCTCTATTTCGGCGAGCCGCCGGCCGGTTACGACCTGTGCCTGGTGCCGCTGGCGCCAACGGTCGCGTCCGAGCAATTCGTGGCGCGCTTTACCGAACTGATGCAAAAGCTGTAACATGACGCCGACCCTGGCCATTGAATTGTCGGCCGTCGTGGTCACCGTCAAGGACGGCCAGGCCGTCGTGCTGTGCCGGCCTCCAGAAACTAAAGACGGCGGCGGGCCCTATGCCTTGCCGTCGGGCCCGTTCGCGCCGGGTCAGCACCGCACCTTCGACCTGGCGCTGCGCGCCTTCGTCCACGATCAGACCGGGTTCGATATCGGCTATGTCGAGCAACTCTACAGCTTCGGTGACGCGGCGCGCGGCGATGTTATCTCGGTCGGCTATCTGGCGCTAACGCCTTCGGCCGATTTTCATGCGCGGTCGAACGCCGTCTGGGTGCCGTTTCACCGCGTCTTTCCGTGGGAGGACTTCGAAGCCGAGAGCAACGCCGCCATTCGCGTGCTGCGCCCGGCGCTCGACGCCTGGGCCGACACGCCGCTGCGCCGCCGCCGCGTCGAGACCCTGTTTCCGCTGGAGTTCGACCACTGGAACGAGGAGCGCGTGCTCGATCGCTACGAGCTGCTGTATGAAGCGGGCCTCGTGCTCGAAGCCGATGCCAGCGCCGATCCGGCGGCCAGCGGCATCGCCATGGCGTCCGACCACCGCCGCATCGCCGCCACCGGCCTGTCGCGCCTCAGAGGCAAGTTGAAGTATCGCCCGGTGATCTTTGAATTAATGCCGGAAAAGTTCACCCTGCTCGAGCTGCAAAAGTCGCTGGAGGCGCTGTCGGGCTTGCGCCTGCACAAGCAGAATTTCCGCCGCGCGCTGGAACGCACGGGTTTTGTCGCGCCCCTGGCGGAAATGCGTGAAGATACCGGCGGCCGCCCCGCGGCGCTTTACCGCTACGACCGCGACCAGTTCCGCTTTTCGCCATCGCTGGGCCTTAGCCTGCCCCGCGCCTAGGCCTTGCGCGAGCCCAACAGGCCGAACATGGCGCCTTGGGGATCGCGGGCGACGATGGCCCACATGCCGCCCGGGACCTGCATCGGCGGCAACTGGATGGCGCCGCCCTTGGCGGTGATCCGCGCCAGGGCCTCATCGATATCGCCGACATTGAAATAGAACAGCCACGCCTGCTGCGGCAGCGGGTTCTTCATCAGGCCGACCGTCAACACGCCATTGGCGGTGAAGGTCTGGTAGAGACCCATCGACCCCATGTCCATGGCCTGAGCTTTTTCCCAGCCGAAACGGCCGGCGTAAAAGGCGCTGGCCGAGGGTTCGTCGCTGGCGTGGTATTCGTTCCAGCCGATATGGCCGAGCTTTTGGCCGTCGAAGGCCTCGCTCTGGCCCTCGCCGGTCGGCGTCATGACGTAGATCAAGGCGCCTTGCGGGTCGCCGACCATGGCCATGCGGCCGACGGTCGGGATATCGTTGGCCGGCCAGGCAACCTTGCCGCCGGCAGCGATGAAGGCGTTGATTTCGGCGTCGACGTCGGGCACGCTGACATAGCCGAACCAGGCAGGCGGCATGCCCTGGGCCTCGGCCGGGATGGCCATCAAGCCGCCGACACCGGCGGCGTCCGGCGCATGGATCATGCGATAATCCATGCCCGGCATTTCGCTGGCCTTGACGGTCCAGCCGACGACATCGCTGTAAAAGGCGATGGCGGCATCGACGTCGGACGTGATCAGTTCGTACCAGATAAAGCGGCCGGCCATGGTCGGGCTCCTGTTTGAGGGTTCAAACGCTTACGCCACAACCGTATACAGAGCCTCTGCCAAAAACTTGGCAGGATCAGAACTTGGCCAGCTTGGCGGCCTGAGCCATCCAGTTTTCGCGGGCGATGCGGCCCGGGCCGTCGACGCGCGACGACAGCCAGGCGACGTGCTCGGGCGACCAGCCGGCGACCTGCCAGAAATGGTAGATGCCGAGGCTGTTTAACGTCCGCTGGGTATCGGCGGTAATGCCCGACACCAGGGTCAGGTCGTCGGCCGCGCCCTTGGGCGTTTCCAGCCGCGTCGGCGCCAGGCCGGATCCGGCCTGCTGAACCGCCGCCTCGACGCTTTCCGGCGTCATGGCCGCCAGGCTAGAGACCCGCGACTGCAGCGAGGTGTCTTCGCGCAGGATGGCGACATTGGCGGCGGCCATCTCATAGCGCGGTTGCGGCGCATAAGCCGGCTGCGGCGCGGGTTTGGGCGCGGGCGCCGGTTCGGGCACAGCGGCGGCCTCGGTCTTGAACGGCACGACCACGCCCGAGGTAAAGGTGTCGGCGGCGTCGAAGGTGGCGCGCGGGGCCTCGAACACGCTGTGGTGGCTTTGCGCCCGTCCAGCGATCAGCCAGCCCAGAACGGCGGACACGGCAAAGGCCGCGATCATCAGACCCAGCGACATCAGGATCATGTCGTTCATCGGCGGACCCTCTTGGTGGCGGTCGCAGCGCGGCGCGCGGCAAAGCCCGTCACCAGGCCGAGCCCGGCGGCGGCCAGCAGCAGCCAGCGCAGTTCGATGATCAGATGCACCATACCCTTACCCCCTACTCACTACGCACGCGGATGGCGACACGCTGGTTCAGCATACGGCCTTGCGGCGTGGCATTGTCGGCGACCGGCGACGCCGCGCCATAGCCTTCGGCCGAGACGCGAGCGGCGGCCAGGCCGCGCTTGACCAGCGCATCGGCGGCGGCCTCGGCGCGCGTCTTGGAAATGATCTGCTTGGCCTCGGGATCGCCGGCATTGTCGGTATAGGCGGCGACGTCGATCTTGACGTTTTGCGGGCAGGTCTCGATGGCGCGATAGACGTCGTCGAGCAGCGGCTGGCTGTCGGCGGCCAGATCGTAGGTGCCGGTGACGAAATGGATGCGGCGCCCGGCCATGGCCTGGGTCACCTGATCCTGACAGGCGCGGGCGTCGGGGCTGAGCGGCACGGTGTCGCTGGCGGGCACGGCGGCTTCACCGGCGACCGGCGGCGTGCCGGCGGACGACGAGGCAATGGTGGTGGCCTTTTCGCCGGCGACTTCGGGCGGCGAGAGCGAGGCGTCGACCGGTGCGGCCGACGACGCCGGCCAGGCGGGAATGGCAGTCAGTTGCGTTGTGGATGCACCGGCGTCATTGACGACGACCTCGGTAACGACGCCGCTGACCATCTGACCGCCCGGCAAGCGGCCGTCATGCAACAAGGCATCGTGCATGTTGAGGATGGCGGCACGCGCCTGGGCCAGGTGCGGTGCGACCTCGGCGCCCTTGCCGATCGGCGTCAGGGTGACGCTCTGGCCCGAGACGGTGGCCTTAACGTCGGTAATGCCATTGGTTTTCAGCGCGGTATCGACCCGCGTCTGCACGCCTTTTTCGATCTGCGGCAACGTCAAATATAGTCCGGCCGCGCATAACAGCGCCAGACTGCTCAGCCCCGATAACCATACCCCACTCGGCTTCACCGGACACCCCTCACCAGTCGTCAAGACTTTCTTAACCATAGGTGTATCGCGGCCGCGAACGTCGCGCAACGGGGCAAGGCATTAAAAAAGACAAATGCTTAAGGGCGAGACCATGTGTGGCCCGGGCGCCTCATACATATCCCGATAAGCCTCATGCCAAAAAGTGGATTGCCGCTTTTTGGAGAACCATGAGGCGTCAAAAAACAAAAAAAGGGCCACCAGCGGAAGCTGATGGCCCCTTCGTCTTCATCTGAAAGCGGAGCTTACGCCGCCGAGATCGCCGCCTGAGCCGCCGCCAGGCGCGCCACGGGGACGCGGTAGGGCGAGCACGACACGTAGGCCAGGCCGATGGCGTGGCAGAAGGCGATTGACGCCGGATCACCGCCGTGTTCGCCGCAGATGCCCATCTTCATGTCCGGACGCTGTTGATTGCCCTTTTCACGGGCGATCTTGATCAGGGCGCCGACGCCGTCCTGGTCGAGGCTGACGAACGGATCCTTCTCGAAAATGCCTTTTTCGATATAGGGGTTGAGGAAGCGGCCGGAATCATCGCGCGAAATGCCGAACGTCGTCTGCGTCAAGTCGTTGGTGCCGAACGAGAAGAACTCGGCCGTCTCGGCCAGCTTGTCGGCCAGAAGCGCCGCGCGCGGCAGCTCGATCATGGTGCCGGTCTTGTAGTCCAGCGACTTGCCGCGGGCCTCGAACACCGCCTTGGCGATGCGGTGGGTCATGGCGACCAGATTGGCCATTTCCTCACGCGTGGCGACCAGCGGGTGCATGATTTCCGGCTGCGGCTTGCCACCGGCCTCAAGACGATCGATGGCGGCATTGAACAGGGCCGACAGCTGGCTTTCGTAGATTTCCGGGAAGGTGATGCCCAAACGGCAGCCGCGCCAGCCGAGCATCGGATTGGTTTCCGACAGCTCCTTGGTGCGCTTGTAGAGCTTGTCAGAGCCGACGCCCGACATCGCCGCGACCTGGGCCACGTCTTCTTCGGTGTGCGGCAGGAATTCGTGCAGCGGCGGGTCGAGCAGACGGATGGTCACCGGCAGGCCGTCCATGATCTCGAACAGCTCGGTGAAGTCCTTGCGCTGCATCGGCTCGATCTTGGCCAGGGCCTTGCGGCGGCCGGCCTCGTCGTCGGCCAGGATCATCTCGCGCACGGCGGTGATGCGGTCCTCGTCGAAGAACATGTGCTCGGTGCGGCAAAGCCCGATGCCTTCGGCGCCGAAGCCCAGCGCCGTCTTGGCGTCGGCCGGGGTTTCGGCATTGGTGCGCACGGCCAGGGTCTTGTACTCGTTGGCCCAGGCCATGATCTGGTGGAAATCGTCGGAGAAGTCCGGCTCGATCATGCGCACGGCGCCCTTGATGATCTCGCCGGTCGAGCCGTCGAGCGTGATCAGATCGCCGAAGCGGAAGGTTTGACCGCGCGAAACGAATTCCGAGCGCTCGGCATAGATCTGCATCTCACCGGCGCCGGAAACGCACGGCCGGCCCATGCCGCGGGCAACGACGGCGGCGTGGCTTGTCATGCCGCCACGCGCGGTGACGATGGCCTTGGCGGCGTGCATGCCGTGGATGTCCTCGGGCGAGGTTTCGTCGCGCACCAGGATGACGGCTTCGCCGGCGGCGGCCAGGCGGACGGCATCGTCGGCGGTGAACACTATCTTGCCCGAAGCGGCCCCCGGCGAGGCCGGCAAGCCTTTGGCGATGATCACCTTTTCGGCCTTCGGATCAAGCATCGGATGAAGCAGCTGATCGAGGCTGCCGGGATCGACGCGCATCAGCGCCTCTTGAGGCGTGATCAGGCCTTCCTTGGCCATGTCGACGGCGATCTTCAGGGCGGCCTTCGACGTGCGCTTGGCGTTGCGCGTCTGCAGCATGTAGAGCTTGCCCTGCTCGACCGTGAATTCGACGTCCTGGACGTCGCGATAGTGGTTTTCCAGCGTGTCGACGGTCGTCTTGAACTGGGCGAAGACGTCGGGCAGCGATTCTTCCATCGACGGATTGCGCTCGCCCATTTCCTCGCGCGCTTTGCGCGTCAGGGCCTGGGGCGTGCGGATGCCGGCGACGACGTCCTCACCCTGGGCGTTGAGCAGGAATTCGCCATAGAGGTCGGATTCGCCGTTCGACGGGTTGCGGGTAAAGGCGACGCCGGTGGCCGAGGTGTTGCCCATATTGCCGAAGACCATCGACTGGATGTTGACGGCCGTGCCCCAATCCTCGGGGATGTCGTGCATCTTGCGGTAAAACTTGGCGCGGTCGTTCATCCACGAGCCGAAGACTGCCTTCACCGCGCCCCACAGCTGATCCTTCGGATCCTGCGGAAAGTCGCGGCCGAGCTCGGACTTCACCATCGCCTTGTAGTCGGCGATGACGCGTTCCCAGCCCGAGGCCGTGATGTCGGTATCGACGGTGACGCCCAGGCGGTCCTTGTGGTCGTCGAGAATGTCCTCGAACGCATGGTGGCTGACGTTCAGCACGACGTTCGAGTACATGGTGATGAAGCGGCGGTAGCAGTCGAGCGCGAAGCGGCGGTCGCCGGTCAGCTCGGTCAGGCCGTCGACCGTGGTATCATTGAGGCCGAGGTTCAGGACCGTGTCCATCATGCCCGGCATCGAGGCGCGGGCGCCGGAGCGGACCGAGACCAGCAGCGGGTTCTTGGGATCGCCGAAACCCTTGCCCGTCACCTGTTCCAGGTTCTTCAGGTTGGTTTCGACCTCGTCGATCAGAC
>OUNM010196764.1_pt1 | contig 21551 bp, 21 predicted proteins | sample 1769961 | NCBI WGS metagenome assembly OUNM01 (sample SAMEA3914820, study PRJEB12502) | metagenome | biome: forest; material: soil | place: USA | collected 2012-03-12 | depth 0.3 m
GCACCGAGTGCACGGTCCGCCAATTTTTTTACAACACCATGAGTGTCGTCCCTCTCACAAGTGTCTCAAGGGGTCCCTGCGAAAATCGGTAGCAGGAAAGCGCTGGTCTCCTGCGCGATGCGGCGGTTGTGGTCCAAGCGCTCCACGCGCCTAGAATTTCAACGATGCGCGCGAACGGCGCGAAAGCGCTCACGCTCTCGGCGACGCCTCAAAACGCGTTCTGCCGGCGCGTCAGCGCGGCGAACGCGCGAGCTTCAGGGTCGCCGCGCGTACGATTTCCATCAGCGCGCCGGCGAGGAGCTCCCGCATCTCGTCTTGCGAGGGCGCCGGAGCGCCCGCCGCGATCGCCTCGGTCCATCCAAGGCTCGCAGCTTCGGCGAAGCCGACCCAGCCGCGCAGCGCGAGGCGAACGATCGGCGCGCGCAAGATCCCCGTCGCGTAGCCGGCGCGATCGACGCCCATGACGCCGGGTGCCGAGCCCTCGAGGAAACCCGACGTGAGGCGCTCGATGAACAGGGTGCGCGTCTGGTCGACGATGCGCGCGATGCCTGGATCGACGCCGACACCGCTCCTCATGAGCGTGGCGTAGGCCTTGGCGTGCTGCTTCACGTACCCGAGATAGGCGTCGAGGCCGGCCTGGAGGCGCTCGAGGGGAGGCGCCGCTTCGTCGGTCTCCGTGCTCTCCACGAGGCGCGCGGCGGCCTCTTCGATGACGGCGGCGTAGTACGCGCGCTTCGTCGGGAAGTAATGATAGAGCAGGCCCTTCGAGATGCCGGCCGCATCGGCGATCGCGTCGATCGACACGTCGTCGTACGCGCGCTCGCCGAAGTGCTGCACGCCGAGCGTGACGAGCTGCGCGCGCCGCTCGTCGACGTCGAGACGCGTTCGAGGATCGCGGCTCGCGCGCGCCCGCGTCTTCGCGTGCCGCACCCGCCTCGCGACCGTGCTCGCCACGAAAAGAGCGTAGCCCCCTATTGACTCATGTTCAATACACCTTAGGCTTATTGAACCTGATTCAACGGAGGTGATCGCCGTGAGTGTCGCCATCAGTGACGAGCACCCCCAACGGACGTCCACGTCGCGCGCCGCGCCCGTGCCGCGTACACCGCGCCTCGGTTTTTCCGGCGTTCCGCGACGCTGGTTCGCCGGCAGCACCGCCGCCACGCACGTCGCCAACGGCGTGAACCTCCTCTTCCCGGCAGGCGAGCGCTTCTTCGTGCGCAGCGTGCGTCACTACCTCGATCAGCTCGAGGACCCTTCGCTCGTCGCCGAGGTGCGCGGGTTCTTCGGGCAAGAGGGACGGCACGCGCAGGCTCACGAGCGCTTCTTCGAGACGCTTCGCGAGCAAGGCTACGACATCGACGCGATCCTGAAGCCGTACGAGGACCTGGCGTACGGTCGCATCGAGAAGATGACGAGCCCGGCGCTCCGTCTCTCGGTGACCGTGGCTCTCGAGCACTTCACGGCCATCCTCGCGGAGGATGCGCTCGCCGCGGACGATCTCGCCGGCGCGCATCCCGTGATGAAGCAGCTGCTCGAGTGGCACGCGCTCGAGGAGCTCGAGCACAAGGCGGTCGCCTTCGACGTGCTGCGCGCCGTCCATCCCAGCTACGCGCTGCGCGTCACCGGCCTGGCGTTGGGCTCGCTCGTCCTCGCGGGCTTCTGGGTGCAGGCGACGCGCGCGCTGCTCGCGCAAGATCGCATGACCCTGCGCGACGCGTTCCGTGAGCTCGGTGCGTTGCGCAAGGAAGGCGAGCGCACCGGCAAGCACGTCTCGAAGCCGATCTTCACGCGCGTGTTCGTTCGCGGCATCCGTGAGTATCTCCGCCCCGGCTTCCACCCGAACGACAAGGACCATCGCCGCATCTTCGAAGAGACGCTCGCGCGCCTCACGAGAGAGGGCGTCGTCGCCGACGCCGCCGAGCCGCTCGGGGTGTAGGGTCTCGGCGCCATGCGTGATCTGAAATCGAAGAACGTCGTCGTCACCGGTGCCGCGAGCGGGATCGGCAAGGCGACCGCCGAGCTCCTCGCGAAGCGAGGCGCGCGCCTTCACCTCTGCGACCTCGACGAGGCGAAGCTGAAGGAAGCGGTCGCGCCGCTCGGAGCCGCGGTGATCACCACGCGGCGCGTCGACGTGTCGAAGCGCGCCGATGTCGAGGCGTTCGCGAGAGACGTGGAGACGTCGATCGGCGGCGCCGTCGACGTCCTCGTCAACAACGCGGGCGTGGGCCTCGGGGGCAACATCCTCGAGACCTCGCTCGAGGACTGGGAGTGGGTGCTCGGCGTCAACCTGTGGGGCGTCATCCACGGTTGCCATTTCTTCGTGCCCAAGATGGTCGCGGCGAGGCGCGGGCACGTCGTCAACGTCGCGTCGGGTCTCGGCCTCGTCGCAGCGCCGGACGTCATCGGGTACGCGACGAGCAAGTTCGCCGTGGTGGGTCTGAGCGAATCCATGCGAGGAGAGCTGCACGCGCACGGCATCGGCGTCTCCACGATCTGCCCTGGGATCATCGACACGAACATCGTTCAGACGACGCGCTACAAGCGCGATGCCGAGGCCACGCGCGACCGGGTCGTCAGGCTCTACAAGAAGCGCGCATACCCGGCCGACAAGGTGGCGAGCGCCGTCGTCGCCGCGATCGAGAACGACCGCGGCGTGGTCCCGGTCTCTCCGGAAGCGTGGGTGGGCTACTGGCTGAAGCGTCTTTCGCCCTCGCTCGCGGGCGTCGTAACGCGCGTGGCCGCAAAACAGGCCGCGCCGAAGCCGCGCTAGCACGACGCTGGAACCGACCGCCGAGCCGCGGACGGTGACGTGGAACGGGAGTTGTCGTAGCGTTCCCGGCCGTGACGGAGCCGTCCGACCCCCACCGCGATCTCGCGGGCGTCCTCCACGACGTGTCGAACGCGCTCACCGTTCTGCTCGGCTGGGTCGGTGAGGCCCGCGCACCGGGCGCGACGCCGGAGGCGGTCGCGTACGCGCTCACCATCATCGATCAGCGCGCGCGCATCGCTCGTGACCTCGCTCGTCATGCCATCGGCGGCCCTCGCATCGACGAACAGCAGGATCTCCTCGCGGTCGTCGAAGAGGTCGGCAAGTCGCTCGTCGTCGAGGCGCAGCGCACGAACGTCCGCATCATCGTGAAGGGCGGCGGAGCCAGCGCGAAGGTCGCGGGCGCGCTCGATGTCTCGCAGATCCTCACCAACCTGCTGCTCAACGCGCTCGCCTATGCGCCGGCGGGGAGCGCCGTCGACATCACGGTCTCCGTCGAGGACGACCACTGCACGATCGTCGTCGCCGACGAAGGACCCGGCGTCCCGTCCGATCGTCGCGAGGGCATCTTCCTCGGCGATTCGCTGCGTGCCGGCGGGACCGGCGTCGGGCTTCGCCACTCTCGCGCGCTCGCGCGCGGATGGGGCGGTGACGTCTCGCTGCTCGAGCACGAGGGCAGGGGAGCGCGCTTCCGGATCACCTGGCCACGCGTCGATGCGATGCCTCGACCGCCGGTGTCGGTCTCGCGCGTGAACGATCGCTCGCCCCTCTCCGGCCTGCGCGTGCTCGTGGTGGAGGATGACTCCGCGGTGACCCAGCTGCTCGAGACGGCGCTCGAGGCGCGCGGCGCCGAGATCACGATCGCCACCACCGCTGCCGCGCTCACCGCCGCTCTCGAACGCGGACCGTACGACGCGGCGCTCGTCGATCTCTCGCCGATCGCCGCCGACACGTCAGGCGCGCTCGCGGCCCTGCGCGCGCGCTCCCCCGACGCGGCCGTGGTCCTGGTCACCGGCAACGCGGACGCGACGCCCGACGTGCTCGAGGGCGTCGCGTTCGAGCTCGTCCGGAAGCCGTTCGAGGTGCGCGAGGTGCTTGCGGTGCTAGGCCGGGTCGCTCGCCGACGCGACTGACGCGACTGAAGAAACGCGGACTTGACTCGGTCCCCGAGGTTGATTACTTCCCGTGCCCCACGCGAAGGTGGCGGAATTGGCAGACGCACTAGCTTGAGGTGCTAGCGCCGCAAGGCGTAGGGGTTCAAGTCCCCTCCTTCGCACTACTTCTCTGATCGGGCTTCGGCAGGTAACTCCTGTCGGAGCTCTCCAGAGCGCAGGACCGGCGCGAACAGGTCGCCGAGCCGGTCGACGCGACGCCTCACCTCGTCGGCCTCGAACACGAGCGAGCTCGCGTCGCGGATCTCGTCCCACGTCACCGGCGTCGAGACGCACGGCCGCGGCGTCGATCGCAGCGAGTACGGCGCGATCATGGTCAGCCGGCGCGAGTTCTGGCGCGCATCGATGAGGACCTTGCCGGCGCGGCCGGCGCGCTCGAGTCGATCGCTCACGAGCTCGGGATGCGCGCTCGCGAGTCGACTTGCGAGAGCGCCGGCGAACGCCCGCGTGTCCGCATAGGTCACGGGCACGTTCAGTGGAACCACCACGTGGATACCCGCGGAGCCCGACGTCTTCACGACGGCGTCGAGGCCGCATCGGGCGAGCTCCTCGCGCACGAGTAGAGCAACACGCGCCGTCTCCGCGAGGCCGGCGGGCGGCGTGGGATCGAGATCGAGCACCACCGACGACGGGCACTCGAGATCGGCGCTCGCCGCGAGAAACGTGTGCAGCTCGATCGTCCCCATCTGCGCGAGCCACACGAGCGACGCGCGATCGTCGGCGAGCGTGAATCGCTTCTCTTCGCCCTTCGCGAGCATGATGGGCGTCGTTCGGATCCACGGCGGCCGACCGGGGATCTCGGTCTGCGCGAAGCCTCGACCGTCGACACCGCCCGGGAAGCGTCCCACCGTGAGCGGTCGATCGCGGAGATGCGGGAGAAGCGTGCCCGCGATCGCGAGGTGGTAGGCGATCGACTCTGCCTTCGTGAAGCCCGTCTCCGGGTAGAGAACGCGATCGAGGTTCGTGAGCGCGATCGCATGTCCGTCGACCGTGACCGTCGCGCCGCCTGCGCGCGGGATCACGATTTCGTCGACGACCAGGTCGCCCGCCGTGGACGGGGACGGCAGGCGGCGGTCGAAGATCGGCGACGTGGTCGCCTCGGCCATCCGTCGTGCGCGCGGCCCACGCTCCGGGCTCACCGCCACAGGAAGGCCCTCGGATCGCCGCTGCTCCCCTCGAGCTGCTCGAAGCCGCAGGATGCGGGATCGCGGTCGGGACGCCAGCGCACGAACCTCGCCGGGTAGCGAAGCCGATGACCGTCCACGGTGTCGTACGTCACCTCGCACACGCGCTCGGCGCGAAGAGGCACCCAGTCCGGCACCATTTCGCCGGGAATCCAGCGTCCGGCCGAGCCCGCGAGCCGCCCGAGCGGGCTCGCCTCGAGGCGAAAGCCGTGCTCCCACGAGTGACCTTCGAGCGTGGTGAGGAGCGGGACGAGCTCCGTCGCGAGCTCGCGGCGCCGCGCCTTCGTGAGCTGGCTCACCACGCCGATGTGGACGAGCGCGCCTGCCGGATCGTGCAGGCCGAGAAGCAGCGACGCGACGCCCGCATCGACGAAGCGAGCGCCGGCGACCACCACGTCGGCGGTGCGTTCGTGCTTCACCTTGATCATCGTCCGTCGACCCGGCGAGTAAGGCATGGAGGGCGCCTTCGCGATGACGCCGTCGATACCGCGCGATCGGAACTGCGCGAGCCACGTCGCGGCGACATCGGGATCGTCCGTCGCGGGCGTGAGGATGATCGACGGCGAGCGCGACTCGTTCGCGCCCAGCATCGCGACGAGCCTCTTGCGTCGCTCCGCGAACGGCGCCGCGCGGAGGTCCTCGTCGCCCATCGCGAGGAGATCGAAGGCGACGAATGCCGCGGGTGTCTCGGCACGCAGGCGGTCGACGCGCGTGCTCGACGGATGGAGTCTCGACATGAGCGCTGCGAAGTCGAGTCCGCCCTCGGCAGCGACGACGATCTCGCCGTCGAGAACGATGCGCGGAGCCGCGAGCGCCAGCACCGCGTCGACGACCTCGGGGAAATACCGCGCGAGCTTGCGATCGTTGCGGCTGCGGATGTCGACGCTGTCGCCGTCCTTGAAGACGAGCGCGCGGAAGCCGTCCCACTTCGGCTCGTAGACGTATCCGGAGCGGGGAAGCGAGCGCTCGAGCTTCGCGAGCATCGGCTCGAGCGGAGGACGAACGGCGGGCAGCCCGGACATGCGTGGTTGCTTAGCGCGCCGCGAGCGTGGTTTCAGGCGCGAGCGTGTCGCATTTCGACGGCGCGAGCGTCTTGTGGCAAGGGTTGCTGGAGGAATGGAGAGCGAGGGGGCGAGAGCGAACGCGAACGCGAACGCGAACGCGGACGCGGACGCGGACGCGCTGAATCCGTACGCCGCGCCTCGGGCGGTCGTGGAGGCGCCTCCGGGAGGCGCGCGGCTCGACGCTGCTCTCTACGACTACCGGCACGTCGCGCTCGCGACGTTCCTCGGAACGACGCTCGGCGGGGCTCTCCTCATGGCGCTCAACGAGCATCGCCGCGGGCGAACGATCGTGGCGCTCAACACGCTGCTCGCCGGTTTCGTCGGCACGTGGTTCCTCCTCACGATCGCGTATGTCGCTCCCGACAACATCCCCACCTATCCGCTCTCGCTCGCCTCGCTCGTCGTCATGGTGGCGATCGCGAGGTGGCGTCAGGGAAAGGTCGTGAGGCAGCACTACGTCGCCGGTGGGAAGCACGGGTCGGGATGGGCGGCGGCCGGGCTCGGGCTGTTGTCGCTGCTCGCCGTGGTCGTGCCGCTGGCGGGGTTCTTCCTGCTCGAAGAAGCCGCGGGCGGCCGGCGCTGAAACGCCGTGAAAACCGGGATGCGCAGTCGATTGCGCAATCCGGCGGCGGCCGCGCGGGGCGTCTGGATGCTGCTTTCCCCGCGGGAGTGGATCCGGTCTGGCCGGGAGCCGCCCGCGATCCGCCGTGGAATCCGCGACTTCCGCGGGAATTTACGGCGCTGCGATGGCGGTACGACGCTTGCTGTAGATGTGTGTATGGGTAAGACGCTCCGACTGGTTCCGGCGGTGATGATCGCGTTCGCAGCAGTCGCATGCGGAGGCAGCGGCGACGACGGCTCGCCCGATCCGATGAGCGCGCCGGGCAACGAGAACGGCGGCGGCACCACCACCATGCAGCCGAACGGCGTCGCGCTCGGCGCCGACGGCCTGCCCGTCGGTCCCGACGGCAAGCCCCTCGCGCCGAAGCTCGATGGCAAGTACGAGCTCTCGAACTACTTCGACCTCACGTCGACCGGCATCTTCCCCGACGCCGCCAACGACACGCTGAAGGCGCTCTCGAACTTCAGGGAGCATCCGTCGCAGACGATGGTCGATCTCCTCGCTGCCGCGAACGTGCCCGTCGTGCCGAACGTCCTCAACGCGATCCCCTCGTTCATCCGCGATCAGGTCCTCGGTTACATCGACGATCACATGATCAAGTCGCTCTATCAGAAGGTCCCGTTCGCGCAGAACCTCACCGGCATGCTCGACGACCTCGCGAGCATCACCACCAAGTTCGAGCTCGTCACGAACCTCGAGCTCCCGGTCGGCGATGCGATCGGCGACTCGCAGGCTTCGCACACGTTCGCGGGCGTCGCGTACACGTGGAACGACAAGCGCAACGTCATCAACGCTCCCGACGTCCTCAAGACGCTCGAGAAGCAGAGCGTCAAGGCGAACGCCGTGTCGCTCGAGAAGCGCTCTCCCGAGCTCGAGTCGGCGCGACTCAAGGTCGGCGATCACATGTTCAACGTGCCGATCGGCTCGTTTGCAGTGCTCGCGGCCGACAAGCTCGTGCAGGACAAGTTCGGCGTCCCCGATCTCCGCGCCGCTCTCGGCAAGGTCGTCGACTGCGCGGCCGTCGCGCAGGACGTCTCCACGCGGTGCATCGATCCGATCGGCCCCGGAAAGATCTGCGTCGACCACAAGACGGAGATCGAGGGCCTCTGCAACGCGGGCCTCGACATCATCGTCGGCACGCTGCAGGGCCAGATCAAGCGCCTCGACCTGCCGCTCCTCCACATGAAGGAGGGCGAAGCTCAGATGTGGGACGCGCCGGCCGACAAGGGCCCGCTCGATGCCACCATCGATCGCATCGACCACGGCTACTGGACCGCGACCGTCAACGTCGGCAAGTCCGAGAAGACAATCCTCGCGACGTTCCTCGGGCACCGCATCGGCGACGTGGCGTCCCCGTCGCGCTGAGCGCGGCTGCAAAGGAAGCAGGAACGCCGAGCTTCTCGTAGAGCTCCGCCACCCTGCCGCAGCACTCAGCATCGAATCGAAGCAGGGCCGGGCCTTCCGGTCGGCTAGGATTCTCGGGGGCTGACGTACCGATGAGCGCGCTGCGGAGCTTCCTCGACATACGCGAAGGTGAGCGACGCAATACGTTCGCAGCGTTCGCGACGTTGCTCTGCATCACGACGGGGCACACGCTCCTCGAGACCGCACGAGACGCGTTCTTTCTCGCGAAGATGCCTGCGTCGCGGCTGCCGTGGATGTACCTCGTCATCGTCGCGCTCGCGCTCGGCTTGTCGCAGATCAAGGCGGCGCGGGCCGACAGCAAATGGGGAGTCGCGGGATCGCTCGTGGTCGCCGCGGTGATCACGACCGTCTTCTGGACCATGATGCTCGGCGGCAAGCCGACGCCCACGGTCCTCTACGCCCTCTACGTCTGGACGGGGCTCTTCGGCTCCTGGGCGATGGTCCAGGTCTGGACGCTGCTCGGACGCGCCCACACGATGACGCAGGCCAAGCGCCTGTACGGGTTCATCGGCGGGGGCGCAGTCCTCGGAGGCGTCGTGGGCGCAGTGCTCGCACGGCTGTCGATCAGCCTGATGTCGCCGCGATCCGCCGTGCTCCTCGCAGCGGGCATCTTCGTCCTGTCGGCGCTTCCGTGCACGGCGATCAAGCTCCCGGCGGACGCGGCTCCGCCACCGAGGCGGCGCGCGCGGGGCCGCCAGAACGACGACGACGAGCCGCGTCGACCGTGGAGCGCCACCGCGTCGTTGCTCTGGGACAACGCGTTCGCGCGGCGCGTCCTCGGCATCGTCCTCGTCTCGACGATCACCGTCACCATCGTCGATTACCTCTTCAAGGCGCAACTCGCCGCCGAAGTGACCGATACGAAGCTGCTCGGGAAGTATCTCTCGACGTTCTACGGCGTCACGAACGCGCTCGGCCTCGTCGCGCAGCTCTTCATCGCGCCGTGGGTGTTCCGGAGGGCCGGCGTGCAACGCGCGCTCTTCTTCTTCCCGATGTCGATCCTGGTCGCCGCCGCGGCGGTCATCGGGACGGGCGGCGCCATCCTCGCGTCCGTCGTCCTCAAGGGCCTCGACGGCGCGCTCCGCTATTCGGTGCACAAGACGAGCACCGAGCTCCTGCTCGTTCCCGTTCCCGATCTGATCCGCGAGCGCATCAAGCCGATCGTCGATCTCGTGGGGTCGCGCGGCGGGCAGGCGTTTGCGTCGATCGCGATCCTCGGGCTCGTCGCCCTCGGCGCTGCGAGCAGCGTGACCCTCGGCGCGATCGTGTTCGCGCTCGCCGTACTGTGGGTGTCGCTCGTCGTGACCATCCGCAAGGCGTATCTGGACGTCTTCCGCGAGACGCTTCGCATGGGCGGCCTCAGCGGGAAGGCCGAGCTGCCCGAGCTGGACCTCGGCGCGCTCGAGACGCTCTTCGCGGGCCTGAACAGCAACCGCGACATCGACGTGATCTCGTCGCTCGAGCTCCTCGCGGAGCAGCATCGCGAGCGCTTGATTCCGGCGCTCATCCTGTACCACCCGAGCCGCGAGGTGGTGATGCGCGCGCTGGAGATCTTCACGGAGATGGGGCGCACCGACTTCGTGTCGATCGCCGATCGTCTGAACAGCCATCCCGATCGCGAGGTCGCCGCCGCGGCGCTCCGCGCACGGACCGCCGCGCTTCCCGACAAGCAGATGCTCCTCGAGCGCCTGAACGATTCGTGCGCGCAGGTCGCCGTCACCGCGCTCGTCGCGCTGATGGCGCGCGGCTGGATCGAGGGCGCCGATGCCGACAAGCGGCTGGCCGACGCGATGAAGTCTCGGTCGTGGCAGACGGCCGCCGAGCTGGCTCGCGCGATCCGCACGGTGGCGCCCGTCCGCCGGACCGCCGACGCGGTCGAGGACCGGTTCGACGATCTACTCCTCGAGATCGACGAGATGGCGCCGGCGATTCGCGACGCGGCATGTGCCCCGCCCGAGAATGCGGACGGCCTGGGGCGCCCGCTCGGGGCGCCGCAAGCGGCGCCCACTCCCGCCGAAGGGCCGCCGCACATCCTCGTTCGCCTCGAGGTCGCCCGCGCGATGGAGGTCCGCCGGAGCGCGCGGTTCCTGCCGGCGCTCGTGCGCATGCTCAATCGCCACGAGCTGCGCGCGGCGGCGCGAGCGGCGCTCGTCGGCATCCCCGGAGCGCTCGGGGCGCTCGATCAGGCGCTCTCGAGCGAGCAGCTCCCGCGCGACATCCGCATCCACCTGCCGCGGACCATCAGCTTCTTCGAGCCGAAGGCGGCGGCCGCGATCCTTCTTCGACACGTGCGCAACACCCACGACGGGGTCATCCGGTACAAGGTCATCCGCGCGCTCGTCCGGCTGCGTCGAGCCAACCCGGAGATCGAGCTCGATCCGACGCCGCTCACGAAGCTCGCCGAGGAGACGCTCGAGCACGCCGAGCAGCTGCAGCGCTGGGGCAAGGCATTGTCGGCGGCCGACAAGGATTCGCCCGTGTCGCTCCGCTCCGGCGCCGATCCGCTCCAGGCCGCGCACCACTTGCTCGCGGATCTCGTCCACGACAAGGAGCTGCACGCGACGCAGCGAGCGTTCCTGCTCCTCGAGCTGATCAACGGTGACCCGTTCGACGACATCTGGCGCGGGCTGCGAGGGACGGACCCGAAGGCGCATGCGAGCAGCCTCGAGCTGCTCGAGAACCTGGTGCAGCCGCCGCTGCGCGAGCGGATGCTCGAGCTCGTCGGCGAGAAGGTCGAGCCGCCGCCGGGGACGCCGGGCGCGGCGCGGCCGCTGCTCTACGAGGACGCCATCCGGGAGATCCTCGCGCAGCGCAGCTCGACGATGCGAACGCTCGCCGAGTATCGCGCCATCGAGCTCGGGATCGATCCGAGCACAGTGCCGCGCGCGACGACCGCGGCAGGCCCGAACCCGCTCGCGGAGAGCCTCGGCGAGAAGCTCCTCGGCAAGGTCCGCGACGCGCTCGTGCCGGACGCGATGGAGGAGGCGAGCCGTGCGCCAGCTTGAGCTGACCGAGCGGATCTTGCGGCTCCGCGGGGTCCCGACGCTGCGGACGTTGCCGCCGAGCGCCGTCGCGCAGCTCGCGCGCTCGTTGCGTACCGTCACGTTCAAGCGTGGCGACGTCTTGCTGCGTGAGGACGAGCCGCCGCGCTCGTTCTATCTCCTCAACCTCGGCACGGTGACGTTGCGGCGAAAGGGGAAGCGCATCGGAACGGTGCGCGGACCTGGCGGCGTCGGCTTCGCGGCCTTCCTGGCGCGGCATGCGGGTGGAACGTCGGCGGTCGCCGAGTCGTTCGTCGAGGCCCTCGAGGTCCAGGGCGACGCGTTGGAGGAGGTCTTCGAGGACCACTTTCCGGTGCTGCTCGGTCACATTCGATGGGTGGCGGAGCGCTTGATCGCCGAGAACAAGATCACCCAGCCGCCGCCGTACGTTCCGCCGGTCGTGTCCTTCGACTCGCTGATCGGCGACAAGCCGCTCGGGATCGTCGAGCGCATCTTCCTGATCCGTCGCATGCGCGCGTTCACGGAAGCGAACGTGAACTCGCTCGCGACGCTCGTACGAAAGATGGTGGAGCTGCGGCTTCCGGCTGGAACCGTGCTCTGGCGCGAGAACGACATCGCCGAGCACTCGTACTTCGTCGTGAAGGGCCTTCTCAGCCTGCGCTGGGGCAACGGCAAGTTCGTCCAGCAGCTCGGGCCCGGGTACATCGTCGGAGGCGCCGAGTCGCTCGTGGGCCTTCCGCGATGGAACGAGCTCGTCACCGACGAGCCGGTCGTCCTCCTGCGCGGCACACGCGAGGGGCTCATCGATCTCTTCGAGGACGATCACGAGCTCGCCCTCAAGTTCCTCGCGATGCTCGCGACGGTCCTCGTCACGATGTGGGATCGCAAGGCCGAGGAGGGGCTCACCAGCGTCGGCAGCCCCACCAGCGAGCCGCCGCCGCCGGTCGCCGTGTCTCCGGCCGTTCCCGACGGGCCCGAGCGACCGGCCGCCCCGTAACGTCGTTCGTAGCGTTTTCCGGCACGGCAATGCCGTGGTAAGGGCCGCGCGATGTCCACCTCCGCAGGTCACGTCGAGCGCGAGCCGGTCTCGACGCGCTTCATGCGCGCGATCTCCCGCGGCATCGGCGTCGAATCACGGCCAGCGTCGTTTCACGCTCCGGAGGTCTACGGACGCGCCGCCATCGGACGGATCGCGCGCGAGCTGCCGCTCGTCGAGCGCGCGTACGCGAACGTGCGGTTCTCGATCCTCCGGCCGAAGCTCCTGAGCGTCATGGACCTGCTGCTCCCGGACGAGGGGCGCATCCTCGACATCGGCTGCGGATTCGGCCTTTTTGCGGCGTATTTCGGGCAGACGCAGCCGGCGCGTCGCATCGTCGGGGTGGACCCGAACGCGCGAAGGATCGCGATGGCCAAGCGCGTCTGCGCGGGCCTCGGCCTCGAGAACGAGTTCGTCGCCGGCGACGCGCGGAGCGTGGGGCTCGAGGGGCGATTTGCCGGCGCCTACGTGCTCGACGTCATGCACCACATTCCCGCGGACGATCAGCTCCCCATGCTCGAACGGCTGCGAGAGCTGCTCGCGCCGCGCGGGGTGCTCGTCCTCAAGGACATCACCACCGAGCCGCGCCACCAGCTCAAGTTCACGGAGCTCATGGACCGCGCGATGGTGGGATGGAACGAGCCGCTCGCGTATCGCCACCACCGCGAGTGGGGCGAGATGCTGACCGGGCTCGGGTTCCACGTGCGGATGGTCCGGGTGCCGGACGTGCTCCCGTATCCGCACGTCGTCATCGCCGCGACGAAGAACTGATCGACTAAAGCGACCCCTTCGTCGAGGGAATGCCCGACGAACGCGGATCCAGGGTCGACGCCGCGCGGAGGGCCTTCGCGAAGGCCTTGAAGCAGATCTCCGTCATGTGATGGAGGTTCGTGCCGGCGTGGAGGACCAGGTGCAGGTTGCACTGGCAGCCTCGCGCGAAGCCCTCGAAGAAGATCTCGGCGAGCTCGGTGTCCCACGTGCCGAGCTTCGCCTTGGGCATCGGGACCTCCCAGACGAAGAAGGGACGCCCCGACAGATCGAGGGCACACGTTGCTCGCGCCTCGTCCATGGGCAGCGTCGCCGAGCCGTAGCGGGCGATGCCCGCCTTGTCACCGAGGGCGGCCGCAACGGCTCTGCCGAGCGTGAACGCGACGTCCTCGGTCGTGTGATGGCCGTCGATCTCGACGTCACCTTCGGCGCGGATGGTCAGGTCGAGAAGGCCGTGCTTCGCGATCTGATCGAGCATGTGCGACAGGAAAGGCAGCGGCGTCTCGACGTCGGAGAGGCCGGTTCCGTCGAGGCCGACCGACACGTCGATCTTCGTTTCCTTCGTGGTGCGCTGCTCGCGCGCCGTCCTGCCGGTCGTCACCGAGCCATTCGACCACGCCGCACGGGGCGCCGCCAAAGTTTGAGACGCTTCCGCGGATGCTCTATCGTTCGACGCCGTGGCGCAGGATCCTCGCGGAAACGACGGCCCGCGAGCGGGAGACACCGGTGCGCAGCTGCGCCGTGACACGCTCGTCGACCTGGAAGAGTCGATCGACGCGCCTACGCGATTGCTGCTCGAGCAGTACGGCAGGGCCTTCGCTCAAGGTGAGATCCTGTTCCGCGAGGGCGATCCGGCGACCGAGGCGTACCTGCTCCACAGCGGACGCGTCCGGCTGCTCAAGCGCGTTCGCATGGTCGAGCGAAGCCTCTCGATCCTCCGCGCCGGAGACCTGTTCGGGGAGGGCGCCCTCCTCGACGGCGCTGCGCGTTCGTCGACCGCCGTGGCCCTCAGCGAGGGCGTCGCGCTCGTCCTCAGCCGCGCCGCGCTCCGCCAGATCGTCGAGCGCTTCCCCACGCTCTCCGAGCGCATCCTGACGCAGCTCGTCCGGCGCCTCCGCGACGCCGAGGACCAGATCGAGGTCCTGATGCTCCGCGATACCCAGTCGAAGGTGATCAGCGCCCTCCTCAAGATGGCCCGCGCGTCGTCCGGCCCGGCCGACCTCACCGTCTCGCCCGTGGAGCTGTCGAGCCGCGTCGGCCTGGACGTCGAGACCGTCAAGCGCGCCGTCCAGCGCCTCCGCGACCAGCAGTACTTGAAGATCGTCGGTGAACGCGTCGAGATCCCCGACCTCGAGGCGCTCCGGCGGCTCTATGGCCTCCTCGGCTCGAAAGAGGAGCTCCGCGGCACCGAGCGCTGATCCGGGCGACGCAATGCGTCAGTGAATGTGTCACGTGACCCCTGGCGCAACCGAAAAGAAGCGTCCTTTCCGGTACTTGGGTCCTTACTGTTCAGGGTTGACGGCGGAAGCCAGGCGGAATAAAGCCGAGCACCCCCGAGATCCATGCGGTCGCGCTCGTCCACGCTCCGAGCTGCAGTACTAGCTCCCTTCACGAATGACGTCGCCTCGTCGCGCGGAAGCGGCACGGCTTCGCGACTGCGTTCGCATCTCGCAGCTGCGTCGCTCGTCGTCAGCGCGCTCTCGGTCTCGCTCGTCGCGTGCACGGGGAAGGGAAGCCAGAGCCCCGGCGCGCAGAGCACCGAGCGCCAGAGCGACACCGAGTACGACCTCGCCCGTGACCTCTTCGAGAAGGGTAACCCCCGCGCGGCGCTCGACCACGCGATGAAGGCGATCAGCCTGAACGAGGACAACGACAAGGCGCAGTACTTCGTCGCCGTCATCCACCTCTCGTTCTGCTCGACGAACCGCGGCCTCAACACGCCGGACTGCCACCTCTCCGAGGTGGAGAAGTACGCGCGCGCCGCCCTCAAGGCGAAGCCCGACTTCCGCGACGCCACGAACCTCCTCGGCGCGACGCTCGTGAACGAGAAGCGGTGCAAGGAGGCGATCACGGTCCTCGAGCCGCTCACCAAGGATCCGTCGTACGTCCACCCGTACTTCGCCTGGGGCAACCTCGGGGACGCGCAGCTCTGTGACGGCCAGGTCGACGCGGCGATCGTCTCGCTCAAGAACGCGGTCGCCGCCGAGCCTCGGTTCTGCGTCGGCCATCACCGCCTCGGCCTCGCCTACGAGCGGAAGAACGACTTCTCCAACGCCGAAGCCAGCTTCACGAATGCCGCCTCCGCCGATCCCGCGTGCGACGGCCTGCAGGACGCGTGGTGGGGTCGCTGCCGCGTCCGCCAGCGCCTCTCCCCGCCGAACGGCGAGTGGAAGAAAGACTGCGAGAAATGCCGCGACATCTCTGCAGACACCCAGACCGGAAAGCTCTGCGTCCAGACGCTCGGCCCGAGCGGCTCGCCAGCGGGCAACAGCACGGGCGACGCGGGCGCTCCCGCCACTGCCACCCCTCACGTGAGCTCGCCCAACCCGTGAGCACCACCCTTTTGCACCACCCGAGGACGACGTGAGCATCGACACCGTCGGAACCACGCTGCGACGCGAGCGCGAGCACAAGCGCATGAGCCTCGCCGAGGTCTCGCGCGTCACGCGCATCCCGCAAGGCACCCTCGAAGCCATCGAGCAGGATCACTTCGACGATCTGCCCGGCGAGGTCTTCGTGAAGGGCTTCTTGAAGTCGTACGCCCAGACGCTCGGCCTCGTCGCCGACGACGTCGTCGCGCGCTACGCGGCGAGCCGTCGCGTCGGCCAGGACGTCAACCCGCTGCCCGTCGCCTCTCCGGTGCAGGCCGCGCGTGAGGGCCAGAGCCGCCGGTTCGGCGTCGCCATCGCGCTGGTGCTGCTGCTCATCCTCTTCACGCTGGCGCTCTCGATCGTGCTGAAGCCGCGCGGTCGTGACATGCCGCCCGAGCTATCGTTCCAGCGCAGCGCGCCCGGCGCTATGACGACGGGGTGAAGCGAATCGAGACCGCCGCGCTGCTCGTGCGCAGCGTCGCCTACGGCGAGGCGGATCTCATCGCGACGTTCTTCACCGAGACCGACGGCAAGCTGTCGGCGATGATCCGCGGCGCGCGCCGCTCGACGAAGCGTTTCGGCGGCGCGCTCGAGCCCATCCACGAGCTCTTCGTCGTGCTCGACGACAAGGGCAAGGAGCTCTGCTCCCTCAAAGAAGCGCGCATCGTGCGGCCGCGCGAGGGGATCGTCGCGGACCTCGACATGATGGACGCGGCGGGCCGCGCGCTTCGCTGGGTGCGTCATCTCTGTCCGGCACGGACGCCGGAGCGGTCGGCGTGGGACTCGCTCCGCGCGCTGCTCGATGCTCTCGACGCGCATTTCCCGCCGCTCCAGCACCTCGCCGTCTTCGGGCTCGGGCTCCTCGCCGACGTCGGCTACGCGATCGACTTCGAACGCTGCGTGCGCTGTGGAAAACCGTGTCCCGAGGGCCGCCCCGCCTTCCTCGACGCCGGCGGCGGAGGGCTCGTGTGCATGACCTGCGGAGGCGCGCGACGCACCATCGGCAAGGACCTCCGCGCGCTCGCGCTGCGCGCGCAGGCCCGCGAGCCGGATCTCGTGATGACACCGGCCCAGGCGAGCGAGCTCGTGGCGATCGTCGAAGAGGCGATGAGCGCGCACGCGGATTTCGATCCGCACTCGGCCTAGGCTTTAGGTACCCTCGTGACAGTGACCACGGCCAACGACGTTGCGTGCTTCGGCGAGCTTCTCTGGGACTTCTTCGAGGTCGACGGAAAAGAGGGCAAAGAGGGCAAGGCCGACAAGGAGCCGATCGCTCGCACCTTCCGGCGTGAGCTCGGTGGCGCATCGGCGAACGTCGCGACCGTCCTCGCGCGGCTCGGTGTCAACGTCGCGGCCATCGGCGGCGTGGGCGACGACAAGCTGGGCGAGGCGCTGAAGGCGCAGCTCGCGAGCGACGGCGTCGAGGTCGGCCACGTCGCGCGGATCAAGGGCCGGCGCACCGGCATCACGTTCGTGACGCGCGACGCCGCGGGTGAGCCCACGTTCGTTCCGTACCGCCAGGCCACGGCCGATCTCGTCTTCGACGAGAGCCACGTCTCCGCGTCGGCAGCGAAGGTGCGCTTCGCGGTCGTGTGCTCGACCAGCATGCTGCCGTCGCTGCGTGCGGGCACCCTCAAGTTCCTCGATGCCCTCGCGAAGGCGAAGGGCTCGCTCATCGTCGACCTCAACCTGCGCGCGCATCTCTGGGAGGACGAGGCGACGATGAAGGCCGGCGCCGCGGAGCTCGCCTCGCGCGCCGTGGTCGTCAAGGGCTCGGAGAAGGACCTGGGCGCTCTCGCCGGCAAGCGCGGCATGACGTGGCTCGAGGACAAGGCGAAGGGCGCGACCTGGGTGCTCACGCGGGGCGAGAACGGCGCTGCCTGCGTCGGACCGCACGGCCAGGTCACGTTTCCCACGAAGCGTGTAAGATGCATCGATGCCACGGGCGCCGGAGACGCCTTCATGGCGGGCCTCGTCGCCGTGATCGTGCGCTCGGGCGCCAAGCCCGGCTCTGCCGAGTGGAAGGACCCCAAGCTGTGGTCGCGCGCGATGGAGGTCGGCCATCAGCTCGGCGCGAAGGCGATCTCCGCCGTCGGCGCCACGGCCGGCCTCACGCAGATCGACGACTTGCGCGCTCGCATGGACGCTCCCAAGAAGTGACGATGGACCCGCGGTTCAAAGCGAAGGCGGTGCGCTCTCCGCGCGGCGCCAAGACCACCGAGATCGACTGGGCGGACGGCCACAAGGGCGTGTACCCGCACGAGGTGCTGCGCGGCTATTGCCCCTGCGCCGGCTGCCAGGGGCACGAAGGCACCATCAAGTTCGTCAAGCCCACCTCCGACATCCAGATGGAGCTCGACGGCATCGATCCGGTCGGCAACTACGCGCTCCAGCTCACCTGGTTCGACGGACACTCGAGCGGCCTCTACTCCTACAAGTACCTGCGCGCGCTCTGTCATTGCGACCAGTGTCGTCCCGGCGCCGCCAAGGAAGAGCGCGGCGAGCTCCCGCGTTCTTGAGCGTCGAGATCTCGATCCGTGAGCGACTCGAGCACGCACGGACAATCCAGCGACGAAGCTCAGGCCGCGCGCGCTGCTGCCGAGGGCAAATCCGAGCGTGAGAAGCTGGTCGGTCGCGCCGGCGTGGTCGGCGCGGGCACGCTCGCCTCGCGCGTCCTCGGCTTCGTTCGCGACGTGGCGATCGCCGCGCTCTTCACGCGCGCGCAGACCGACGCGTTCGCCGTTGCGCTGACCATCCCCAACACGCTTCGCCAGCTGCTCGCGGAGGGCGCCGTGTCGAGCGCGGTCGTCCCTGTCCTCAGCGCGCGCCTGGCAAAGGGCGGCGACGCCGAGGGTCGCGCCTTCTTCGCGCGCGCGCGCGGCGTGTCGCTCGTGGCGCTGGTCGTCGTCTCCGTCCTCGGCGTCCTCTTCGCCGGACCGCTCACCGAGCTCTTCGCGCCGGGGTCGCACGCGACGCCCGGTCAGTTCGAGCGGACCGCGAACCTGACGCGCGTGATGTTTCCGTACATCTTCTTCATGGGAACGGCCGCCCTCGGGATGGCCGCTCTCAACGCCAAGAAGAAGTTCGCGGTTGCTGCGTTCGCGCCGGCGCTCTTCAACGTCGCGCTGATCGCGACGGCGTTCGGGCTGCGCGAGCCGCTCGCGGAGCGCGGCATCGATCCGTCGATCGCGCTCGCGGTGGGCGTGCTTCTCGGCGGCGTGCTCCAGGTGATCGCGCAGCTCCCTGCGCTTCGTGACATCGGCTACGCGGGACGACCGATCTTCGATTTTCGCGATCCGCACGTGCGCGAGATGTTCCGGCGCATCCTGCCGATGACCTTCGGGCTCGGCATCTACTACGTGGACCTCACGCTCTCGCGGCGCTTCCTCTCGGAGCTCGGCGAGGGCGCGCAGAGCTATTTCTACTGGGCTTCGCGGCTGTGCGACTTCCCGCAAGGGATCTTCGTGATGGCGCTGTCGACCGCGGCGCTGCCTTCGCTCGCGACGTTCGCGGCGAAGGGCGACAAGGAGGAGCTCGCGAAGACCTGGGCGCACGGCATGCGGCTCTCGCTCTTCGTGGCGGTGCCGTGCAGCGCGGCGCTCGTCGCGCTGAGCGAGCCGATCGTCGTGCTGCTCTTCCAGCGCGGGCACTTCGACGCGTTCGCGGCGCAGCAGACCGCGCGTGCGCTCGCGTGGCAGGGCGGAGCGATCTTCACCGTCGCCGCCGTGAGACAGCTCGTGCCGGCGTTCCATTCGCTCGGCGATACGCGCACGCCGGTCATCGTGAGCGCGCTCGATCTCGTGGCGTTCGTCGTCCTCGCGCTGCTGCTTCGCGGTCCGTACGGCCACGTCGGCGTCAGCATGGCGGTCGCCGGGTCGAGCGCCGTCCAGATGGTGCTCCTGTTCGTGGGCCTCAAGCTGCGTCTCGGCACGATCCGTTCGAGCGAGCTCGGTTCGTCCACGGTGCGAATCGCGGGTGCGTCGCTCGTGGCCGCGGTGGCGGGATGGGCGGCGGCGCGCATCCTCTCGGGCCTCGGCGAGGGTCCGATCGCCCGCGCCCTGCCGGGCCTCGCCGGCGTGCTCGTCTTCGGAATCCTCTATTTTGCCGTGGCCTGGGGCCTTGGCGCGCGCGAGGTCGGCGAGCTCGCCGGTCCGGTTCGACGCAGGCTCGCGCGGCGCGCGCGACGTGACTAGAGTGCGACCCTCATGGCCACAACCACCAAAGAGGTTCGCATCAGCGAGGCCGAGTTCACGGCGGGCGCGCAGAAGCGCGAGCAGATCCCGGCGCCCAAGGGCCCCGAGATCGCCTTCGCCGGTCGCTCGAACGTCGGCAAGTCGAGCCTCCTCAACATGATGCTCGCGCGCAAGGGCCTCGCGCGGACGAGCCGCACTCCGGGGTGCACGCGTCAGATCAACTTCTTCGACGTCGCGGTGGCGGGGGGCCCGAAGCTCGTCTTCGTCGACCTCCCCGGGTACGGCTACGCGAAGGTGTCGAAGGCCGAGTCGCGCGACTGGAAGAAGCTCCTCGAGGGCTACCTCCAGGAGCGGACCACCCTCGAGGCGGTGGTCGTGCTCGTCGACGCCCGGCGCGGCATCGAGCAAGAAGAGCAGGACCTCGTCGAGTTCCTGGGGCTGCGCAAGGGATTGCCGGTGTTCGTCGCCGTCACCAAGCTCGACAAGCTCTCGAAGTCCGAGCAGAAGCCGCGGCTCATGCAGATCGAGAAGCAGGCTGGCGTGAAGGTCGTCGGGACCAGCGCCGAGACCCATGCGGGCCGTGAAGAGCTCTGGAAGCGCTTGCTCGGCGTGACCACGCATCGACTCGAAGATCGCGACAGCGCGAAGCTCGTGTAGAGTGCGCGATAGGGGATGAGGACGAAGATCATCATCGCGAACGCCGCCAAGGCGCTTCTTCTCGCGGGCGTGGCTGCGGTGGCGTCGTGCTCACCGAGCAAACCGGCCACCACGCTGAGCGCCTCCGAGTCTTGGTGTCCGGACGGCTTCGAGTCCGGGCCGCAAGACACCTGCTTTGCCGTGCCGGAGACCACGACGAAGGAGACTCCGATCCTCGTCTATCTCCACGGCATGTACGCCGGTCACGGCTCGCCCGAGGAGTGGCGCCTCGTGCGGACCGCGGTCGAGAAGGGCTTCGCGGTCGTCGTTCCGCGCGGCAAGCGTGGTCTGTGCGCGTGGAAGGCCGAGTTGGCCGACAACTTCTGCTGGCCGCAGGAGGTCGACGATCCGCAAGCGTTCAAGAACGTCGTCGCCGAATGGGATCGCGTCCTCTGGCAGGTCGAAGCGATCCTCGAGAACGGCTCGCACAAGCGCTACGTGCTCGGCTTCTCGAACGGCGCGTTCTTCGCGACGTATCTCGCCGAGCACGGGCTGTTTCCCGCGCAGGCGTACTCGCTGGTCGGCGGAGGCGCGCTCGAGCCGCCGCGCAAGGCGGCAGCGAAGACAGTCCCGCTGATGCTGATCAGCGCGCAAGACGACCCCGACCAGGCGCCGAAGACGAAGGAGCTCCACGAGGGCCTCTCGAAGATCGGCTGGACCCATGCATGGTGCACGCATCCCGGGCCGCATCCTCTCTCGAAGGAGGACGTGGACGCCTCGCTCCGCTTCTTCAAGCGAGAGCACGACGGCAACCTGAAGGCGACGTCGGACGGCTACCCGTGCGAGGGCGGCACGACGTCGCTCGGCGGAGGTGGCGGCGGGACCGCGGGCAGCGGTGGCGGTCAGAGCGGCGCGGACACCCGCGCCCCCGGCAAAAAGCCCGTTCGCGACGTTCGTTGAGCGAGCTTGAAAGCCTGGGAGCGGTGGAGTAATCCTGTCCCCGCTACCGGGCGCATAACTCAGCGGTAGAGTGCGACCTTCACACGGTTGAAGTCGGGGGTTCAAGTCCCTCTGCGCCCACAAGGAAA
>OUNM010278009.1_pt1 | contig 21505 bp, 12 predicted proteins | sample 1769961 | NCBI WGS metagenome assembly OUNM01 (sample SAMEA3914820, study PRJEB12502) | metagenome | biome: forest; material: soil | place: USA | collected 2012-03-12 | depth 0.3 m
GGTAATGCAGACCTCCTTGTGTTTGGCGGCGGGGAAGTCCCAGGCATATGGCATGATGCTCCGCGGCGGGAGGCGGTACCGAACAAGCCGCCATCCAGAGCGGTCCTCGGTGCCGTCTTCGTCGATGTTGGGATTGACCTGGTAGAAGGTGAACTCGACATCGCTCTCGTTACGCATCGAGAACGGCCAGTTCCTTTGCTCCATGCTGAGGTTGAGGAAAATGGTGGCATCCTCCATGAGGATCTCAACCCGGATGAGCCGCTGTCGTTGGCCGGCCTTCGCAATCTTGATATGCGTGACGCCAAGATCCGAGATGTTGAAGGGTGCTGTCCACTGGTTGTCGACACCGGGGTAGCAGACACAGAGCTGCTTGGTGTCCCCCCTCTGGAGGTAATGCAATGGCCGGTGCGTGCCGCTCTTGAGCGAGGTCAAACTAGAAGAGCTGGGCTCGCGGATGTTGATGTCCTCTCCGAGCTTGTTCTGGATGACGTATCTCGGGGCCAAGGTCACCGTGTTGACCATCTTGTACTTCCCCAAGCCAGAATCGACGGTGACGCCGAGGTGAATTTCGGTGTTCTTGCCAGAAGACTGAAGGACGACCTCCGAGGTGCTCCCGATGGCGTCGAAACTCTGCGGTTTACTCCATTCCGACTCTCCAGCCTTGAGGATGGCTCGATTTCTGTGATCGTCGCTGTTGAACGAAAACATGAGCGGTTTCGCCTTCTGCTCGCTTTCCTCGGATACGTCGATGAGTGCTTGGCCCGCCGCTGCCTTGGCCTGCTGCATGAAGCTCTTGGATCGTACGCTGACGTCCAGCCCAGTCTTGTTGAGAATTACGTAGGGGCTGTAGACGGTGACCTTGAATGCGCCGCCGCTGTCAGGAATGCGGAAATAGTGCAGCCTGAGGTTCAGCGCCATGCCGGCGTCGTCGCGGCAGACGAGATGGGCTTCCTTCTTGAAATCGTCCGTGGTGCCAGCGTTGATGATGGCAAACTCGCTCGGCTTGAACAACGTGTCTTGCATGTCGACGCTGAGCAGCAGAAGATGCGACAGTTCGACAACATGGACAGGGCTGACGCCCCCCTTGCGCAGGAAGTTTGACCAGTCCTTCTTAGTGTTCTTATCATAGATCCGGTACTTGAAGTCGTAGGGGAGCAGGTTCTCCAACGTGACAGGCGCAGAGAGCTTGATGTGCATGTAGGGATAGTTTCTGTTGATGTTAGCCATGCTTAGCCAGGCGCAAAGGGACAAGAAAAACACTCACCTTGTCATCGGGTTGGATTTGTCCCAGCGGGTTGACATCTGGAAATAAAACGGCTCGCCGTGCTCTCCTTTGCACACTAGGGTTTTGGTAGGGCGCCTGAGCAAATCCCTCCACCAGAGCGTGTCAGAGCTCCAGCCGTAGCCAAAGCCCGGGTCAGGGCGCACGAGCAAGCTCTTCAGATACACCGCGCCAACCGGGGCCGGCCGGCTCTCGCCGGGCGCAATCTTCTCGATCTTGAGCAGATGGCCTTCCTGCGCATCATACACTCCGAGCTCCACAGGGAGGTCGGTCTCGTTTTCCACGAGAAGAGGACTGCGCAGCGTGACGTATTTGACGCGGTCGGTGCCCAGCTTGATGTCGACCATGAGCTTGTGTAATACATCGTCCGCCTTTGGTTTCAGGGCATACAAGAACTCGCCCTCACGCGTAAGTCGGATGTTCTTAACCACGTCGAAGCCGCTGCCTTCGAGCTGTACTGACACGTTGTGCGCGCCGATGTTCTCCGTAAGGAGGCTCTCTCGCATCTTAGCCCAGTCTTCGAAGCTCCATGGCACCTCCTGTCCATCCGCAAGACGCAAAGAGGTGGTCTCATCGACGCTCTGCCGCTTTGCGTTAACCACGATATCGAACCCGGTGTAATTGCGAATTCGGTAGGGTGCCTCGACGCCGCGGGGCTTGCTAAGGACGTCCTGGTCTTGGGCGAAGAAGGCGAACGAGTTGGAGACGAGGGCGATGCTTGCCGTAGTGATGGTCACATCGAAGGTGCGCTTCGATGAGACGTCAAAGGACATGAGGCCAGTCTTCTGGTCACGCGCCACACCGAAGCCCACCTGCCAGGGCTCGATCACGGGCTCCCACGCGGACTTGGCGAAGTTGTAGATGTTTGTATACATCTCGATGCCGGCTTCCGCCTTGAGATTTGAGGACCAGTTTTCTGCGCTGGCCGTGAAGTTCTTGACGCTCATATCGAGTATGGGAAGTTCGTGGACGTCACCAAGTAAGACAACCCGAACCCCATCCACCGCGATCGTGAGTTCCTCGAATCGAGGAGGCGGTGCGACGATGTCATGAGCGGGTGGGATTCCGCCCTTCTGCGTGAGGCTGCCGGCGCTCTTGCTTGTGCGCCTCGTCCTCGCGGCCAGTGTTGACGGAACCTTTCCGCTTGGTGTCCCCTTGGTACCGGGTGCCTTCAGTTGTTTTGCCTTCTGGTCTGACGCTTTGTCCTCGGTGTCGACGGAAGCGCCTCCCGACAGCTCTGACGCCTTGGTTACGATCTGCATGACCAGGAGAATGTCTCGCAACGACAAGCGGAGGATCAAGGGTTCGATGTCAGCGTGGATCTTGGTAGTTGAAGGCTGCGAACTATCCATGGACAATTGGACGGAGAAATCGTCAATGATCCTCAAGCGGGAGTCGTCAAACCGATCCATGCGGCACAAGAACATGCCACATTGTGAGACCTGGAATGTGAGTGCGTGTTGCTGCGCCAGAACAACCTGTTTGGTCCCCAAGACGATCGCTTCCGAGCTCGCCGTCAAGGGGTTGGCAATCAAAATGACTTGGGCATCCACAACGTTGACCCGGTAGGCAATAGTCGTCTTCGGTCCGGTCGTTTCTGATTCCTGCGGTTGGATGGGTGGCTCAACCGGGCGGTTGCTGCTGCTCTCCGAGCGCCTTCCAGCGAAGCTGGCCTGCACGGAATCCGCATCGCTCATCTCCTCTGGGCTCTCCAGCGGACTTTTCTCAGGAAGACTCGGCTCGTCGATCCGAGTTCCAATCGTGATGAACTTTTGAATGGCGAAGAGGTAGTCGAGCGCAAAGATGATGCGGGGACTGTCGATGGCGACCATGGCGATGATGTTCCGTTCGTTGCCGCCAGACATGGAAATGCTGGCCATGAGCTGGTCGACACCCGAGTTGCCGCTCGTCATGATGCGTCGGAACTTGTTGGTCTCACGATGACGCGTGTCGTGGATGGTGAAGGCTTGTATGACAAACTCGGCCTCGAGGCTGTTGTTGGAGTCCATGCGCGTCTTCAGACGGCTGGCGTTGAGGCTGAATTTTGACAGGCTGGCGGCATCAAGATCGCCAACCGGGGAATCCTCCACAGCGTTGATCAGCTCCAAGCCAATCTCATTCACCGTAAAAACGAGGTCCAACTTCGTCCAGGCTTCCCCGTGGGTCCCGAGCTCAGGGTTCATGTCAATCAGGGGCTCATTCGTGTTTCCGCCATAACCCGGCATGGTTTTGGCGCGTTGGAGAGTGGCGTGGTCAACATCGCGCTCGGCATCTGCAGTGTGCTGTTCCTGGTCGCCCGCAAAGGCGGCAGGCACCGATCTGGAAATCTCCAGGAGGGTGTTGAGCTGGTACGGGGTGATTCGGAGGTTGAAGTCTGTCATGGAGCCCTCGACCTCGAGGTCTGGCCGCGTCACGCCTTCTTTATGCTCGGCATATGTGATCTTGAACCCGAGGTCGACGTGGTCGATGAGTTCAAGCTCCTCCTCACGGTCACCGCTGTAGTGGAAATTGGAGGTAAGCCTAATGTTTCGAATGCCGGCCGAGAGCTTCATCGCAACCTCTGAGCCGTCCGAGCCGTCAAGCGGCTCAAAGTGATTTTGTGCATAGATCTCCCCAAGATAGGCTGTGATGACATCACGGCTCGGCCTTTCCAGAACCACGGCACGGGGGAACACGACGATGGGGGTCTTGACCATGACATCAAACTTGATGCGGCTCCGGCTTTGTTGCAGCTGGTTGGCTTGGTTGGCGGCAGCCTGGCGTGCCGCATTGTAGATGGCCTGCATCTTGCCAAATTTGACGAGGAAATCGACAATCTTGCGGAACGGCTCCTCGACGAAGTTCACCTTGACAGACCCAGCCCGCAGATGGATGGACGAGTCATAGCCAGGATACCGGTCGATCTTTGAGGGATCAAAGGTCTCGTAACGGAAGTCGGCCAGCTCGTCGCCTTGGATTGTGACAAGCCGGCGGAGACTCGAGTCCTCGGAGACGCCGAGGTTTACGTCGTCTACCAGACTCAAGTCTCCAAGTTTCGTGGAAACGCGCATGCATTGGCCGAGCAGAAAAACGCCAACGTCGGCATGGTTGAAGGACAAAGTGGCCAACCGAATGCCGTCGTTATTAAGGATCATTCGGATACTCTTGAGGTCGACCTTGACCCTGATAGCACCGCTCTCGGGCTGTTCGGCGGGTGAGGGGGGTTCCACCGCAATGTCCGTTTCCGAGTCCTCGTCCGTAATCGCATTGTTGGGGCCAGGACTGGCTGGTTGGTTATTGGTGAAGGTGATGAGAATGAAGTCTAGGAGCGTGAGCAGGGTCTTGCGTGTGACCACCAAGTTGATGGTGGAGATGGCGACATCGACGTTCGTCTCGACCCCTTCATAAACGGTCATGAACTCGGGCGACTCCTTCTTGACCCTGACAAACTTGACATGCACAAGATCTCTTGCCTCTCTGCGATCCTCGACATCACCCGAAGACACGATCGACTTGAACTCGGCCGGCGGGTTGTCAACAAAGTCATCCACCGTGACGGAGCCGAGCGAGACCTCGGCCCCCATGTCGAAAGGGCGGAGGTGGAACTCGACTCCAAAGTCTTCGGCGACGAGCTCAACCAGCAGCTGGTCCGGCTTCTTCCTCTCGGGATCGCTGCGATACAAGGAGCCCTTGAGCTTGTCCACCGTGAACTTGAACTCGAAGATGCGCTGCTGTATCCGCAGATGGTCGTTGGGGGAGCCGTCCTTGGCGTCTTCGAAGTCGTCATCGTCATCATCCAGCTCATCATCGTGAGTTATGATGGCTTGCTGTGGTGCTGTTGCGAACGGGAGCAACGGCGTTGAGATTCTTCTCTCGCTCCGCCTCCGTGACTGAGTGGATGCGGTGCTCTCCAGACGAGGCCTATTCCGCGGTGTGTTGTCTTGCGAGCGCTGAGCCTGGATGTCGCCGAGCTTGGGTATTGCGACATCGATGATTCGCATGAGGGTTTTGTATTTTGAGTCCGACGCGCTGATTTGGAGGACGGGCATGTGGCCGGAGATCTTGAACTTGGTGAGATTCGGGGCCTTGGGGAGGATGGACAACTCGACCACAAAGTCAACGTTGATCTTGTCGACGACGTGGAGCGGGCGTTGCTCGTTTTTCTCAACCAGTTGCAGCTTGGTTTCGTCCACCGACGGACCAATCAGGACCTGAGTGGAGGTTAACTTGACAAGAAAGCGGTCGTACATGAGGGATTCGAGCCGGCTGAGATCTTCAGCCGTGTACGTTTGCGTCTCCTTAGACTGGACTTCCTTGGTTGTCTCCCGATCGACGAGCTCACTGGTGACGCTGATGTGGCCAGCATCGATGATAACACAAGTTGACCTTTTGCTGGTGACGGTTTCCGGGACGATGATGAGGGGAGCTTGCAGGTCCAACTTTGCATTGACCGTCTTGTGCTCCTCCAGCGCGAACTGGAGGCCGGCCCTTGTCTGCTCCCGGAGGCCTTCCACCGTGGCGCCCGCCGTCTCCATGAGCGCATTGATAGACTCCATATGGCGCTCAGGAGGCCTGAAGAAATCCACAACACCGACGACGACGTTTGGGTTCCAGACGATCTCGAGGGGCTTCAGCTTGGCGGTCAGGGCAATGTCACCCTGTCCGTCCAGGGGGTTCTGCTCCAGTTGGAATTGGAAGAAGGCCTCGTCGCTGGTCGTCTCGAGTTCGGCAATGGAAAGACGCTTGCTCGAGGTCCTTGTCGGGGCATCTTTGACGCGAACAATCTCCTTGTACAGGTTTTTTGGCGTGGTGCCATCATTGACGCGCAGACCACCCAGGCTGAGGTCGACCAGGAAGGAGTCGGGACGCTTGAGGCCCTTGGCTTTGAAGACGTCAAAATGGAGACTGATGAGGTCTCTGGTATTGCCGTGAGGGCTTTGTTTGAGGGTGAAGCTGCCAGTGCTCAGAGAAGTCTCGAGCTGCATCCGCACAGTGTCTCGTGGCTCGTCAACGTCTGCGGCGAGAGCTGTCTTCTCATCCCAGTCGATAACCTCATAGAGCTCTTTGCGTTGCTCTTCTGTGATGCGGGTGTTCTCCGTCTCGTCCTGCTCCTCGTGGGGCTGCTGGGGTTTGGCGCCCCAGACCCAAGACAGCCAGCCCTGTTGGTGCTCTGGTTGGGCAGGTGGTGGGCGGTTCTTGAGGGCTTCGGCGTTCTCCTTTTTGAGTTGGTTGCGGGCCAATGAACGCCAGAAGCGAAGGTCCTCGTACCCAAGCTTCCACTCCAGCTTGTTCAAGTCGTCGCTTTCTTCGGGCGTTAACTGCTGGCTCTGTTTCCGCTTTTTGAAGAGCTCGATGTAGCGCCGCCTGTCGTCTCTGCGCTCTCGGAAATAGTCCCACGACCAACGGCGATTCCGTTCGTGTATCTTGCTGATGACGGCGTCGCCGGCAAACTTGAGCCAGGCTCGCGGGTCTTCCTTGGGTGTCACGCCCTTGGGCTGGTACTTTTTGTATTCCTGGTGGCGGATGAAATAGTGGAAGAGGTCCACCATCATCAGGGCGTCCCGGTATTGCTGGTCGTCCAGCACCAGGCCAATCTCGTCAAAGAGCAGGCTGGCCTTGAGTTTTGGGACTTGCGGGCTTCCCGTCTTGTCCATTTCGAGCTTTGCCTGGCCCGAGACGGGTTTCAAAATGAACTGGTGGTTGGTGGAGAGGTCGTTGTCGGTGTCGGTCCTCACGATCATGGACTTGAAATTCTCCAGGACCTCGCCATGCGGCATCGTGTCAGCGTCCGACGCAGGGGCCTCGCGGCCCGGCCCCATGAGCTTTGTATCGGTGTTCCAGTACACCGCGAGGGACTCCAGCTTGGCAAGCTTGTGTGTGGTCTTTGTGGAGTCCTGAATGAAGGTGGGTGTCCACTCGCCGTCGGTGCTGACGGCGCTGAACTCTTCCAGGGTGATGCCCAGCGCGAACGGGTGTCCCGGGGCAGAGATGGCGTCTTCGTAGCGGACGTGGATGTTCTTGACTGTGACCTGCAGGTTGTCGACGATTTTTGTGACGAGGCTCTCGGTGAAGCTCTGGGTGCGCTTCTGTTCCTCCTGGCTTAGACCCTCCAGCGACCGTTCCTTCAGCAGCTCGGCCGAGTCGAGCTTCTCCATTTTAATCCTCTGCTCCCGGCGGGATTCTTCTTCCTCGTCATATTGGGCTTCTTCCTTGGGCGACGCGAGCAGAAAGACATCCTCGATGAAGACCTTGACCGGGGCGCCGCGCAGATTGGACCACGGAATGACCAGTGTGAGCTCTCCGAGGTGGCCTTCGACGACATTGATGGGGAGCTTCAGCTGGTCGAGGGCCTCGCGGCGGAGCTCGAGATTTCGGAGCTTGACATCGCCAGACCAGATGCCGACTTTGAGCTGTGTGGGGTCGAAGTTCTTGACATACATGCCCAGAAAGCGGTTCAAGAGCCCCGCGACAAGGCCTTCCAGCATCTTGAGGGTGGGGCGCCGTAACCCGGGCGGGGGGCAGACAATGGGAGTCTATCAAGCGGGTGCCAGGGGCATGGTTCGGAGGAACCGGGGAACCGGAAACGGGAGGCGTGTCGTCGGGGGTGCGGATCGTCGAATCTTGCGATGGTGGACGGGGATGAGGATTGAGAGTCGTGGCTCGTCTATGCCATTCCGGAGCAGCCGGAGCGCGGGGTCAGGGGGCAACGAGGCAGCTGGATCGTGTTGCCAAACGGTGGTGTCCTCACTCTGCAGTGTCCAATGCCTGTCAGCAAGCGCAAGGTATCCCCCGCGGTGGTCGAAACGCGGCAGAGAGAGCGGGCAGGCCAGGGGCAGGGCGACAAACCAGAACCGACAAGAGAGAAGCAAAACACCGGACGCTGGAATGGAAACCTGGCTGCAGACTGCCACTGACAGGTCGATGTTCTGTTCTGTATTCAGCACAGCAGAGATGCCTCGACGGCGGGAGTGGTGGCGGCGTTGGGCTGGTTTTCCAAGCCTCGTGGTGCAGTGGTGCCGATGACGACGGATCGTCCCCTTGCCCATTCGCTGCTGGGCCCATTTGCTCGAGCTGTTCGTGCTGGGTTGGGTTGGCGCCCCACCCACAGCGCCCGCCGAAAAACCGAAGCTCGGGCCGCCGTCCAATGTTGCCCCAGAGGGGTCTGTCGGGACACCCCCGGCCGTAGGGTCTGCAGTACTGCACGCGTGCTGCGCTGGTGCATCTCGAGTGCAAAGGTCAAACGAACAACAATGAGGAGTCTTGCGTATGTGCTACAGGTAGTTACTCTTGAGGTACTCCATGAACCACGGCCAATGCAAATCCAATTTAGTTTCTACAACCCTCCTCCTTCACCAGCGAATTGCACAGAGCCCGGCCGAGTCTTAGTTAATTGCACGCCGGGGGTTCGCTGGGGTGTGCCCCACCTCCCAGCGGCTGGCCTCCGCTGTGGCCCACTTTGTCCCATCATCCACGGCATTACGTCATGGGCATCGCCGAGTCCTTGTGCCGTTCACAGCCATGGAAGCAATCAAGTTGCCCGTCGCACAGCCAAGTTATGGATTTCCGTGGTGTTTCCTGGAATACCATAATAATGCCTCCTGAATCCCATCCTTCTCTGGACCACGACCCACCCCCACGCGACTACACTCCTCCAAAGAGCCCCAATCCCGAGACTCGAGCTTGACACAGCTTCCCTTTCTTCTGTTTAGGATCTCGCCGACGGTTCAATTGTCTGTATTTCCGCAATCATGCTCCCAGCCACGCTCCGGGCGGCGCGGCCGTCGAGGGTCCGGACCCAGATGCCGGCCCTCCGTCGTCAAGCACAACCCTCTGCGCCTTTCACGACGCGAATCCCCTCCCCAAGTCGACCCAGCGTCGCGGCAAAAGCGCCATGCGGGCACTTCCAGATCGTTTTCCATACTCGAATGTCCACACGAACCCCACTACAGTCAAACAAGGTCGGCAAGACAGCCGAGGGGGATGCAGAGCCGGGCAAACCTGGCCCGCGCCCGAACAAGGCGACGAGCTCTCCAGACGCTCGTCAGGCTTTGGACTCGACCCAAGCAGATGTAGAGCCACCGAGTGAGATGGTGACGGAGTTGAAGAGCGATCTGGTACGTTCATTATCCTCCCCGATCCCCTCGTTGTACACCTCTCACCCTGTATCAGAACACCGTCAAGGAAACATTTGCCTTGTCCAGCGTACCCCGACAGGCCTACGCGCTGGGCCTTGCCGGCACCCTTCCTTACCTAGCCACCTCCGTGTCCACCGTCTTCCTCTCTTGGAACCTCAACACCCCATGGCCGAGCCAGTCGATGTTTCTCAATCACTTCCTATTCAACCACGAATCGGCTCAACAATGGCTGCAATTCCTTGAGCCGATCCAAATCGCTTACGGCGCGGTCATCATCTCGTTTCTCGGTGCCATCCACTGGGGTCTCGAACTCGCCGAGAAGCAGCCCCTCCGCGGCCGCACACAGCTCCGCTACGGCCTCGGCGTCCTGGCCCCGATCATCGCCTGGCCGACCATGTTCATGCCCACCGTGTGGGCTCTGACCACCCAATTCGGCGCATTTTGCGCACTGTACTATGCCGACTCCCGCTCGACCGTCAAGGGCTGGGCCCCGGCGTGGTACGGGACCTACCGGTTTGTCCTGACCGCCGTCGTTGGTGTCGCCATTCTCATCAGCCTGGTGGGACGCGCCAAGGTCGGCGAGGGCGCCACTCACCTATCGGCGGTGGATCTGGAGGATAGGATCAGGGCGACGCCAAAGTCAACGGGCAAGTACCACAACTGGGAGAAGGAGGAGCAGGAGGAGAAAGACCGGATCAAGAAGGAAAAGCAAGAAGAGGAAAAGGAGCGGGTCAAGGCGGAGAAGAAACAGGAGGAGAAGGGGGAGAAGAAAACAAAGGGCGATGGAAAGTCTGAGAACGAGAACAAGCCGCAAGTGAAGGACAAGTCCAGCAAGGAGGGCGGGAAGTCGACGGTAGACAATCAAGATTCTGGTGACGAGGGGAAAGACAAGGAAAATGAGAAGGGCAACGAGAACGATAACGAGAAGGGCGAGGAGAAGAGCGAGGAGAAGAGCGAGGACAAGGGCGAGGAGAAGGGCGAGGAAAAGGATAATGAAAAAGACGAGAAGAAGGATAAGAAGAAGGGTCAAGATGATGAGAAGAAGAAGGATCAAGGGAAGGAGAAGGGGAAGAAGACAGAGAAGGGGAAAGAGGACGGTCAATAGAAAAGAGAATTAAGGGGGGAGTTTAAAGAAAATGAGAAAGAAAACAGGAAGAAGACAGGGAAGGAGAAAGCTGATTACTAAACTAATACAGGAATGCGATGAGATTAGTTGGAGTGAGACACTTTGAAGGGAAGGAGTTCTGATCCCTTCACGCGAGACTCGCTCGCCACCCTTGAGATCCCAACACAGCTACACTGGTCCCAAACTCAGTACGTGGCACGCAACCTAGTCATGGCCCACGTAGTCGTAGTCGTCCAGGTCCTTGTTGTTCTCGTCGGGGGCATCAGCCACCCCACAAATCGCAGCTATCCGCAGCAAGTTCCATTGAAGTTCCAGCATCTCAAAGCTGGGCAAATCCTCGGGCTTTTCTGCGCGAATCACAAACGTTTGGCCATTGTCGATGGGCACGCCACTCTCTCGATGTGCCAAACCGGAACCCCACGCCATGGTGCCGGTCGTCCCGATGCTGGTCGTCCCAGTGCCGCTCGTCCCAGTGCCGCTCGTCCCAGTGCCGCTCGTCCCAGTCCCGCTCGTCGTGATGGTGGTCGACGCGGTGCCGATTGTCGTGATGTTGGTGGTCGTCACGGTGGTTGTCACGCCGGCCAAGTACAAAAACATGTCCCGGTCGCAGGCAATCTCGGCTTCTGGACCGAGCCGGCTTCTTCGCAACCAGTGCCACTGCACGGTGATGGTTGTCGGGGTCTGGCGGAGCGGCTTGAGGGCGAACCTCGCTTTGCCAAGCCAGAATTGGAGTTGGTGGTTCAGAGAAATGTAATTCACGGGAGAGTCGGCGGTTTTGGAGTCTCCGTAATGCTTCCACCAGGCCTTGGCCTTCTCAGCGCCCCAGAAAACCTCGAGGCATATGTATAAATCTCCGTGCCCGTATTGCCTGTATTTGCTGTTCTTGAATCGGAAAATTGGTGCCGCCGCAGGATCGATGGTTCCAGAGAAGAGACAAACGTCCCCATCCCGTTCTTTTGCCTGTTGCCCCTTGTTAGCAAACCGGACAGAGTCTTGGTAGTCTCATGGACCAGGTTTTTTATTAAACGGCAAGCCGATATTACCTTCCTCTTTGCCTGCTTCAAGACAGAGCTATGCATACCTTGGTCGCCTATAATCCCGCTCTGTGGCGACGTCGACGGTGGCCATTGAACTCCCGGGTGAGGATTTAGAGGAAGATCTTGCAAAATATTAGACGAGATAGATCATTGGGGAGAGTCGGGCAAGGCCGAAAACGAAGCATACAGTGCAGTCCGTTTTGGAGAATGCCGTCCAGACCACACATCTCGATGAGTTTCAGCCCCGGGAAAGTCTCGAGATGCTGTCGCACGTTCGATATGGGCGCAACCAGGACGAATCCCAACCTTTTCGCGGTCGGCATCAGCATGCAGTGCTCCCGGTGTAGCTCCTGTAGCCTTTTGAAGATACTGCAGCGTTCGTCAATGTCCGTAACGTAATCCTCCACGGGTTCCGTGGTGGGAATGTCACTGAGAAAGCAATCAACCGTCGCGGGGTTGGTGGCCATGGCGCTGTAAAATCTGGCCATGGCGCTGTGAAGTTGGCGAGCAGCGTTTGGGTCCATTTTGGGGTTATGGGGTTATGCTAGGGGAGTTACTGAGGGAGCTCCAGTTGGGGGGGTAAAAGGGCTCTGCGCAAGAAGGGCTTTGGTCCGCAAGAGAGCCGCAGCCGCTCAGAAGCAGGAGAATGATACGGACGGCGAAGGCGGCGTTTTGTGGAGCGGGTGCCTGAAAGAAGGGACAGGGCGCACACACGGGCCAGCTTAGGAGACGGTTTAGATGAGGTCATTGTTGAGTGCTGAGTGCTGAATGTACCGCTCGCTGGAGAAGAGGATGTCCCTGCGACCGTAAGGTTTGTAAGAGAAGGTGGCAGAACGGGGTCAGCCTTTTGATGGACTTTATAGTGCTGATGGTACTCTACCGCTTGCGAGCTCTGCTGTCTGTGAGTAATGTGGGTAATGTGGGATTGGTACAGAGAGGAAACGAAGCAGTCCCCGATCAGTTCAGGACAGGGGCCAAATTCCTGTTGTCTAGGCTAGTCCTAGTCGTTGGCCGCTGACCGTCGGTTACTCGTGCCACGCGCCCGCATGTTTTCGGTTTTGAAAACGAGGAACTGTCAGGTACCTTAAGTATTTGGCGTGAGAGTTGCAGGCGGTGGGATGAATGGCCCGTCGGGGGCACCTCCCAGGGACACACTCAGTCCACCTGTACCTGCTCCTCCTTCTTCGGTTTATTAGCCCATCTCGGCTGCATGAACGTATGTTTATGCAGAATGAATGGGAAGGTTCAATTCCTCGTTTCAGCTCAACGGAACATCCAGCATCTAGTTGCCCCAAACACCGCTCCTTTGTTTGACCCATGAGCACTCTAATCAACAGCACAAGATACCAGGCACATTTACCACGACATAGCTTACCGACACCCCTACTCACTGTCGATCCTTATTTTCTCCCTTTTGCCGCCTCTCAGAGAAGATCTTTTCATTTGCCCACCCGCCGGCGCTACAACAGCATCCGAAATCCACCGCCATGCGCCAGGACCAGAAGAAAGACATCTTTGTGTCGCCGCTCTCCCTGCCCGGCCCTTATGGCTACCCGGTGCGCTTTGGGGTGCGTGCTGCTGGGTGGAAGGGGTTCAAGGTCTACGGAGACGATCCCAAGCTGCCTTTTCGCTACATCGAATGGCACGCGCGCCGCCAGATCCTCCACGAGGGTGCCCACAAGGGGGACAAGACGCCAGCCCTGGTCACCGTCAGGTTGAACTGGCTAGCACAATCGGAGTTCCCGGATGACGACGATGCATCTGCCTTTACCATAACAGTGCACGACAACAAGAAGAACGGAAAGAACACCGCCGAAGCCCTAATTCCTAGTTCCGTCAGCCGTGGATTCACTCTCCAGCTCCCCGTCAACGGCCCTCCCGCCGTCGGGCTACTCGCTATCGAGGCAGCCACCGTCGAGCCACCTACCCCATCCCCTCCAGAGCAGACCATCCCCCTCGAGCACACCCGCTGCCGGCCGGTAACGTTCCAGTTTACCCTCCCCATCGAAACCACCGCCACCACCGGGACCACAACAACCCACGAAACCTTTGAATGGCGCCGCGCAGCCCGCGCCTGCCGCGAGACGCGCGGCATCCGCAAGAAGACGCTCCCCGCGATAGAGTCCGGCGACGAGCGGCCGCCCGAAGAAAGGTTCGTCTACGACCCCTCGGGTTCCGTGCTCGTGCGCCTCGAGGGCGGACCGCGTTTCCCAGCAGGGCACGATACGCCGCTGGGGTTCACGCGGAAGGGCGAGGAGATTGTGGCGTCGTACGCGGGCTCGCGGGACCGGAAGGCGTGGTGTTACTTTCAGTTCTGGGGCGCTGGCGCGACGGGGGAGCTGGGCGAGGCGTTTACGCATGTCGCGGTCATGAGCGGGCTGGCGGTGTGGCAGGATGAGGGGCAGGAGAGGGCAAGGAAAGCGACCTAGAGGGCGGAGGTTTCGCATGGGATTGCGCCGGAGTTGGGAAGCACGCCCAAGAGGAGGGGATATTGGCCTGGTGCGCCGAAGGCGAGGTAGGGTTGTGGTGGTCACCTAGGAATCTCCCGTGTCTTCATCCTGAGAATCAACCGTTGTCATCATCTCCCTAGGCGTTTGTTAATCCACATTCTTGCGCGTATAACGAGCTTGAAGCATGTCGTCGGTGCGTCGACCGCCGCAGGAGGCCGTGACAGGGTGGCACCACCGAGTTTTGCAAAGTTGCCCGTGCCTGAGAGGCTGCGTGAGAGGACATTACAGGTGCCTGGTTCGTCGACATACGCAGCAACGGCATCCCGTGGTGGTATGGTATCCCAAAGAGAGCCCCATCATGTTCGAGAAGATGATGTTGAAACGAAACCATGACGCGTGCACACGCGGCCCCTGTCGGCGGTTCAGGGCCCCAAGCCGCCAGGCCCCGCTCGCTACGGCTCGCCGAACGTTAGCGCCAGCCTCGCGAGCTGCTAGCGCTCACTAGCGGACGCTTAGCGAAAGCTTGGCTCTTCCTCCCTGCCGTTTTCCGGCGAGAGAAGGGGCTCCAAACATGGAACTTTCAACGGCAACAAATGGAAACCCCCGAGTTGCCTCAGTGAGTCAAACGGCGGATCGTGGATGTGGAGTGATCATGATGTTGCTCGGACATGCCCGGACGGCACATGGCTTGTTTGGTTCCTGCGGGAGTGGCCGTCTTCTGCCGCGTGGGCATCGTTGAATGGACCTCAACGGCTGCTGTGCCGCCGACACGAGGGGCCACCGCATGTTTTGGCCCTGCGTCGCTCCTCGGACAGCTCGGTATGCCGACCCTGCACGGTAGCGCAAGACTGTCAATGTCACCCTCATCAGGGGCGGCGGGCGATATAAAGACTTGGCACATCCCGACCACTCTCGACCACAAGACATCAGCAATAACAGATTGCACATTTACTTCAAGTTTTGACAACCGCATCACATTCTCATCATGTCCACAACTTCACCACCAGCCACCCCGCCCCCCCTCCGCGTCCTCATCTCGGGCGCAGGCATCGCCGGCCCCGCCCTGGCCCTGCAGCTCTCCCGCCTCCCGCCCCCCCTAAAATGCACCACCACCCTCATCGAGCGGCACCCTTCCCTGCGCAACACGGGCCAGCAAATCGACCTGCGCGGCCAGGGCGTCGCCGCGATGCGCAAGCTGGGCATAGAGGCCGCCGTGCGCGCGCGCGTCGTCGACGAGCCCGGCGTCAAGATCCTCAACGCCAAGGGGGATCTGCAGGCGTATTTCGGGAGCAACAAGACGGGCAAGGGCGCGCAGGCCTTCTCGGCCGAGTGGGAGGTGATGCGCGGGGATCTGTGCGAGGTCTTGGTCGAGGAGACCAAGGGGTTGGAGGGGGTGGAGTATCAGTTTGGGCGGTGTGTCGAGGCGGTCGAGACGGTCGGGGACGTGGTCAAGGTTAGGTTCGACGATGGCGAGGTGGGAGAGTATGGTCTGGTCGTGGGGTGTGATGGGGTGGGGTCGAGGGTGAGGAGGAGGATGTTTAAGGATGGGAGGGAGGATGCGCACGGGGTGTTCCCCGTCGGCATGTGGTGCGCGTATTACACGGTGCCGGCCGAGGCGGGCGACACTCCCGATGCCACATGGATACACTACCCCGGACGCAGGTACGCCATGACGCGAAGGGACCGGCCGGACTGTCTGCGCGTGTATTTGGGGTACGGCGGGGACGATGCCGCGATCGTCGCGAAGCTCAAGCACGGCACGCTGGACGAGCAGAAGGAGGCGTGGGCCGCCGTGTTCCGGCCGGACCTGCTCGACACATGGCGCATGCGGCGGTACTTGGACGGCCTGCACTCGGCCGAGGCCGACGACTTCTACTCGGTCGAGTTCGCCCAGGTCAAGCTCGACAGCTGGTCCGAGGGGCGGGTGGTGCTCCTCGGCGACGCGGGGTACTGTCCCTCGCCTATGACCGGCATGGGGACCTCGCTGGCGCTGATTGGCGCTTACGTGCTGGCCGGCGAGATTGCGCGGGCCTGCGGAAAGGCGCATCAGGAGGGCGGCAATCCGTGGGACGCCATCCCCGTCGCGCTGGCTGCGTACGACACGACCCTCCGGCCGTTCGTGGACCACGTCCAGAACGCGCCCCTCAAGTTTCTCCTCAAAATCATGCTCCCGAAGACTGCCTGGGCGATTCACACGCTTCACTGGGTATTCTGGCTGTTTCTGGCGTTGCGGTTGGACAAGCTCGCCGCCCGGTTCGGGTCCGACGATCGGGGCACGTGGAAGCTGCCCGAGTATCCAGAGATGGTGGTGCCGAAACAGGCCTGACGCTGCGAACGCATGGCGCTGGTGTCGCGGTCAGAGAGCAGAGCCGCACTCGTCTGACATTGTCTCTCCTCTTGTCTCGGGCTGTGACCGAGTCCGTGTTGTACTGTAATGTTAGCATTGAGGGGTCAGCCATCTCCATTTCTTGACAAGATAGAAAAAAAAATCACCAATTCAGTCGACTCGTCGACCTCCTTGGCGGGGTTCAGGTTCCTTTTTGTTATTTATTTTTGGACACAACAGCATGGGTGCTTCGTGAATACGAAGTGCCAGGGCTCAGGGGGTCATGCAAAGGGGATCCTGTTCCAAGAATCCGCCGCAGCTTTCTCCCGCGATTCCAAAGCCGCTCCGGTTTACAGAAGACGCTAACACTAAAACAGGGTCCAGCCATGAACAAGTCTCCGCTCGGATTGGACCCTTTCTGCTTTGTGGACTTGGACTGTCGTATCCTTGTTCCAACGTCCGTCCTGCCGAGCCTGCATGGATATGCGCTCCATTATCACAGCCAGCGAAGAACCAAGGAACCAAAGACACTGGCTTGAGGCTCACTGGCTCGCTGGCCAAGACCAAGTCGGCGGCCTTGGTCCTGCACACAGCCACACCGGTCTGCCCAGGGTCGAACGAGCGAGGCCTTGCACCACGGGGATCTGGGCGACTGTGCCCAATCAAAACTGCCAGGGGCTAATCCTCCATCGGTGGGTTTGAGGCTGCCAGAAGACGACCTCAGACGACGGAGATACCAGTCTGGGCGTCTGTGGATTGTGATTTGGCGACTGGGTGATGGGCCCACAATCAGCCGTCTGCATTGCCCTTGTGTGCAGGAAGACATGACATGGGATGTACATCACGGCACGCACAGAACTGTGCGTGTGCCGAGTACCCACGCATCTTCGGCATGTCTCACAGTCCCCGACTCCCCGAACTTGGTGCAGGACCAACAGCCAACACAAAGATTAACCGGGCGCCACAGACAACCCGTGGGAGCAGGCGAATTGGTCCGGGAGACCGGGACGGGTGATGCCGCCCCCAATCCCATGTCGGGCCAGCCTGCTCCCACCCAGCCCAAGAAATCAGGAACCCAACTCCCACTGCTCGGATTTCCCCATGAACAAAACTTCCCAGCAGTGAGCCTGTCGGGCCTCCCAAGTCCTGTCTCAGTGTCCCGCGTATTGGTGCATCTCATTGGCGAGCCGACGTCGCCCTTGCATCTAAGGGTCCCCCCCCCCCCCCCCCTGGTCGCCTTGTACACTCGACAACACCGACGAGAGAAGCCGAGAGTTGTGGTGTGCAAACTGGGCATGAGCATCACCGGGAGTTTCGACTCCACCACGACTCGAAGATGATGATCGGACTACCCAACCGGCGGCTGCTGCTGAACCTCGGCGTCATCACGCTCGCCAGCCTGCTGATCTTTGGCATCGCCCTGCCGTCCTCGCGACTCACCCTCCAGGAGCTGGTGATGAAGAAAAAGCCCGCCTCGGGGCCTGCGCCAGTATCACCACCGGGCCCTCCTCCACCGCCGCCGCACCCGAAATACAAACCAACGCCAACCTACCTTCCGCCCCCGATCAAAGACAACTTCCCCCTCCTCGCGACCTCGACCCCGCCGCCTGTCCCCAAATGGAACCAGCCGCGCCCCGACATGCACAAGGATTACAACCTCACGTCCGCACCCCCCCTCTTCATCGGCTTCACCCGCACGTGGCCCGTCCTCCTCCAAGCCGTCGTCAGCTACATCACCGCAGGCTGGCCGCCCTCGCAAATCTACGTCGTCGAGAACACGGGCACGCAGCAGGCCAACGCGCGCGGCCAGCTGACGCTCCAGAACCCCTTCTACCTCAACCACACGGTCCTGCACGCGCTCGGCGTCAACGTCGTCACGACCCCCGCGCTCCTCTCCTTCGCGCAGCTCCAAAACTTCTTCCTCTCACTCACCTACGCCCACTCCTGGCCCTACTACTTCTGGAGCCACATGGACGTGCTCGCGCTGTCCTACGAGGCCGGCCGCGACGGCGTCACGCCGGGGTACACGGAGCCCGGGTACAAGACCATCTACGAGCTGGGCCTGACGGCGCTGCAGCGGGCGCGCGAGAAGGAGGCGCGCGGTGAGGGCAAGTGGGGGATCCGCTTCTTCGCCTACGACCACCTCGCGCTGGTGAACCCGGCCGCGTACGAGGACGTCGGCGGGTGGGACACCCTGATCCCGTACTACCTGACCGACTGCGACATGCACTCGCGGCTGACGATGAGGGGGTGGAGCATGGAGGACGCGCTGGCGGGGATTGTGACGGACGTGGCGAGCGCGCTGGCGGATCTGGCGGCGCTGTATCGGGTGGAGGGCGTCGGGGTCGAGTGGGTGGACCCCAATCCGCCGGCGGCCCCGGCGGAGGGGGAGGACGGGAAGGGAGACGAGGAGAAGAAGCAGGACGCTGCGAGGAAGAAGGAGGGGAAGTGGTGGCAGTGGAAAGCCAAGAGGGATGTGGAAGAGCGTGGAATGGTGCCGGAGGAGCGCGAAACGGAGCTTGAGACAGCAGAGGCGGTGGAGGAGAGGCAGAGCACGCCGGTGCAGGTCGAGGCGAGGGATGAAGACCCCAACTTGGCTCGGTGGCACGCCCTGCGGCAGGCGTCCGACAAGATGTTCCGTGAGTTGGCAGACCCCAGCGTCCCACATGGTGCACGAGACTGACCCTATCTGCAGAGCACAAGCACGGCGACCGCGAGCGCAACACGTGGCAGCTGGGCCAGCACGGCGGCGAGGGCGAGCCCTTCTACTACCACCCGGCCGGCCTGGCCGAGGCACTCTCCCTGATCACCGAGACGGGGCGCGAAGTCTACCGGCGCAAGTGGGGACACCGCGACTGCGGGTTGTCGGGCACCGGCCTCAAGTTTGACGACGCTTGGAGGGTCGAGAAGGATTGGTAGAGAGTGGTGATAATTCGAAGTCAGAGAGTAAGTATGCCATGGGACTATGCCATGGGACTGGATCCAAGAGAACAGGATCCGGGGCAGATAGACGGGACGGCGCTGCCGGGTCAGGAAATGGTCGACCTCGAGGCAGACTCACGAGTGTACGAACATCCACAGTGGGATATGTACAAAATAGGATACACCTAATCACTTGCAACGACGAAATACAAGGCGTGAATTTCTGTTCCCTCCGTTTTCTGGGTGGTTTCCGTTCGGGACTTCGGCGTCGTGGCCGGGAATCGGACGGTGGGCCCTTTCTCAGTGACGTCATGCTTGGACCCTGCAGCGACTGGAGCTTCAACGAGCTCGAGAACAGGGAAGGGGTCGCCAGGTTTGTTGTCCCGGGACTGTGGATTGCCAGGGCAAAGCCCCGACCAGGGATCGGGTCGCGCCGGGCTTCGGATTGCACAGAGTGGTCCGGGGAGCAAGAGGTTGGTTGTGTGTCGTCTACCCTACGCGTGTAGGTACCTGTATCTTTGGAGGTGTCCCTTGGCTGGCAGCGTGAGCGAGCGTGATCACGAGCCTCGACTTTAGGTCTGACGATAATTATTTTGATGTTATTTTTGGACGGGGAGCGGGCGGGGAGTGGGCGGGGCAGGACTTCATTTGGGAAAGGCGGGACGAGCATCTTGTTGAGGAAAGGCAAAGCCATGAAGCGCATCGCCGCTTCGACAATTCCGCATCCAATGCTCGCTGAAATAAGCAGGAGGGCAAGCCCAGGCAGACGGGCCCACAAGTCGGCATGGCCATTTCGGGCAGGACGCTGCGTTGCATGATTGCATCCGCAGTTTCGTTTTCAGGCCTGTCAGCTCCATGTCGACGCTTGGTGATGCTGACCGACACCAACACGTATTACTGTGACAAGCGCAGGATTCTGGGAGTCTTCTTATTATCTACTATCTACCACACCTCGAGATTGAATGCATCTTCAAAAGTCTGGCACGAGGACTTTGCATGAGGAAGGAGTCCATTCCTGGATGCATGGCAAGCCACGCGGGGACCGGCCACTGCTAGCCGCCCTAATTCAATGCCTCAGCCCTAAGGTACTAATTTCTCGCCCTGACGCGGGGGCGGGGGCTGGAACGGTGGGCTCAGGACTGAAAACGCAAGAAACGGAGCGCCCTTTCAGTGCCGGCCAACCGTCTGGCAGGCAGACTGAGGCCTGATACCTTGACTTAACCAACACATCAGGAGATTGCCATGGCCAGCAAACAGGCCACCTCACACACACACATACTGGGGATTTGGTTGGGAAGATGCGGGTGTGTGCAGATTTGCTATCTGCAGCACAGGACGAGGGCGTGGCAACCCGGCCCTTTGCTCGACCTGGCCACGTCGCGCAGCACGGCCGTCGGGCCTGTGAGCCCAAAATATGATCGATCAATCTCGATCGAGGTCAGATTAGCAATATTACGGAATCCAGACATGTCCACAAAAGTCGCAGCGCCACAAGCCCAGCTGCTTCGACGGCATGGAGAATGCATCCGAGCACGGCCTCCTCGTCCAAAGGGCTGGTCTCGTCGATTCCGTCGTGCCGCGTACCACATCAGCCCAACGGCGGGGAGCATCGCAGTTGTAGTTGCATCAACGCCAGCTCCCTACAGACGTAACAGACGAGAACAACGTCCTTTCGCCCGTCTCGCTCCCTGCCTTGATTCGACTTTCCCGTGGCGGCGGCGACACCCAGAGCATCCAGCATCAGAGTGGATTCTTCAAAGCAGGAACAAAGACGCCTCTCGGGTCACGCAACGTCATCCGGCCCCAGAATTCACACAACCTGCAAGCCTTTCGCGGTTCTTGTTTCAAAAACCAAACCCACTGACGCGACGCCTAAGGCGAAAAGCTCGGTATATTCTAGTGTAGTACTTGCTCGGCGTGCGCCTGTATGTAAGGTATTTATTGGCAGCGCTCACCCACGCACACCTTGCACTGCAATTCCGCGCCTGACGATTTCAGCCTGCTCCACCATTTGTTTGCACATGCACAGCACAGTCAGCTGCAAATCAGCAGCATCCACACTCCCTTCCGGCCTCTCAAACCAGAACCGCACAGCCCCATCCATCACCACCATCGGCCACGGGTCAGGTCACATTCACATTGTTGGTCGAGGCAGGCAGATGATGGGAGGGACACACTGACCATCTCAACACTTGACCACCCTGAACCACCCTCGAGCCACCCCACCAACCCCCCACCAGCCCCAACC
>OUNM011350923.1_pt1 | contig 21493 bp, 20 predicted proteins | sample 1769961 | NCBI WGS metagenome assembly OUNM01 (sample SAMEA3914820, study PRJEB12502) | metagenome | biome: forest; material: soil | place: USA | collected 2012-03-12 | depth 0.3 m
GACCAGGGCACCGAGGGCATCCGCTTCATGGGCTACACGCTCTACGATCCGCTGGTGATGTGGGACCTGTCCTCGGCGACGGAGCCCGCCAGGCTGGTGCCCGGTCTCGCCACCAAGTGGTATCAGGACCCGGCGGATCCCTCGAAGTGGATCTTCGAGCTGCGCCAGGGCGTGAAGTTCCACCACGGTGCGCCCTTCACCGCCGACGACGTGATCTTCAGCCTCGACCGCACGCTCGACGACAAGTCGCCCGCGTTCGATCGCCTGGGCCGGGGCGTGCTGATCGCTTCGGTGTGGCCGCTGGTGAGCTACAAGAAGATCGACGACTACAAGGTGATGCTGCAAACCAACGGCACCGACACGATCATGCCGTCGCTGCTCAACCGCTTCACCATCGCCAGCGCCGACAATTTCGAGAAGGTCGGCAGGGACTGGCAGGCCTACCGCAAGCAGCCGTCGGGCACCGGCCCGTGGAAGATGAAGGCGTGGACGCCGCGCGAGAAGGCCGAGCTCGAACGCAACACCGACTATTGGAACAAGGACCGCATTCCCAAGTCCGAGCGCATGGTGCTGTTGCCGATCCCCGACGCCTCGACACGCACGGCGGCGCTGCTGTCGGGCCGGGTCGACTGGATCGAGGCGCCGGCGCCCGACACGCTCGACCGCCTGCGCAGCAGCGGCTGCAAGATCGAGACGAACGCGATCCCGCACATGTGGCCCTACACGCTCTCGCTACTGCCCGGGGCGGCGACCGCCGATATCCGCGTGCGCAAGGCAATGAACCTCGCGATCGACCGCGATGCCATCGTGAAGGTGCTGAACGGCCTGGCCGTGCCCGCCGTCGGCTGCGTGCCGCCCGATCATCCGTGGTTCGGCAATCCCAGCTTCAAGATCAAGTACGACCCGGCGGAGGCCAGGAAGCTGCTGGCCGAGGCGGGCTACGGGCCGGCCAAGAAACTCAACATCAAGATCGCGATCTCGACCTCGGGCTCGGGCCAGATGTATCCGCTGATCATGAACGAGGCGATCCAGCAGCAGTGGAAGGAAGTGGGCATCGACGTCGAGTTCCAGGTCATGGACTGGAACGCGCTGCTCAACTTGATGCGCCAGGGAGCCAAGTCGGCCGAGGGCGCACCCTACGGCGCGATCAACGTCAGCTGGAACACGATGGACCCGCACAACGCCTTCATGCGCTTCATCGATAGCCAGCAGATCCCGCCCAAGGGCTCGAACTGGGGCTATATCCAGCAGCCGGAATTCGACGCGCTGGCCAAGGAGGCGCGCAGCACCTCGGACCCGAAGGAACTCGACAAGGTGTTGGCCAAGATCAACACCCGCATGGTCGACGAGGCCGTGTTCGTCTGGGTCGTCCACGACGTCTGGCCCAACGCGATCTCGTCGAAGGTGAAGGGCTACGTCCACCCCAAGAGCTGGTATGTCGATTTTTCGAATGTGACGGTGGGGTAGATTACCGGCTAATGTGCCGGAGCGACGTTTGCGTCAGTCCCCCGCGTGTAAGCCTGGTCTCGACCGGCCGAGGAGGCCTTCATGACGATCACCCGCCGTTCCGCGCTGCTGGCAGGCGCTTCCCTCGCGATGACACCTGCCGCCATCCCATCCACCGCCCGGGCCCAGAAAGCCGCCGACACGCTGCGCGTCCAGTTCATCGACGCCGTGCCCAACGTCGACATGTACTTCAACAGCCAGCGCACGGGGCTGATCCTCGCGCACCAGGCCTGGGATATGCTGGTCCATCGCGATCCCGCGACTTTCGAGAACAAGCCGGCGCTGGCCACCGACTGGGAGCTCTCCGACACCGCCCTCGACCTTAAAATCCGGCGGGGCGTGAAATTCCACGACGGCAGCGCGCTCACCGCCGACGACGTCGTCTACACGATCGGCATGGCGAGCGACCCCAACAGCAAGGTCGCAGTGCCCAGCAACTATTCCTGGATCGAGAAGATCGAGAAGACCGGCGACTTCTCCGTCAGCATCAAGCTCAAGAAGCCCACGCCCGCTGCGCTCGAATATCTAGCCATGGTGACGCCGATCCATCCCAAGGCCTACCGCGAGAAGGTGGGACCCGAGGGCTTCGCCGCCAAGCCGGTCGGCGCGGGGCCGTACAAGATCGTCCGCAACGAGCCGGGCAAGGAAGTGGTCTACGAGCGCTTCGAGGACTATTACGCCGACTCACCCAAGGGACGGCCCGCGATCAAGAACCTGCACGTGCGCTTCGTGCCGGAACTCGCCACCGAGGTGACGGAGCTTCTGGGGCAGAAGACCGACTGGATCTGGAACATCAACCCCGACCAGATGGAGAGCATCAACAAGGTGTCGTACCTGCAGGCCGTGCGCCAGGAATCGATGCGCGTCGGTTATCTCGGGATCGATGCCGCGGGGCGCACGGGCGCCGGCAACCCGCTCACCAAGCTCAAGGTGCGCCAGGCGATCTTTCACGCGATCAACCGCCAGGAGTTCGCAGACAAGCTTGTGACCGGCGGCAGCCGCGTGCCGCCCGCCCCGTGCTTCCCCACGCAATTCGGCTGCGACGCCGACGCCGCCGTGAAGTACGACTACAATCCCGCCAAGGCCAAGGCGCTGCTCGCCGAGGCGGGATATCCCAACGGCTTCGAGACGGAGATCATCACCTCGACCCAGCCCAGCACGTGGCCCGGCGCGCTGCAGAACTATCTCGCGGCCGTCGGCATCAAGGCCAAGATCGGCCTGTTCCAGTCATCCGTCGTCATCCAGAAGACGGAGAAGGGCGAGACGCCGCTCTATTTCAGTAACTGGGGCAGCTACTCGATCAATGACGTGTCGGCGATCTTGCCGGTGATGTTCGGCGCGGGCGCCCTCAACAACTACTCGAAGAATCCCGAACTCGAAAAGCTGGTCGCCGAGGGTGGCGCCACCTCCGACAAGACGGTGCGCGCCAAGGCCTATTCAGCCGCAATCAGGATCGCCACCGAGCAGGCCTACTGGCTGCCGATCCATACCTATGTGAACACCTACGCCTTCAACAAGCAGCTCGACTTCAAGACCTATCCCGACGAGCTGCCGCGCTTCTACCTCGCCAAGTGGAAGTGACGCGCTTAAGACTTCGCATCAGGACCGAAAGAGATCACAGGACGGCTGCGCCGAGTTGATCTACGGTTTGCCCAATACCCGAGAAACAACGGGGTACTGGGAGGCGGAATGAGTTCAGGCCACGAAGGCCACGAACCGTGTCCGGCGCGTGCCAGTTCGACGATCGGGCGGCGCGAACTTCTCATCGCGGGCGGACTGAGCCTGATGACAGGCCCTGCCCGGCAGGTAGCAGCAGCCTCTCCAGGCCAATTGACGTGGGGAGTCCATGTCTCCCTCGCGCCGAGCTGGTTCGAGCCCGCGGAAGTTTCCGGCATCATCACCCCGTTCATGGTGCTTTACGCGCTGCACGATGCGATGGTTAAGCCCATGCCCGGCAACGCGCTTGCCCCGAGCCTCGCAGAGTCGATTAATGCTTCGGAAGACGGACGCACCTACGAATTCCTGATCCGCGAAGGTGCTGCGTTCCATAACGGCGATCCCGTGACATCGGCCGATGTGAAATTCTCATTCGATCGCTACCGCGGCGTCGCGCACGATCTGTTGCAAGCTCGTGTCGCGGAGGTTGAAACGCCTGACGCCCGGCGTGTCCGCTTCCAATTGAAGAAGCCGTGGCCGGATTTCCTGACTTTCTACGCCACCGCGACCGGCGCGGGCTGGATAGTGCCGAAGAGATATGTCGAGGAAGTCGGCCAAGACGGCTTCAAGAAGGCCCCCATCGGAGCCGGCCCCTACAAGTTCGCCTCGTTCAAGCCGGGAGTGGAGCTTGTCCTCGAGGCGTTCGAGCGGTACTGGCGCAAGAAGCCGGAAGTCAGGCGCCTCGTCTTCAAGGTGATCCCAGATGAGACCACGCGGCTTGCCGCACTGAAGGCAGGCGAGATCGACATCGCCTATTCGGTGCGCGGCGAATTGGCCGACAAACTGCGGAGCATACCCGGCCTCGCGCTCAAGCCGGCCTTGGTGCAAGCGCCGTTCTGCCTCTACTTCCCCGACCAGTGGGATGACAAATCGCCCTGGCACGACGAGCGGGTGCGAAGAGCCGCCAGCCTGGCGATCGACCGCAAGGGCATCAACGAGGCGCTCACCCTGGGCTTCTCGGAAGTGACGGGAAACTCGATCGTCCCCAAAGGCTTCGATTTCTACTGGCAGCCGCCTGCACCGGAATTCGATCCCGACAAGGCAAAGCGTCTTCTGGCCGAGGCGGGACTGCGCAACGGCTTCGACGCCGGAAGCTACAATTGCGACTCGTCGTACTCCAATGTCGGCGAAAGCGTGGTCGACAACCTTCTTGCCGTCGGCATCCGCAGCAAGTTGCGGCCCATTGAACGTGCCGCGTTCATCAAGGAATTCAGCGAAAAGAAGTACAGGAACATCATCCAGGCAGGCCCGGGCGCTTTCGGAAATGCCGCGACCCGCATCGAGGCCCACCTCGTGAAGGGGGGCGTCTTCTCCTACGGCAGCTACCCGGATATCGACGAACTCTATCAGCAACAGGCGGGCGAACTGGATCGCTCACGGCGTGAGGCCATTCTCTTCAAGATCCAGCAGTTGATGGTCGAGAGGACGATCTATGCTCCGATCTGGCAGCTTGCTTTCATCAACGGTGTCGGACCGCGCGTCGGCGAGTCCAGCTTCGGTAGGATCCAGCTGTTTCCTTACACGGCGCCCTACGAGGACATCACGATCAAGGGCACGTAACCGATCTTGCAAAGGCGGCCAGCGCCGGTGCCGGTGGGTCAGGGGATTTCGTAGATCGCCATGTCGTTGGCCAATCCGCGCACGGCACGTTGCTGCGCCACCGGCGTAAGGCCGCCAGCGGCCAGCAGTGCCGCGGTCTGGGGATTTTCGACCACCGACGTCGTCGTGAAGATGGCGCGGGATTCCGCCAGTCCCTGCACACGCGAGGCGATGTTCACGGTCTGGCCGAAATAGTCCTGACGCTCGTTCAGCGTGACCGCGAGGCACGGCCCCTCGTGGATGCCAATCTTGAGCAGCAAATCCTCGTTGCCGCGCGCGGCGTTCAGTTCCCGCATCCCTTCGCGGATGCGCAACGCGGCCGCCATCGCCCGGTCCGGTGTCGGAAAGGTCGCCATCACGGCATCGCCAATGGTCTTGACCACGGCGCCGGCCTCGGCGGCCACGATCTCGTGCAGCACGCGGAAATGGCTCCGCACGAGGTCGAATGCCACCAGGTCGCCGACCCGCTCATAAAGTTCGGTCGACCCCTTGAGATCGGTGAACAGGAAGGTGAGGCTCGTGATGCGCAGGCGCTGGTCGATGTCGAGTGTGTCGGTCCGGTAGATGTCGCGAAAGGTCTGGTTGGTGAGCAGCCGCTTGGCCGTGAGGAACGGCCGGCGCTTGCCGAGCAAGTTGTGAAGGCGATCTCCGGCGATCCAGATTCCGGGAAGCACGCGCTTGGACGCGCGGTTCTCGAAGGCGATGCGTACCGGCCCGGGCTGCATCTCGGTCGTTCCCGTGGGCACGCTGACATTGTTGTAGATGATCGAAATGTTGCGTCGCGTCGTCGTCGGCTCACCCTTGACGTCGATGAACTGCGCAGCGTGCGTCACGGGATCGAAGACGATCACGAACTCCGCCGGCAGGTCGAGAGAGACGATGGCCTTGTCGCCGGCCGGCAGCTCGACCGCCTCGAGCGTGATGTGTTCCATCTCCTCCGCATAGCTCTCGCCCGGCAGATCGACGCCGGAACCGAAGAAGATCTGCCGGCCATATTCGAGGAACGGGAGTTCGTGCGGACTGTGGGCGGCGATGCGCCGGATCCTCGGGCTGACCGTGAACGTCACTTCGACCATCTCGTCGAGCGTCGCTTCGTATCCCGCGGCGCAAAGTGCGCAATTGTAGGCCTCGGCCCGCACGCTCTTCAGGGACGCGTTGGTGTCGAGCACCCCCCCGCAGCCCGGGCACAGGACGTTCCACGACAATTCGAACAGACCGATGCGCGCGGCATGGAGGAACGCCGCAATGCACCGTTCCTCGTCGAGGCCCTCTCGGGCCGCGAAGGCCAGCACGTTGATGCGGCACAGGTCGCGGTCGGACGCATCATGCAGGAGGCGTTCGATGGCAGAAGCGACGTGGGCGTCCGCCGACTGTCGCAAGATTGCAATCAGAGGCACGGCTTCGCTCATACGCGAACGCTACGCCTCCGGGCCGCCGTCGCCAAGGCACCGCCGGGCTATTTCTTCAGGCCGTCCGCGTCTGTGACCGAAAAGGGCGCGTGCGCGGCATCCGGGCGCCGGAGCCCTGCCGCGCCGAGTGCCTGCCAGATCCGCTCCGGCGTCGCCGGCATGTCGAGTTCCCGCACGCCCGCCGGCCGCAAGGCATCGAGGATCGCCGCCATGATCGTCTGGGGTGCCGCGATGCAGCCCGCCTGTCCCGATCCCTTGACGCCGAGCGGATTGGCGTCGGTCGGCCGCTCGACCAGCGTGATGTCGAAGTACGGCAGGTCATCGGCGCGCGGCATCGCGTAGTCCATCAGCGAGCCGCTCAGCAGCTGGCCCGATTGGCCGTCGTAGACCGTGTGCTCGACCAGCGCCTGGCCGATGCCCTGGGTCACGCCGCCCTGCACCTGCCCCTCGGTCAGCAGCGGATTGATCAGCCGGCCGTAATCGTCGACCGCCGTGTAGCGCACGAGGCTCGCCGCGCCTGTCTCGGGATCGATCTCGACCTCCGCGACATGGCAGCCGCTCGGGAAGGTGAAGACGTCGGTCATGTTCATCACGTGCACGCCGAACGGGTTCCCGCTCTCGCGCGCCACCGACAACACATCGATGCGCCGTTCGCTGCCGCGCACTGTGAAGCTGCCGTCGGCAAAGACCAGGTCCGCTTCCGCGGCCTGAAGCAGACGGGCCGCAAGACCGTTCGCCTGGACGAGTGCCGCGTCGATCGCCTTCACGACCGCCGCACCGCCCATGTGCATCGAGCGCGCGCCGCCATGGCCAGCGCCGCTCTTCACCGCGCGCGTGTCGGCCTGGACGTAGCGGATCGCCTCCATCGGCACGCCCAGCCGATCGGCTGCGATCTGGGCGAAGGCGGTCTCGTGGCCCTGGCCGTTCGACTCGGTGCCGACAGCCACCATCACCGTGCCGTCGCTGTCGAAGCGCACCTCGGCGCCTTCGTTGGGCGCGCCGCGCGAGGTCTCGAGGAAGCAGCCGATGCCGATGCCGCGCAGCCTGCCGCGCGTCTTCGCTTCGGCCCGCCGCGCCTCGAACGCAGCCGTCTCGGCGCGCGCGACGGCCTGGTCGAGATTGGCCACGAAGCTTCCTGAGTCGATCGCCATGCCCATCGCCGTCTTGTGCGGAAAGGCGGCAATCAGGTTCTGCCGCCGCAACTCGGCGGGATCGCGGCGGAGCTGGCGTGCAGCCGCCTCGAGCGCACGCTCGATGATGTAGTTGGCTTCGGGCTTGCCCGCGCCGCGATAGGCGTCGACCGGCACGGTGTTGGTGAAGGCGCCGCGCACGTCGACATGGATCAGCGGCACGTCGTAGACACCGCCCTGCGCGGTCGAGGCCGCGACGACGGAAGCGCCCGGGCCGTTGCCCGAGAGGTAAGCCCCCAGGTTGGCGACCATGGCGACGTCGAGGGCCAGGATGCGCCCCGACGCATCGAGCGCGAGCTTGGCAATCGCTGCGATGTCGCGGCCTTGCGCGCCCGCCACGAATTCCTCCGCACGATCGGCCGTCCAGCGCACGGGCCGGCCGAGACGGCGTGCCGCCCACAGCAGCAGGATCCATTCGGGGTAGAGGAAATTCTTCATGCCGAAGCCGCCGCCGACATCGGGCGCATGCAGGCGGATGCGCTCCGGCTCCAACTTGAAGACGAACTCGGCCAGTTGCCGGCGAATGCCGTGCAGCCCCTGCCCCGTCAGCTCGAGATCGAAGGAGCCGGTCGCGGCGTCGTAGCGCGCGATGCCGGCGCGCGGCTCGAGCGGTGTGACGATCACGCGGTTGTTCATCACGTCGATCTCGACGACATGCGCGGCCTTGCGCATCGCTTCGGCGACGACTGAAGCGTCGCCGCGCTCGACATGGAAGGCGAGATTGCCGCGCGCTTCGTCCCACAGCGCCGGCGCATCCGACGCGAGCGCCGCCCGGCCGTCGACCACCGACGGCAGCGCCGCGTAATCGATCTCGACGAGCTCGCCCGCCTGGCGCGCGATCTCCTCGCTGTCGGCCACGACGAAGGCCACCGGATCGCCGACATGGCGCACGCGGCCCTGCGCGAGGGCAAAGCGCGGCGGCACGATCAACGGCTTGACTGCCGCCATGCAGGGCATCGGCCCCAGGCCTTCGAGATCGGCCGCAACGAAAACGCCATGGACGCCGGCCAGCGCCGTGGCCGCCGACACGTCGATCCGCCGGATGGCGGCGTGGGCGTGCGGCGAGCGCAGGACATGGCCCCACAGGCAGCCGGGACTCTCGATGTCGTCCACGTAACGGCCGCGTCCCGTGAGGAAACGCTGGTCTTCCACGCGGCGAATTGATCGGCCGCTGAGCTTTTCTTGTTCGATCCTGACCATGCCGTCGATAAGCTCCCGCCAAACCCCGACTCGCCAAACCCACGGAGCATCAACCCATGATCGACCTGCATTACTGGCCGACGCCCAACGGCAAGAAAGTCACCATCCTGCTCGAAGAGCTGGGCATGCCCTACAAGATCGTACCGGTGAACATCGGCCGTGGCGACCAGTTCACCGACGACTTCCTGGAGATGAACCCCAATCACCGCATGCCGGTTATGGTCGACACCGCGCCGGCCGACGGCGGCAAGCCGCTGGTCGTGTTCGAGTCGGGTGCGATCATGATCTACATCGCGGAGAAGGCAGGGAGGTTCTACCCGCAGGACCTGCGGACCAAGCATGAAGTGAACGAGTGGCTGATCTGGCAGATGGCCAACCAGGGGCCGAAGTCCGGCGAGTGCGGCCACTTCCGCCGCGTCGACCAGGCCAAGGAAGGCGACCAGAGATACGCCATCACCCGCTTCACCGACGAGGTGAACCGCCTGTATGGCGTGCTCAACAACCGGCTCTACAAGCACAAATATCTGGCGGGCGACCAGTACACGATCGCCGACATGATCTGCTATCCGTGGACCGTCAACTGGAAGTTCCAGGGCCAGGACATCGAGGAGTTCCCCTACTTCAAGCGCTGGTTCGAGGAATTGGGCGCACGTCCGGCGGTCCAGAAGGGCATGGCCGTCGGCGCCGACTTCTCCGTCGACCGCGAGAAGCTGCCGCCCGAGGAACAGGAACGCATCCGCAAGATGCTCTACAACCAGAGAGCCAGACCGGTGAAGGTCTAGTCGACCGGCCCGTAGGCTCCCGGAAAATCGGCGATGTCGAGCGTCGGCGCACCTGGCACACGCACGAACTGGCTGTCGTGGCGGCCGTCCGCGTGCAGGCGATGCTCGACATAGCCCACTTCCTTCAGCCCGTAGCGCGGCTGGAGCGAGTCGGGGATCACGAAGGCCGTTGACGTGCCCCAAACATGGCGCGTCGCGGCGCTCATGCTGTCGCGATATTGATGGACATGGCCGCAGGCGATCAGCGCCGGCGCGACACTTCCAAGACCTTCCAGCAATCGGCGCCGTGACATCGGATTGACGAAGCGGCCGGTGATCGCGGCTTCGTCGGCGCTGCGGTCAAACAGCGGCTTGTGGAGGAAGAGCGCCAGCCGGCGCGCGCCGAGACCGGCCACGGCGTCGGCGACCGCCGCGTCCTGCTCGCCGGCGGCGGCAAGATCGCTGCCCAGCAGCTGCGAGTCGATGCCGAGCACGCGCCAGCCGGGCACGTCGAACCACCACCAGTCCGCGCCGAAGTGCTTCACGTAACGATCGCGGCGGACCGCATCGATCGCGGCTTCGCCGTGCGACGGCGCATCCTGGCAATCGCCGAGATCGTGGTTGCCCGGCAGGAAGCGCACCGGAAGGCCGAGCCCATCGTGCAGCACGCGGGCGGCGGCGAGGTCGGACTCCTCGTCGGCGCCGTCGAGCGAGATGTCGCCCGAGTTCAGCACCAGGTCGGGCCGGCTGGCGCGCAGGGCCTCGCCGATGCGGATGAAATTGCCGACGAAGAACGGCTTGGCGTCGCTGAGATGCGTGTCGGAGATCTGGGCGATGCGGAAGGTCATGCGCCTAGCCTAGCCGTCGTTTGTTGCAGAACGAGGTGTCTAGCGGGCGCTCGAAAGCGGCGGCGCCACGTCCTCCAGGGACACGCGCTCCGCTTTCACGCCCAGCATCAGCTCCACGACCGCCGCGACGATCATCAGGGCCGCGCCGATCAGGTAGCCGATCAGCACGTTGCCGCGATCGCCGCCGCCGATCAGCACGCCGAACAGCCACGGTCCGCCGACGCCGCCCAGCAGGGTGCCGAAGGCATAGAACAGTGCGATCGTGAGCGCGCGCACCTCGAGCGGGAAGCATTCGCCTACGGTGAGGTAGGCTGCACTCGCCGCGGCCGAGGCGAAGAAGAAGACCACGGTCCACATCACGGTCTGCGTGACGGCGGTCAGCAGGCCCATGTGGAAGAGCTGGCCGGTCGCGGCGAGCAGGATGCCCGCCAGGGCATAGGTCGCGGCGATCATCGTCTTTCGTCCCCAGGAGTCGAACAGAGGCCCCAGCAGCACGGGGCCGAGGAAGTTGCCCAGCGCGAACGGCAGGATGTAGAGGCCGACATGGTCTGCCGACACGCCATAGAACTTGGTGAGCACCAGGGCGTAGGTGAAGAAGATCGCGTTGTAGATGAAGGCCTGGCTCGACATCAGCACCACGCCGAGCATGGTGCGGCCGGGATAGTGCTTCAGCAGGGTGCGCGCGACCGAGGTGAGCGTGAGCTTGTGCGGATCGCCCAGCACGAGCCTCGCCTCGACGGGCGACAGCTCGCACTTCTCGCTTTCGATGATGCGCGCCTCGATCTCCGTCACGACTTCGTGCGCCTCGCCGTCGCGGCCGTGGATCATCAGCCAGCGCGGGCTCTCGGGCAGGAAGCGGCGGAGATAGAGGATGAACAGGCCGAGCACCGCGCCGCTGCCGAAGGCGATGCGCCAGCCCATGTCGGGATCGAACAACGCAGGATCGAGCAGCCACACCGAGACCAGCGCGCCGGCGGCGGCGCCCAGCCAGAAGCTGCCGTTGATCGCCAGATCCGTGCGGCCGCGCAGCCGTGCCGGGATCAGCTCCTGGATCGCCGAGTTGATCGCGGAGTATTCGCCGCCGATTCCCGCGCCGGTCATGAAGCGGAAGAACAGGAAGCTCTCGAAGTTCCACGAGACGGCGGTGAGCGCGGTCGCCACGAGATAGACGCCGAGCGTCACGTTGAAGAGCTTCTTTCGGCCCAGCCGGTCGGTGAGATGACCGAAGAACAGCGCGCCCAATACCGCGCCTGCGAGATAGGCGCTGCCGGTCAGGCCCACCTGCTCGGCCGTCAGATGCAGCAGCGGGCTGGTCTGCAGCGCCGCCGCGACGGAGCCCGCCAGGGTCACTTCCAGTCCGTCGAGAATCCAGGTGATGCCCAGCGCCGCCACGACCAGGCGGTGAAAACGGCTCCACGGCAGGCGATCGAGGCGTGCGGGAACGTCCGTCAGGGTGCTTTTTGCGGAGGCCATGGGCTGGGCGATAACGCCACACCCTGTGCGGTGTTCCCTTCCCGCGCAGGAGAGACATGCATGGACCCGAGGTAGTCCTGCACGCGCCCTGCCTTTATTATGGGCATATGACTGACAGCACCATGGCGGCCGGTTCCGCCCCATCAACCAATACCGCCGCCCCGTCTGCCACGGTTTCGACCGGCGCCTCGGTCGACAGCACGACCTTCGCGATCATCCTGTCGCTGAGCTTCTGCCACCTGCTGAACGACATGATGCAGTCGCTGGTGCCGGCGCTCTACCCGATCCTGAAGGAGAACTACGCGCTGTCCTTCACCCAGGTCGGGTTCATCACGCTCGCCTTCCAGTTCACCGCCTCGATGCTGCAGCCGGTCGTCGGCATGTACACCGACAAGCGCCCGATGCCCTACTCGCTGGTCGTCGGCATGGGCTTCACGCTCGTCGGTCTCCTGTCGCTGTCTATGGCGCATTCCTATCCGGTGATCCTGCTGTCGGCGGCGATGATCGGCATGGGCTCGTCGGTCTTCCATCCCGAGGCCTCGCGCATGGCGCGCATGGCCGCCGGCGGCCGCTACGGCATGGCGCAGTCGCTGTTCCAGATCGGCGGCAACATGGGCTCCGCCTGCGGTCCGCTGCTCGCCGCTTTCGTCGTCGTCGTGCGCGGCCAGAATAGCCTCGCCTGGTTCTCTGCCGCCGCTCTCGTGGCGATGGTGATCCTGTTCCAGGTCGGCACCTGGTATCGCGCGCGTCTCGCGACGGGCGCGAGCGCCGGCGCCAAGAAAGCCACGAGGGCAGCGGCGCCGCACGGCCTGTCGAAGGGCCGCGTCGGCTTCGCCGTGTTCATCCTGGTCGTGCTGCTGTTCAGCAAGAACGTCTACCAGGCGAGCCTCGGCTCCTATTACACCTTCTACTTGATGGACAAGTTCGGCCTCTCCATCCAGACGGCGCAGTACTTCCTGTTCGCCTTCATGTTCGGCATCGTGGTCGGCACCCTGCTGGGCGGCCTGGTCGGAGATCGCGTCGGCCGCATCCCGGTGATCTGGTTCTCGATCCTGGGCGCCCTGCCCTTCGCGCTGATGCTGCCGCACGCCAACCTGTTCTGGACGGGCGTGCTGGCGGTCGGCGTGGCGATCATCGTCGCCTCCGCCTTCGCCGCGATCCTGGTGTATGCGCAGGAGCTGCTGCCCGGCCGTGTCGGCCTGGTGGCGGGCATCTTCTACGGCTTCTCCTTCGGTCTGGGCGGCCTCGGCGCCGCGGGACTGGGCCGGATCGCCGACTGGACCAGCATCACCACGGTCTACAACGTGAGCCCGTACCTGCTATGCTTGGGCTTCTTGACGGCCCTTCTGCCACGCCTGCCGGGAGAGCCGAAGAACGCCCATTGAGGGAGGGTTCCATGGACTCGCACGCCGACAAAAATCGACGCGTACTCGATTCGAAGCCGGTCTCGCCGTCCCTGTTCGCCCACTTCGTGCTGCGCACCTCCAACCGCGACCCGCTGCGCGACTGGTACCTCAAGGTGCTGAACGCGCGGAAGGTGTTCGAGAACGAGTACATCTCGTTCATCAGCTACGACGACGAGCACCATCGCGTGGCCTTCGTGCAGATCCCCGGGCTCGAGAAGCCCGCCGACAGGGCCTGGGGCCTGGCGCACGTCGCCTACACCTTCGCCGATCTCGGCCAGCTGCTCTCGACGTATCGGCGCCTGAAGGCCGACGGCATCGTGCCGGTGCGCACGATCAACCACGGCCCGACGGTGTCGATGTACTACAAGGATCCCGACGGCAACCAGGTCGAGCTGCAGGTCGACGCCTTCGACAAGGCGGGCGCCGCCGGCTACTTCCACACCGAGCCTTTCGCGCAGAACCCGATCGGCGTGCTGTTCGACGCCGACAAGATGGCGGCCGACTACGAGGCGGGCGTGCCGGAAGCGGACCTGCTGCGCCGGCCTTAGGATATCCCGCGATGCTTACTCTTTATATGGCGCCCGGCTCGAGCTCGATGGCCGTGCATATCGCGCTGCAGGAAATCGGCCTGCCATTCGAGACGAAGGTCATGTCCTTTCAGAAGAAGGACATGAAGAGCGCCGCCTATCTCGCCCTCAATCCCGAAGGCGCGGTGCCGCTGATGCTGATCGACGGCCGGCCGCTCTCCCAGGTCGCGGCCTGCCTGTTCTATCTCGCCAAATCCCATCCCGAGGCGAAGCTGCTGCCGGAGGGCGACGTCGAGGCCGAGGCGCAGGCGGTCTCGTGGATGTCGTTCATCGCCTCGGGCATCCACCCCGTGGCCCGCCTCGGTGGCGCGTATGTCGCCAATGCCTGGGCGATCGCAGAGCGCAAATTCGGCGACGGTGAGTGGGCGCTCGGCCGCTATTCGATCGTCGATATCCACCTGTTCCGGCTCTATTGGCGCATGGTGAACCGTCCCAACCCGGCCACCGGCTTCACGCGGCTCGACGGATTGTTTGCGCGCATGATGGCGCGTCCGGCTGTTCAGAGGACCCTCGAGGCTGAAAAAGCCATCGGATACGAACTGCCGGGCTGACTGCAGTTTGATTGGCGGATTTTTGCGCAGGTCGATGTTCCGTGCGCGGCATTCGGTGCTAATGTCCGCCGGTTTCGAGAGTGGTGGGGGATTTTCCAATGCAATTCGGCTGGCTGACGCTCAGTTTGTCGCCATCGCCGGAAGAGGATGCGGTCCGCATCGACGACCAGATCGAGCAGGTCTGTTTCGCCGAAAAGATGGGGTTCAGCGACGTCTGGCTGACCGAGCATTATTTCACCGGAGAGAGCGTCTACAACGACTCGCTGATGTTTGCGGCGGCGCTGGCCATGAAGACCAGCCGCATCCGCCTGGGCTTCGCCGTCGTGCAGACGCCGTTCCACCACCCGGTGCGCCTGGCCACGCAGCTGGCGCTGCTCGACAATCTCAGCAAGGGCCGCATCGACGTCGGCGTCGGCAAGGGCACCGTCTACAACGAGTATGAGTTCGTGGGCCACGGCCTGCGCAGCGACGACAGCCGCGAGCGCATGGAAGAAGCCGTCGCCATCATCGAGCGCGCCTGGAGCGGCGAGGCCTTCGACTACGACGGCAAGTTCCACAAGGTGAAGGTGCCCGCGATCCGGCCCAAGCCGGTGCAGCCGCGCCCGCCGCTGTGGCGCAGCGTGATCTCGCCCGGCTCCTTCACCGAGTGCGGGAAGCTCGGCATCCCGATCCTGACGGCGCGCCTGCCGGTCGCGCGCATCAAGGAGCGCTGGGCGCTCTACGAGGCGGGACTGAAGGCCGGCGGCCACGACGAGGCCACGCGCACGCGCCTGCTCGCGCAGAGCGCGCTGTGGCGCAACGTCTATGTCGCCGAGTCCGACGCCCAGGCCGAGGACGAGCTGGCCCGCCTGCTGATCGAGACGCGCGAGCACATGATGCATGTGCGCGAGGCCTACAATCCGCCCGACTTCGCGCCGGGGCCCGAGACCCTGAACCCGTGGACCGATCCCAAGGTGAAGGACGAGGTGGCGGTGCCCTACGTGCTCGAGACCGGCTCGATCTACGGCTCGCCCAAGAAGGTGCGCGAACAGGTGGCGGAGATCGCCGAGGCGGGCGTCCAGCACCTGCTTTGCCAGACCGGCTTCGGCGCCATGAACCACGAACAGAACATCGCCTCGATGCGCCGCTTCGGCGAACACGTCATGCCGGCTTTCCGGCAACGGCAAGCGGCGTAGGAGACAGCCATGGTTCTCGGCCTGTCGATTGCGACCTTCAAGCTGATCTATGTGATCGTGAGCCTGTTCGCCATGTTCTCCGGCATCATGCTGGTGCGCGACATGCGCAAGATGCGCCCGCTCGGCATCTGGAACCCGCTGTTCCTCGCGACGACCGTGCTGACCTGTGCAATGGGCTACCTGTTTCCGCCGGGCACCTTCGGCCCGCCGCAGAAAGTCTGCACCATTGCGCTCGTGCTGCTGGCGCTCGCCCTGTTCGCGCTCTACGCCACGCGGATGAACGGCCTGTGGCGCTGGATCTACGGCGTCTGCGTGGTGGGCGCGCTCTATCTCAACGTGTTCATGGGCATCACCCAGGCATTCGAGCGCATCCCGGTGCTGCACCGCTACGCGCCGACCGACAGCGAGCCGCCCTACATCGCAGGCCAGTTCCTGGTGTTCCTCGCGTTCCTGATCGTGGGCTTCATCGCCGTGCGCCGCTTCCGCTCCACTGGTCCATAGACTGGGGGCCGTGAGCGGCGACTGCCGTTCAACAAGAAACGGGCGTTGGCCCGTCGCTGTGTCGCCAGTGCTCTGCATTTGCTTCCGCTTTTGGCGGCACAGCGGACATGGTCGGACTTGCTGCTGACTCGACCAGGATGACCCGAAGCAGACATCGCGCCCCATTTCATTCGATCACCTCGTCGGCGCGGGCGAGAACTGACGGTGGAAGCTTCAGGTCGAGCGCGGTCGCGGTCTTCAGGTTGATGACGAGTTCAAGCTTGGTCGGCTGTTCGATGGGCAAGACCTCTGGCCTCTCACCGCGCAAAAGGCGATCGGCGTAGGCAGCCAATCGGACATAAGTAGACCGCTGGTTCGCGCCGTAGCTGGCAAGCCCGCCCGCTTCGCAGTACTCGCGCCACCCGAACATCGACGGCAAACGATTCCCCTTGGCAAACTCTGCGATCTTTGCGCGATGCACCATGGTAATCCCATCCGGAAAGACGAGCATTGCATCGGAATTTGTGGCGTGCACCCGCGCCAAGCCGGCCTCCAGCTCTGAGGGGGAGGTGAATGGCACGTAGGCTTTCCGTATGCCGAGGGCGTCACTCGCAGCGTCCGTGACATCGTGCTCGGCTTGTTCTCCTGGATGGTTCTTGTTGGAGAGGATGGCGAGCGTTCGCAAATCCGGCAAAAGCTCCTTGAGCAGCTGTACCCGCTTCTGCGCGAGTTCCAACGACATGAAGGTCGTTCCCGTGAAGTTCCGACCGGGACGAGCCAGGGTTTTCGCGATTCCAAGGGCGACGGGGTCTCCGCTTATTGCGAACAGGACTGGCTTTTCCGTTGCTGCCTTCATCGCCAGGATTGCCGGCCCACTTGATACGATCAGATCGGCAGGAATCGCCAACAGCTCCGGGAGCATCGCCTGAACTCCAGCGGGATTGGCCGGGGCGTAGCGGAGGATGAATGCCAGGTTCCTCCCCTCGTCATATCCGCGCCCTTTCATGCCCTCTCGAAAACCCTCAATGAATGGGTCGGGCTGCGCTTCAGTCGACACCCACAGGATGACAGGCATCCTGGTGAGCTGCTGTGCATGACACGCCAGCGGTGCAGCGATACCGAGAAGCCCGAAGAACTGCCGCCGTTCCATTCGATCACCTCGTCGGTGCGGGTGAGGATCGTAGAAGGGCTTAGCCAGCTGGGCAATGATGCCGCTGACATGGTGCATTCGTATTGGCACTTAGCGGACATGCCGATTGCGGCGGCCGATGTCTGAAATTGACCCATCAGCGACTTGGCTAGACTTCGCGTATCACCTTAGGGCGCGACCACGTGCCGGATGCGCCCGTTGCCGTCCGCCACACCCACGCGGCACGTTCTGGAGCGCGCGTCGTCATTCAGGCTTGATGTTGGCGAGCTTGATCGCCTTGGCTCACGTTCATCGGCAACTCGAATTGGAAAATCGAGCCTTTATCGATTGCCCGCGTCACCCAAATACGGCCGTTGTGGCTTTCGATGATGGAATGGCAGATGGAAAGGCCAATTCCCATGCCACGCTCTTTGGTCGTGAACATCGGGTTGAAAATGTGATCGTGGTTGGATGGATCGATACCCGTGCCGGTATCCTCGACGGCCACGCGAACAAAATTTGGTCCGCTGATGCAGGATCGTATGCTCAAAATTCGCGGCGCTACCTGCATCGCCTCGATGGCGTTCATGACCAGGTTCAAAACGACTTGCTGCAATTGAACCCTGTCGCCTTCCAAGGTCGGGAGTGATTCATCGAGTTCCGTGCGCAGCTCTACTCCGTGCTTCTGCAACTCATGGCGCACACTGGCAAGAACCGTGAAGATCAGCTTGTTGATGTCGATCGGGTTTCTTGCCTGCTTTTCCTTCCTGAACATTCCGCGAAGGCTTTTGATGATTTCACCTGCGCGGAGAGCGTTGCTTTCGATCTCATCCAGCGCGTCTCTCGCTTCTTCCATGCTTGGCTCCTTCAATGCAAGCCATCGTCGGGCGGCACTGGCCTGGATCACGATCCCGGTGAGTGGCTGATTGATCTCATGAGCAATGGACGCCAAAAGGACCCCCGCCGTCGCCAGGCGATTCATGTGGGTCAGCTCAGCCATTGTCCGCTGCAATTCAGCCGTCCTTTCCACCACCTTCATCTCGAGTTCGTCCCGGGCTTTGCGAACTGCCTCCTCGGCGCGGCGCCGTTCATGGATCAAATTCGTGCTGCGGACGGCTGTCGACGCATGATTCGCAGCCACCGTGAGCAGCATCCTGTCGGTTTCGGTCGGGAAGTTGCTGCGCTCACAGCCGACGGCTACGAAACCGGCATACGCGTTGAACCCGATGGGAATAATAGTGCCACGGAGTGATTTCAGCCCGTCATCGATGCCAACAGCATTTGGATCGATCTGCCGGCGCAAAGACCCCTCGAAAGTAGAAAATTGGGCCTGCAGCCAGTCCAAAAATTCCCTGTTGGCGCATCCGCTCGTGACGTCGATCGTTGCCTCTCCGGCGGGATCGAGCAAGCGTACGAACGCAAAATCAAGATCCAACGATCCCGCCAGGATGTCGGCCAGTCCGGTGGCAATCGTGCTCGGTTCGATCCCGATCCACCCTGCCGGGATGGTCGAAAGTGCGACCAGATCCCGAAGCGCTGCTCGCAGCCGGAGATCCCCGTCAGCCATCACTAACAGTGTGCCAGGATCGCGCCGCGCGGACCCGATTTTCTCTCTCTGAGTTCAAGGAGGAACTGGTCCGGAGGAACAAAGAACGGGTTCTCCTGGAGCACCCCTCCGAGGATCACGACGGGGTGAACCCGCAACATGTCCATCACCAGGCTGGCACTGAAGTTCGTCAGATCGTAGGTGCAGATCACCGGATCGTTGTATTTGGCGACCGCGTAGTTGACGCGCGTCTCGTATTCCAACCAGTTATCTTTGCCCGCCTTGTCCACCAGGGACGGTTCCACGCGCGACACAAACCTGACGGCGGGATTGCCGGCGACCGCCCCCGATCCGAGCACCTCTTCGAGCAAGGCGAGCATCTCATCCTGATCGAAGCGATCATCGCGCAGGTAAGCGTCCTGCCAGCGCCGCACCTCCAGCTGTCCGGTTGCTATCGCCTGCTCCACGTCTATGCCAGCTTCGGCGAGGCGCTTCAGATGGTCCTCCCGCAGCTCGGGATCCACGATATGAAAGGCCTTTTCGCCCCGCGCGAATCCCTCTTTGATGAACGAGCGAAGCACCCTGTGCTGCTCGTCGAAGCCGTTGAAAAAAGCGCAAATGTGACACTGTTTGCCAAGCACGCCATCCGCTACGTGGATGGGACATTCATCGCTTCTCATAATGGACCTCCGCGAAAATGGATTTCCCCCATCCACCTGCAGGACATTACGTGAACGGTATTCTTGCGGAATATGAAGTCAAGCCATCTGTCTTGACCGACCGCTGCCATTAAATAAATGGCCGGAAAATGGAACAAGGCCCGATCTGCGACCTTTCCCGTTTAATAAACGGAAGTTAGACGACGCGCCTCTCCTCCGCGCACGAAATCCGCGAGATCGGCCTGGCGCCGCTTGCAGGCGAGATAGGCCTGGGCCACGCGGATGCGCTCGGCGGCGATCTCGTTGTCGGTGGCCTCCTCCGATGCCAGCACGGGATCAACGCACGGCAGCAGCAGGCTGGCGTCCGGCTGGCGGCTCACCGTCGTCGGCAAGGAGCTGGTGCAGGCTGCGAGTGGCGTCGCGCATAGGCAGAGACTGAGCGCAAGTCGTCGAAACGGGTTCATGGTTCACCTTCTGGACGGCCGCAAAGGCCTTCTGGTCGAGCGTCGCGAGCGCCTTCTGTTGCCTGTCGATGATGTTGGCGGACAGCTCGGCGTCCTCCGCCTTCTGCCGCAGCACCGCATCGCGATCGGCGACGCCTGCCTTCAGGGTGCCGTTCTCCTCGTAGGACCATTTGAGCAGCAGCCCGCCGCCGCCCAGCAGCAGGACCAGCACGCCGGTCGCGATGCCAAGGATCTTCGTCATGTGCCCTCTCCCTCGAACAGGGCGCGCTCGCGCGCGCGGCGCGTCACCAGGCCCGGCAGGACGGCGTTGCCGGCGTGGCACCATTTCGGGAACTCGGCCGCCGCGCCCGCCGCGTCGCCGGCGTTCAGCTTGCGCAGCAGGGTCGAGCCCTCGAGCGCCGGCGCACCGAGATTGAAGACGAAGCTCACCAGCGCATCGACCTGGCCCTGCCGCAGCGGCACGGCCACGACGCGGCCGACCGATTCCGCCGCGCAGCCGGCATCCAGGCGCAGCAGCGCTTCGCCCTCCGCGCGCGTGATCCTGTCGCCCGCGCGTACGTTGCCCGTATGGCCATAGCCGATCGTCCAGAGACCGACGGCGTCGCGATAGGCCTCGGCCCGAAAGCCCTCGCACTCCCGGATCAGTTCGAGCCCGGCTTCGGAGACGCTCATCGCCGCTCCCCGCGCCGCCCGCGCGCCTGCTTGATCCATTCGCGCAGGCCCACGACCACGAACACGGCAAGCGACAGCCCCCATTCGGAGGCTGTCCAGTTCAGGAGATTCATACCTCGCCCCTTCCCAGGATGGCGTTGAACACGCGCCGAAACACGCCGACGGGATCGGCCGCGAACTGGCGCAAAGCCGCGATGCCGGCGGCGAACAGCTCCGAGCCGAACATCGCGATCAGGAACATGAGCGCGCCCGTCACCTTGGTGCCGAGCCCGTAGAACTCGCCCAGGCCGGCGCCGAGATAGATCCCGGCCGCCGCCGACGACACCCAAGTCACCAGCCGCTCCCGGAGCGTCTGCGACACGGCATAACGCAGCCCGACATAGGCGCCGAGCAGCGGCGGGATGAACGGCACGACGCCGTCCCAGACGGCACGGAGGTCGGACTTGTCGATCATGCGGCGGCCCTCCCCTCGGCGAGGGCCTGGGACCGCACGCGGCGCGAGGAGCTACCTACGGCTTCTTGAGCAGCTTCCTGATTCCGGCGCGACGATCGGGGCTGAAGCTCCAGAGCGGCGCCGACACGCTCGCCTTCACCAATGAACCGGCGAGTTCGCGCATCTGTCCCACGATCTTGCCGGGCCGGATGGTGCTGCGCGACGTCTTCGGGAAAACGCCGTATTCTGGCGGCGCTCCGAACCCGAGAAAATACTGCTGCTCCGGCGAGAGATCGCGGGCGAAGCGCGTGTCGATCAGCACCGGCTGGCCGCCCAGCTCCTTCTTCTCGACCTGATAGAAGAGCGACTTGCGCTCCCAGCCCGGCCGCCGGATACGATGCGCGCGATGGATCACCGACGTGTCGTAGACCAGGCCGCTTCCCGCCGGCATCTTGAGGCTGACGATCTCTTCCGGCTTGCACCGGGCGTCGATCAACGCATCCGGGAAATCCGACCCGCCATGGGTCGCGCTCCAGCGATTCGACCCGTCTACGACCTGCAGTTCCCCATCCTCGACGTCGCAGAGGTAGAAAATGAAGATCAGCCCCGGATAGTCCGATTGCGCGCTGTCGTCGAACTTGTTGTCGACGTGCCACGCCATCTTCTCTTCGCGCTCGGTGACGTAGACC
>OUNM010750909.1_pt1 | contig 21459 bp, 24 predicted proteins | sample 1769961 | NCBI WGS metagenome assembly OUNM01 (sample SAMEA3914820, study PRJEB12502) | metagenome | biome: forest; material: soil | place: USA | collected 2012-03-12 | depth 0.3 m
AGCACGGAAGGACGTGCCCGCCAAGTCCCGCCTCCAGCGGATGGGTCAGGTTGCGTGAGAACAGCCTGTCAGCCGGTATCGAGCCCGGCCCGTGGCTACCTCTCCGGCGCCGCAGTGCCACTACGCGCTGCGGCGTCATGGTCTCTGATCGCATCGACCTTCGCCGCGCACTTCTCGAAACCATCCTTGTAGAGGTTCCGGCTGGTAACGATGTCGCCGGTGGTGACCAGTTCAACATCCTTCACGACGCAGCGCTCCATCAGCCCGGCCGGGATGCCCTGATAGACGGGCGCCGGCGCCGAGGCGACCTCACTTCTTGTCGAGCAGGCGGCGCAGTTCAGCAGGGATAGGGCGAGACATATATTCGCGGACTTCGGCATTTCCGGCTTCCAGATCCTTTAGTTGCGCAGCGGCAGCGGTGTTCTGCCGCTCGATGAGGGCAAGCTTGTCCTGCAAGAGCAGGACGTTTTGCTGTTCCAAGGCGCGCAGCCGATCCTGTTCGGCAGAGTGCGCTGCCCAATCCTTGTTCGCGGTCACAAGGTCCTTGATCCGAGTGTCCTTCGCCTCGATCTGGTCGTTCTGGCGCTGGATGTGCAGATAGCCGGCGATCGATGCGCCGATGCCGCAGACGGCCAGCACGCCCACCATGGCGAACAGTTCGGATTTCCACGGCGTAAGCAGAGCGGTGAGCCACTTCATGGCCTATCCTCCTCTTGAGCCTTTGCAGCCTCCACGCGCTTGTCGGTATTGGCGCGCAGCTTGATGCCGAGGCGTTCGTAAACGATGCGTTCGAGCAGACGGATCGAGACGTTGGCGCCGAGCCAACCGAAGATGCCGACGATGAAACCCGTCCAGAGCGGATCGATCGCCATCGCACGGCACAACAGCATCACAAGGAAGCCGACCAGGCCGGACGAAGAGATCTCGGTCACGGCCCGCCAGAAATTCAGCGAATTGCCCTTGTCGTTCTCGCGCATGACGTAGCCGAGGCCGCCGGCGACTGCCGACAGCACGACGTATCCGATGGACGTTAGCCAATCGGACAGCGAAAAGTGCTCCATAGCCCCCCGATCTCCTTATCGCGCCCAAGCGCCGGTTTTGGCGTGCAACCAGCTCAGGAACTGGCCCACAGTCTTGTTTTTGAGGATCGCCGGGTTTGCGCTGGTCGCAGCGTCCCCGGCGATCAGGTCGGCGCGGGCGGAGGTGTCGGCGCTGATCACCTTGGCGGCCATGCCTGCGCCGAAGAAGTGGGCGGCGTAGAGGCTCGCGTTGTTGATCGCGATGCCCTTGGCCTTAAGGATCGCCACGTTCTTTTCGGTGAACGTCTTCGCGCGCGCCGTCTGCTCTGCTTCGGTCGGAGTGAGGCCGCCGAACGCCTTGGTAGGGTCTGCTCCCCACTTGCCGCCTTCGCCGAGCCAGGTCGATTTGACGAACTGGTAGAGGCCCGAGGCGCTTGAAGAATTGGCCTTGATGTACGGCCGATTACCGCTCTCGATCTTGGCGAGCAGCGGCCAGTAGTCGTCGGGGATTTCAGACAAGTTTGTCTCCCTGGGCACTCCGGCCCGATCGAGCGCGTAGTGGATCGCGTCCACCTGCTCCTGTGTGAAACCAGCGCCTTTTGCGGCGCGCGCGGCGTCGAAGATCGGTTTGCGAGGGTCGGTCATGGCAACCTCATTCAGGAGCCGCGCCGCGTTGCTCGAACAGCATCGCGGTCACGTAGAAGTCATAGGCCCGCCGGCAGTGGCCAGGCCCTTCGCCGACGCGCTGGGCCAACCAGTCGATCACAGCCGCAGCCCGGATCCCCCACGGCATAGCGTTGTATTGCGCCAGGCCGACATAGGCGCTGATCGTCTCGCGCCCGTACGGCCGATCAGCGAGGCCGAAGGGGTAGAGCGTGCCCAGCCAGATCGCGCAGGCCAGAATGTCGAGGGCCCGCAGTAGCGCGGCGGCCGAATGGCGAAGGCGGATCACGTAGGCCAGCCTTCGTCGATCTCAGCCGCGACGGTAGCGACTTCTTCGTCGGTCGCCTCTGCCGTCAGCCCATCGATCAGGGCATCGATGGCGTTCTTGCGGAACTGACACTCCCCGACGAACTTCGCGACAGCCTGACCCACGGCGATCATTTCGGCCGCATCAAGCTGTATGATGGAGTTGTCCGACATTCGCCATTCGGTGGCGAACGGTTGGGAGGCCTGCATGGAAAGCATAGCCATCGTCACCGAGCCTGCCACATTCAGGCGGCTATTGGCGTCGGTTTCGATACGGTAGTCCACGCCGCGCACCACCACCGCGCAACCACCGTCCCGCGTAGCGTCCCGCTTGTTTCGGGCAGTCGCGGACAAGCGAGCGTTGCGGGATACGAAAGCGAAGTCTGCGTCCGACACCATGGTGCCGCCGGCATAGTATCCAGTATCGCTGACGAGCCATTCGGAAACGGTGCGGACGGAAACGCTGTCCGGGTCAATGGCACCGCTTGGCAGCATGATAGAGCCGCCACCCATGAAGGGCGCGCCACCGGGTCCCAGCATGTCCGATGTAGTGGAGATTTGAACGGACACCACGTCCCCATCGAGCGTGATGGACCCGAGCTTGTGGAATTGCGGCGCCGAGCCGGGAATGTTCTGGATGATGTACACGGTACGTCCTTTGCTTGCTTACTGGGGCCAGCCCTGCGCCACATCGATGGAGCGCAAGGCGTCTAGGGAGGAGGTCGCATCGATGCGGGCCTTGAGATCGAAGCTGTGGGCGTAGGCCGCGCTCCGCGCGGCGGAGACTTCGGCGCTGAGCGCGATCATCTCGTCCGCATCCAAGTTCACGGCCGAGTTGTCGTGCAGGCGCCAGGATATCGAGTAGGGACCGCCAGCGAGTTTCGCAGCCATGGCCTCGCTCACCGCCGTGCCGAGGCTGACCAGACTGGAATCGTCCGCGTCGATCACCCCGCGCGTCGTGGCGATGACAGTGGTTCGCGCTGCGCGCATGGCGTTCACTTCATCTTGCATCGCGCGCTTCGCAGCCGATAAGACGACTTCCGGGTCTTCGATGTGCTCGATCACTTGGTGCACGCCGTCCACCAGGACCACACGATATCTAGTGGCGGGGATCGGGCATGCCGTCCAAGCGTACCCCTCCGGGGCGGGTGGCAATGACCCACACGTCATTTCCAGGAACTGCACATGCTCTGTGCAGTCCACGCTGTGCAGGATAAATCCGGGCATGGTTACTTCCAGTTGACGACTTCAGCGATGAAGTTCGGATTGGAGATGTTTGCGGTGTGCCCTGCGCCGCCGGCGCCAGAGCCGGTGACACGCATGCAAAAGGCGATGGTCCCGGATCCGGGGCACTGCCACTCAGGCAGCGAACCGCTGGTGGAGACGCCGTTTACGTACCAAGTGGTGATGCTGTTCGCGGTGCCGTTGTTGGTGCCTTGCACGCCGGTGTAGGTCCACCCGCCGCCATTGAACGAGTAGTAGATTTGAAGCGTCATGGTCCAAGTGGAGGAGCCAAAGCCTGCCGCCACGTTCGATCTCGTGGCGTTGCCGTTGAACGTCACGCGTGAAGAGGGGGAACATGTGCTTGCGCCCGTGCCGGCGATGACGCCGCTGTCGATGGTCTGCGCCGGGCCGTAGGTCACGTTGGCGGTCGCAGCGGCCCGCCAGTTAAGCGAGCCCGGAACGATGGATGCAAGGTCAACGCCCTGATCAGTCACAAACTTACTTGCCGTGATCGACTGGACGCTGATGTGGATCGCCTGGATCGCGCCAGCTTGAATGGAACCTGCTGTGACAGAGCCGACAGCAAGTTTGTCGGCCGTCACCGACCCAGACGAAAGGTGGTTGGTGTAGATCGAGCCGTCGACGATGAGCTGCGCGTTGTTGCGCCGCCTCATCTTCATGTTCCAGATGTAGGCCTCGGCGTTCGGCGTGGCGCCATCTGGCCCGAAGATGCGCAGCCACGCCTTTCCCTTGCTGGCGCCCGGGTACTTGAAGATGCCCTTAATCGCCAGGATGTTCGTGCCAGGATAAGCGTACAGCCGCGTAGTAGCTTCGACGGCGGTGTTCAGCGTCGCCCCGGCGACCAGCCACTCAAGGTTGGTACCAGTGTCGTTGAGCATGATGAAATCGAAGGAGACACGTCCCCCACCACTGACCCAGGCATTGCACTCGAACGCGAACTCGTCTCCGGGATTTACCGAGATGCCCGTAGTTTTGTCTCGCGTGTCCCAATTGCCGGTGCCGTTGGTGATCGACAGCTCAGTGCCAGACGAGTCTCCACCGCGATTGAAGTAGAGGCCGTACCTGGCTGGCCATCCCGTGCTTAGGCCCCCGTCTGCGACCCGTATCTGTCCAGCACCAGGTATTACTAGGCGGGAGTAGGCAGACAGTCCTCCAGAGGCGAGGTCCCCGTCGACCATGAGGTTCTCAAAGTCCGTGAGGGTCAGGTTCTTCGCCGTAACGGACCGGGCGGCCAGTTCGTCAGTGCCGACGGCGTTGACCGCTAGGGACTGCGCGGTAAGCGACTTGGCGTAGATGTTCTGCGCGAGGATGATCGCCTGCGGTGGAGCTGACCAGGGCGTGATGGACGTCGCATTGGGCGAGCATTCCGCCAGCATCGGATAGCAAAGGAACATCCAGCTATCCGACTGTCCGGCTATCGTCCCCCACTTGCGCACATAGCAAATCAGGCGGGTCGCGCCTGCGCCTGGCGGAACATACACCCTCGAGACGATGCGCTTCCAGGCATTCAGCGTCGTACCGCCTTGCTTCTCCCATGCATTGGTACCTGCGGTGCCGATTGTCCCCTGGCCCACCCAATTGCCTGCGGCGTCAACCGCAACTACAATTACGTCGACGTTGCAGCGGTGCGCACCCGAGTAGACGGAAAGCTCGTAATACTTGCCGTCTTCACAGGCAAAATCAGCGGTCGTCGCCCCCGTATTGTCCCGCACATAGCGGAACGCAAAGTAGTCTGGCAGGCCACTATTAGCGGTGTTGGTCTGATGTACGCCCCAGCCTGAAAAATCGGGCAGCGTCCACTGAAGGTCGGGATATGCCCCATTTGGTAGAGGTGAGAGAACCGGGCCGCCATAGGTGGCGTTTTGCTGATAGACAGACCCGGTATTGTTGTTGCTCGCAAAAAAGAAATAGAGGTCGGGCCGCGTGGCTGGCGTCGCACCGATCAGTCGGTTCCCGCCGATACCGGAGGAAAACTGAGACGGGGTGATGGTTCCGAGCAGCTTCGTCGCGCTCATACTGGCGATCTGGTTGTCAGCGAGCACGGATGCCGAGGTGAGCGAGGCGACCCACACGCCGCCCGTGTAGGTGTACCGCTTGCCGTCCGTGCTGAGGTAGACCTCACGCCCTTCGAAGTTGTTCGCTGTCGGCAGGGCGGTGACGATCTGATAGCCGGCCAGCACTCGCGACACCGTGAAAACCAGATCGAAAACCGTGCCCGCGTACGTCCCAGTACCCGTGGCCCGCATTGCCAGCGTTGCGCTATCGGTAGTGAGACCACCCGTTACGGCGTAGGTGTTGCCCGATACCGAAGCGCTCAGATTGGCCGGGTTGCCAGTGATCGCAAATGTGAACCCTGAACTGACGTCCGTTCCGCCCAACATCACGCGGAATTGGCCGGTCGCTGAAGCGTAGCTGGTTATGTTCCCGTTTACGTACGCATAGAGGGTGACGGCAGGAACGGTCAGATAGGCCGTTGGCTTCGCAAGCGACGCCTGCCCGCTGAGGAAGGTGTCGAACGAGCGCGACACCTGCACGTCCAGATGGCGCGTTGTCGCGCCCACAAGCGTGGAAATGCGCAGGGCCGCCACATCGGACCCGAGAGCCGATATCGTGAGTATGCCAGTGGCCGCGCCGATGCTGGCCGTTGCGGTGCCATTCAGAACCGTCACGGACCACGACGCGGAGGCAGTGATGTCCGCATTCCCCTTGAACAGCTTGTAGGCAATCACGGCGGGGATTTGACCTGGCAGCGCCACGCGGTCGCCATTGCATTCGATGGGGACCGCACCGGGACCAACGAAATAGCTGGTCACGTCCGCGCCCGGCTCCGCCGGCTGCAAGGCGTCGATGGGCGTTCCGTCCGAATAGGTCGTGGGCCCGGCCAGCATCTCCCACACAGCCGCATCGGTGCCCGGCTCAACCCCGGCCTGCGCGCTGTCGGCAATGAAGGCCCAGGCGCTGCCGTTCTCAAGGTCCACCATGTCATCGGCACGATAGGTGCGCGCCGCCTTCCACCGGCCGCGATAGTTGTACCCTGTGGCAACGCTGGCCGGATCGTGAACCACCCACGAAATTTCGGCGTTGGTGGTGTGGCGCCAGTACGGCGTCGCCATCGCCTGCGCCGTCACTTCCTCCACCGGCGGCAGGAAGCGCCCTTCGGCATCGAGCGTGAGCGTCGGCGTGGTCAGACCCAAGGGCTGAACGAACAGAGTGCCGGTCAGGCTCACGCCCGCCACCGCACACACGCTGCCCGCCAGTTCCTGTATGACCTCGCGCGCCGTGGTCTGCGAAAGCAGGACCAGCGATAGGTTCCATGGGCGCGCCGCATCCAGCGCCGCCAGGTTCGCGGGGTCCACGGTACCACCCGCAATCTCGGCAATGCGGCGGATGATGGCGCCGGGCTTTCGCACGTAGCCGCCCGCACCGGCGCTATCGCCCGCGATGTCGAAGCTAACCTGCCCATCGGCCGGGGCGCCAAGGCGAACCAGCCCTAGGGCACTGCAAGTCGCCCACGATCCCGCTGGTACGTCGGCCGCCAGCAGGGCGGCCAGGCTTACGAAATCGCCTTGGCTCGCGCCCAGCGAAGCCACACGGTCATAAGCCGCATAGATCGAATAGACCTCGCCGTAGCAGGAAACCCGATAGATCAGGTCCACCGCGTCAATAAGGGTGCCCGGCGCGAACCGGCAGTTGCCGAGGGTCAGCGGCTTGACAGCGCCTTCCAGATCGTCCGGCCCTTCAACGCCGCCTTCGCCGGTGAACAGGGCAAGCAACGGCTTGTCCAGCCAGGCATCGTCCGGCCGGCAGTCGAAGGAGGCAAGGCCCGCCTCCACCGAAGGCTCATTGGGCACGTGCCCGTCCAGGCGCAGCACAAACGCGGAGAAGTCGGCGCCCAGCTCACCCGACCAGATGCGGATGCGCGCACCGGAAAAGCGCGTGTTACCCAGATCGGGCAGGCCGGTGAGGGCCGCGACGAAACTGCCGGTCGGGGTGGTGATGCGTCCCTGAAAGTCGCCGCCGTAGAAGTCATAGGCCAGCGTCGGCAGCTTCGCGATGGCGGGCATCCATGCCGTACCGCCAAGGTGGCAAAGCCGGCGATCGTCCACGCTCGCCAGGCGAACGGGCACGGCTACCCCTGCGCTGTCCTGCGCATCGATTTGAACAAGATGTGCACGCATGGATTAGTCGATTGCCACCAGATTGAAGTCAGCCTGAAAGCCGCCTGCGCGGGCCCAGGTCGAACCAAGATCGCCAGTCAAAAAGCCGAACCAGATGCGGTTCTGCCGTTGTGCGTCGGGCGCGGGGTCCAGCACGATCGCAAGGCCCGTGTCATTGCCCACGCGTTCCAGCAGGGGCTGCACCTTCGCCTCCACTTCGTCGCGGTAGACGCTGGGAAAGCTAATCCCCACGCCGCGCAGCTTCTTCCCCTTCCGCCGCAGCAACACGCCGCGCGCGGAGAAGTCGAGCGAGCCCAGCGGGCGAACGCCCAGCGCGGCTCCGAACTTGAAATTGCGGTCAAGCTGCACCGCCTTCCCGGCCAGCAGGCGGGACACTTCCAGCGCCGCGCCGCCAAGTCCGGAGACAGTAAGGCGCATGTAGCGCGCCGCCGCCGGTGCACCGGCCGGTGCCCGCCAAAACGCCTTGCCTAGTCCGGACACCGGCATGACGGTGCCCGCAAGTAGTGCCTCGGCAGCACCGGTCCACCACGAGCCCGTGAACTTGCCTTGGGCGGCGGTGGCAAGCTCCACCACCAACGTCCACCCAGCCTGCGCCCCGGCAAGGCCCAGCATGATCACAGTGTCAATCACCGTGTCGGCGCCCAGGTCCACGGTGATCGCGGCGCTGGCCCCGGTGGCACTGCGCCACACGATGCCCATTTCGTCGCGCAGCATATAGGCGGCGTCATAGCCCGCCGCCGTGGTGGAAGCTGCGATGTTGGCCGGCGTCTGCGGTTCCAGCAGCAGAGCGTTTGCCATCAGCCAAGGGTCTCCAATTTCGTGGTTTCGCTTTCCATGTCGACCTCTACGCGGGTCACCAGCGCAGGCAGGTCGGCCCCCAATTCAGGGCAGATCACGCGCGCGGTCGGCACGCCGGCCAGCGGGTCAATCCAAACCTCATCCGCGATCGATACGATGAAGCGGTCGCGGAATGTCCCGTTCAACGCGGCCTTCAGGGCCAACGCTGCAGAGGCATCGGAGGCGTTTTCGAAATAGCCGGGGTCGGCGGATTTCGAGCCGTCGCGGGCATCGGGGAACAGCGCCTTCACGGCCGCGTCCTCATGCGTGACGACGCGCGCCTGCCGGGTGGCGCGAACGATATCGGCGGGAAGGGCAGCCATTACGCGTACCCGCGATTGGCGGCGATCCAGCTTGCCAGCCCGGCCGAGGTGAAGTTGTCGTTCAGGCCCTGCAACTGCGCTATGACCTGCGTAAGCTGCTTTGTCTGGTCGGTAAGAATGTTCGCGGTGTCCTTCGTGGCACTGGCGATCAACTCGCTGAACGGATCCGCGCTGGCATCGGCCGATGTGGTCGCGCCAGCCTCCACCAGCGAAATCGCATTGTTGGTAAGCTGCTTGATCCGGTCGAACTCAGCGAAGTAGTTGCCGTCGCTGGCATTCATGGATCGTTCGATGGACAGCAGGGCGGACGCTGCCTGCTGGAATCCATCCTGGTCGATCTTGCCCGCCGCCGCCCGCGCGGCATCCTGCGCCGCCGAAATCTGCGCGTCGGTGCCCCCGTTGGTTTTCAGGCGATCGACTTCGGCCTTCGCGGCCTTCGCGTCCGCAATCTGCTTTTCATAGGGCGCCAGCGCCTCACGGGCCGCAGCGTCCTGCTGCCGCAGCGAAAGCGGGCTGGACGATCCAATGTTCAGGCTGGTCAGGAAGTCCTTCAGGGTGGCCGATGCCTGCCCCACGGATTCCACCGTGTCCTGAATTTCAAGCTGATAGAGCTGCTGCGCCTGCGTGATCTGGTCCAGGCTGGCGCCGCCTTCCTTCAGCGCGGCAGCCAGTTCCTTGTACTTGTCGTTCACCTCGTCCAGCGCATAGCCCAGCGGGTCCAGACGCTGTTTCAGCAGCTTTGGAATGGATTCGATCAGTGAAGCCTTTTCGATTGCCGTCTCAAGGTCCTGCCCGCTGGCTAGGATTTTCTGCGATGCCTTGCTGATGCCCACCAGCACGCCATCCTGAATGGCATCCTGTATCGCGGCCTCAATGGCGGCATCGCTGTCCGTGCCGTAGCTGGTCGCCCCGTTCTTGGTCTTCAGCGACGTGCCGTTGGTGTTGACGCGATAGGTGCCGCCGCGCACGCCGATGGTCGTGTTGAACGATCCGGTGGTGGCGCCCAGGGCATCGGCAATCTGCTGGATGCCGGAAATCACGGAATCGCCAAGGCTACCCGCCGCGCCGTAATTCTTTTTGTCCTTACCGGCCAAGGCCACGCTGCTGATGCTGGTTAGGTGGGCACCGGCCGTGCGGTTCGGATTCAGAACCCCGTCAAACACGCCGCCCAGCACACTTCCCAGAACGGCACCCGCGACGGCGCCGATGGGGCCGCCAAAGCTGCCAAGGGCGGCGATGGAGCTGCCCAGTGCCTGCCCGCCTACGCTCCCAGCCAGGCCGCCGATCTGCGAGCCGGTGCCGCCGCCGCCGATGCCAATCATCGAAGCGATGCTGGATGCGGCCAGGGCAAACCCGGCCTTGTCCAGCAGGGAACCGGACTTCGCACCGATTTTGCCGGTGCCGGTAGTGTTCACCGCGTCGGGATTGATGCCGATGCCTGACAGGTCGCCCAGCTTGGAAAGGTCACCGAACGCGGTCTGGAACTGCGAACTGGGCGCGTTGTCGTTGGCCGCGCCGCTGGTGCCGAACCCAGTCTTACCGCCGCCAAACAGCGATCCCAGCGGCGATTGTGAAAGGCTGGAACTGAAGGCCTGTTCCAGATTGACCGACTGGCCCGAAATCGTTGCCAGCGTCCATTGTGCGGCCACCTCCGACACGACGCGCAGGCCGATGGTCTTGAAGTCCTTGAACAGCCGTTCGGTGCCGCCAGTGAACAGGTCTTCGTACAGGTACGCCACATCGCGCACTGCCTGTTCGTGCTCACGTTGCCACTTGTCGGCCTGTTCTTTGTCGCGCCGGGCCTGTTCTTCAGCCGCCTTGGCATCAGCATCGTCCCCGGCCTGCTTCATCAGGCCCTGCTTGGCGACCTTCATCTTGTCGATGTCGGCCTGAAGCTGGGCTTTCTGCTCGGCAGTCAGGGTCTTGTTGGCGGTGGCGATGTCCTGCGTGATGCCCAGCATTACAGCAAGTTGTGCCGCCGACTGCGCCAGCGCTTCGGGGTGCTGGCGCTCAAAATTCAGGCGCGCCTCTTCCTCGGCGGCGGCGCGCTCACCTAGACCGGCCCGCACTTCCTCGACACGCGCGGAATCCTGCTGCTTCTGAATCGTATCGTCGATGGTATCGCTGAGCTTTTGCTCATTGTTCCATGCCTGTTCGATCTCCCGGGCGCGCTTCTTTGCTGCGGCCTCCGCTTCGCGCTCCTCCTCGGTCTTGCCTCTGCGCTTGCGCGGTGGCTTCGGAGTTACCTTGGGCGCCGTCGGCAGATTACGGGCATAGGACTGGGCCTTATCCGCCATGTCCAGAACCGAGCCGATGCCGAAGTAATCGACGGGTTTCGCCGTGGGATCGACGTACTTAGACGAGACACCGCCAATCAAGCCATAGATGCCCGGAGCGGGGGAATCTACGAACCCAAGTTCCCGGCTTACTTTAGCCTTCGCGGCCGCCCGCTGCTCGTCGGTCAAGCCCGGCTGCGAATTTATCTTGACGATGGCTTCGGAGCGCTGATTTACCGCGCCAATGAACTTCATGTAGTCGGCAGTGCTTTGCGCGGCGGCGCCACCCAGCTCGACTACCTTGCCCACCAGATACGCAATGGCGTCGGCATTTTCGGCCACTACGCTTGCGATTTTGACGGACAACACATCACGCATCTGCTCAAGCTTGGCATTGGTGTCACTGAGCCCTTTGATCTCCTCGGAACTCAGGGTGACGCCCAGCGTGCGTGCGGACTCCTCCAACTGATTTAGGCCGTCGGCCCCACCCTGCGCCATGGGCAGCAGCCGGTCGAACTCGTCTCCCAGCAGCTTTGAGGCGGACTCGGCGCGCTTGGCCGGATCCTCGATTTTGGATAGCCGTTCGATTACGTCGGAGAACACGGCATCCGTGTCCCGCGCACGGCCGCTCACAGTGTCGAAACCGACGCCTAGTTCCACGAAGGACTTTTGCGCCTCCCGGTTACCATCATGGGCGGCCCGGATTTTGCCGTTCAGTTCGCCAAGGCTGGCATCCAATTCGTCGGAGGTGGCGCCGACAGAGCGGGCGGCCTGCCGCCATTCTTGCAGGCGCTCGACATTCACGTGCAGGCTGCGCGATGCCTCGTCGACGCTCTTGGCATAATCGAACGCCTTACCCACTGCTTCGCCAACCAGGGCAACGGCGGCAGCACCCGCGATCGTAAGACCTGCGATCTTCGCGCTGAAGCCGGCAGAAAACTTGTCTCCCGCTTGATTACCAGCACGCTCGGCCGCAGCAGGTACTTTGTTGAACTGGGCATTCAGTTCCTGCGAGAACTGTTCTCCCGCCAAGCGGAGGCGGGCAATGATTTCGCGATCAGCCATGCTGCGTCCTATGAATTGAAAATGTCGGAAAACAGCCGTAAGTCCGACCGTTCAGAAACGTGGGGCTTGGAATGAAGATCGCATTTGCCGTTGCCGGAGGAATCTTGATCCTGCTCGGCCTCGCTTGCATTGTCGGCAGTGCCGTCCAGGTCCATCTGATGATGGGCTCTATCGACACGGTGATTGATCTTCAGCTTCGCGCGATGCTTGGGCTTGCGGGTGGTGCATTTTTCGTCGGCGGCACCGTTCTGACCGCTGCCGCAGGGATTATGCATCGCCGCGGCTAACTGCCGATCCGGCCAATGCGCCGGGCTAGGCTCTGCGCAAGGTAACGCTCGGCCAAGCCCATGGCGCCCTGAAGCGACACGGTGTTCCGGTGCGGAAGGTCAGGGATCAGGGCGAAGACGGGAACCGTCGTCCGCTTGCTGACCTGCTGGCCTCCCCGGCGCTTTGCCGTCCCGTTCGCCACGGTCAGGAAATGGCCCCGCGCGTCCAGCGTGCCATCGGCAACGAGCAGCAATTTGCCATCCCGCCCCTTGAACGGGCGCAGCTTGGTCTTGAAGATGCCTTCCCAATGCCGGGGCGTAATCTTCTTCCCGGCATAGGTGCCCAGCGCGGCTTTCAGCGGCACGGCCAGGTATTGGCCCCGCAGCGGGCGAACGGTGCCCGGCGCGGTCCAAAACGAAAGCATTCCCTGCGTGCGACTGCCGCCTTTGCCGTAGACCTCGCCAACGGGGTCGTAGGCGGGCATGTCGCGCTTCGGATAGACTTGGGATGACCAGGCGCGCCAGGCCTTGTCGCCAGGCACGCCGATCCTCGTCAGCCGCTCGAACTCCTTTTCCAATTCGCGGGTGGCATCGCGAACGGACCGGGTGCCCGCCAGCAGCATTTCCGATGTGATTTCGCGGGCGAGCTGCTGCACCGCATCCTTGTCCAGGGTCAGGTCAACGCGGGGGCCCCTAACCATTTTCCCGCCGCTCCTGCGCCCACATGTCGAACATTCGAAAGGCGTCCATTACGAATGCTGGCTGCTCCATGTACCCGCCCGCCACCGGCAGCACGGGCACGGCGGCAACGCGGATCATCCCGCCGCCACCGCTTGCCCCCATCGCCCGCATTTCCAGCCACCGCCGGCAGAGCCGCGTAAGGCTCTCCGGTACGGTGTAACGGGGGTTCTGCGGGAAATGGTATTTGCCGATTGTCCAACCGCCCTCGACATGGCGAGGCAATTCGAACTCGTGCGGGGCAAGCACCAGTTCGAGGGCGGCCCTCAGTTTCCCGCCGTGCCCTGCCCAAACTGCACGCGGTAGGCTTCCAGACCTACAGCACGCAGGACGATGGGACTGATGCGGCGCAGCGTTCCGTCCGGGATCGCCGCCTTTTCGCGGGCGTATTCGATGGCCTTGCCGTCCTTGTCGGTCAGGTTCTCCCAGCCATCACACCACCGCACGAAAGCCAGCGTGGGCAGGATGCGGTTGCGCCGAGCCTCCTGTTCGCGCGCAGCACGATATTCCGGCCAGTGTTCGGACAGGATATCGAACACGGTCTTGAGCCGGGCCATTTCATCGGAGGGCAGCGTTTCGCCGCCGTACTGGGCCAGCACAAGACCAACCAGATCGGCGGCTTCCTCGCCCAGCAGGGCAGTCAACCCCTCAATAGCAATGTCGCGAAGCTGGAATGACGCCACCTCGGCGGCGCGGTGAACGCCATCGAGCTCCGCATCGAACTGGTCACGATCAAGGATCGACGCCAGCTTGAGGAAGAACCGGGGCGATTTGCCGGGCTCGTCCTTGTCGACCAGCCACGTCGGGGTGAAGGTAATGCGATCCATGGGGGCGACCTCAGTAGAAGCAGAACACGGCTTCGCTGTCGCGCGAAGCGGCATCGAGCCCGGGGTTCAGCGCGCGAAGGGTCTGGTCTTCCTTGCGGTAGATATCGCGCGTTCCGTAATCGAGGTTGGAAATGGTCAGCTTGGGGAAGGTCAGCGACCAGCGGTTGCCGGCGGTGACACCGTGGCGCAGCACGCCGGGATAGATCGCGCCGGATTCGATCTCGGCAATGGGATCGCGGTTGGCCTTCAGGGTCTTGAGCGGGTCGATCACCAACGCCGGTTCGCGCCCGCCGATCTCCGCCGCACCGAAGCCATAGGGCGTGTTCGGATCATCGGGCGAAGAAAGCTGTTGCCCGTCATTGAGCTGCCAGGTGGACACCTTCAATTCCTTACGGTTGATGACCAGCGCCGGGTTCACGCCGCCCGCACCCATCGCCAGCACCGGGGCGCTGTGCTGCGGTACCGTGACCGTGGGCATCGTCGCGTCGACGGCACCAGCGTAAATCCCGGTGAGCTGGAAGGTGACGAAGCCGGGCTTTGCGGTCTCGCCGCTGCAATCGGAAATCTGGCCACGGCAACCGACGAACTTATGCAGAGTGCCGTCCTCATAGATGTAGATGGTGGCGGCCGGATTGTCGGTGGCCCGCGCGGCGGTGTCCTTGGGGCTGGTGCCCGCATAGGTCCAGTTCGGCACCAGCGCGGCGGTGACGGACGTGTCCAGCGCAGCCGCGAATACGTCGGCCAGTGTGGCGACGCGGGCGGCGGTGTAGTCGCTCACATGGACGATGCGCCCGCCGCTGGTGCCGCCAGCCAGTTGCAGCGGCATACCCACGTAGCTCTGCGCCACGCCTGCAAAGCCGGTGCCCAGGGTGGCGCTGTTGACCGAACCGGCCGTCAGCGCTGCGGCCGATACGCTCGCGGTGAAAAGCCCGCGCTTGCCACAAGCCTGAAACAGTACGTGGTGTGGCGGCTTTACGGTGGCCGAATAGACGGTGCCAGCGCCAGCGCCCTTCACACGGACCTTGATGGATACCTGCGCAGGGCGCCCACTGACCAGCGGCGCACCGGCCACCAGCGAACCGTTCGCCTCGTTGCTCTGCTCCGACTGGTACGGGCTGTTGTAGCTGTATCCGTCCGCTTCGAACGGGATGGCATCGGCGGCGGTCGGCACGGCATCGGTGCCAGGCGTGGTTTCCATCTTCACCAGGATCGCGACGTTGCGCGGCCGGATGGTCTCGAAATTGTCTCCGGGCATTGTGGTCTCCTCAGTCGATAACTTGCGGCGAACCACGCCGCGTCGCGTAATGGATGATCAGGGTTCGGGTGAAACCAAGGCGGCGCTTGGATGCGCGTTCGGCCACCAGGGGGCGGATGGCTCCCGCCTCGATCTCGGTGGCCAGGCCGCCAAGCACTGGCTCGACAAACAGGGTTTCGATCACGGAAGTATCGAGTTGGCTCATGGCGGCATGCGCTTCCGCGCCGGTGCCGCCTTCCACGGTGCCTTCGATTTCGACCGACATTTCCCAGCGATCGGTTCCGGCCTCGCCCACGGCGGGTATGTCGCCGCCGTCGTAGATGTGCAGGGCTGGGAACTTGGTCGGCCCGGCTGAAGGCATGCGCTCGATTTCGGCGGCGAAGTCGGCGTCGGTCAACGCAGCCTCAATCGCAGCGAAGATTTGCTCGCGAACGGCGGTCAATCGTTTTCCTCCACGATCAGGACCCACGCCAACACGTCATCACGATCCTGCCGCTCGATCACCCGCCAGTGCGCGCCGTTGGTCTCGACTATGGTGTCATCGGTTTCGGGGCGGCCGGGCAGGTCGGAGTACAGAATTTCGAAAGAGCGGGTCCGCAGGCCATCCCCGGCGTGCATGAAGCTCTCGGCAGGGAGGTTCGAAGGGACGGCGGCGATGGTCTCACCATCCACGCCCGCGCCTACGTAGGTGATGTCTTCCGCGAACTCGGCATGGATGGCGGCCAGTTCCTCGGCATTGACCGGGGGTGCCATGGCGCGTCAGGCCTTTTCGGCGTCAGGGGCGGGCGCGGAAACGGCAAGGCGGCGGTCAAGCAGCTTGGCCATTTCACCGATACCGATGCGATCCTGTCCAGTGCCGACGCCAACCGTTTCGCCCGCCTCGCGCCGCTTGCCGCCGTTATCGGGGCAGGCGGTATGCAGGGTGATGTACTTCATCGTGCGTTCCCCTCGCGATTCCAGTCGCGGGGAGCTGCCGAAGCTACGACAGCGCCCCGCGCCGGATCAAGCGACGATGCCCAGGCGGACGCGGCCGACGATTTCGCCGGCAGTGCCACCGACGGCGGCGACAGCGACGCCGATCAGGGAGTTGCTGGTGGCGGTGGTGGTGCAAGCCTTGGCGGTGTTGTCCCAGTAGACCTTTGCGCCCACCGTCCAGGCCTGCGATGCCGCCTTGTCGAGATCGAACACACCCGTGGTGACGAACGCGCATTCGGCGCCGCTGGCAACATCGTTGCTGGCAACGCCGAACAGCGATCCAATCAAGGCGCCTTGTCCGGACTTGCGATCGTAGGGGGCCGGAAGCGTGATGTTCACGCCCGGCTGAACGAAGTTCTTCATGATGATTCTCCGGTTCCGGCCGCACGCAAGCGGCCACGACCCGCACAGCCGGGCGGGCTACGGTTTCAGTTTTGGGGAAGGGTGATCAGGTAGCGGTGGAATCGTCGGCGGTTGTTGCGGCCGCCTTCTCCCGCGCGATGATCTTGCCGGCTTTCGCGGTCTTGATCTTTTCGGCTTCTTCGGCCGACACGGTGATGATGCCTTCCTGCGGGCGGCGCAGGCCGGCGGCAGTGGGCCAGGGGCTGGTCAGCTTTACGGAGACCTTCTCCATTGTCCGTTCCTTTCGAATGTTGGGGGGAGGGGCTGCGCGGCAATGCGGTCATGCCGGCCGCGCAGCTACTCGCTGGGATCAGTTGCCGGAGTTCTTGTAGAGCCCGCGCCAGTCCAGCGCCTTTGCAACGCGATCGACGCGGGCCTTGGTCTCCACGCCGTCGACATCGAAGCCCACGCGGCTCTCGGTGAAGACGCCTTCCTGACCTTCCAGGCTCGCCAGTTCGATGGTGTCGAACGCGGCGGGGTCAGCACCAAGGAACCACTGGTTGCCGGTGATCCGCGATTCCACGATCAGTTCCAGCGAGTTCTGGAAGACGTTCACGTCGCCCACCGCCGTCGCCTGCACCGCCGAAAGCATCTTCTGCGCTTCGACTTCCTTGGCCGGGCCAACGATCAGGAACCGGGGGGCAAGGTTCAGGACATTGCCTTCAGCACTGGCCTGCGATCGCATCGCCTGCTTGCCGGCCGCCAAAGTGGTTTCGGTGATAGCCCCGCCCGACCCGGCAAGGTTGCCGTGGTCGGCATGGAACAGCACTTTGCCGTCGTACATGGTCGGGTTCGCGAGCAACTGGGCATACACCAGGTCCGATTCCAGATCGGCGGCCTGACGGCCAAAGGCGGCCGGTACGCGATCGAGCATGCGCATATCGTCGTTCACCAGCGTCTGCCGGGTGATCGCGATGATACGGCCATAGGTGGCAAGCTTGTAGCTGTCCCCGAAGTCAGCCATCGATCCGCGCTTGAATTCGCCGTTTTCCAGCACCAGCAGCAGCGCCGGAGCATCGCCCAAGCCGATGATAGGGGCGGCCTTGAAGTCCGGCAGGGTGCCGGTCGAAATGAACGGGCGGAACGTCTGCGGAGCGGATTCGAAGCCCCGGCGAACGCGCTTGTTCGCGGCATTTTGCAGGATGAATGCGAAGTCGCTGGTGGTCAGCATGCCGCCACGCATGCCCAGCGCCTCGCCGGCCAGCGTCATGCGGTCCATGCCACGGGTGCTTACGCCGATGCCGTCCAGATAGCAGCGCCCCATTTCCAGAAGGGTCATGCCACGGAATTCCCGGGCAGCTTCGCGTTCCTGCGGGCTCATTTGCTCGGACGGGTTAGTGCGCAGCAGGATGGCGTTGCTCATGGCAGAGCGGAACTCGTCCGATTCCACGGAGCTGGTGCCAACCGAAAAGCCCGAATTGATGGGCGCGGACTGGCGCTGGCCAGCAAGGCGTTCCGTGATCGCGTCGGTAAGGTCGCCCTCGGACATCGGCGTGCCTTCATTTCGGCCGATCAGCTCAAGAGCGAAGTCGGCGCCAAGGTTGGAACGCGATACCACGTCGCTGATGCGGCGTGCGGACACTGCCGGGGTGGTATTCTGGCCTTCGACCACGACGGGCGCCGGCTGATTCTGGCGCTGGCCGGCGTCTCCCGCCGGTGCGCCCTGAGGATTGTTCTCGGGAGGCATATGCTTTTCCTTGGTGGAGGCGGCGGGAATGCCGCGTATCACGCAGGGGAAGCCCCCCTGCTTGGCATCTTGCGAACGCACCTGTGCGGCACCATCGGCGGGCACGGGCACGAAGCTGATTTCGGTGGGCTCCCAGTCGTCGGCGCGCATCACCGGGCGCTCGCCGTCCTTCTCGATCCGGGTGTATTGGTGGACGATGTAGCCAACGGAGATGTTGCGGATGTGCCCGGCAATGATCTTTGCCACGGTGTCCGCGACATCAGCGGTATCGGCCAAGCTCACGCGGGCGGTTGCCAGGTTGCCTTCGATTTTTGCGGATCCCGGCACGACTGAACCAAGGACAGAGCGCAAGCTCCACTGGTCGTGGGTGTCCAGCACTGCGGCGCCGGCATTCAGCCGGTCGAGGCGCACGGCGCCAGCGTCCAGCGAAAGCTCCTCGTTGTAATACTCGCCGTTCCACCAGTCGAACCGCGTGACGGCGGCGCCGGTCGACCAGACGACTTCCAGACTGTTGTCATTCTCCTGATACGAAGAGGGCCGCGTTTCTGCGGCCCTCATCATCATCGGTGCATTTACTTTGCGCTCGGCACTGGCCGGCGCGTCGGGTTCAGGTGGCATTGCCGTCACTCCCTTGTGCTACGCCGTCGCCGGCAGGGCCGCCCGAAGCGGCGGATGATTTCGCGCTGATCAGGTCTTCAAGGCCCAGTTCGGCCAGCAGCGCGCGGTCCTCAGCGATTTCCCGCATCAGGTCCTCGAAGTTTTCACCCCGAGCGCCGACCAGTTTGCGCAAGCTGTTCAGTCCTGCGCCGACTTCCAGAATGTCCGCATCGGCGTCCTTCTTGCGATCGACGGATTCGAAGGCGGGCGGGGTCCAACCGATTTCATAGAAGCGCTTGGCGAACATGCCTGCCTGCCAGCCATCTTCGCAGAACCAGTCCCAGATGCGATCCAGCATGCCGGGAATGATCAGCAGCCATTGCAGGCGCCCGCAGAACCGTTGGAATTCCAAGCTTCCGGCCCGGTAGCTCGAATAGTTCACGTTCGACAGGTCGCCGGTCCCGTGTTCGTAGGGAACGCCGGCACCCGCCGTCGCGCCCAGCAACGTCACGCGCGAGAATTCACCTATCGCTGCGGAGGGCTTGGGTTCTCCGAATTGTACCGTGTCCCCCGGCCGAAGGCGCTGGATCAGGCCGGGCTCAAGCACTTCGATGTCGAAGTCATTGAATGTTGCGTCGTCCGACTGGCCGCCTACGTCAAAGCCCTCTGCGGCGGCGTCCTCACTTGGCGTGACGAATGCGGCGAAGCACGCTTCGATCTTCTTTCGAACAACCTCGGCGTCGATGTACTCGTCTAGGTCCTCGAACCGCTTAACCACCGGCTCGAATAGTGAAAGGCCACGCTGCTGGCCCGGCCAGTCGCGGCGGAACAGGTGAATTACGTCGGCCGCATCGAAAGTGACGGTCTGGTTTGAAAAGCTGCCACCGCTACGCCGGGCACGGAAATGGTACCGCAGCGCGCGTCCAGCATCGTCGTACTCGATCGATTTGCCCTCTGCGCCAGCGCCGGCCAGCATTTCGCCATCAAGCACTTCGATGCGGGTAGGCACGACACCGGCTTTGCTTCGGTCGTATCGACGAACGATGAAGCACTCACCCTCGCCAAGCATCGCGCCAACAGCAAGGTCCTGCTGTCCGCTGAAATCCAACTGGCCCAGCCAGTCGCATTGGCGCTGCCAGAGCTTCCAGGCGTCAGAAACGCGGCGCGGCGTACCTTTGACGGGCGTGCCAACGATGCCGAAGCCGACAAGGTTGTTCAGCAGCGTGTTGCGCACCTTCGCCGCGTACGGGTTAGTGGCCAGCAAACGGCGGATGCGCCGCCGCGACAGGGCACGGACGGGAAGGGCATCGTCCACCCGTCCGGTATTCCGATCCCAATCCAATCCGCCGCCCACGGGATCATGAAAGCGCTTGGCCCGGCCGGACCGGACGCGCTGCACTTCGGCCAATTGCATGCGCCTTGCTTCGCGCTGCACCCCGGCTCGCGGCGAAATGGCCGCAACCAGTCGATCCAGCCAGTTCATCGCGGACGCCGAATCCTGCCGACGGTGACGCGGCGCGGATTTACCTGACTGGCAGATGCGGCCAGTTCGGCCTTTACGTCCCGACGGGCCGCACGGATTTCGTCCAGCGAGTGGTATTCGATCGTGCGCCCGTCCGCGAAGGAGACGCGCTTCCTGCCGCTGATGATCGCGGCATCAAGCTTGTCGAGGTCGCCTTGCGTCCATGCCATGGCTTAGTTCCTGCGGTTTCGCAGCCAATCGCCGCGCCGCCGCCCGGTCAGGCTGCTTCGCGGCGGCTTTGCTGCCGGTTTCGGTTGGGTTGCGCTCACGGCCACCTGAATCGTTGGTGGCACGTCCGGCGCGGTGTCAGCGTCTGGTGACGCCATGTGTTGCGGTTTGGCCGGCCACACGATGCCGTACCCGTTGGGTATCCAGCGCATGTCAGACCGGCTTTGCGCGAAGGGAGGCTTCAGGATCGCCGCTTCGCCGTAGACCAAAAGGTCCCAGGTCTCGTTTCGCGCGCGGCGCTTCTGCCACTTCCCGTCGACCAGTTCTTCGGCGGTCAACTCGTCCAGATAATGGCGGTTGGCATCGTTCCCCAGGTCGCCGGGCAGATGGATGTAGCCGGGGCCGGGCTTGTCCCGCCGCAGGCGCGCATCGATCATGTTTTTGATCTTGTGCACGTTCGGCAACCACAGCCGGGCCGAGGTCTTCCGAACGCCACCTTTTGTCTTGCGATCCGCGAATTGGCCTGCGGGCATCAGCGCGCCAGTGGGCTTGGAACCACCCTTCAGCAGCGTGATCCGGTTGGCTTGGACGCCAAGGGCACGCGCCGCCTGCCAGAAATACTTCGCGCCTTCCGTCGCCTGGTCCCCGGTCTTGTCGGAACCGCCGGTGTCAACCGACACCGACAGAACCGGAGCGTGGCCGACCACCGTTCCGTCTGCCTCCACCATCGGCCAGCGTCGATCGAACAGCGGCAGCAGGGCTTTCCAATGTTCCTTATGGATGAACGGGGCTACGGCGGTCAGGCCGTCAGCGAGAACATCAATTGCGAAGCGGTCGACCAGCCAGGTTTCACGCCCGGCCGCCGTGCCAATCACCACACATTCGAAACGATCGCGTTGCACGTCGACCGTCACGTTCAGCACCTTGGGGCCGCGAGGGACGGTGCCCAGTTTCCAGCCCTTTTCCAGCCTCGCTTCCAGCGTGTTGGTTTCGACTGGCTTTTCGCCCGACAGGATCGAGCGGTAGTTCTTGCCTGCCTTGGTGTTCCAAAACGTTTTCAGCGGGCCTTCGTCCTGCCGCTCGGCCCACGCGATCATCGCTTCCCGCCAT
>OUNM011057235.1_pt1 | contig 21445 bp, 23 predicted proteins | sample 1769961 | NCBI WGS metagenome assembly OUNM01 (sample SAMEA3914820, study PRJEB12502) | metagenome | biome: forest; material: soil | place: USA | collected 2012-03-12 | depth 0.3 m
CAGGCAACGGGCAGGCGTGTCATCGGGGTCGACTCTTCGTCGGGGATGCTCGCGCAGGCTCGTCTGCGGGCGGTTGAAGCGGGAGTCGAGCTCGACCTGCGTGAAGGAGACATCCGGGAGCTTGAGCTCGAGGAGCCGGCGGCCTTGATCTACTGCCCCGGGCGGTCTCTCCTGCATCTGGCCACATGGGCCGATCGTCGCGACTGCTTCGAGCGCGTGGCGGCGTCGCTTCTGCCCGGCGGCCGCTTCGCGTGGAACGCGTTCGCCTTCGACCATCGGATCGCATCGGAGATCGACGGCCGGCACGCCGACGCGGCTCCAGGCATCCCTGTGCCGCACACGATTCGCTACAGCGTCAGCGACAACCGGGTCGACATCACGTTGGACGATGGTGGAACTGGTTCGCTCTGGTGGGCGACCAAGAACGAATGGCTGGGGCTTCTGGACGTCGCGGGCCTTCGACTGGAGGCTCTCTACGGCGGATTCGCCGGGGAACCGCTCGACGACGACAGCCGCGAGTACGTCTTCGTCGCCCGTCGGTGAGTCGCGAACTTGGTCGAACGTGACTTCGGCGTCCGAGCATGAGAGGGTCCGACGATGCGGAGTCCACCCCGACGAAAGGTCCCACCATGCATGCAGTCATCCGCGCCTATACCGGTAACTCCGAACTCGCCGACGCCCTCGTTGCACACGAAGACGACGTTCGGCAAGTCATCGGCGGAATCAGCGGGTTCAAGGGGTACTACGTCCTCAAGCTCGCTGAGGGAACGAGCACCGTCAGCCTCTTCGAGAACGAGGAGGGCGCGGACGAATCGAACCGCGCTGCCGCCGCCTGGCTGAAGGAGAACCTTCCGGACATGAACGTCCAAGCGCCGTACGTGACCGCCGGCGAAGTCGTCCTGAGCTTCTAGTCGACCCGGCGTCGGGCTCGTTCGCGAGCACCCGGCGCGGTCGAACGTCGTCTTCGTTGGTCGCAACTACGCTCGTCCGCGCGCGCGCAGAGGGAGGGGGCCCGCCTCCTTCATAGCCCGGACCGCGATGTGGCTGCGCATGCGGCTCACACCGGGGAGGGCCAGCAACGTTCGTAGGTGCAGCGTCTCGTAAGCCGCCATGTCGGCAACGACGACCTGGAGCAGGAACTCGAACGGACCCGCGATGATGTGGCAGCTGACGATTTCGTCGATCTCGGCGATCGCCTTCTCGAATTCGGCTGCGCGCTCGGGCGAGTGCCCTGTGATCTCCACTTCGACGAAGACGGTCAGGTCGAGGCCGAGCTTTCGCCGGTCGAGGAGCGCCTGATACCCACGGATGAGGCCGGCATCCTCGAGTGCCTTCAGGCGGCGCAGGCAGGCCGACGGGGAGAGGTGGACACGCTCGGCCAGCGAGACGTTCGGGAGCCTCCCGTCCCGTTGAAGCTCGTGGAGAATCGCGCGATCAACGGCGTCCACTTCGCACATTATTGCGCCATGGACGCCGCTTGAGCAATTCTTGCACCCATATTGCGCCGGGTATGACGGATAGTTCCGCCCGTGATGAGGCGCATGGCGCTGGTCATTTCGCTTACAGCCTTCGCGGCGACCTCTGCAGGCTCGGCCACCGGAGGACAACGCGACCTATCCGACAGCTGCACGATCGCCGAACCGGCGGCGAGAGCAACCGTCGAAGCACGGCTTCCCGGCGCGGACGCGTTCTGTGAATTGACCTCGCAGGGCCTCGCAGGCGAGGTCTTCCACGCGCCCACCCTCGTCACCCCTGAGCTCTGGCACTACCAGGGCGCCGAGCTCAGCTGCCGACTTCAATATCGGCGCACGCTCGACTGGATCACGATTCACGGCTCTGCCCCGGCCTGCAAGTGGTTTACCCGCCGAGCCTCGGGATGGCAGGCGCGAAAGCGGCCGCGTACGCGTGGCATGATCCAGCCAGGTGAGAGCTCCCGCACGGGACCGTGAATGTCGGCCGAGTGGACGGAGCGAGTAGATGACACGGACCCGCATTCACAACCTCTCCATCTCGCTGGATGGTTTCGCGACCGGCGAGGGCCAGGCACTCGACGCGCCCTTCGGTCACGCCGGCCATCGGCTGCACGAGTGGATGTTTGCCACCCGCTTCGGTGCCCCGATCCTGGGTCGCACGGGCGGCACCGTCGGCGTCGACAACGCGTTCGCCCAGCAGCACGAGCCGGGCATCGGCGCCGAGATCATGGGCGCGGGCAAGTTCGGCCCACCTGGCTGGCAGGACGACGCCGACTGGAACGGGTGGTGGGGCCCGAACCCGCCGTTCCACACGCCGACCTTCGTGCTGACCCATCGCCCGAGACCCTCGCTCGAGATGGAGGGTGGCACCACCTTCCACTTCCTCGACGCCGCACCGGCCGAGGCGCTCGACGCCGCCCGCGAGGCGGCCGGCGGACAGGACGTCCGCATCGGAGGCGGCCCGACGGTCGTGCGCGACTTTCTCACCGCGGGCCTGGTCGACCACATGCATCTCGTGCAGGTGCCGATCGTGCTCGGCCGTGGCGTCCGGGTGTGGGACGGGCTGGAAGGTCTGGAGGAGGACTACGAGATCGAGGCCGTCTCGACGCCGAGCGGGGTCACCCACCTGACCTTCGACCGGAAGACGTGACGCGGGAGCGCAGCGGCTCGGCGTCTACGACAACAGCTTCCGCGCTCTCTCGAGCTGGTGCTGAGAAGATCCCGGCGTGAGCACGGAGGGGATCAGCCTCGAGGAGCTCCAGCTCGCGGCGCGCAACCACGGCATGCCGCTGGAGGTGCTGCGCTGGCCCGTCACCCCCGTCGGGCTCCACTACCTCCTTGTCCACTACGACATCCCGCGCGTCGACGATTCGTGGCGGCTCACCGTCGACGGGGACGTGGGGACTCCGCTCGAGCTGTCGCTCGAAGACCTGCGCGCGTTGCCGGCGCACGAGGTCGTCTCGACGATGGAGTGCGCCGGCAACGGCCGTGCCACGTTCACGCCCCGCCCGCTGAGCCAGCCGTGGCTGCTGGAGGCGGTGGGGACGGGACGGTGGCGCGGCGTGCGCCTACGCGACGTCCTCGAGCGGGCAGAACCGGGAGACGCGGCGGTCGAGGCGGTGTTCACGGGGCTCGACCGCGGCGTCGAAGGCGAGGAAGAGCAGTCGTTCCAGCGCAGCCTCCCGATCGGGCTCGCGCGGGACGAGGACGTGCTGCTGGCCTACGAGCTGAACGGCGGGCCTCTCCCGCCGCAGCACGGCTATCCGCTTCGGCTGCTGGTGCCGGGCTGGTACGGGATGACGAATGTGAAGTGGCTCACGCGGATCACGCTCTCCCGCGCGCCGTTCGCCGGCTACCAGCAGGTACGCGGCTACCGCTTCCGGCACGACGAGGAGGATGAGGGTCAGCCGCTGCAGCGCATCCTGCCGCGTGCCCTGATGGCGCCTCCCGGCATCCCGGAGTTCATGACGCGGGAGCGCACCGTCGACGCGGGCCCGACGCCGATCGAAGGCCGCGCCTGGTCGGGGCACGGTGCGATCGAGGCCGTCGAGTTCAGCCACGACGGCGGCGCCGGCTGGGCCCCGGCACACGTCGAGTCGCCCGACCTCGGACGCTGGGCCTGGCAGCGCTGGACGCACGAATGGGATGCGTCGCCGGGCGAGCACGTGCTCGCGTGCCGCGCGCGCGATGCCGCAGGGAACACGCAGCCGCTCGACCCGCCGTGGAACGTCGGCGGGTACGCGAACAACGCCGTCCAGCGCGTACGCGTGACGGTTCGTTCGCGCTAGTCGTCGAACGACGCGAGCAGGTCGGAGAGCTGGCCGCGCAGCCGGTTCAGCTGGTCGGTCCGGTCCTCCAGGGCGCGCTCGAGCTCCTCGATCCGCACCTCGAACTGCTCCGAGCGGTCCCGGAGCTCCTGCTGCTGTGCTCGGACTGCGGCTGCCTGCGCGGCGAGGCGCTCGGCGACTGCCTGAGCCTCGTCGGCGAGGAGGGCAACCGCATCGTTGTCGGTCATGGTGTCGATGTCGGCCTCCGCTCTCTGAACGTGGAGGTGCGTCACCTTCGCGAGCGTGACCTCCTCCAGATCGGATTCGGGTTCGGTTTCAGGTTCCTGGTCGGCCTCGGGCTCGGCGGCCGCAGCCGGCTCGAGGTCGGGTGTGTCGGACTGGTCGGGCGTGTCTTCGGCTGGGGTCGGCTCGTCGGTCTGGGTCGCTTGACCACTACGGGCGCTCGACCGGAGGAGGTCGCTGCGAAGCCCGGCATCGAGTGCCGACTTCGGGACGACGATCATCACGGTCTCCTCGCCGATCAGGTCGCGTAGAGCCTCGAGCCGGCCCTCGGTCGGCTCGGCGACTGCGACGACGACGTGGCCGCCCTCGACGCGGGTCGGGAGAGCCTCGAGCCGCTGGGCGTCCTCGCGGGAGAGGCGGGCGAGGGCGGTGGCGTCGAACCAGATGGACGAGCGGTCGACGTACTCGAGCCCCCACTGCTCGGCGAGCAGGCGGGCGACGTCGTCTTCGGTTGCGAGGCCGCGGCGGACGACGACCTCGCCGAGGCGCTCGCCGGTGCGGCTGCCCTCGTAGAGCGAGTCGTCGAGCTGGACTTGCGTGAGGAAGCCGCCCTGGATGAGCAGCTGGCCGAGTGGGACGCGCGCAGGGGCTTCGGATCCGGCGAACGCCTTCTGCGTCACGTTCTCATCCTCCATCGCTGCCATATCACGCGTTCCGCCCTCGTCACCTTTTCGGCGGTCCGCAACAGAACCTTGAGGAACTACCTCGAACGAGTGAAGGCCCTACCGGCGCTTACGGCGCGCGCCAGCGCTGGCGGCGGTTGGTGCGCAGGAGCGCACCGCCGAACGAGACGGCGAGCATGACGCCGGCTGCAGTCGTGACCGAGATCACGACCCACTCGATCGTGTGCCGCGAAGGCCCGTGGGCCTTGTGCGGGCGGTACACGGTCTGGTTGAGCTCGGAGTCCTGCCGCGCGAGGGTGTTCGACGTGTTGTCGACCTGGCGGCCGAGGTAGTAGACCCCCGTGCCGACGGCGACGAGGATGCAGACCGCCAGTACGAAGTCGAGCAGCTTGCGGAACATGCCTCCAGGGTAGGCCGTGTCGAGGACGGCGCCTATAGCCCTTTTAGGTGCGTCCGACGCGGGCGGTGTAGGCGATCGCGGCAAGGCCGCACGCCAGCAGGACGACGCCGAGGACGATGGGGACGGCGGAGTCGCCGCCACCCGACGGCCGCGCAGCCCGTGCGCCCACGAGGGCCGAGCGGTGCGGTAGCGCGGCGGCGCTCCTGACTCCCTTCGGCTTCGCCGGAGCCTTCTGGTGCTTCGCGGGCCGGGGATGGACGGTGAGCAGCCGGCGGAAGTCGGTCAGCGACCCGAAACCGAGCGGCGCCTGGCTGGGAAGCTGCACCGGCGGCAGCACACGCACGTGCCGAGCGAGTGGCCAGGCGCGGAGGTACGTCGTCGGATCGACGGCGCCGTCGTAGCCGAGATAGAGGTACGAGGTCGGGTGAACCTCGAAGTGGAGGTGCGGCTCGGTGGTGAAGGCATCGCCCGTGTTGCCGACGAACCCGAGCACGTCGCCGCGTCGGACCGTCCCGCCGTTCTGCGCCAGCTTCGTATAGCCGGAGAGGTGGGCGTAGTAGAAGTCGTTCCCCGACGAGTCGGCGAGCCACAGCCGCCAGCCGCCGACGGCGTTCCAGCCGACCGCGAAGACGGTGCCGTCGGCGACCGCGAGCACCGGTGTGCCGAGCGGCGCGAACAGGTCGTCGCCGTGGTGCCAGCCGCCCGGGACGTCCGAGCGCGCAGCGCCGTACGTGTCGCCCCAGTCGGCTCCGCCTGCGACCGGGAACACGTAGCCGCTCTCAGCGAGCGACGGCGTGACGGTGAGCGGCTGGCCCGAGAGCGGGCCGAGACGCTTCTTCTTCTTCTTGGTCTTCTTGTGTGCGTGCTTCGGGGCGGGCGACGCGTGCTTCGCCGGCGGGCGTGCCGCGGGCTTCTTCGTCGTCGTGGTCACCGCCGGCGGTGCCGCCGTCGTCACGGCGGTGGTGGTGGGAGTGGTGGCGGTCGTCGTGCTTTGCGTCGTCACCGGTGGCGCGGGCGGCGGCGCGGGCGCCTGGTTCGCTGCGGCGTAGCCGATCAGTACGAGCGTCCCCGCGGGCAGCCCGGCGTGAGCATGCGTGAGCTTGAGCTCGAGCGCGGCCGCCCAGTACCGAAGCGGCGCGAGCCGCGGCAGCTGCACCTGCGCGTCGACGGTGAGCGTGGCCCAGTTCGAGACGGCAACGGTCTCTCCGTCCACCGGCGCCACCGGGGTTCCGGAGACACGCAGCCCTCCGAGGCTCGAGCGGAGATGCCAGCCCGAGCCGTCACCCGCGGCGGGCACGAGGTCGGCGCGGAGCGAGGCGCCGGCGAGGGTGGTGCCGAGGACGCTCCACGCGCCGGCCAGGGCGCGCGTGCCGCCGGGCGCGTCCGCGCCGACGCATCCTGCTGCGCCGGCTTCGGCGTTCGTGAGGTCGACGCCGTACTGGGCGTCGGTGAAGCGCGGCTCGCTCGCACCGAGCGGCGTCGCGGTCGCGACCGCCGGGCCGATCGTCACAGGAGCAGTCGCGTTCGGCTGCACGATCGCAACCACGCCGGCGCCCGAGCACGGCGCACTGGGCGCGACATCGCCGCTCGCAGCGGGCGTCGCGATCGAGGCCGTGAGGAGAGCGCAGAGCGCGGTGGCGACACGCGTCACGCACCTCATGATGCCGCAGGCGGCAGTTAGCGAATCCGCGCGAGTGTGTCGAGCAAACGGAGCGGGACGCGCGCCGGCCCGTGCACGTCGGCGGGCGCGGCGACCTCGCCGAGCAGCAGACGCTCGACGGAGCGCCAGAGCAGGCTTGTGCGCGCGATGCGCCAGCTCGTGCGCGGCCACCGGTCGAGCGCGCGCTTCAGCTTCCACGATGCACCGTGCAGGCGTGCGAGCGCGGCGTCGAGGGCGACCGGGTACTCGTCGAGGCGCCCGGCGATGATCGCCTCGGCCGCCAGGCGCGACGAGACGAAGCACTCGTACATCCCGTCACCCGAGACAGGATCGATCAACCCGGCGGCGTCGCCGACGAGCAGTGCACGGTCGTTCGCGACGCGCGTCTCGGGCCGCCGCAGCGGCAGCCGATGCCCGCGCAGACCGTCGAGTTGCGACGCGTCGAGACCGTGCGCCTCGCACACGCGCGCCAGATGCTCGCGGATCCGCGGTCCCTCCTCCTGCCACGCCCCGACTCCGACGTTGACGTGGTCGCCCTTCGGGAACACCCAGCCGTAGCCTCCGGGAATGTCGGCGAGCTCGATGACGGCACGCCGCGAATACCGCTCGCGCGGAACGACGTCGTATCCGACGTTGCCCTCGTACGCGACGCCGTGCACGATCGCGCCGCCGAGGTCGAGTGCCTTCGCCGTCGTCCCGTTCGCGCCGTCGGCTCCGATCACGTAGTCGGCCGGTGCGGTCGCGGCGTCGATCGTCGTGCCCTCGCGCACCTCCACCCCACGCTCGCGTGCCGCCCCGAGCAGGAACGCGTCGAGGCGCCGGCGTTGCGTCATACGGATCACCGGTGAGCCCGCGTGACGAACGACGCTGTCGTCGTAGCGAAAGCGCAGCTCGACGAGATCGACCTCCTCCTCGACCACGGGCGTCGGGTCGACGGGGCACTGTGCGAAGGCGCGTGTCGTGATGCCCCCGCCGCACGGCTTGTCGCGCGGGAACGTCGCCTTGTCGACGAGCAGGACGCTCGCGCCGGCATCCGCGAGGCGGATCGCCGCCGTCGATCCCGCGGGCCCGCCACCGACCACGAGCACGTCGAAGTGGCTCATCGGACGCAGGCTACAATCCGCGCTCCCGGGGGTGTGCCCGAGCGGCCAAAGGGAACGGGCTGTAAACCCGTCGGCTCAGCCTACGGAGGTTCGAATCCTCCCGCCCCCACTCACTCACTCGCTCGGCGCCGAGGTCGTAGGATCGCCCCATCCGAATCGCTCGACGCAATGCGAAGGAGGCTGGCATGGCAAGTGTCGAGGTAGGAGACTTCGGCTCACCCGACGAAACCCGGACGCCGGACAGGACGACGGTCGAGATCGTTCGGATGGGTGGCGTGACTGCGTCACGGATGCGATTGGAGCCGGGATGGAGATGGTCGGAGTGCATCAAGCCGATCGCGGGTGGGGACAGCTGCCAGGCCCACCACGTCGGTCTGCTCCAGTCGGGCACGATGCACGTCGTCCACCAGGACGGGACTGAACAGGAGATCCGCGCCGGTCAGTCGTACGTGATCGAGCCGGGGCACGACGCGTGGGTCGTGGGCGACGAACCGGTCGTCGGGTTCGAGTTCGATTCGCGAACCGCCGAGGAGTACGCGAAGGGTTGAGCGCCTGGGCGGGCGGTGCTCCCCGGAGCCCCTGCCCGCTCAGAGGATCACTCGAGCTGCCGCATGACTACCCGGCCAGCACGCCCTCGGCTGCGGCGGACGGCTCGGGGTCCGGCAGCCGGGTCATCCGGAAGCCGTTCAGCAAGCCGATCAGCGAGGCGATCAACGGGACGAGCAGCGCGATCTGGAGCGCCCTCGGCCGAGCCTTGGTGTTGATGCGCAGGATCTCGTCCTTCACCGCAGGTGTCTGGCCCGCCAGCAGCACTTCGAGGTGCGTGTTCGTCATCACCTCGGCGTTCTTGTCCAGCGCCTTGGACACCTTGTCGGCCTGACGCGACGAGAGGACATCGCTCGAGTTCGCCTCGTTCGTGAAGAGGAGCGACAGCGACGCGAGCATGATCGCGCCGGCGAAGGCGAGACCGAACGACAGCCCGAACGAGCCGCCGGCCGAGTTCACACCGGCCGCTTCGCTCACGCGCTCCTCCTCGATCGGCGACAGGGTGTAGTTGTTGAGCTGCGAGACGAGGAGCCCGAGCCCCGTGCCCGCCACGAGCAGCGGGACGACGAGCCACCACCCCGAGTGGGCGTGCGGGACGATCGGCAGCAGGATGGCGACACCAGCCGCGAGGAGCAGAAAGCCGCCGCGGATGATCCTGCTCGGGCTTCGGTCGCCGGCCTTCCGGCCTGCGAGCAGCGCCACGGCGAACATGCTCAGCGAGAGCGGTGCGAGCGAGAGCCCCGCCTGCAGGGCGTTGTACTCGAGCACCATCTGGAGGTAGATCGGGAGCGCGATCATCATCCCGCCGAGCGAGATCTGCTGCAGCGTCTGGCCCGTGATCCCCAGGCGGAAGTACTTCGACTTGAAGAGGTCGGGATCGAGCAGCGCCGGCTTTCCCTCGCGCTTGCGCCTCCGGAGCCACCAGGCGAGCGAGCCGAGGGACACCGCGCCGACCGCGATCAGGGCACCGACCGCGCCGCCGCCGTCCTCCCAGACGAGGATCCCGAGCACGATGCCGCCCATCCCGAGCGCGGACAGGACCGCGCCGACGACGTCGACACCACGCTCGCCGGTATAAGGCACGTCGTGCACCAGGCGGGCGCCGCCGAGGACGATCGCAATGATCACGACCTCGCCGAAGAACGCCACCCGCCACGAGAGGTAGGTCGTGATGAACCCTCCGACGAGCGGCCCGACGGCGGCGGCAATCGCCGCCGCGGCGCCGACGAGAGCGTAGGCACGGCGCTGCATCGCACCCTCGAAGTTCCCGTGGATCAGCGACTGCATCGCGGGTAGCAACAGCGACGCACCGAGCCCGCCGATGATCGCCCAGCAGACGACGATCGGAAGCAGGCTCTGCGAGACCGTCATCGAAGCAGCGCCGATCGCGTACCCGATCAGGCCGATGACGTACGCGCGCTTGCGACCGATCAGGTCGCCGATCTTGCTCCCGATCAGGATGAAGGCGGCGGAGACGAGCGCCTCGAGCGCGATCGCCGACTGGACGCCGCTCGCGGTCGTGTGCAGGTCGTGCACGACGGCCGAGATCGAGACGTTCATCAGCGACGTGTCGACGACGAGCACGAACATCGCCATCGCGAGCAGGATCGCGACGCGGCGGTCGCCGGTCGACGCTGCCGCAATGGGAGCTGTTGCTTCGACGGTCACGTCCCGATCGTCGGCCGCCCGGCGCCGGGGCGGCATCATCTCGATGGGACGATTGCCTGGCACCCGGACCAGGTCCGGGTGCCAGGCAGGTGATCTAGGAGATCCGCTCGATGGCGGTCAGGGTCCCGTCGAGGCACGCGATTGCGACCTGGTCGCCCTTCGCGTAGCCGTCGAGGGACGGCGACGACGCACCGGACTTGCACGCGACGACCCCACCGTCGGTCTGCACGCCGACACCGCCGTCTCCCACGGTGACGATCGTCCCACGCGCCTTCTGCGCGGTGGGCTGAGCGCCGTCGCCGCCCGTCGGCGTGGTCGTGGTCGGTGGCGTGTCGTCGCCGGAGAGCTTCTTGACGAGCACGAGCACCATGGTCGACGCGTTGCACCCCATGCCGATCTTGTCTCCGGCCTTCAGCGATGCCGTGCTCGGCGAAGCCGAGGTGATCGTGCAGGTGACCGGTCCGTGCTCCGTGTCGAGAGTGATCGAGCCGTCGGTCACGTTCGCGACCGTCCCGGTGAAGTACCGGCCGACGTCACCGGACGTGATCGGCGAGATCGAGGTCAGCACGCCGCCGGCGCAGACGACCTTCACGTGCTGGCCGACCTTGTAGTCGGCCGTCGAAGGCGAGTCCGGGCCGAGCGTGCAGGTCAGGTCGCGGTCGCCGTCGTGCAGCGAGATCGACGTGTCGTCGAGCTGCGTGATCGCGCCGCCGAACCTCACCGGCTCCGTGTCCGCCGAGCCCGACGGAAGCGCGCCGCGCAGATCCTTGCGGATCTTGGTGAGCGTGAGCGTCCCGTGGCCGTGCCGCGAACACACGGCGAAGACCTTGTCGCCGACGGCATAGGTCGTCACCGACGGCGAGCGCTTGCCGAGCGCGCACGTCGTCACGACGCCGAGCCGGCCCTTGACCGAGATCGCGTTCGTCGTCAACGATGCGACCGCGCCGTGCAGCGAGCGTCCGTTGTCCGCGAGCGCGGGCAGCGTCAGTGACGCTGTTGCGGCGAATGAGGCCGCAGCGAGAATGAGTAGCCGCTTCATGCCCCGCATCGTCATGGGGGCCGGTTTCCGCCGCTCTCCCCCTTCGGCGGGATCCGTCCAAGATCCCTCGATCGGTGTCAGGCGGGTGTGAGCACGGCGCAGCGCCGCCGATCGTCCGGCAGCGGCGACGGGCCGACGCGCCAGACGGTGTACTCGAGGCCGCAGTGCTCGACCATCGCCCCCGCGGCAGGCGGCGGAGCGTCGACGTCGGCCAGGGTGTACCCGTCGGGCGAGCAGACGAGGCACGTGTGTGTGGTTGCGGCGCGAACGGCCGCCTCGTCGATCGCCGGATCGTCCTCGATCGCTCTCAGCTTCGCCTCGAGCTGCTCGATCCGGGTCGCGAGCGCGGCCTGGCTCTCGGCATAGCTCGCGTCGAACAACGTCGCACGAAGCCTGCTCTGATCGCGGGCGAGACCCCGTGGCAATGAGTAGGCAGCCACGAAGGCGCCTTCGTCGCGCGCGGACGCGTTCCTACCTAAGAAAGGCCGTTGAGGTCCAGCTCGGCGCGGAGCGAGTCGATCCGCTCATGGAGCTTCCGCCGCTCCGTGGACACCTCGCGCTCGCGCACGGCGGTCAGCTCGTTCGGGAAGGAGTCGAGCCGGTCGTGCAGCTGACGGCGGAGCGTGGAGACCTCCCGCTCCTGCCGCTCGAGCTGCTCGAGCTCGACGATCATCGCGTTCACGTCGAAGAAGGTCTGCGTCGCCACAGTAATCCCATCATCGACTTTCGCGCGGAGGGGAGGATCCCTCTTCCGGGGGACGCCTCTTAACGTGCCACTTTGCTGCAGAACCAGAGCAGTGTGGCGAGCAGCATCGCCACGTCGGCCGCTGCGACGACGACTCCGGAAGCCCCGTGCATGGCAACGGCGACGAGGAGCACGGCCAGGCTCACGGCCCAGACGACGAGCACGCCGGCTCGCGCGCCGGGTCTCGTGTACCAGGCCGGCGTTGGAGCCGGCTCACCGCGCTCGAGCCGGTCGAGTGCCTGTTCCAGCTCCTCCAGCCGGTGGAGCGCGCGGCGGGCGCGGAGGCGCTGGCCGCGCCTGCGCCGTTCCTCCAGCTCGGCCCGCGCACTCGTGGCGAGCGACACGAGGACGAGGCGTCCGAACTCGCGCCGCCCGCTGCCCGCCTGGCGCTGCGGGCGCACGCTAGCCAGGCTCCGGCCGCCGCAGGAGAGGTTTGAGCTGCTGCTCGAGGGTCTCGATCTCCGACGCGAGAGCCGCGTGCTCAGCCTTGAGCTCGTCGAGCGACCGCTGTGTGTGCTCGGTCGGGAACATGCCGTGGCGTTCCTCGACCTTCTCGAGCCGCCGCTTGAGCTCGGACGCACGATGTCTGGCCTGCACGAGCCGCACCGCGAGCTCGTCCATGTCCGGGAGATCAGGGTTCGACATGCTCTTCGGATTCTGCCCGCCGCGAGATGCTAAAGCTACGGAGATGACGGACGACACTGAAACGCTTCGGCAAAAGCTCGCACAGCTCCAACAAGAGGAGCGCGACGTCTCGACACAGCGCGCCAAGCTGCACGAGCGGCTCTCGAGCTTCGACAACGCGGTCGCGGCGGAACAGGAGAAGGAGCTGTCCGCCAAGCGCCGTGAGCTCCATGACGAGATCGACCGAATCCGGGGGCTGCTCGGCGAGTAAGCACGGTCATCCCGAGCTGTTTGACGAGCGCGGCCCCCATCGATCTAATGCGCACATGGGGGAGGGTCACAAGCGGCGGTTGGTCACCCTATGGCTGCTCGCGTCCTCGCTCGCCTGCCTGAACCTCTGGCTCAACTTCTTCCTGCCGACGCCGTCCTGGGCGTTCCACCAGCGCTCGCTGCTGTGGGCCGCCGGCTGCGCCGCCCTGCTCGTGGCGATGGTGCCGCTCACGCGGCTGCCGTCGATCGGCGTGACGATCGGCGCGGGCTTCCTCGGCGGGGGCGTGCTCGGCAACCTCATCTCGGGAGCCGCCGACCATCTCGCCGTCCCGAACCCTCTGCTCCTCACGGCCGGGGACGGCGGGATCGCCTTCAACGCAGCGGACACGTTCATCCTCGGCGGCAATCTCATCCTCGTGATCGCCCTCTGCACGCTGCTGGTCAAGAACCGGGAGCGGCTGCGCGGCCGGCACGCCGTCCTGCAATTCGCCCGGCCGGGCGCGAGGCCGCCGGCCGAGCCGCGCGGCCCGGAGCAGTAACCCGCCGGGAGCCGCGCTAGAGTCGAGCCGTTGCGCCTGCGCCGGCTCGATCAGCGTCCCCGCCTCGTGCTGGTCCTGATTGCGGCGTCGTCGGCCGCAGTCCACGGCGCCCTCACGCTGCTCGTCCGCTCCCCCCTCTTCTCACCGGACGAGTGGCTGTACGCGGAGCTGTCGCGGTCGGTGCTCGCCGGGCACCCCGGCGACGTCACCGGCGGCCACATCTCGATCTGGTCGACGACGTCCTACGTCGGCCCCGCGATCACATCCCCGCTCTGGCTGATCCACGACGTGAACCTCGCCTATCACCTCAGCCTCGTCGTCGGGTCCGTTGCGTTCTCGCTCGCGGTGTTCCCCGCTTACGCGCTGGCGCGCAAGGTCGGCCTCGCCACCGGCGTCGCGCTCCTCGCCGCGCTTCTCTCACAGCTGATCCCCGCCGGGGCGTTCACGTCCACCCTCCTCGCCGAGCCCTACGCCTACCCGGCAGTTCTCGCGGCGGTGCTGATCGCCGTCGGCGCGATCGCCTCGCCGACGCCCGCCCGCATCGCAGGCGTCGCGGCCGCATCGGTCGCGCTCTGCCTGATCGCGGGGATGCAATTCCTCGTCTTCCCGCTCGCCGTCGTGATTGCGTGGATCACGAGCGCGACCTCGCTCCGGGGGTTCTCGCTCCGCGCCGTGACGGCGACGCTGGGCGGCGCGGGCCTCCTCGTGCTCGTGGACGTGGCCGGTGGCGGCTCCGTGCTCGGTCGCATAGAAGACAACGTGTTGTACGAGCACTACCCGCTCGCGGGCACGGCCGGCTGGTTCGGCATCAACGCCTTCGACCTCGCGCTGGCCACCGGTTGGGTGATCGTGCCGGCCGCGGCTGTCGGGCTCTGGCGTCTGCTCCGCACACCCGAGCGCCTCCCGCGCGCGTTCGGCTGGCTCACGGTGAGCCTGGTCGCAGGGGTTCTCGCCGAGGCGGCGATCTGGGGCGCCAACGGGAACGGCGTGTACGAGCGCTTCACGTTCTATGCGAGCCCGCTCCTCGTGATCGCCTGCCTGCGGGAGCTCGTCCGGCACCACGATTCCGGACGCCTGCCGTACGCCGTGCTCGGGTACGCGGCTGCGATCGCCGCGATCCTCGTCCCACTGACGTCGTACCTCATCGCCAACGCGGGACACTCTCCGACGCTTCTCGGCCTCACCGACGATCGCGCCATCCGCATTCTCTGGCCGATCGCGGCGGCAATTCTCGGCGTGGCCGCCGCCGCGACCGGTGCGGGCCGGCCGCGGCTGCTCGTCCGCCTGGGCGCGCTCGCACTGCTCGTGACGACGGGCCTCGGGTTCGCCTCGCTGCTCCACTACCAGACGCATCGCGCACCGGACGTCCATGCGTCGAAGCACGCGGCGCTGCTGGTCGATCCGGTCCAGCCGAGCTACTCCAGGGACGCGCTGAAGATGCTGTTCTGGAACCCGCACATCGACCGCATCGTCGTGATGGGCCGCGGCGGCTCGCTCGACCTTCCTGCGTCGGTCGGAGGCGGGCTCGTGGCGACCGGGATCGCGACAGGCCCGCGGGCACAGATCCGGGGGCCGTTCGTCGTCTCCGGGAACGTCTCGGCGTGGCAGCGCGGTCGCACCGTCGCGAGCGGCACCGCGAGCGAACTCGCAGGCACGCCCGACGTGCTCGCCTTCGGCTGGGGCCCGGGCGGCCTCATGCTCCCCCTCTCCGACATCCTCGTCGCGGGGGACCCCCACGGCACACGCCGGCTCACGTTGCGGCTCTCGTCCCTCGGCTCGCGGGTTCGCCTGATCCTCGACTGCACTGCCGGCCACGTGCACGCGCGCACGATCACCGTCCCGCGGGTCGGCGCCACGCGGCTCGTTCTCGACGTCCCGCGCAACGGCTCGCAGGAGTGCCGGCTCTCACTGGGCCCGGGAAGCGGAACGCTGTTCAACGAGCAGACGCCGGTCGTGCGTGCGCGGCTCCTCGGCGCCGCGATTGTCGGCGCCTCTGCCTAGTCGTCCGCGCTCGCTCGAGGGCCGACAGAGCTGACGGGAATCGCCAGGAACTCCTCGGCGCGCGCCAGCAGGTTGCGCTCCGCGGTCTCGAACTCCGCCCCGCCTCTGATCGCGAAGACGACTTCGTCCGCGGCGAATTCGCGCAGACCGTCGACTGCGGTTCGGAGCGGATCGGCCGCGCCGAGGCGACCGTCGGCCGGGATCCCCGCTTCCTTCAGCTGGGCAATCGCGTGGTCGAGACGTACCCTGGCATCGTCATAGGCGCGGTCGTCCCCCGTGATCACCGCCAGCCGCGAACCGAGCACCGGCGCGCGGACTTCAGCCTCGACGGGGCCGGAGACGTGGCTCCGGATGTGGGCCGGAAGCTCCCGCCCGCAATCCCCGTCCGCGATCACGAGCACGCGGCGGACTCCGTCCTCCTCACGCACCTCGGAGACCGGCGGCGGGTCGGCGAGGGCAGCGGCGCGTTCGCGACGGCCGAGCATGACCACTGACACGGCGATCGCCGCCACGATCACCACTCCCGCGACGAGCCACCACCAGATCCCGCCGACGGCGGCCGCGAGCACGATGAACAGTGCCCCGAGGACGGCGAGCGTCAGCGAAACCACACCGAGCTCGCGCTGCGTCTCCTTATCCATCACGCCTCCTTGTTCGGCAGTCGATCGGCCACGTGCTCATCCTTCCGGCCGCAGGGTCACAACCTGGTCGACGCGGTCGAGCCCCTCGGGTCGATGCGTGATCAGGAGAACGGTGCGCCCGGCGCCGGCGTCGAGGATGTCGTCGAGAAGCGCGCCGGCCGTCAGCGAGTCGAGATGTGCCGTCGGCTCGTCGAGCACGAGCACGGGCGCGTTCGCGAGCAGCGCGCGGGCGACGATGAGGCGCTGGCGCTGCCCACCCGAGAGCTCACGTCCCTCCTCGCCCACGAGCGTCTCGAGGCCGTCCGGAAGCGAACGGGCCCAATCCAGCACACGTGCGCGCCGCAGCGCGCCCTCGACCTCGTCGTCGGTCGCACCGCTGCGCCCGAGGCGGACGTTCTCCCGAATCGTCGTCGAGAACAGATGCGAGTCCTGGCCGGCCACGGCGATCAGGCGCCGAACGTCCTCCTGTCGGTAGTCGCGTAAGTCGCGGCCGCCCAGGGTGACGCGCCCTCTCTCGGGATCGAGGAAGCGCACAAGGAGGTTGACCACGGTCGTCTTGCCCGCACCGCTCGGGCCGACGAGCGCGACGGTTCGGCCCGGCTCGAGGTAGAGGTCGAAGCCGTCGAGCACCGGTGGCTGGTCCGGCGCGTAGCGCGCCCGAACACCCTCGAACGCGATCGCGAACGGCGCCTTCGGAGCGGGCGCGGGCTCGCACGGGTCGTTGACCCGCGACGCTCGCTCGGTCAGCTCGAGCACCCGCCGGCCCGCCGCAAGGGTGGCGTCGAACACCCGGGCGTCCTGCGCGAGGGGCTGGACGGCCTCGAACGAGGCGAGTGCCAGCAACGCGAGCAGCGCGATCAGGACGCGATCCAATGAGCCGGCAGCGTGCGCGGAGGCGGCAACGGCAAGCACGCCCGACACGGTCGCCCCGGTCACGAGCAGCGTCAGCCCGCTGCCGGTGCCGTCCGCGAGCGACGCCCGCCGCGCGATCCGGGCGAGCCGCCGATCGGTCCGGCGTAGCCGGCCCTCCCACTCGCTCGATCGGTCGTAGACCGACAGCTCGCCGGCTCCCCGGAGCGCCTCGACGAGCGTTGCAGTGAGCTCGCCGCGAGCATCGGCTTCGAGCGCGGCCGCGTTGCGGTCGAGCCGGACGGCCAGCCTCGGAACGGCGATGCCTGCGACGAGCAGGCCGGCGGCGAGTACGCCGGCGGCGGCAGGACGGAAGAGGGCGGCCGCTGCGACAGCGACCGTCCCGGCGGACGCGGCCACCAGCCGCGGCGCGAGGCCGCGCAGGTAGAGATCGCGCAGCGCGTCGACGTCTGCGACGAAACGGGCGAGGAGATCGCCACGGCGGTAGCTCTCGAGCCCGGCCGGCGCGAGTGGCTCGACGCGCTCGTACACCTGCACACGCACGCTCCCCGCCGCGCGGAGCGCGAGATCATGCGACACGAGCCGCTCGAGATACCGAAGCACCGGCCGGGCAAGGCCGAAGAACCGCACGGAGACGATTGCGATCGTGAGCGAGAGCACGGCCGGATGCTCGGCCGCCCTCGAGATCAAGAGGCCCGCCGCCGCCATCAAGCCGACCGAGCAGAGCACCGTCAGCGCACCGAGCGCCACGGCGAGAGCGCCGCGCCCCGCCGGCACCGGGGCGAGCCCACGGATGCGGCGCGGAAGCTCCCTCATGCCGCCACCTCCTCGGACACCGCCGTTGCGCGGCCGTGGTCGAGCAGAACGACGCGGTCCGCTCGCTGCACGAGCTCCGCGCGATGCGCGATCAGGAGGACGGTCCGGCCGCCGCGGAGACGGTCGACTGCCTCGCAGATGCGGTCGGCACGCGCGTCGTCGAGATCGGCCGTGGGCTCGTCGAGGACGAGCAGCGGTGCGCCTCGGAGAAAGGCTCGTGCGAGCGCGATCCGTCGCCGCTCTCCGGTCGACAGCGCGCGGCCGCCGTCACCGACGAGGGTGTCGTAGCCGTCACGAAGCTCGCGGATGAAGCCGTGGGCGTCGGCGAGCCGAGCTGCGGCGCTGACGTCGCGGTCGGTCGCGGCAGGTCGTGCCAGCCGGATGTTCTCGGCAACGGTGCCGCGGAAGATCGTCGGGTGCTGCGGCACCCACGCGAGCCCGCGGCGCCACTCGTCCGGATCGCACCGCGCCAGGTCGACGCCGCCGGCCGTGAGCCGACCCGAGCCGGGATCCGCCAGGCGAAGCAAGAGGGAGGCGACGGTCGTCTTCCCGGCCCCGCTCTCACCGACGAGGGCGACCGTCTCACCCGGCCAGAGCTCGAGCTCGAGCCCGTCGAGCACGAGCCCGGGCCGCGCCGGGTAGGCGAACGAGACGGATTCGAAGCGCACGGGCCCGAGCGCGGGCGACGGCGCCGGCAGCAACCGGGCCGGCCGGGGCTCCTGCTCGGGCGCCTCGGCGAGCGAGAGGAGTCGACTCGCGGCGGCGAGGCCGTCGGCGCTCGCGTGGAACTGGACCCCCAGCTGGCGCAGCGGCAGGTAGAGCTCCGGTGCCAGGATCAGCACCGTCAACCCGGCCGCGAGCCCGAGCCCGCCTCCGACGAGACGAACGCCGACCGTGACCGCCACGAGTGCGACCCCGAGGGTCGCCGCGAGCTCGAGCACGGAGCCGGAAAGGAAGGCGACGCGCAGCGTTTCCATCGTCGCGCGTCGATAACGCTCGGCCACCTCACCGATCCTCTCTGCCTGCGCGCGGCTCCGGTTGAGCAGCCGGAGGGTCGGCAGACCGCGGATAACGTCGAGGAAGTGCTGCGAGAGAACCCGGAGCAGCGACCAGCGCTCGCGCGCCCGGTCCTCGGCGTAGCGGCCGATCAGCCACATGAACACGGGTACGAGCGGGAGCGTCGCGAACATGATCAGCGCGGAGATGGGATCGATCGCCGCGACCCAACCGATCACGGCGACGGGAACGAGGCAGGCGAGCACGGCCTGCGGCAGATAGCGGCCGAAGTAGGCGCGAAGCCCGTCGATCCCTTGCACCGCGACGGCCGCGATCTCTGCCGCCTCGACGCCGTCGAGCGCCGCCGGCCTGGTGCGGAGCCGCTGCTCGACGAGCTCGCCGCGAAGCTGCGAGAGGGCGGCGGAAGCCGCGACCGCCCCGGCGAGCTCGAACCCCCAGGCGACAGCGCCACGCGCCGCGAAGACGAGCGCCAGGAGCACGAGGTCGCGGGTCAGGGCGGCGGGCGCGGCGCCGTAGAAGGCACGCGCGACGATGCGCGCGAGCAGCGTCGCCTGTGCGAGGACGAGGCAGGCGTTCGTCACGCCGAACAGCACGTCGACGCCGAGCAGGATGCGGACGCTCCGAGCCCGGCGCACGAGGCGGGGATCGAGCGTGCGCACCGCTACGCCGCCGCCGGGTCTTCGCCTCCGAGCCTGTGCCGGAAGACGTAATACGTCCACCCCTGGTACAGCAGCACCACGGGAGTGATGACGAGGGCGACGACGGTCAGCACCACCAGCGTGTAGTGCGCGGACGCCGCGTTGTCGACCGTCAGGCTGTTCCCGAAGCTCGGAGCGGAGACCATGACCCGCGGGTAGAGGCTCGTGAAGAGGGTCGCGACGACGAGCACCGTGCCGAGTCCGGTCATCGCGAACGCCCAGCCGCCGCGCCGACGGACGAGGAAGACGGCGGCCACGAGCGCCGCGATTCCGAGCGCGGCCGGCAGGACCGGCGGGAAGACGCCCTTGTCGTTCCGGTCGACCGCGACCGCGATCGTCGCGACGAGATAGAGCGCGACGAGCACGGCGACCGGCAGCGACAGCATCCGTGCCGTGCGACCCGCGCGCTCGTGGAGTGCCCCCCTGGTTCGCAGCGACAGGAACGTCGCGCCGTGGAAGACGAAGAGTGCGACGACCGCTACACCGGCGAGCACCGTGTACGGGTGGAACAGATCCCACACGGTTCCCTGGAAGTTGCCGTGCGAGTCCAGGGGCAGGCCGTAGAGCAGGCTCGAGAGGCCGACGCCCCATACGAACGTTGCCCCGAGGCTCCCGACCGCGTTGGCCCATAGCCAGGCCGCGCGCCACCGGCGGCTGTCGCTCTTCGTCCGCCACTCGAATGAGACGACGCGGACGATCAAGCAGACGAGGACGAGCAAGAGGGCCAGGTACAGGCCGGAGAACATCGACGCGTACCACGCCGGAAAGGCGGCGAACGTGGCGCCGCCTGCGACGACCAGCCACACCTCGTTCCCGTCCCAGACGGGCCCGATCGAGCGGAACATGACCGCGCGCTCGTTCTCGTCGCGCGGCAGGACCGGCAGCAGCATCCCCACGCCGAAGTCGAAGCCCTCGAGCAGGAAGTAGCCGGCCCACAGGAACGCGACGATCACGAACCACAGGGTGGCGAGGCTCATCAGTACCCCACCGCGGCGGCCGCGACGGCTTTGATCTCGCCGCCCTCCTCGGGCGTGCCGCCCGGGTCGAGCTTGGCGTAGCGCCGCATCAGCCAGAAGTCGAGCGTGAGGAGCGCGAGGTACAGCGTCACGAAGACGCCGAGGCTGATCGCTACCCATGTCGTGGTCACACTGGGCGAGTTCGCCTGCGAGGTCTGGAGCAGGCCCTGCACGATCCAGGGCTGGCGGCCCACCTCGGTGAGCACCCACCCGAAGGCGCACGCGATGAACGGCAGGAATGTGGTCGCCACTCCGAGCCACAGGAACCACCTGAGCCCCTCGAGCCTCCGGCGCCAGAACAGGTACGCGCCGACGATCGCCACGAGCGCGACCACCGACCCTGCGTACGCCATCCCCCGCATGCTCCAGTAGATCGCCTCGACCGGAGGGATGTAGTTGCGCCGGCCGTACTGGCGCCGTTCGCTTGCGTTGATCTCGTCGAGCCCCTCCACCGAGCTCTTGAACGAGCCCGTCGAGAGGTACGAGAGAAGGCCCGGCACCTCGATGCTGAAGCTCGGCGTCTGGTCGCTCTGGGAGAACCCGCCGATCTGGAAGAGCGAGAACGACGCGGGCTTCTCGGTCGACCAGAGCGCCTCGGCCGCCGAGATCTTCATCGGCTGCAGCTTCGTGACGAGGATCCCGAAGTGACTGCCGAACCAGAGGTTGAGGCACGACACGGGCACGAGAACGATCAACGCGACCTTCGCTGCGGGAAGGAACGTGTCCGCGTTCCGCCCTCGGACGAGGTGCCAGCAGCAGACGCCGAAGACGACAGCCGCACCCGTCGTCAGGCCCGCAAGCGCGGTGTGCCCGAACGCCCACAGCGCCCAGCTGCTCGACAAGAGCTTCCAGATGCTCACGAGCTGCGCCTCGCCGTTCACGAGCTTGTACCCCACCGGGTCCTGCATGAACGAGTTCGCCACGAGGATGAAGTAGGCCGACAGCCACGTCCCGATCACCGCAAGCCACAGCGTCGCGAGATGGACGCGTGGAGAAAGCCGGTTCCACCCGAAGATCCACAACCCGAGAAACGTCGACTCGAGGAAGAACGCGGCGAGACCCTCGACGGCGAGCGGCGCGCCGAACACGTTGCCGACGAACCGGGAGTAGACCGACCAGTTCATGCC
>OUNM011351295.1_pt1 | contig 21441 bp, 11 predicted proteins | sample 1769961 | NCBI WGS metagenome assembly OUNM01 (sample SAMEA3914820, study PRJEB12502) | metagenome | biome: forest; material: soil | place: USA | collected 2012-03-12 | depth 0.3 m
ACCTTCCGCGACTGCCTCCCGCGCATCGACGACGCGAAGGCGATGGGCTTCGACGTCATCTACTTCCCGCCGGTCCATCCGGTCGGCATCACCGCTCGCAAGGGCCGCAACAACGCCGTGACCTGCCAGCCCGGCGAACCCGGCGTTCCCTACGCCATCGGCAATCGTCACCAGAAATGCCCCAACGGCGGCGGACACAAGGACGTCGCGCCCGAACTCGGCACGCTCGCGGATTTCGAATGGCTCGTCGGCGAGATCCATAAGCGTGGCATGGAGCTCGCGCTCGACTTCGCCATCAACTGCTCGCCTGATCATCCCTACGTCCACGAGCATCCCGAGTGGTTTTACCAGCGGCCCGACGGCACGATCAAATACGCCGAGAATCCGCCGAAGAAGTATCAGGACGTGTACCCGATGAACTTCCACAACCCGAACTGGGCCGAGATGTGGGAGGAACTTACGAGCGTCATCCTGTTCTGGGCTGAGCGCGGCGTCCGTATCTTCCGGGTCGATAACCCGCACACCAAGCCCGTCGCCTTCTGGGAATTCCTCATTAGCAAAGTGCAGGCGCGTTTCCCAGACGTCATATTCCTGAGCGAAGCCTTCACCCGGCCTAAGATGATGAAAGCCCTGGCCAAGGCGGGCTTTACGCATAGTTATACTTACTTCACCTGGCGCAATACCAAGGGCGAACTTACCGACTATTTCTCGGAACTTACCCAGACGGAGATGGCGGAATACTTCCGCGCCAACCTCTGGCCCAACACGCCGGATATCCTGCCATTTTTCCTGCAACAGGGCGGACGTCCTTCGTTCCTCATCCGCGCCGCGCTGGCTGCCACGCTGTCGCCGATCTACGGCATCTACTCGGGCTTCGAGCTCTGCGAAAATGCCGCGCTCCCCAACAAGGAGGAGTATTACGACAGCGAGAAATACCAGTGGAAGGAACGCGACTGGAACGCGCCTGGGAACATCAAGGATTTCATCACGCGGTTGAACCGCATCCGCCGCGAAAACCGCGCGCTCCAGCAATACCGCAACCTGCGTTTCCACCACACCGACAACGACCAGGTGCTGTTCTATTCGCGCGCCACGACCGCCCGCGATAACATCGTGCTCATCGCCGTGTCGCTGGATCCCTGGAATTCCCGCGAGACATATCTCAACGTCCCCGTCGAAGACTTCGGCTGGCTCGAGCACGACACCTATCAGGTCCACGATCTCCTGACCGATGCGCGATACCTGTGGACCGGCTCGCGCAACTACGTCCGCCTCGAACCGAACCGTCCCGCCCACGTCTTCCGCCTGCGCCGTTGGGTCAGCCGCGAGCAGGATTTTGATTATTATTTATAAGGGGCTCGGGATCCGACATGGACGTTCAAGATACGATCGCTTCGCCGCCCCGAAGGGGCAGCGATAATTTAGCCCAGGGCAACGCCCTGGGAAAATCGACACCTTGCGAGCCAGCCCTGAAAGGGCGGGATAGCACGCGGCCGCATTCATTGAATTTCCGGTATGTTATTACGCCCCTTCAGGGCTGATCGCGCTATGTGACCGATTTCCCAGGGCGTTGCCCTGGGCTAGGTTATGGTTGCCCCTTCGGGGCGGAACCTTCTGGGGAAATTCTCCTTGTTTAGAGCAATCTCAATTGTTCAGACCGGTGTTAATAAATGGCATGGGCTGTGTAGCGTCCGCGATCTGGGCGCTGATTGCTCGTCATCGCGCCGTGTTGATTCGGCGGTCCGTAAAGTGCCCGCGCCTTCAGCAAAGTGATAGGTCCGATGAGTCCTATACGACCCATAGGGCCTATTCTGCCTGATGTCCGGCGCCTTTCCGAACCCATGCCCAGCAAAGCCGCCGCCCAGACCTCCAAATTCCCATATTTGCCCGCTTACCGGCTGACCGGCCCGACCTCGGTCCGCGCTCCGGCGCGCCTTCCGCGACGATTTGCCTTGTCGCCGCCCTATTCCCGAGTTCACTGGGCGTGTCATTACGGTTTGTGAAAATCTTCGCCCTAGAATCGGTTCCGGCCCACCTCGGCCTATGAAAAAGCACGTCCTGCCCCTGGTCATCGTCCTCGTCGCCTCCTGCGCTGCCGCCTTCCTGCTTCTCAAGCACAAGGCCGCGCGCCGCGTGGAAACCGCCCAGCTCGTGCCGGGCGATACCCTGTTCTTCGCCGAACTCCAGGATTGTCCGCGCACCGCCCTGCGCTGGCAGCAGACCGCCCTGTTCCAACTCTGGCAGGAACCCGAAGTCCAGGCCTTCCTCGAAAAGCCGCGGTCCAAGGTTCCGACGATCGGCGACTGGCAGTCGAAACTCGACGCCTTCGTGCGCATCAAGCCGCTCCAGGCCTTCGTCGCCGTCACGACGCTCGAAGGCGATTCCCCGCGCTGGATCGCCGGGTTTTCCTACGCAGGCAGCCAGTCCGAGGTGGAGCGTTCACTCGCCGCGCCGCGCGAGGAGCTCCGCAAAGCCTGGCCTGCCGGAAAGGCCGACATTGGCTACTACGGCTCAACCGAAATCCAGACTTACACCGATAAGTCGAACACCGTCGCCGAAGCCTTCCAGGATAACTGGTATTTCGTCTCCAATCAGCTCGATATCCTGCACGGCACGCTCGATCGTTACAACGGCAAACCCTCCGGCTCCAAGCCCGCGCTCGCGGCCGACGAGACTTATCGCAAGTCGCTCGCGCCGCTGCCAGCCGATGCCGATCTGCGTGCCTTTGCCCGTGTGGGCGTGCTCACCGATCGCGTCGCGTCGCTCATGGCCGCCGCCGGACAGAAAGCCGACCCGCAACAGCTTTCCGATTTGAAAAAAACGCAGGCCATCGCCCTGTCATCCAAGCTCGATGGCAGCCAATTCCGCGACACCATTTTCAGCTACGCGCCCGGCACCGGCAAGCAGCCGCCGCTTTCGCGCCACGGCCTCGCGCTGAGCACCGGCAGCACGCTGCTGTACTACGGTGCCACGCTGCCCGCCTCGCTCGGCGTGCCGCAATCGAACGAACCCGGGATTGCGCAGCTGCTGCCCATGCTGGCCGACGTCGAAAAGGCGCTCGCCGACAACGGCTTGAAGCTGTCCGACGCCACTTCGGCCTTTGGTCCGGAAATGAGTTCACTGTTTGACTGGACCCCAGCCACGCTCGCGCCGCCATCGTTCCTGTTGGCCGTCGATGTCCGTGACGCTGCGAAGGCCAAGGCCTTTATCCAGGCCATCACGAGCGTGCCAAATGGCGCGTCGGGCTGGACGCATATCGAGCAGGATGGCGCGACCATTTTCCAGCCGCCGGCTCCCGCAGGCGGTCTCGCCGGATTCACGCTGCCGAGCCCATCCATCGGCCTTTCCGACCGGTTCCTGGTCCTCGGCCTTAGCACCGACGCCGTGACGAGCGGCCTCGCGCAACTCAAGAACAAGGCTGGCAAGCTCAACGATCAGCCCGCCTTTCAGGCCGCTGAAAAGACCGTGGAAGTGCCCACCGCGTCGTTTGGCTACGTGGACCTGCGCAGCCTCGTGGAACGTTCGTACGGCATCATGCGGCCCTTCCTGGCCATGTCACTCGCCTTCAACGCCAACAGCGGCCAGTACCTCGACGCCGGCAAACTGCCCGACACCGAGACGCTGACGAAACACCTCGGCCCGAGCGTGCTGTCGCAGGCGACGACCGACGACGGAACGCTGATGGAATCGACCGGCCCGCTCACCTTCGACCAGATCGTCGTAATGGCGCTCGGCGGCGCCGGAGTCGCCGCCTTCCCGATGATTGAGCAGACCATGCAAAACGGCGGCGGCCTCCTTCCGCCATCGTTGCTGCCAACCGCTCCCGCGCAATCGCCATTGCCGGCAAGTCCCGCGCCCGGCAGCTCGGCTGCTCCTGCGAATCCCGCGGCCCCGGCAGCGCCGGCCCCTGCAATCGCGCCACCCGCCGCTCCTGCGCAGGAAGAAAGCCCCGCGCCGGCACGCCCAGCCGCGCCTGCCTCCGTGGCCCCGGCCACGACTGGCGCGCCGGCAGCGCCTGCCGCGTAGAGGCTTGATAGGTCTCATAAGTCCCATGGGTCTTAAAGGACCTATGGGGCGTATTTATGGCAGAGATGGTCAATGGCTTACAACGGCTCATTGATTGCGGGTGTCCGCTTGTAAGGGGTACCCCCTTACAAATAGAGGGGTAGCGCTCCATCAAAGCGGCGCTTGTTGCCGGACGCTCCTCGGCAATCCGGGCTACGAGCAGCGGATTCTACGCCATTGGCGAGGAAGTTGCCCTTGAGGAATTGGTGGAAAAGATTCAGGGATCGACCCCGATATGCGCGAGCATATCGGTCGATATCGTGGAGGTTCACGGCATTCACCCCTGTCGCCTGCAATCGTGCCCTGGCGCAGTCTTGGTAAGTGATCGTGGAAGTACTAACTAAAAATCCTCTGATTCGAATGAATCCTCCTGTAGTTGATCCCGCCCACGACGTCCTCGAACTCCTCCGCCATCTTGGTGCTCAACCACCCATTTTGAGTAGCAAAACGATGGACGACCTCAACCTGGTGCCATCAACGGTTGAGCATTCTATCAATGCACAACTTCTGCGTCCTGCCCAAAAGCCGCTCCTAAATAATGAGATCACCGGCGACACGACGGTGCAGGGTGTCGTCATTCTCGTGAAGACGCACCTTCAATGAGAGCAGACTTTCATAAGACTGGCTCGAAGTTGCCGGGCATTCTAATGGGGTATTCCATCCTGTGTGTCCTGGGTGGAATCGCTTCGGCGCAGGTTGCTCCTCCCGCGAAGCCGATACCAGAAATTCCGCGAGATAAGCTCCAAACTTATCTCGAAGTTAAGGCGATTCTCGAACAGGACAAGAATCTTAGCCTAGCCGGTATGGAAAGTACCCGTGTTGAGGGGCCCAAGAAGGCATACACGGCGAAGGATGTGAACACTTACGAAAGCGCTGAGAAGGCCGCCGTCGCTGCTGAAAAGCAGATGAAAACGCTCACCTCGCAGGTGTATCAAGGCCCCCACGAATTTCCGTGGCTGAGCCTTAGACGCTCGTATCGTGACGTGTTGTCCATCGAGGATCCGACCCTGCAGGTGGAGGGCACCACGCCAAGTGCGAAGACATTTGATGATCTTCAGGGAGCCCTCTTTAGTTATAACCGGGATTTCAAGAAGGATGTGGACACCTGGTCCGTCGAGGGAGCGCTCCTCGCTCCATTTTCCTTCACCGAGAATTCAGGAATTGCGACGGGGGATCCATGGACTCCAACCCGCTTTGGCATCATTCCAAGCGTGTCCTACCATCGAATCTCGACCAATGGAGATCCTTCCGGGGAAGTCAATCAACTCACCTATCGAGTCGGGCTATTTCAAAAGTTCGAGAGTGGATCTGCCTTCAGTGCCCTGACGGTCCGTGCGTTTGGCTCGTATCTTACCGATGCGCAGCACCAGACTTCCGTGCCTGCCGGCGAGTTTGAAGTCGAACCACAGGCGGATTTTGGGACCATGTTCGACAACCGGGTTAGAATTGGTTATCGGACCATCCTCATTCCCAAGCCGGAAAGCTGGCAGGCGGATGAGCATGATACCGCGCTCATTGCCTATCAATTGCGGCTTTTGCTGCACGGCGAATACGTGAGTGTCGAGAACACCGGTTCGAATCCGGCGTTGAAACTCGGAGACGCGTTCCGGATGGGACCGATCGTGCAGCTTGACCTCAAGCCGTTTGTGTTTCCGCGCCTCGGATTCAGCATGCGATACAGTTATCTGCCGGCTCTGTCGGGCAACGATGATCATGACTCGTTGTTCAGCGTGGACGCCGAGTGGGACATCGTCAAAGAGACCGAGAAGCGACGGAAGCTATCGCTGAAAGTGAGTTACCTGAACGGCGGCTTGGATCTTACAAAACAGAAGGCCGAAGCGGTGACTGTAGGCCTGGGTGCAACCTTCTAAGCTACAGGAACGCCAAAAACAAAGCCGACGTGTTAGTCGTTGGTATCGGGATCGGCTTCCAGGGAGCGATTCCTGTTCCCACATTAGCATACCGCCCCGGAGTCGTTCATGCTGAATGGCTTCGGGGTGTTATGTTTCGTAAGAGTGTTTTGCGAGCGCGGGTTGCGATGCTTCTCAGTACCGCAAATGCAGAATCTGTAAGGGGTTTGCGACTCCGTGGCGCGGATGGGAGTTGTGTTGTAAACTGCGCAACTCATGTGCTGCACGTGGGTTGCACATCCTATGTGCCCCCGGGTTTCTACTAGTTCGATGTAAGGGGGTGTCGATTAAAAATTCAGTAGAACTCCCGGATGGCTTTTGATCGATCGGCCTGTTTGTAATGGGAGTGTTGTAGAGGTCTTGAAGAAGATTATTCCTGTATGAAGCTAAAATACACCCTGCCATTGGTTTCACTTCTTATCGGATCAGCCACGTCTTCGTTTGCGTGGGATGATTGCGGACACAAAACGGTTGCTGCTGTCGCGTACAGCAGCCTTACCGATGCTACGAAAAAGAAGATCGACGCGATTTTTAAGAACGACCCTCGCGGCCGTCAGTTTGTGAATGCCGCAACCTGGCCTGATGATATCAAGCAAGGGTTGCGAAATGATCTGGATGTGAAGGCTCCAGTGGATGGTTCCTGGCATTACGTGGATATTCCATTTAGCGCGTCGGAAGAAGAGATCACGGCGACGATCAACAAACCGGGCGTCGTTGTGAATCCAGCGCAGGAGCATACCGCGAATGCTGTTACCGCGATCCGATACTATCGGGACCAGCTAAAGACCGGCAGCCGCGACAGTGCTGCGATGGCGGACGCGCTGAGCTGGCTGATCCATCTGACTGGGGACGTGCATCAGCCCCTGCACTGCGTGACTGTTTTCGACACGATGCCAAACTACACGCCGCCGCCCCAGGGTGACCGGGGCGGCAATGGATTCGTGATCCAGCATCCTGCCGGAGAACTGCACGCATTCTGGGACGATCTTTTCGATGAACCCACGGGCGGCCGGGACGGCGAGGGCCGCGACAAGAGTGACGATAATGCAATGAAGATTGCGGAGGGCCTCAAGCTCAAGGTTCACCTCGCTCCTACTGATATCGCCAAGCAGGATCCGGCCACGTGGGCGAGGGAAAGCTATGAGTTTCGCCAGTTCGTGTACAGCCCCGTGGTGGCTGGTCACGCGACGATGGTCCATCCCGCGCACCAGATTACTGAAGAATATGCCGTGAAAGCCCGTGAGATCGCCGAACAGCGTGTCGTGCTGGCTGGGCAGCGTCTTGCCGCGGAGCTCGAAGTAATCTTTGGCACAAATTAACTGGTTTCTCATTATGCACCACTTGATCCGAACCGTGCGATCCATCCACTCGCGGCGCTTGCCAGTCGCGCTATCTTGCGCCGGCTATCTTGTTTCGGCGTCTTCATTATTTGCGCAGGCGACAGGAGCGCCGGCAACTGGCAGTGCCAGTCCGACTGCACTTCCATCCCCGACTGCACTTCCATCGCCAGCTGCGGAAATCGTGATTTGCGGCATCACGATCGGCCTAGCGGTATTTATGCTGCTGGCGATTCTCGCGGCATTAGGAAAGTCGAAGAACTGGTCGCTTGCGGATGCGATTTCAGAGGAGACCAGCGACACGAATCCGAAGTTAGTCGCGAGTTCCAGCCGGTTCATCGCGCTCATCGGCATGGCTGTGCTGGTGTCGATTGTCTTCGGAATCGGGCTGGCGATCATCGTGACGATCCTCAATGGAAAGTCTGTCGGCGATCTGCAGAACGTGCTGTGGTTCCTGTTTGGCGCGGCGAGCCTGTTTGCTCCGTACATGGCCAATCAACTGCGGGAGGCGTTTTCGGGATTTGCAGGCGGTCCGCCGCCTCCTGGTGGCCCAAGTGGTGGACAAGCTGCACAACCCGCTGGCAATAATGCCGGAAATACGGGCAATGCCGATAGTGCTGCCGGTAACCCGGGCAATGGCGCGGGCAATGGTGCCGCTGCCAATGCCGGAAACGGTAATAACAATGGCAATGGCAACGGCAACGCGGCGAATCCGAATCCAAACGCGCAACCGGCTGACGCCGGCCGTGTCGGAGGATAGTAAGTTCAGCCCGCCGGCAGTGTTACTATGTTGCCAGCCTGTGAATTCGATCAAGACTGACGAAGCTAACTAAGTCATGACTGCCGAAGCGCAAGAAATCAATCATGCCAACGATGGCCGGCCGGGCGCTGAAAAACCCGGCCAGCCATCCGGCAATGGCTCGCCGGGTTCCCGCAAGGTGGGCCGGGGTTCCGCAGAGCACGAGCGGAGCGGTGACCGGGACCCGGGGGCGCGGATCAGCGGATTTGCCAATAGTGCCGTCGCGCTTTCGCGCAGCCCGCTTGGGATCATCGCGCTGTTCATCGTCCTGGTGTATGGATTCGCCGCTCTCGTGGTGGGAGTTGGGACTAAAGATCCCAGTATTCCAATCGCTCCGTTGATTTGGTTTCTGGTTACGTTTCCGTTCGTCGTCCTTGCGGCTTTCGTATGGTTGGTAGCCTATCATCATGCAAAACTGTTTGGGCCGCAGGACTTCGATAACCAGGAGTTATTTCTTCGTCTGCAGGCAGATATTGATGTGGCAAACAAGAAGATGAGGGTGCTTGCAGAGGTCGCGCCTGTTGCGGTTGATCTGAAGGCGGTCGGAAAGCCGCAGGAGCGGGCGTCGAGCGAAGACGACACGCAAAAAGGCAAGTGGGGCGGCCAGCGGGAAAATGGTGGCTGGAAGGTCTTTGTGAAAGGGCCGATCACGCCGCTGAGCAGCGATCCCGATTATTTCCGGGTGTGCCTGAACGTCGTTTCTACGGATCCCGAGCGGAAGCCGCTGACTGGCAGGGTAAGCTTTTACCTTCATGACACGTTCAGACCCGAGGTGGAAACCGTAATGGCTTCCAACGGCATTGCCGATCTGGAGATTGTCTCGTACGGAGCGTTTACGGTCGGCGTCGAGTGCGAGGACGGCACGCCGCTCGAAATCGATCTGGCGGATGAGGACATCGAGGCGCCGAGGCGGTTCAAGATTTCGTAACGGCACGGGCTGGACTCCGCCCAGGCTGGCGGGGTGTAGGCCGGCTGCCGAGGAGCGGTGCGGGTCGCTCCACTCAGCCAGAGAGGGAGCACGGATTGGTGAATCTGAAAAAGGCTTGGCAGCCACCGTTGGCGGATGTTCGCCTGGGCCACTGTGGGATCCTTCGCGCGGCGCAGCTTGCGAAACCGGCCCAGCATGGTACATTCTGGCGCAGCTTGTAAGGGCCGATGGCGCAGGAAGATGGGCGTGGAGATGCGTTCTAAACGCGTTTAAGATGCGCTTTGGCGCATGGGAGACGCATGGTGCTTACAAGCGCGTTGCGAGGGAGAGGTGGAGGCAGCTGCGACAAAATTTCGCTCGTGAAAAGAAAAAAGTGTGCTAGAGTGGATTCTCTATGCCTATCCCTAAGAAGACAGCTTTCTCCCGTCGCCTCCCGGATCTCGTGACCGAAGAACTCGCTGCAGTGCTCTCCTCCCGGAGCGCTTATGAGTTCAAGGAGCTCTTCGAAGTCGTTCATGAGAATCTGCGGAATCGCAACGCGGCCAGCGGGGGTGAGGAAATGCTTCGTCTGCGCGCCTACGAAAAACTTCAGAACCTGGTGCAGCGTGGAATGGTCAAGAAGGACGGTAAGAAGTACAAGGGCGTTCCGAAGCAGCTCGCCACGCTCCAGACCACGCCTCCTCCGGCTCCGGTCGCTCCGGCTGCGACTCCCGCTCCCGCGGCTGCGGCTTAATTTTTGAGGCTGGCTGGCACACCCATGGTTAATTACCTGCCCATCCTTCTTCAGGTCGTCATTGCGGTTGGCTTTGCCATTGGGGCATTGGTCATCTCCGCATTGCTCGGCAAGGCCGGACGTACCAACCCGACAAAGGACAGCGCCTACGAGTGCGGCATGGTGCCGCAGGGCGAAGCGCAGCCGCGCTTCAGCGTCAAGTTTTACCTCGTGGCGATGCTCTTCATCCTTTTCGATATCGAGATCGTCTTCATGTACCCGTGGGCCGTGGTCTACAAGGACTTCCTGGCTCATCACGGGACACAGATCTTCTGGAGCATGTTGAGCTTCGTCGGCATCCTCACCGTGGGGTACGTATATGCCGTCATGAAGGGTGTGCTCGACTGGCGCAAGTAGCCAGGCGGGTTTCCCGATCAGCGCGTTAGCCAAAGCGGCTGGCCGAAAGGCCGGCCGCTTTTTTTTTGCGTTTTGGACGGACCTGGAAAGCGATGCGGGGCAGGCCAGGCTCCAGGCTGGATGGTTGGCGCTAGGCTGGGCTGAATAGGTCCTATGAGACCTATAGGACACATGGGACCTATGCCTGCGGACTCCAGGGCTGTGCACGCTCGATGCGCGCCGTGGAATGCCTGCATGCGCATTAATGCAAGTCGCTCATGGGCAATGGGTAGTGGGCTTTGTGCGGAGGCTTCACTGAGCCGGTTTTGCTTGAGCGCGCGGAGGCGTCCAGCTACGAATCCCTTCCCGTGACCGGCCAACTTTTCCTCCGCCGTTTGAATCCCTTCACCGTAGCCGCGCTGGCCTTTGCCGCCTTCGGATTTTCTGAGGTTTCCTCGCGTGCCGACTGGCTGTTTTACCGTGGGCCCACCATGAATGGCGTGTCGCCGGAGAAGGACTGGAGTGCGGAGTTTGCCGGCGGCGCTCCGAAGGTGCTTTGGAAAAGGGAGCTCGGCACCGGGCTTTCATCTGTGACCGTCAGCGGTGGACATGCCTTTTCGATGGGCAACAAGGACAATCACGACTTCGTCTATTGCCTCGATGTCGCGACCGGCAAGGACGTGTGGGTGGGCGATTTTCCGGTTCCGCTCGATCCGAATATGTTCGAGGGCGGCCCGCGCTCGACGCCGACGCTCGATGGCCAGCGCGTGTATACGGCGAGTCATCAGGGCGACTTGGTTTGCCTCGATGCGGCGACGGGCAAGAAGCTGTGGTCGCATCAGTACCAGAAGGATTTCGGTGGACGCCGCCCGCAGTGGGGCTTCGCCGGTTCGCCACTGGTTGCGGACAATCTGGTGATTTGCGACGTCGGCGGCCCGGCTGCCTCAACGGTGGCGATGAGCAAGGAGAGCGGCGAGGTCGTGTGGAAGACCGGCGGCGACATGCCGGGGTATTCAAGCCCGATCCTCGGGCAGTTCGATGGCAAGCCGACGGTCGTGATCCTGAAGGCGGACGCGCTCGTGGGCTATGATCTGAAGACCGGCGCGGAGCTGTGGCGCACGCCATGGAAGACCGAGTACGACGTGAATGCCGCGAGCCCGCTGGTGATCGGCGACAAGATTTTCATTTCATCGGGTTACAACGCCGGCTGCGCGCTGTGCCAGGTCGCGGGCGGGAAGATCACCGAGCTGTGGCGCAACAAGAACCTGCGTTCGCAAATCAATTCACCGGTTCCGCTCGACGGCTTCATTTACGGCATCGATGGCAATGTGAACGGTGGCAATCTCACGTGCATCGATCTCGAGAAAGGCGATCGCAAATGGCTCGAGAAAAGCGTGAAGGGCGGTTCGATGATCCTGGCGAATGGACGTCTCATCGTACTGACCGAAAAGGGCGAGCTGGTGATTTGCGATGCTTCGCCCGCCGGGTTTCACGCGATTTCGCGCGCGCCGGTGATGGAAAAGCGCTGCTGGGTCCAGCCCACCCTCGTGGGCGGCCGGCTCTTCGTGAAGAATAACTTTGGCGATCTGGTGTGCCTGGATCTGACGGGGAAGTGAAGGCAGGGCGGCTGCGGGATGGGACTTATAAGTCGCATGAGACTTAGAGGACCTATGCTCCGCAGGCGGCACGGTTGCTTTGAAGGAGGACGGATGATTTAGGCCAAATTACCAAATTTTCCCAAATGACCAAATTTTGGCGATTGATCGTGGAAGGTAGCCTTTCGGTAAGTTGCAGCCGTCCGACTCGATCCTCCTTCATTTGGTAATTTGGAAAAATTTGGCAATTTGGTCTTAAGAATCGGTCCTATAGGTCTCATGAGACTCATAGGACCTATGCTCCAATCCGCCGGATTTTCGCCAAAGGCTTCCGTTGCCGACTGGGTTTTGTAAAAAGACTTTCGCCTTTCATTCCTCCATGAACATACGCCCCTTCTGCCTGCTGTTTGCCATGGCCTCCGCGATTTCCGCGCAGGCCGAAAACTGGTCCAACTGGCGCGGTCCCGCCTTCAATGGCAGCTCGCCCGAGACAGGCCTGCCGCAGACCTGGAGCGAAACCGAAGGCATCAAGTGGAAGACTCCGCTCCCAGGCCCGAGCGGCGCGACTCCGGCCATCTGGGGCGATTCCGTCTTCGTATCGTCCACCGACGCCAATCGCAATCTCCTGCTCCTGTGCCTCAATCGCCAGGACGGCAAGATCCGCTGGCAGAAGCAGCTTGTCGAAGCCGGCGACGTCGTTCGCGGTCGCAACAACATGGCTTCGCCGTCGCCGATCGCCGATGGCAAGGCCGTGTACATCCTGTTTGGAACGGGCGATTTGGCGGCGTTTGACTTCGACGGCAAGTTGCTATGGCAGAGGAGCCTCGGAAAGGATTACGGCAAATTTTCCATCAACTGGATCTACGGTTCCAGCCCGCTGCTGTACGACGGCAAGCTGTACGTGCAGGTCCTCCAGCGTTCGCCCGCGCCGCCGGATTACCCGGGCATCGGCGACGCCACCGGCGACCGCGAGAGTTACCTGCTGGCGCTGAATCCCGCCAATGGCGAGACGATCTGGAAGCACGTCCGCCCGAGCGATGCGCGGCTCGAATCCATGGAATCCTACGCCACGCCGATCCCGCACATGGGCGCGGATGGCAAGACGCAGATCCTCATCGCGGGCGGCGATTGCCTGACCGGTCACGACCCCGCGACCGGCGCCGAGTTGTGGCGCGGCAATGGCCTCAACCGCAAGCACGGCGAATGGATGCGGCTCGTGCCGAGCCCCGTGAGCGTCGCCGGACTTGCCATCGCCTGCGGGCCGAAAAAGGAGCAGATGCTGGCTTTCCGCACCGACCTGACGGGGGACATCACGGAGAAGGGCGTGGCCTGGGCGTTTGACGAAAAGAAGACGCCAGATGTCTGTACCCCAGTGGTTTACAACGGGAAATTGTTTGCGCTCGATGGCGATTCACAGACCCTTACGTGCTTCGATCCGAAGACCGGCGCGAAGAAATGGCAGGGCAACCTCGGCGAGCGCACCGTCATCCGCAGCTCGCCCACGGCCGCCGATGGCAAGCTGTACATCATCAACGAAAAGAACACGGTCTTCGTCTGCGGGACAGGGGATGAGTTCCAGATCCTGGCGAAGATCCCGATGGGCGATCCGGAAGGCACGCGCGCGTCGATTGCGGTTGCGCATGATGATTTGTTTATCCGCACTCCGGCAAACCTCGTTTGCGTGGGCCGCTGAGCGGACCGTTTCCGGACCCGATTTCTGGATCGCCCAAGGCTTGTTCCTGAACGAGTTGGAGCACGTTGATTTTCCACATTTACTATAGCCATTGTGTATGACACAGCGGCGTGTGAGTGGATGGGCAGGGCAGGCGATGCGGCAGAGCGGGTGAATGCCGGGACCGATCGGGCTGGATTCCCGCCGGTCTTCGCGGCCGTTTTTTAACTGCACTAAAGGGAGGATTCTTACCCTCGATCTGAGCTTGAAAAAATTTTCAGACAAGGGACAGTATCGCGTTCCCGCCAGAGCTTCCCCCTCGTCTTAGAAGTTTTCTTCTGCCGACGCGGGCCGTTTCTGGCGCAATTCAGACCCGATGCTGCCATGAAAAAGAAGTCCGTAAATTCCCTCAAGTCGGATATCCGCAAGCTCCGCAAGTACGCCAGGGCGGTTGCAGTCATTGCACCAGTGATCCTGACGGGCGGCATTGGAGCGGTGCAGACGGCCCGAGGCGCGAGCCTCACTTGGAACAACGCCGGTGGCAACAGCCTCTGGGATACCGTGACGGCAAACTGGACGACTGGCAGCGCCAATTCGGCTTACACGGATGGATCCACACTGACCTTTGGCCTGCAGACCGGCGGGAACATCAGCATCAGCAACGCCGGGGCAGGCGTGACGCCGGCCAGCATCACCATCAGCGGCGGCGGCAACTGGACTTTCAGCAGCACGACCAGCGACGGCATCAAGGGCAGCGGCAGCATCACCGATGTTGACACCGGCATCCTGACGCTCTCGACCGCGAACAGCTTCACCGGCGGCGTGAACATGACCGCCGCGGGCACGCTGGCAATTGGCAGCTCCACCGCGCTGGGCACGGGCACCCTGAGCATCAACTTTGCGGGCGCGACCCTCATGGCGGTCACCTCGGCGCAGAGCATCAGTAACGCAATCGCTGCCAACCAGAACTTCAACATCGCCGGCACGCAGGCTTTGACTTTCGCCGGCACGACCACGCTGGGGGCGGCGGTCAACACGATCAACAGCACCAACACTGGGCTCACGACTTTCGGCACGATCTCGAGCACCAATACGGGCCTGACCTTCACCGGCAGCGGCAGCGTGAACACCGGCGCCCTCAATCTCGGCACCGCCGGCCTGACCATCGCCAACACGGGCACCGTCACCGTCACCGCTACGAGCAATTACAACGGCAATACGACGATCAATACCGGCACGCTCAAGCTCGACTTTTCCGCCGGCACCGCCGCCGCGACAAACCTGATCAAGAACACGTCGCCGCTCATCATGAGCTCAGGCACGCTAATCGTCAACGGCAAGGCTAGCACGACCAACAGCCAGCAATTCGCCAGTCTCACGCTCAATGGCGGCTCGTCCATTCAGCTCACGGCCAACGCGACTGCGAATCCATTGCTGCTGTCACTGGGCGCAATCACGCGCAACCTCGGTGGCACAGTCGACTTCACGCAGCCCACTGGCACGATCTCCGCGACCAACGGCATCACGACTTCGACGGCCAATACCGCCAGCACCATCCTCGGCGGCTGGGCCACGGTCGGCGGCGTCAACTGGGCAGTCAATAACGGCACGGACATCGTCGCGCTGTCCACTTACACGACCTCGTCCACGGCAGCTAGCACTGCGGCGAGTTACAACAGTAACAACATCGATGTTAACAGCTCGCAGGCTCCGGCTGGCGCGATCACGCCGAACAGCCTGCGTTTCAATACGGCGGCCGCGGAAACGCTTACGCTGACGGGCACGAACATCGTGACTTCCGGCGGCATTCTCAACACTGCCACGGTCGGTACGAACGGTTCGTTGATCACTGGCGGCACGCTCGAAGGCGCGGCAGGGCAGGATCTGGTCGTCATCCAGAATAACATCCAGAATTTCCTCACGATCGCGTCCACCATCGCCGACAACACGACCGCGACCGCGCTGACGAAGTCGGGCCTCGGCACGTTGTTCCTCACCGGAACGAACACATACACCGGCAAGACGCTCCTCAACAACGGCACCCTGAACTTTGCCAGCGGTTCGTTGGGCACTGGCCAGGTCACCTTCAACGGCACTTCCGCCCTCCAGTGGGCAAACGGCAATTCGCAGGATATCTCCAGCCCGGGCATCGTCACGAATGTCGGCATCGGCACGTTCGATACGCAGGCAAACAACGTGTCCCTCGCCGGAGTGATCAGCGGCGCGGGTGGCATCGGAAAGTCGGGCCTCGGCACGCTGACGCTCAACGGGACGAATACCTTTACCGGCGGCCTCACGATCACCGCAGGCACCGTCGCGATTGGAAGCAACTCGGCGCTCGGCACCGGCCTGCTCACGCTCAATGGCATCACCGACGTGCTGCAGGGCAGCGGCGCGGCGCGGACGCTGAACAACGCCATTTTCGCGAACCAGAATTTCGGCATCACCGGCAGCCAGGCCCTGACCTTCAGCGGCGCGATGTCGCTCGGAAATGCCGTCACGATTGCGAACAGCAATGCCGCGACGACGACCTTCTCCGGTCCGATCTCGCTGATGCAAAACCTCACGCTGACCGGCGCGGGTAATACCGTCTTTAGCGGGATCATCTCGAGCGGCGCCGGCGTGCTGACGCTGAGCGGCACCGGCACCGAAACCCTGAGCGGCGCAAATACCTTTGGCGGTGGCGTGACGCTGAACAGCGGCACCCTTCTGCTGGGCAGCGGTTCCGCGCTGGGAGCGGGCACCTTCACGTTGAGTGGCGCTAACGCGACCATCCAGGCCACCGGCTCCGCGCAGACACTGGCCGTGCCGCTCACGGTGAACCAGAATTTCAACATCGCCGGCACGCTCGGCCTGACCTTTACCGGCACCACCACGCTGGCGAACTCGGTCGTCATCACGAGCACCAACTCGGGCCTCACGACCTTCGGTGCAATTACCGGCATCAACAACAACCTGACCATCGCCGGATCGGGCAACGTCACGCTTGGTGGCGTGAACACTGGCGGAACGGGCTCGTTGACGATGAGCAGCACAGGCATCCTGACGCTCAATACCGCCAGCAGTTACTCGGGTGCGACGACCATCAACAGCGGCACCCTGAAACTGGATCACTCGGCCGCCACGGCACCCACGAACAACATCCTCAACAACATCTCCGCCGGGGTAGGCGGAGGCACGGCGCTCGTCCTTAATGGCGGCACCCTTTCGGTGCAGGGCAAGATCGGCACGGCGAATACCGAGCATTTGTTTAATACCGGCATCACGGGCGCGGGCTCGATCCAGCTTACAGCGGGCACCTCGGGCCAGATGCTGGTATCCCTCGGAGCGATCACGCGGACGGTCGGCGGCACCGTCGATTTTACCCAGCCTGCGGGAACGCTCAGCGCCACCAACGGCATTACGACGTCGACGGCCAATTCGGCCGGCACGATCCTCGGCGGCTGGGCAACCGTGGGCGGGACTAACTGGGCGACAAACAACGGCACGGACATCGTCGCACTCTCCACCTACACGACGACCGCGACTGCCGGGAACACGGCTGCGAACTACGCCAGCAAGGATATCGACGTCACCAGTTCACCCAGCATCCTGACCAAAATCACGCCGAACAGCCTCCGCTTCAATACGGCTGCGGCAGAAATACTGAGCATTGGAAACACCGTCAATACGATCAATTCCGGCGGTATCCTGGTCACCTCGGCCGTTGGAGCCAATCTTTCCACCATCACCGGCGGTTCGCTGCAGGGTGCTGCGAACGGAGATCTGGTCATCATCCAGAATAACACGGCTGGCGGACTGACGATCGCGTCGAGCCTCATCGACAATTACCTCGGAACGAGCGGCCTGACCAAATCGGGCACAGGCCTGCTGACGCTCACTGGCGCCAACAGTTCCTACTCCGGCGGCACGGTCCTCAACGCGGGAATGCTCAGCTTTGCCAGCGGCGCGCTCGGCACCGGCGGCGTGACGATCAACGGTACCTCCACCCTCCAGTGGAATGGCGCCAATACGCAGGACATCACGGCCAATAACAGGACGCTGACCTTCGCCAACGGCACGGGCACGCTCGACATCGGGGCCAACAACGTCACGCTTTCGGGCATCATCACCGGCAGCGGAGCGCTCATCAAGTTCGGCACTGGCACGCTGACCCTCAGTGGTGCTCTGTCGAATACCAATACCGGCGCCGTGACGATCTCCAACGGCACGGTCGTCCTCGCCAAAACCGGCGGCGCCACGGCGCTGAATGGCGCGGTCAATCTTGGCGACGGTACCAGCGCAAACCAGCCCAACCTGCAAATGTCGCAGGCCAATCAGTTTGGCGCGGGCACGGTGCTCAATTTCCTCAATACTTCGGCAAACACGGCGCGCCTGCAGCTTGCCGGCAACAGCCAGACGCTGGCGGGCCTGAACGACGCCAACGGGTCTGGCATGATTGAAAACGGCGGCTCCGCCGTCACTGCCGCTTCCAACGCTTCGCTGACGCTGAATGGTTCAGGCAACTACGTCTACAAGGGCGTCCTGCGCGATACCGAAGGCAGCGACTCCTACAAGCTGTCGCTGGTCATGTCCGGCTCGGGCACGCAGACGCTTGCCGGGGCGAATACTTACACCGGCTCAACCACGATCAACTCCGGCACGCTCAAGCTGGACTTCTCGGCCTCCGGCGCGCCTGCATCGAATATCATCAGCTCCAGTTCGGCGCTGGTGCTCGCCGGCGGCACGCTTGCGTTGACTGGCGGATCCACTGCGGCCAATAGCCAGACCTTCAATGGCACCACTATTGCGCTGGGGAATTCCTCGGTGCAGCTGAGCACGAACGCGACGGCGCAGAACCTCCTGCTCAACCTGGGCGCTCTTACGCGCAACATCGGTGGCACGGTGGACTTCACGCAGCCCTTGGGCGCGCTATCCGCCTCGAACGGCATCGTCACCAGCACGGCCAATACTTCCAACGGCATCCTGGGCGGTTGGGCCACGGTCGGCGGAAGCACCTGGGCGGTGAACAACGGCACCAACATTGTCGGCCTCGGGACTTACCTCACGACGGCCAGTGCCGGCGCGACTGCGACGAATTATCTGTCCACTTCCGATGTGGACGTGACCAACTCTGTGTCGTTCACCGGCGGGATCACGGTGGACAGCCTCCGCTTCAATACGGCGGCTACCGCGGCACTGACCCTTTCCTCCGGCACGACGAATATCATTAATTCCGGCGGCATCCTCGTCACGGCGAACACGGGCAGTAACACCTCGGTCATCGCTGGCGGCACCCTTGAGGGTGCGGCGGGCAAGGACCTCGTCTTCATCCAGAATAACTCGCTGGGCGGTCTCACGGTGACCTCCACCATTGCCGACAATACGATGCCCACTGCGCTGACCAAGGCCGGCGTGGGCCTGCTGACACTGACTGCCGCGAACAGCTATACCGGCGGTACGGTGCTCTCGGGTGGAACCCTGAGCTTCTCGAGCGGTTCACTGGGAACCGGCCCGATCACGATCAATGGCAATGCCACGCTGCAATGGAACGGCAGCAACACGCAGGACATTACCGCCAGTAATAACCTGACCATCGCGGGCGGTGTCGGCACCCTCGATACGCAGGCCAACGGCATTACGCTGTCCGGTGCCATCATCGGCGCGGGCGGCCTGAACAAGATCGGCACGGGCAACCTGACCCTGAGCGGACGCGCCTCGAACACGTACACCGGCACGACCACCATCACGAACGGCACGGTGTTCTTGTCCAAGACCGGCGGTGCCACCGCGCTTTCCGGAACGATCAACTTCGGCAACGGCACGAATACCTTCTCGCCGACGATCCAGACCAACCAGTCGAACCAGTTTGCGGCCGGAACGGTCATCAATTTCCTCGACACCGCTGGCGGGCCTACCCGCCTGCAAATGGTCGGCACCAGCCAGACCCTCGCCGGGATCAACGATGCCATCGGTGCGGGCATCATCGAAAACCAGGGTGTGGGCGTGGGCACCGCAGCTAAAGCGGTCCTGACCCTCAATGGCTCCGGCAACTATTCGTTCATCGGTTCGCTGCGCGATTACGATAACACCAATAGCGGCGGCACGCTGTCGCTGGTAATGGCCGGTACGGGAACGCAGACGCTGGCGGGCTCGCAAATCATTTACTCGGGATCGACCACGATCAATGGCGGCACGCTGAGGCTCGATTACTCGCAGCCCAGCTCGAACTCGACCAACCTCATCAACAACAATTCCGCGCTGGTCCTTGGCGGCGGCACGCTTGCCATGGTCGGTTCGGGCAGCGGGAATGTCACCCAGCTGTTCAGCAGCCTGACCCTGAATGCCGGCGCCTCCGCGATCCGGGTTCAGCCAAATGCCGCAGGCTACGGCGTCGTACTGAACACAGGAGCCCTCACGCGCAACGCCGGAAGCACGCTGGACGTGACGCTTCCTGTCGGCGCGCAGGGCGTCATCAATGAAATCGTGGCACCGTCCTTGGGTGCGGGTCTGAGCCCAACTCCTGGCACGATCTACACGGATGCCAATGGCATTGCCTTTGGCACGCTGAACGGCAGCGACTGGCTGGCGGTCGATCCGAGCGGTAACAACTTTTTCGTGGGGCTTTCGACTATTCAACCGACGACCGACCAGTTCGGGAATCCCGTCAACTATGGGTATATCGCCAGCACGGGCGCGAGCCTGACGGGCAACGCGGATGTAGCTGCCAACGTCAACACCACGACGCTTGGGTCCAGCACTTCCCTCACCAGCCTCCGGTTCAACCAGGCGCAGGTGACGACCATCAACGTCGGCACGGGCAATACCCTTCAGACTGGCGGCATCCTGATCACTCCGGCCGTTGGCAACAACCTCTCGACCATCAGTGGCGGTTTCCTGACCAGTGCCGGGACCAATGCCACAGCGAATGAGCTCGTCATCATCCAGAACAACACGCTCAACGGACTGACGATCAGCTCGATCATTAGCAACGAGACGGTCAACGGCACCGTGACCCCGGTGACGCTCACCAAGGCTGGCGGGGGCACGATGACGCTTAGCTCGGCGAATACCTACACGGGCGGCACCGACATTTCGCAGGGCACGGTTCTTCTTGGAAATTCCAGCGCCCTCGGCACCGGACGGGTGACGATGGCAGGCAATTCGGCCGGCACCTCCGCTTCGCTGCTCATCAACACGACCGGCCTCACGATTGCCAATCCGATCACAGTCGCGAATACGGGGACGAGCCCGGTGATCATCGGTACCAATACCCTCACTGGCACTGGAACCTTCAGCGGCGCAATCACGCTTGCCGGACCCGTGACCCTCCAGGGTCTGGCTTCGACCAGCACCACCTTCTCCGGAGCAATCGGTGGGACCGGCGCGGTGACGGTCAGCGGCGGCAAGAAGGTGATCCTTTCCAACGCGAACAACAGCTTCAACGGCGGCGTTACGGTCGCCGGCAGCGGGACGATCCTGCAGCTGGGAACGGGCACTTCGGCGGAAATCATTCCCAACTCGTCGAGCCTCACCGTCGGTACAGGTGCGACGGTTCAGCTGGACAATGTCGCCGAGACCATCTCCGGGTTGAACGGTGCCGGCATCATCAACGCGACCATCGCTTCTACGCTCACGGTCGGAGCCAATGGCGGCAGCGGTGTTTTCACAGGCACCTTGAGCGATGGCGCGGGCGCGTTGAGCTTCACCAAGACCGGATCCGGCACGCAATCGCTCTCGGGAACGAACACCTACTCCGGTGCGACGACTATCAATGGCGGCGTGCTCAACCTCGACTTCACCGGTGGAGGCGCCCCGGCGACGAATATCATCGGCACCAGTTCGGCGCTCAATATCGGCGGCGGGACGCTGGTGCTCACGGGCAAGGCGGGCGTGGCGAATTCCCAGACGTTCAGCAGCACGACATTTGCCGGTGGTGCCTCGTCCATCCAGCTCAATGCCAACGCGAGCTCGAACACGCTCGCCCTGACCCTAGGCACGATCACCCGCAGCGCTGGAGCGGCCGTGGACTTCAAGCTGCCGTCCGG
>OUNM010318552.1_pt1 | contig 21430 bp, 17 predicted proteins | sample 1769961 | NCBI WGS metagenome assembly OUNM01 (sample SAMEA3914820, study PRJEB12502) | metagenome | biome: forest; material: soil | place: USA | collected 2012-03-12 | depth 0.3 m
AACGCCCGCCACCACGAGCGCGAGGCGGCGATCGTCGCCCAGGCTGGCAAGCCGGGCGCCATCACCATCGCCACCAACATGGCCGGCCGCGGCACCGACATCAAGCTCGGCGGCAACGCCGAGATGCGCATCGCCGACGAGCTTGGCGACATGCCTGCCGGGCCGGAGCGCGCAGCGCGGGAAAAAGAGATCATTGACGATGTCGAGCGCCTGAAGGAAAAGGCGCTGGCCGCCGGCGGCCTCTACGTTCTGGCCACCGAACGCCATGAATCGCGCCGCATCGACAACCAGCTGCGCGGCCGCTCGGGCCGTCAGGGCGATCCCGGGCGCTCGAAATTCTTCCTGTCGCTGCAGGACGACCTGATGCGCATCTTCGGCTCCGAGCGCATGGACGGCATGCTGCAGAAGCTCGGCCTCAAGGAAGACGAGGCGATCATCCATCCCTGGATCAACAAGGCGCTGGAAAAGGCGCAGAAGAAGGTCGAGGCGCGCAACTTCGACATCCGCAAGAACCTGTTGAAATACGACGACGTCTCCAATGATCAGCGCAAGGCGGTGTTCCAGCGGCGCATCGAGCTGATGGACGGCGAAGGCCTGTCGGAGACGATCGCCGAGATGCGCGAAGGCGTCATCGAGGACATCGTCACCAAGAACATTCCCGAGAACGCCTATGCCGAGCAGTGGAACGTCGCCGGCCTCAAGGAGGAAGTGGCGCAGTACCTCAACCTCGACCTGCCGGTCGAGGACTGGGTGAAGGAAGAAGGCATCGCCGAGGACGATATCCGCGAGCGCATCGCGGCCGCCGCCGACGCCGCCGCCAAGGAGCGCGCCGACCGCTTCGGCCCCGACGTGATGACCTATGTCGAACGCTCGGTGGTGCTGCAGACGCTCGACCACCTGTGGCGCGAGCACATCGTCAATCTCGACCATCTGCGTTCGGTCGTCGGCTTCCGCGGCTATGCCCAGCGCGACCCGCTGCAGGAATACAAGAGCGAAGCCTTCGAGCTGTTCCAGGCCATGCTCGGCAATTTGGAACAGGCCGTGACCGCGCAGCTGATGCGTGTCGAGCTGGTACGCGAGGCGGCCGAAGCGCCGCCGCCCCAGGCGCCTGACATGTTCGGCAGCCATATCGACGGCAGCACCGGCGAGGACGATTTCCAGGGCGGCGAGACAGCGCTTCTCACGCGCCAGGAGACCAACGCCGTCGTCGCACCCGAAAACCGCGATCCGAAGAATCCCTCGACCTGGGGCAAGGTCGGCCGCAACGAGCTTTGCCCCTGCGGCTCCGGCAAGAAGTACAAGCACTGCCACGGCACGTTCGCCTGACGCACTTCCCCTTCTCCCCGTTCACGGGGGTGAGGCGTGGTCCTACGCGGACGGAAAGCCAATTGCTTGGCTTTTCGAATGAGCCACGCCCTGAGCGATAGCGAAGGGCCGGTTGGCACCCTTACGATGGCCCTGCACCGATTTGCCAGCGAGGGTCAGCGACCGGCGCGAGCCTACATAAGTTGGCGAATCTGAGATTCTGCGGTCACATAGCCAGCGGCTGCGCCTAGTACGCAGGATGTAAAAAACATCGCTCCCACAAGTCTCTTCCTCGAAAGAAGACCAAGAGGCGTCTTATAATACAACAGACTGAACACGGTTACCGGGGTTTGCCAGCACAAAGTGTTCGCATATCGCCAAAGAGTTATACCGTGCTGATAGGGTTCCCAGTCTGGCCCCGTGTTAATTGCCAAATCAAAATCCGTTGGAGTCAGATAATCCCAACAATACCAAGTAATAAAGCTGGCAATAGGAATTGATGCAATCAGAATCAAGGTTTGGTAGCGCCATCCTTCGGTAATTTTCGCGGCTACGGCCTGTGTAAATTGAGAGATGGAAAATACCAGAAGAACCACAACGACAGAAATAATTCCAAAAACAAAGGTGAACAACCAAATCATTGTAATGGCATTGCTGATGGGCCTGTTCGGATTACCGTGTATGAAATCGACGATTATAAGATGAGTGACGTTCGCAACGAATGCGGCGAGGGCCGCAGACAGAGCTAACCAGAGAAGGCTTTGCAAATAGGATTTATAGGTGGCGCTTTGGGGCATCGTCGGTTTTCGTGGCAACGGATGTTCGACCTATACGCGATACTCTCAGCAAGGTCGTCGCGGCAACTTCCGCCTCCTGCACGGGCTTTTCACGCAGATCGACAGGAACTGACCGTCATCACAGAGGAGGTCGTGGGGGCCGCTCGCAGCACGCTCGTTGTAGGTGCCACTTAGAGCAGTTCCAGGACAAGTGTGAGCAGTTTTCCGTCAGGAATTGCGTTGAAACAATGAGATAGAGCGGTTCACCGTTCCCGTGAAACGGTGAACCGCTCAAGCCGCCAAAACCGTGCCAATTATCGATCAAGGCCACACGCGGTGCTATTGGCAAACGCCGTGCTTCTTCATCAAGCTCACAACAGCCCCGACTCGCGCGCGGCTGCCGCCGCCTCGCCGCGCGAGATGACTTCCAGCTTTTCCAGCACCGCCGAAACGTGATGATCCACCGTCTTGGGCGAAATGGTCAGATGCGCGGCGATCTTCTTGTTGGAAAAGCCGCGCTCGAGAAGTTGCAGCACTTCCATCTGCCGCTCCGTAAGGCCAGCCTGGTTGGCGCGCGTCGCTTGCCGCGGTCCCCTCGCAATGTTGCTCACGCCGTTTTCGCGCATGAGATTGCGCGTGTGCTGCGCCACCGGCCTCGCGCCAAGCTCTTCGAAGATATCGAGCGCCTCGCGCTGCGCTGCCTCGTCGCCCTGCAGCAAGGCAAGCGCCCTTTCGAAAGGAGCATCCATTTTTGCCCAGAGCGCGGCGGCGGCGCGCCAGTCGCCAAGCAATTGCAGGCGATGCGGCTCGGCCATGCCGTCGGTTTCGCCCGGATCGCTTTCAGGCGATAACAGCTGCCGCCAGATCGCCAGTTCACCGAACACCGCCGGCGTCGGCGCCAGGCTTTCGGCAAGGCCGATCAGGCGCAAGGCTTCCTGCCTGTCGCCCTGTCCAAGCCAGGCCTGTTCGGCCATCACCTCGGCAAAGGCCACCAGGCGCTGCAACTCCATGCCCTTGTCCAGGAACCGCTTCATCTCTTCGACGATCGATTCGGCCGACGGGTCGCCGCGGCGGATGCGCAACCTGGCCAACGCCACAAGCGAGGGATATCGCACCAGCGGCGGCGTTGCGTCGTCGTCGATAACTTCATGTGCCACTGTTGCGGCGTCGTCCCAAAAGCCGCGCCGAAGCAAGAGCTGCGCCTCTACGCCGCGCATGTAGTCGCGCCATGTCGCGAGATCGTTCTCGACGCAATAGGCAATGCCGCGCTCAAGAAACGACCCGGCTTCGCTGAGATTGAGCCTGTTCATCTCGACGCAGGCGCAGTTGGTGAAGGCGCGCGCCGCGTGCTCCTGAAAATTTCCCGAAAGCGCGATGCCGAGGCTGCGGGCGAGGTCGCGCCGCCCCTTGGCGAAATCCAGCCATTGCCCGGCGGCGCCGACATTGTTGAGAGCGTGACAAAGAATGTCCGGCCGGTTCAGCCGCTCCGCCAGTTCGACCGCCTTGCCGCCCAGCGACAGCGTCTCTTCAAGCCGCTCGGCCAGCATCGCCAGCTGCGACAGATTGGAATAGGCCATGGCAAGTTCCGGACTGTCGGGCGCCGTTTCCAGCAGCTCCACCGCCTGCGCGCCGAAACGGTCCGCCGCCTCGCGATCGCCGAGCAGATAGGTAAAGCGCGACAGACACCTGAGGCTGTCGCCTTCCTTGAGCCGATCGCCCAGCGCCTGTCTGAGCTGCCGCGCCCGGCCCTGCGCTTCCGTCGCCGCGTCGATGCGGCCGATCAGATGGCACTCGAAAGCATGGCCTTCATAGAGCTCCGCCCGCTTCTCGAGCGAGAGAACATCGGCATAGCGCAGGGCAACCTCGTAGTAGCCGGCCGCATCGCGGTGTGCGCCGACGCGGGAAGCTTCGCGCGCGGCTACCGGCGCAAGCTCGCGCACCACGTCCAGGTTCTGCGCTTCAACGGCGTGATGCACCAGCCTTGCCGTGGCGACTTGCGGATTTTCGCGCAAGGCTGCGAGCGCCCGTTCGTTGTATTCGCGGCGTTTGCTCGGCGTCAGCGCCATCTCGATTGCCGTACGGGCGATCTCGTGCCGGAAGGCATAGCCGTCGCCGAAATCCTCGAGCAGCCCGTTGGCGACGCACTCGGCGAGCTGGCCGGCAGCGGCGATTCCGCAAACACCGCTCAGCGCCCAGGCGTCGGCGCGGCGCGGAAACACCGAGACCGCGTCGAGCATCGAGCGGGCGCCGGACGAGAGCCGCTCGGCGCGGGACAGCACCGCATCGCGAACGCTGACCGGCAGAAGGCTGTCCTTCTCGGCGGCCAGCAGTTCGGTGACGAAGAAGGCATTGCCTGCCGTGGCGCGATAGATGGCGTCGCCGTCGCGGCCGGCGGCCTCGGCAAGCGACAGCACCGCCGTCTCGCTGAGCAAAGGGACCTCGACACGCTGGATATTGCCGGCCGGTATCTCGCCAAGGGCGCGCCGGACGCGCATCTGGCCCTCGCTGCGGTCGGTCCGCGCGGTGATCACAAGCAGGATATGGGTGGCTGCGATGCGCCGGCCGAGGAAGCGGACGAAATCGAGCGTCGCGTCATCCGCCCAGTGCAGGTCCTCGATGACCAGGACGCTCGGGCCCTTGGTCTCGAAGACGTCAAGCGCGTCGGAAAAAAGCGGCAGCCTTTGCCCCTGCCGGGCATCGATTGCCTGTGGCAGCTCCCACCCCGCCTCGCGCGCGAGATCGTAGAGCGCGCCGAGCGGATCGGGGATCGAGAGATCCTCGCAGGCACTGCGCAACAGCGTTGCACCTGGCATCATCCGGTCCATGAACGCCTCGACCAGTGTCGTCTTGCCGGCGCCGGCTTCGCCCGTCAGCGCCACGACGCGGCCATGGCCTTGCATGGCATCAGCCAGCAGGGCCTCCAGTTGCTTTAGCTGCGTCTGTCTTTCCAGAAGCATCGTCACTCTCGCGGATTGTGGCTTTTAGCGCGGCGGATGCCGCCCGGATAGTCTGTATGGATGGCTGAAAATGTGATCTTCCACACATTCTGGTGCTTACTTCCACAGCACTGAACGCTCCCAAGGTAGGGAATCGTCCCGGCAAATATGGGGAAAGGTGCCGATGCGCGGCTTCCACGAAGCTGATTTCTGTCGGCTCGCGCTTAAACCCAAGCGCAACTACGAAAGGAAAACGATCGTGCCTCGTTACCTGATTGAACGGACTTTCCCCGATGGGCTTCACGTGCCGATGAACGATGACGGCGCAACCGCAATGGGCGGCGTCATCGCCCGCAATGCCGAAAAGGGCGTGACCTGGGTTCAGTCCTTCGTCTCGCCGGACAAGAGCAAGAGCTTCTGCATCTATGATGCGCCTTCGCCGGAGGCGATCCGCAGCACGGCGCAGAAGAACTCGCTTCCCGTGGACAAGATCACGGAGGTACGGGTCCTCGACCCCTACTTTTATCGCTGACCGGACGGATCGTGCCTGTCAGACCCTTCCCGTCGCCGGCGGACCTGATGCCATCCCGGACGGCAAGAGTGCATCCGCCGCGGCGGATATCTTGCCGCCACGGCGCGGCTTTATGCGACGGGTCGTGGCGGCGCTGCTTTTGCCATTGCGAAACCGGCGCCGCCTCCTGCCTCCGCAGGATGACTATTTGAAGCGTGACATCGGCCTCGTCGAACGGGAGATGCCGCGCGAATACTGGGAATACTGGTGGCTTAACCGCTGATCCCGCTCAGAGCAATTCCAGGAAAAGTGTGACGCGGTTTTCCGTCAGGAATTACGTAAAAACAAAGAGATAGAGCATTTCACGGTTTTCTTGAAACGGTGAAATGCTCTGGTCGGGATCAGCGGCCATCCCTTTTTATCGACAGGCGGGCCGGAGTTGGCCCTTTTGGGCTGACTCGAATTTTGCGCCGCCTCAACCGAATTGGAGTTAAAAATGAGCATTCACAATCTGACCAGATGTTTCATCGGCGCCTCTGCCACCGTCATCTTGCTGACGGCGGGCGTTGCGACGGCGAAGACCGCCAACCCGCTCGCCGAAAAGGTGCGGGCGCTCGACAGCCGCTTCGAGGACGTCGCGGTGGCGACAGCCGAGGGCTACGCGCCGATCCCTTGCGCCAGCGGCCTGACCGGCGGCGCGATGGGCATCCACTATGTCAACGCCGCCTATCTGAAGGACGATGCCGTCGACGTCGCCAAGCCCGAGGCGGTGATGTACGAGCCGATGGCCGACGGCAAGCTGAAGCTGATCGCGGTCGAGTATATCACCGCGAAGGGTCCGGCCTCGCTCGAAGGCCATCTCTTCAACTTCAACACCGCGCCCAACCGCTACGGTCTCGGCCCGTTCTACGAGTTGCATGTCTGGGCCTGGAAGCAGAACCCGACCGGCGCCTTCGCCGACATGAACCCGAACGTGTCCTGCGACGCGATGCAGGGGATGTAAGCCTCCCTGTGGAACATCGGACATCGGGCCACACCCGGTGTCCGCCCTTCCCCTGGCGGGGAAGAGGCGAGCGAAGCGCCGGCCGGCTCCCCTTGCCTTCGGGCAACCCCGGCGCTCGCTCGCCTTGCTCTCTTCCGTCACGCGCCCCCACCCACGCTTTCTTAAGGTGTTTCGGATAGACCCAAACGCTGGAAAAAGGCGGAAAACGGAGAGTTGTGGGTGCGCTTTTCCGCGGCAACGACTGCCGGGCGGTTCTTGCCGCAGCGCTGGGCGCTGCGCATCAAGCCCCTGCTTGGCCGCATCGATGCCGTGCTCTTCACCGCCGACGAGCGCGGCGAAGCCGGGCGCATGTCGCTGATCGCCTTCTCGATCCGCATCGTCAGCGCCTTCATCGCCTTCGTCAGCCAGGTGCTGATGGCGCGCTGGATGGGCTCGTTCGAATACGGCATCTCGGTGCTGGTCTGGGTGACGATGGTCATCGTCGGCAACCTCGCCTGCCTTGGCTTCCACACCTCGGTCATCCGCTTCATCCCCGAATATCGCGAGCGCGGCATGCTGGCCGAATTGCGCGGCATCGTGCTGGCAAGCCGGCTCTTCGTGCTCGTCGCCTCGACGCTGATCGCCGGCCTCGGCGCGCTTGGCGTCTGGCTCGCCTCGGACTGGATCGAGAATTACTACGTCATCCCCTTCATCCTCGGCGTCATCTGCCTGCCGATGATCGCGCTCGGCGACCTGCTGCAGGGGCTGGCGCGGGCGAATTCCTGGGCGCTGCTGGCGCTCTCGCCCACCTATCTGGTGCGGCCGGTGCTGATCCTGGCGTTCATGGCGCTGATGCTGGCCATGCATTACGTGCCCGATGCCAAAACCGCGATCTTCGCCTCGATCGCCGCCACCTATGTCACCACGCTCGGCCAGTTGATGGCCGTCACCTCGCGCATGGAGAAAAAAATCCCGGCCGGGCCGATGACGGTGCATTTCGGCCAGTGGATCCTCGTCTCGCTGCCGATCTTCCTGGTCGAGAGCTTCTTCTTCCTGCTCACCAATGCCGATGTGCTGATGGTCGGCGCCTATATGCCGCCCAACGATGTCGCTGTCTATTTCGCCACGGTGAAGACGCTGGCGCTGGTGCATTTCGTTTATTTCGCCGTCAAGGCAGGCGTTGCCCAGCGCTATGCGCAGTTCACCCATGGCGACCCGGACAAACTCTCCGCCTTCGCCCGCGAAACGGTGTCCTGGACCTTCTGGCCGTCGCTTTTGATGGCGCTTCTGGTGCTCGCGCTCGGCGAGCCGATGCTGGTGCTGTTCGGCCCCGAATTCACCGCCGGCTACCCGCTGCTCTTCCTGCTCGTGCTCGGCGTCGTGGCGCGCGCCGCCGTCGGCCCCTGCGAAAGCCTGCTGACGATGAGCGGCAACCAGAACATCTGCGCCGCCGTCTACGCCATGACGCTGGCCTTCAACATCGGCCTCAACGTGCTCTTGATCCCGCATTTCGGCCTGTGGGGCGCGGCGATCGCCACCAGCCTGGCCATGGTGTTCGAGGCCAGCGCGCTGTCCTTCACCGTCTGGCGCAAGCTCGGCATCGTGATGGTCATCTTCGTGCCTGCAAAAAAGGAAATCGCCTGATGGCCGCCGTCCCGTTGCTCGAAGAGACCAGCGGCGGCCCCGCCGGCGCCATGGTCTCCAACCTTGCCGGCCTGGCGCGCGAGGCCGATCCGGCCCATGTCGAGATCTTCGCCAACAACCGGCCGGAGCGGAAGCTTGCCATCTATCCGGCTTCGGCCGGCTTCGATCTCGTCGAGGAACTCGATTATCTGTGCGCCCGCACGATCGAGCCCAATGTCTTCTTCAACCCGCGCTTCCTGGCGCCGGCCATGCCCCGGCTGGAGGACCGTGAGGTGCGGCTTGCGGTGATCCGCGACGGCGACGAGTATCGCAACCGGCTCAGGCTTCTTGTGCCGTTTTCGGTCGAGCGGCCGGCGATCCCGCTCGGCGTTCCGGTGATGCGCACCTGGTCGAGCCCGTTCGGGCCGCTCGGCACGCCGCTGGTCGACCGCGACGATCCGGTCGGCGTGATCGAGGATTTCTTCTCGATGCTGGGCCGGCCGCATCTCAAGCTGCCGAAAATCTTCGTGCTGCCCGACATCAGGCTCGACGGCCCGGTGGCGAGCCTGCTGACCTCCTTTGCCGACAGCCGCGGCCTGACGATGGTGACCACCGGCAGGGTGGAGCGCCCTGTGCTGCAAAGCGATGCCGACGGCGAGGACTATCTCAAAGTCTCTTTGCGCGCGCATCACTACCGCGAATTCCGCCGGCTGAAACGGCGCCTTGCGGATCAGGGCAAGCTCAAGCATGTCGTGGCGCGCGGGCCGGACGAGATCCGCCATGCCATCGAAAGCTTCCTGACGCTGGAGGTGGCCGGCTGGAAGGGCCGCGAGCGCACGGCGATGGCGATCGACCGCTACCGCGCCGCCTTCGCCCGCGAAGCCGTGCACCGGCTGGCCGAGCACGACATGTGCCGCATCCATTCGCTGACGCTTAACGGCCGCACCATCGCTTGCCTGGTCGTCTTCGTCGAGGCCGGCGTCGCCTACACCTGGAAGACCGCCTATGACGAAACGCTCTCCGCCTATTCGCCGGGCACGCTGCTGATGATCGAGGTGACCAAGCAGCATCTCGACGATCCCAACATCGTCATGACCGATTCCTGCGCGGTGCCCGACCATCCGGTGATGAGCCGGCTCTGGGCTGAGCGCAAGCCGATGGGCACGCTGGTGATCGGGCTGACGCCGGATGCCGATCGCCTGGCACGCCAGGCGGCCTCGCAGCTGCATCTCTACCGCGAGACCCGCAACATGGCGCGCATCCTGCGCAACCGCATGCGGAGCCTGCTGAAAAGGCGCTAGATCACCGGTAAAACACAAGCTATGGGTCGCGGCGGCAAATTTCGGCCGGCCTTAAACAAGCCATCCAGATGATCAGAAGCTTTTTGCGTCACACCAGTTCCCGTGCGGCTCTGCTGCTTGCGCTGCTGCCCGTCCGAGTCTGGGCCGACACATGCCCCGAGGATTGCTCCGAGCCCGCGCCTCCGGCCCTCAACATTTACAGGCACACCGGCGTCGGCCATCTCAGCCCTGTGACGACTGGCGCGCTGCCGCGCGTCTATGTGCCCAACCGGTCCTCCAACAGCGTCTCGGTGATCGACACCGTAACGCTCAAGGAAGTCGACCGCTTCAATGTCGGCAGCAAGCCGCAGCACGTCGTGCCCTCCTGGGATTTGCGGACGCTCTGGGTGGCGAACAACGGCACCGGCGGGAACGGCAGCCTGACGCCGATCGATCCGATGACGGCGAAGCCCGGCAAGCAGATCCCGGTCGACGACCCATACAACATGTATTTCATGCCGGACGGCAGCACCGCCATCGTCGTCGACGAGGCGATGAAGCGGCTCGATTTCCGCGATCCGCACACCATGGCGCTGAAATCGAACCTGCCGACACCGACCTGCCCCGGTATCAACCATGCCGACTTCGCGGCCGACGGTTCCTACGCGCTGTTCACCTGCGAGTATGGCGACGGCGGCCTGGCCAAGATCGATTTGAAGAACCAGAAGGTGCTCGGCCATCTCGATTTCTCGAAGATGGGCATGCCGCAGGATATAAGGCTTTCGCCCGACGGCAAGGTCTTCTACGTCGCCGACATGATGAATGACGGTGTCTTCCTCGTCGACGGCGACAGTTTTCGGGAAATCGGCTTCATCCCGACCGGCATCGGCACGCATGGCTTCGTCGTCAGCCGTGACGGCAAGCGGCTCTACGTCTCGAACCGCGGCTCGCACAAGATGGAACAGGGTAAGGCCAAGGGTCCGGGCAGCGTGAGCGTGATCGACTTCGCCACCCGCGCGGTCGTCGCGCAATGGCCGATCCCCGGCGGCGGCAGCCCCGACATGGGCAATGTCAGCGCCGACGGCAGGCAGCTCTGGCTCTCCGGCCGCTTCGACAGCGAGGTCTATATGATCGACACGACGTCAGGCGCCGTCACGAAAATCCGCGTTGGCGTCGAGCCGCATGGACTGACGGTCTGGCCGCAGCCGGGACGGTATTCGCAGGGCCATACGGGGAACATGCGGTAGCCGTCAGCTCAGAGACGGCTGCGCAAGTGCCCGACGAGAGCGTTTGACCGTTTCACTGAAACGGCGAACCGCTCTATCTATCTCCTGTTTTAACGCAATTCCGGACGGAAAACCGTTTCACACTTTTCCTGGAATTGCTCTAGCACCAGGTTGCTGGTGAGCCCGCCGAGCCGGATACGCCGACCGCTTTGCCGCTGTGGCCGATTTGCACCGCCAAAACCGGCACGAATGAAACAGACTGCACAAACGGCACATCGTCACACAGCTGCAATCTGGCACGCCTTAGTTCGGTCTTGCGCCGCATCCAGCGGCCGAATCCCGCCACCTCCCACATCGAGGAAAGACCATGCTTTTTCGTGCCATAATCGCGCCATTGGGCATCTGCCTGTCCATGGCCTCATCCAGCTTCGCTGCCGATCTGGTCGAAGCACCCCCGCCGGCAGCGCCGACCTGGACCATAGCAATCGAGGGCAGTCCGGAGTTCTATGCCATCGACAATGGCAGCAACCGCGCACGATCGCTTGCCGACACCTACTTCAAGTTCAGTGTCTCGCATAACTTCGACGACAATTTCGTCGGTGGGGTGTTCATCCAGCCGTACTTCAAGACGGGTGGAAAGTCGCAATACTATGGCGAGGCAAGCCTCGGTTACAAAATCACGCTGAGCGACAGCTTTACCCTGACCCCCAGTGTTGCTCTTGGCTACACCTGGAAAGACACCGGCATCATCAAGGATGCGGACGCCAATGCGAGTGTCCCGTACTACGCCTTGTATCTCGCCGGCGATTGGAAGCTTTCCAAGCAGTGGACATGGAACGTCTTCAACTTCCGCTGGCGCAATGCCTTCAATACCACCTGGGAAACGCCGAAGCTGGCCACCGGCGTGACCTACAACATCGACTCCACCGACGCCGTCTACGCCAGCGTCGGTTATTCGTGGAAGAAGATTGATACGACCTCAGCCCCCTACGACGGTCTCGCGGGCGACAAATGGAACATCGCGATCGGTTACAAGCATTCGCTCTGATCGCTCAACCAGGGCGCAGGCCGGCCGTCGGCCTGCGCCTACAGCGAAGGATGGCCTGCCATCCGAAGCTCCAAAGAATGGCTGCCGTCCGAGCTCGAAGAGCGAAGGATGGTGCCCCTAGCCGGGATCGAACCAGCACTCCTTGCGGAACTCGATTTTGAGAGGCCGGATATGCCCTATCCTAACTTTATCCGGCGGTATCCAATTGTACGATAACCGATTGTAGCCACTAGCTTTTTCGGTCCATCCAACCATCCATATCTGACCGGACATACGCCACGGTTTGATTTCTGGCTGCACCCATCCTGCACCTGAAATCGACTTCAACGGAGATTAGGCATGCTCACCAAGACGATCGTCGATGCCGCCACGACCGATCAGGAGCCCTACAACTTCGCGACACAGTCATACCTGGGTTTTTGCTGAAGGTCACCCCGACCGGACGCAAGGTATTCATGGTGGCCTACGTCGCAACCAACGGGCAGCGGCGCAAACCGGCCATCGGACGCTTTGGCGAAATCACCGTGGAGCAGGCGCGAACGATTGCCCAGGACTGGCTCGCCGATGTCCGCAAAGGCAATGACCCAAGCGCCGAACGTAGCGCCACTCGCAAGGCGGCGACAGTCAAGGAACTCTTCGATCGCTTTATCGACGACTACTCCGAAAGCCGAAACAAGCCGTCAACAGTGAAGTCCAATCGGGGATACGGCAGGTCCACATCCTCCCACACCTCGGGCGGATGAAGGTACCCGATGTCACGCGCGCGGACATCGCGAACCTCATGAAGAAGATGTCAAAGACCCCGACCAACGCGAACCGTGTTCTGGCTGCGGTGCGTAAGATGTTTAACATGGCCGAGGTCTGGGGAATGCGGCCCGACGGGTCCAACCCGTGCCGCCACATCCCGAAAATTCCCGGAGCGCGGCAAGACCCGGTTGATCACCGACCCGGAGCTAAAGCGGCTCTACACCTATCTCGACACGGCCGAGATCGAGGGCCTGGAGCATCCTTTCATCCTCCTCGCAGTCCGGCTCCAATTCGAGTTCGCCGCGCGCATGTCGGAGATTCGGCAACTCCAATGGGCTTGGGTCGATCTCGACAACCGGCGCATCGAATGGCCCGACAGCAAGACCGGCGGCATGTCCAAGCCGATGAGCGCCGAGGCGGCCCGGTTGTTCGAGACGGCCCCGCGGTTCGACGCCTCGCCCTTTGTCTGCCCGTCGATCTTCAATCCGAACCTCCCTATGTCGAAGCACACATATTATCACGGCTGGAAGCGCATCCTGGAGCGGGCGGGTCTGCCGCACATCGGCACGCACGGCATCCGCCACCGCTCGGCAACCGACATCGCCAATTCCGGCGTGCCGGTGAAGGTTGGCATGGCGCTGACCGCGCATAAGACCGTGACGATGTTCATGCGGTACGTCCACACCGAGGACGACCCGATAAGGGCAGCGGCTGAGGCCGTGGCCAAGCGGCCTCAGGCCCTGATCGGTGGAGCGCCAGCAGTCCCATCCTCCATACCCACTGCCGCCGACCGCCACGCCGCCGACAATCGGTCCCGAACCTCCCGAAGCGCTGCCCGGGGCAGGCGACCAGAAGCCGCTTGGCCTCGTGGACGGCAAATATTCCTCACGCACCAAGCTCGGAAACTATCGGCCGTTCCGCCACCGCAGCGGCCAGAACCGGGGCAGTGCCTCCCGGAACCAGACGCGCCGACAGTAGGCAAGAGGCCTCCGATGTCCAATAAGCCGACACAGCAGCGGCGCTAGCAGCGCCGGACGTCCTCCTCCGCATACAATTCTAGGACGATTCAGGGCCGATCCGGTTCGTCGATATCGAAACGGCGGCTCGCTTTCGGTTCGGTCTGTCCCAGCCGACGCCGAACCCATCTGACGCAATGCCGGCGCCTTGTTGATAGGGTCGACATCCGGTTCCTTCGATGGGCGTTGAATCCCAGACAATGTCCGTTTCGATCAATGCGCGACTCTTTGGTGAAATATGCTGGCAAACGAGCGCTAGCCTAGTCTCCACGATGGGCGTCGGCACGGCCCCATGCGGTTCACAGCATCTGGCGAGCGCGGTACCAGCCGGCGGCTCTCGCGCTCCAGCGCCTGGGTCTTGTCCAGGTAGTCGCCATCACGTTCAGGCCGTGCAGCATTACCGGGACTGTGATCTCGTAGACTGAAAACGGACACGCCAACCTCCTTGTGCCTGCTTGAACGCCGGCCATTGGGCCGGGGCGAACGTGGTGCTAATCCTGCGGCGAGCGCTTGGTGTGCTCCTGCGGCAGTCCGTCAGCATCATCACCGCCTCGGTGAGCTTGAGGGCCCCCTTCTCCCGCAGTTGGTCGATCTTCTCGCGCAGGAGCTCGACTCTCGAGCTCCGTCTTCACGTTGACCCGGTAGTCGTTCTCGGTGGCCTTGCGGTCGTGACGCTGTCGCGATTCAATGATCTGGGCGAGGCGATCACGTCAGCCAACTCGGTGGCGTTTGGACTGGCAGCCTACGTGTTCACGCAGGACGCAACCACTGCCCACTTGCTCTCAAGACGCATTCAGGCAGGCATGGTCGGTATCAATCACTTCGGCGTATCTACTGACGGAATGCCCTTTGGCGGCGTCAAGGATAGCGGCTTCGGGCGCGAAGGAGGCGTCGAAGGAATTCAGAATTATACGATCGCCAAAACGATCAGCCATCTGCTTGTTTAGTTCCAAAGACCGATGACATCCAAGCAGCATCAAAGTCGGCGTAGTCGTTTCGCTTGGAAAGGCGGATCCTGAGCTAGCTTTGATCATGGTCAGCCTCGATTAACCCGGGCTGACTCCAAACCCCGGCTAACTGATCTTAGATGGCGTCAAGAGATCGTAGGCAGGCTGATACTGCCGATCGATCACGCAGACGACCCGCCGAGCCTCAGCCAAGCTGGGAATCTCGGCGATACGTCCGTGAACCGGAGGCCGCTTTCGGGCTCGCCGCGATCGCAAACGAATGACACACTTGGCAGCATAGCGGACAGGCGGCCTTGGTGAAGGTTTTTCGATGGGGCCGCGGCGCGGGGTTCGGGCCGGGATCGACATCGGCCCGCGTTGGAAAACCTTCGACAAAGCGGCCGTCTGGTCCGACGTCTCTACGCCGTCTGGACAATCTCAAGAACAACGGAGCAATACGGCCCTAATGAATGGCCAGTCTGGCAGGACTTCCCGCGCTTCGCATTCTCGCCGGCAACGCCGAGTATTCTCGTATCCGAGGGTAGCGCCATTTCGATTGGCAGCGAGGTGAGGTTTGCCGCCAAGACGCGGATACCCTCGCCATGACGAAAAGCAATGGTCGCAAGGCCCGCGTGATCGACCGAAGTCTCAAAACGCTCAGCACCGCCTGCTGCAGCGAGTTGGGCGTGAACTGCCTGCAACGGCCGCTGTGAGCCAATCTCATTCAAGAGGCCGAACGGTCCGGTGGGTGCCGCAAGTATCAATCGATCGGCCGCTGTCTCGGCGGCTTGGGCTGCCACGCCCACGGCGAAGGCCGCACCGAACAGCGCCCGCTGGCGCGGGTCGATGCCGGCAGAAGGCACGCGATTGAGCCCTGGATTAGCCGCGACCGCCTCGCCATAGGGATTATGCCGCATGCCGATCGTGCAGGGCCCAAGCCAAATTGGTTTTCCCGGACATAAATGACGCGCCGTTGCCATGACGGCCGGATAGACAGTCAGCGTTTCCATGACCGACTGCTCGTCGGCGGCATGCACGACTGCACTGTTGCCGAAGAAGACGAAATCCACATTGCCGTTCGGCGGATTACGATTGAATTCGGTGAACAGGGAGGGCGTCCCGGCGCCTATCGGACAGCCGATGCCGCTTGCCCGGAAAGCGTCCACAACCGCCCCGACCGGTCGCTCGCCCGCCGGCAAATGGTTCGAGGGGCGCGTCCTGAATTCACGGCGGGGCGAAATCAACACCGCGCTCGGGTCGATGCCCGACAGCCGGATCGCATCGGCAACGGTCTTGGCCTCGGCTTCTGGATCGACGGCATCAACGATCGCTTCGACCGCCAATTGCGCGCCAAGCGCGCCGGCAAGATCGGCTGCGTTGCCCAACATCCACGCGTCATGCCCGCGGGGGCTGTCAAAGCGGACAATAAGCTCAGGCACCGGACCAAGCATAGACACCTTCGGCACCGCCGCAGGCAAATCGTCGGGGTCGACAAACAGGGCTATCGACGGCATGCGTCCGGCAGGTCCGCCGAGCGCCAGGGTTGCGGTGCTGCCGGTTGTCAGTCGGGATGCCCAGGTTTTGGCCCGCACGGAAATCGTGATGCGCTGACGGTCCTGCGCATCCTTGCGGATGACATAGGGTCGAGGCTTCGACAGCGGCCGGACATAGGTCTTGAACGAGGCGTCCGTCCAGTTGCGCTGGTCCTCCATCTCGAAGGCATCGCCCTCCATGGCGACGGTGCAGGCCATGCCAGGCGCCGGGTAGTGTGTCAGCGCCGCAATGTCGAACGCCGGCTGCTCCGGGCTGATCAGTGCCGGAAAAATCGTCTCCTCGACCGTTCCGTTGCTGTGCCGTATGGTCAGCTTTCCGCCCGCCGCCTCGGCGGGGTGAAGTACGACGAAGCCTGTGCGGTTGGTTGGAAAGTCGGTGAGCGCAACGCCCTCCGCCTCCAGGCTGAGTTCCCCCGAAGCATCGCCTGAGATTTTCATTCGATAGGTGAAACTGCCCTGCGGGCCGCTACACAGCCCATCATAACCGACCTCGAATGAGGCATCTCCCTCGGAAATGCTGACGTCGGAGAGCTCGGCCTTGTACGTCCCCCAGGATGCATCGCGCGCGAGATAGTTTATCGCTCGAACCACCTCCACGCCGGCAAAGGAAACCGTTCGCAGGTTGCCGTCTTCAAGGATGGCGGTAAGCGGTCCGGCAGTCAGAAGCCGCCGTTCCGGCAGGGGCTCGTCGGTGCCGTAGAGCGCGATGGGATCGGGCTCGGCTGTCATACCGTCGCTCGTTTGAAGTTCTCATCGACCTTGTACGTCACGACCGTCTTGCTGCTCACCATGTCGCGCGTGCTTGCGTCGAAACTGCGATAGTGGTCGGAAGCAAGGTGCAGGTCGAAGGCGGCGCGGTCGCGATAGATCTCATAGAGAAATATCTGGGACGGCTTTTGCGTTCCAAGGGGGGTAAGCACATCGAAACGCAGGCATCCCGCCTCGAGTTGCACCGACAGGGCCGCGTTCTCCGAGACGAGACGATAGAACTCGGGAAACGTCCCCTCGACAAGCTCGAAGACGACGGTCAGAGCAAAGGCCGCTTCGGCAGCAAACATGCTCATGGCCGCTCCCCGCCAACGCCCGAGCCGGGATTCCAACTTTTGGGTTCAATCGCCCGCCGTTCGTCCGAAGCGCGATAGGCGGCGTCGACCAACGCGTATGTCTTCAGATTGTCCTCGCCGCTGGTCTCGGCCGTAACGCCTCGCTGCAGGCAGTCGAGAAAATGACCGCAGGCGCCGATCACGCCTTGCTGGGCGACATGCCAGGGATGCTCCGTCCATGGAAGAGGCGCCGAACCTGCGTCCACCGTCCGAGTTTTGCCGTCGCTGGTCACCGTCATTTTGCAATCGGCATCAAGTGCAATCGCGCCCTTGGGCCCCTCGATGACCAGGAGCGTTTCAGGGAAATGATCCGGCAATCGGCGCGACTCGTATGTGCATTCCACGATTGAAACCGCGCTGCTTTCATGTCGGAGCAGCATTGTCGCCGTGTCCTCGGCGCGGACGCGCGCATTGCGCTTCTGGGTTTCACAGGAAATGTGCTCGACCTCGCCAAGGAAGAAGCGGGCAAGGTCCAGCATATGGATGCCGACATCGGCTATCGCGAGCCGCTCCTCGTCATAGAAATAGGGTTGGGTCTTGTAGACATCGAAGCCGGTCCGAAAGCGGATCCGGGCCCAGTTGGGCGTTCCGATCGCGCCGCTGTCGATCACCTTGCGAACGGCGCGCATCGGAGCCTGGAACCGAAAGTTCTCGTGCACGGCAAGCCATGCATTTGCCTTGCGGGCGGCTTCGACGATCGCAACGCAGTCTTCCCATGTCGAAGCGAAGGGCTTCTGCACGATGGTCGCAAGGCCGCGCGCGATCGCCATATCCGCCAATAGCCTGTGCGTGTCGTGGCGCGTGACGATGTCGGCGACGTCGATGCGCTCGGCGTCGAGCATGCTTTCGGCGTTTGTGTAGTATGGCACGCCGAACTTCTCCCCAACCGCGCGCGCCTTGCCGGCATCCACGTCGCAGACAGCGGAAAGCTGAGCGCCATTGGCCGCAAGGTCACTCCAGGCGTGCAAATGGTTCTGCGCAAAAAAGCCGCAGCCGATCACACCGATGCGCAGGGGGCGGGCCATGCGTCTATCCGGCCACGATCGGCGTTCTGAGCACGCCGATGCCGGCGGCCTCGATCTCGACGACGTCGCCTGCCTTCATGAAGATCTGCGGCTTCTGGAAGGCGCCGACACCCGCCGGCGTCCCGGTGGAGACGAGGTCGCCGGGCTCCAATGGCACGTAGTGCGAAAGGAAGGATATAAGCCGCGGCAGCGAGAAGAGCCAGTCGGACGTGCTGCCGTTCTGCAGCAACTTGCCATTCAGCCGGGTCTTCAGCGCCACCTCATCCGGCCTGGTCAGTTCGTCGGCGGTGACGATGCACGGGCCGATCGGGGCAAAGCCCGAAAAGTTCTTGCCGATGGTGATCTGGTTGTCCTTGAACTGGACATCGCGGGCCGAGATGTCGTTGAGCAGCGTGTAGCCGAAGATCGCCGGCATCACGTCGGCTTCCGCGGCTTTGTGCAAACGCTTGCCGATCACGGCGGTGAACTCGACCTCATAGTCCATCTGCTCGGTTCTGACCGGCTTCTCCACCGGAACCTCCGGCCCGACAACCGACGACGGCAGCTTGGCGAAGAAGAATGGCTCGGTCGGCATCTTGGCGTTCGGGTTCTCCTCGGCATGGCCCTTGTAGTTGATGCCCGAGCACAGCACCTTGCCGGGACGAATGGGTGCTTCGAGCGTGACATCGGCAAGCGTGTAGCGCGGCGCCTTTGTGAGCCCGGCACGGACCTTGTCGAGCATCGCCTTGCCGCCTTGGACAATCTCGAGCACTGACGCCGCCAGCCCAGTTTCGGTCAGGCAGGCCAGATGGTCGCCGTCGAGGACGGCGGCGTGGTGGTGGTGCCCCGCCTTCTTGTGGGAGATAGTGACGAATTTCATGCGGCCTCCGAAACGAAGACGGCCTTGTGCAGGGCCATCGGATTGTCAGCGAGTGTTTTGAAAACGGTAGGCGCCTCGGACAGCGAGAAGCTGCTGGCGATCTTGGGATAGTGGATCTTGCCCGAGGCAAGCAGATCGAGCGCCTCGGGAAAGCAATCGACGGAAGCGCGCGAACCGAGGATCGTGACTTCCCTGCGGGTGAAATCCAACCCCGGAAAGTTAATCCCCTGCCCTTTCTTGACGAGACCGAGGATGACGACACGTCCGCCGGCCGCGACGAGATCGATGGTCTGTTCCATCGCCGGCGCCGCACCGGTTGCTTCCATGACGACAGGCATGCCCTCGCCGTTCGTGATCTCAAGCACACGTTCGAGCAGACCCGCGCCGCTGGCTATCGGAACTGCACCCAGATCGGCGGCGGTGGAAAGCCGCTCCGCCGACAGGTCCGTCGCATAGACTTTGGCGCCATGCGCCCGCGCGACCTCGACGATCGCCAGCCCGATCGGACCGGTGCCAAGAACGAGAACCGTGTCCGCGTCGGTGACCATGCCGCGCCGGCAGCCCTGGACCCCGATGGCGACGGGCTCGGCGAACGCCGCCTCGAAATCGGTCAGCCCCTCCGGCACGACGTTCAGATTGCCCGCGGGCGCGGTGACGAAGTCGGCGAAACCGCCCTCGCGATGCACACCGATGATGGTGAGGTTGGCGCAGCAATTGCGTTTGCCGATCCGGCACGGATAGCAATGCCCGCAGCCGATGAAAGGATCGACGACGACGCGCGTCCCGACTTGCGGACCGCTCGCGCCAGGCCCGTAGGCCTCGACCGTGCCGGCGATTTCATGGCAGCCGATGCGCGGATAAGTCACGTAAGGGTTCTTGCCGGTGTAGATGTAAAGGTCGCCGGCGCACAAGCCAGCCGCCCTGACGCGCACCAGCACCTCGCCAGGCCCAGGGGCCGGCTTCGGCGTATCGGCGATGCGGATCGACAGAGGCTGGTCGAAGATGGCCGCCTGCATCATGCCACCTTCGCCGGACGCAAAACCCTGCCGTCGCCATCGAAGTCGATCCAGTCGCCGGCCCGAAGCAGGTAGGGGTCGGCGATAGCCTCGCCGCGAGCCCTGGCCGCGCCATGATGCTTCATGTAGTCGGCGACGTCCTTGTCGCCATCAAGGGTGATGTAATGGCAGGGCAACACCGTCTCGAGGCCCAGCCACTGGGTAGCCAGCACGCCTTCATAGGGGCTCATCTCGCCTGTCAGCATTTCGCCCGGCATCGGATTGAGATGCAGAATTTCCTGAGGATTGGCGATGCCGATGCAGCCGACATTGGGTTTGTAAAGTTGGCCCTGCAGTTTCAGGTCGGAGAAGATCGCCGTATCGCCATAATGGTAGAAGCGCAGCCCGTCGGCATAGACGATGAACGCCATGGGCACGCCGGATATGAAGGAATCGTCTTTCAGCCTGATCTGCGACCAGTGATGGCATTCCAACGGCTGGATCTCGATGCCGGCTACCTTGACCCGGATGCCCCAGGTGGTGGCACGGATCTGGTTGGCCGGAATGCCGCGGTCCATCAGCCAGGCCTTGACCTCGCCGCCGCAGACGACCGGACAGCCATATTTCGCGGCAATCTTGTCGGTGTCGCCGAGATGGTCGAACGCCGCATGGCTGACGATGATCAGATCGACATGATCGAACTCGGTGGACTTGGTCGCGGCGCCGGGATTCTGGTCGAGAAAGGGATCGCACAAAATACGCATGCCGTTCCCGGTCAGGATCTCATAGGCGGCAACGCCGTGGAAACGCATGCGAGTCGTGGATTGAAGCGCCATCGGTTCAACTCGTCTTTCTGGTGTTGATTGTGAGCGGCAGACAGGCGAGCCCGTGCCGGTCGCCGCGTGTCTTCCAGCGAAGCTCTTTCGTCGCGTCGCGCGCAAGCTTAGCGCCGGCTTCGATCAGCGTCTCCAGCGTCACCGCCATTTCCATGCGCGCCACGCCCGCACCGGCGCATAGATGCGGGCCGGCCCCGAAGGTGAGGTGTTTGTTGGGACTGCGATCGAGGCGCAACTCGTCCGGCGCCTCGAATACCGATGGATCTCGGTTGGCTGAGCCGAAGCCGAGCGCGACGATGTCGCCCTCCCGTATATTGCGACCGTGCAGGCAAAGATCGTGCGAGGCGTTGCGGCCGAAAATCTCGATCGGCGAAGAATAGCGCAGGAACTCCTCCACCGCGGTCGGAACGAGCGCCGGATCGGCGGCAAGCCGCTCGAAGGCTTCCGTATGTTCGGCCAGCCAATGCAGCATAACCGATAGGGCGTCTGCCGTGGTCTCGAAGCCGGCACCGAACACGACGGTCATGAACGAGCGGATCTGATTGTCGTCGAGCCGTTCGCCATCGATCTCGGCCGCGATCAGCATGCTGATGAAGTCGCCGGTCGGCTTGGCGCGCCGCGCCGCGATCAGCTTCTCGATATAGGCGACGAGGTCGCGGCTC
>OUNM010889464.1_pt1 | contig 21373 bp, 32 predicted proteins | sample 1769961 | NCBI WGS metagenome assembly OUNM01 (sample SAMEA3914820, study PRJEB12502) | metagenome | biome: forest; material: soil | place: USA | collected 2012-03-12 | depth 0.3 m
TGCAACATCCGGTCGTTGAAGGTGCTCAGCGCCATTTTTCGGTGCCTTGGTTCTTGTTACATCTTTTTGTATATCTTATCATTTTGGATTTCGCTTCCCTTCATGTTTTTTTCCTGTTGGTTGGACAAATGGCGAGGCGTTCCGGGCTGGGTCCTAAAACGGCGTCTACGGGTTCTTTGCTTGCATGATTGTTGCCCGTTCCTCCAGGTTGAAAGTGACGGAGGCGGGCATTGGGTGGTGTCCAGATCGGTGTCGGCCGCCGAGGAGATGTGGGCGAGGTGTGTTCAGGGAAGGGTTGGGGGTCATATCTCCAGCGATACTAAACAGTGCATGACCATATATCGTCGGCATCATAATATGGAGTTTGAACGGTGTTTTCTCAGGCCAAGACACTGATCGTCTGCTCGAAACCGTGGTTTGTTGGGCAGACCTCGATCTCCACAGCGAAAAATGGCCGGGATTATCAAGGCTCCGGCCCTCGTCCTGTTACCGAGCCCACGATCCGGTGTACCCCCGCTGCGGCGTTCGGGGTCCCGGCAAATGAATATGACATCAGGGCAGGAACAGCAAGTGCCTGGGCCTACCCGGCCGTGAGTCCCGCAGCTCGGGTCAACCACCCGACAAAAGCGTCAGATTGTCTGCGTGTGCTTCCCTTCGACCACAGCCCCTGAGATGCTTGTTTTGCGCAGGATCCGCCCATATACGACTGCAATCACACCATCCTTTCTCCGAACCCGCCCTTGTAAGGTCTCCCGCCACAGCAGCCCGGTTTCGCATTCACATAGCCTGGCAAACTAACCACTAGGTACCTTACCCACCCAGCGCCGCCACACCATCCAACCCACCACCCCCAGCACCACCAAACCCGCACCATGCGCCTTCCCTACGTCGCCAACCCCCCGCAGCCGTCCTCCCCGGAGGACGCAGCCATCGTCGCGCGCATCCAGGCCCGCCGCGCCCCGCGCCCCCTCCAGCCGCTCGACCTGGCCCTCCTGCACGCGCCGCCCGTCGCCGACGGGTGGAACGCCTTCCTGGGCGCGGTGCGCACGCGCACGACGCTGCCCGACGACCTGCGCGAGATCGCCATCTCGCGCGTCGCCGTCGTCAACCGCGCGTGGTACGAGTGGGCGCACCACGCGCCGCTGGCCGTGGCGGGCGGGGTGAGCGAGCAGGGGATGGAGGTGGTGAGGCGGGAGGGGCCGCTCGTGCTGGCTGGGGAGGGCAAGGTGGAGAGGCCTGAGGGGTTGAGTGAGAAGCAGTGGGCGGTGGTGTGTTTTACGGATGAGATGACGAGGGATGTGCAGGTGCGGGACGAGACGTTTGCGGTGGTGAGGGGGTTGTTTGGGGAGAGGGAGGTTGTGGAGATTACGGCTACAGTTTGTGCTTGCTTTCGTTTTTGCCCCGCTGTTCCTGGGGCTTGGTGTGCTGTTTGGGGCTGGTGATGCTGATGATGTGTTTGTTAGATTGCTTGCTACAACTGTGTCAGTCGATTCTTGGTGGCATTGGACGGTGAGTCTCCGAACACATGCTTGGTTCATAGTTTGGGTGACTGACACGAGGTTGGCAGTTGGGGAGAGGAACGGGCTTGGGCCCGATGCGGCGCATTAGATCGCATAGCCTGGTCATTCAAGGGAACTCACGTCGTTAAGATGCAGGGTATTCTAGAAGACACGGTAGTCGCCTCATGGGCCGGTTCCAAGCTAAGAGCACCTCAACGGGAGTGAGGTCTCCCGAGCTACGGCTCCTGGAGTAAGAGAGAGACGGGGTTCTGCGGATGTGGACCGGGGCGGACCATACCATTACTCGTTCGAGGGTACAAAGATAGGAAGAATGCGAGACCCGAGACATGTAAAAGTAAAAATATGTGACTCGTTGTGAAGGGAATAGGGGTATCTCATGTGAAGTGACAAATCCCAGAAAACAACTCATGCCCATGCAAAACCAACTCCGCCACTCCGCCACTCCTCCTCCGCCTCGTCTTCCAGCTCAATCAAACGCTCGCCATGCAGCCGTAAATGCGCTTGGGTCGTAAACATGCCGGGTAGTACATTAAACATCGTCTCGTCGTCAGTAGTCGTGGTGTCTCGTCAGGGGTGCTTGTGAATTGAGGGGGTGGGGGATTCGAGTTTTCGGCCGTCCAGCGCACCGAGGTAAGGCAAGGAGGTACGGGCCGCCCTCATGGTGTCCGTGATGACATGGCCAACTCGATGCTGTCATGGCGCTGCCGAAGCAGGGGGCTCTTTTGCAGCTCCAGCACGACGCCGGCCCAGCCTTTGCGATGGTCGACATTCTCTGGGCGGCTGATGGGTTGGACGTTCAGCTTCCGAAGCGGTGGCTTGGACTTGATACTGTCCACCAGGGACTTTGGAAACCCGGCAGGCCCGGCGGGCCGTGGTGTCTGGGGTAACGGGGCCGACTTCTCTGAGCATCTCTCTGAGCATCGTGGCGCAACATCCTTTTTCGCCGCTGCCTCGGCGGCCACGGCGGCGATGATGCCCATGTGGACCACGAGGAAGCGCATCCTGAGCAGGTCGAGTCGCCGCACCCTCTCCTCAAGCCTCGGCCGATGACTAGCCCACCACATCCGCGCGCTGTTGAGCAGCCGGGGATCATTCTCCCCGACGACGAGGGCGTTCAACTCCTCGCGCAAGGCATCGCCGCCCTTCTGGATCTCGCGCAGCAAGCGGCCGAGGCGGAGCTTGTCCTCCAGGCGCTGGACCCTGGCGATATCAAGGTCGTAGGACTCGTTCTCGGCGATGGAGCTGTCAACGGCATCGAGGAAGGCGGACACCTGGCCGGGCGCATCGAAGTAGGCCTTTGCGTAGCGGCCGGCGATCTGGGCCAGCACGGTGAGCGAGAGCAGAAGGGCGGTGAGCGAGAGGACGAGGATCCACTGGTGAGCCGACGAGTTGGTCATGGTACGTAGTACCGGACACAGCCGTCGCTGGTGTGGAGAGGGCGCCGAGGTGTCGTTGTCGAGGCATGCCAGCTGGGTTGGAGGAGCAGGAGAACAAGGCGCGCAGGTTGTTGCCACTACTGCTGCTGGTGCTGCTGCCGCTTAATAAGAATTGACCGCACCCCAACCGCCAGGCCGGTTTGTGTGGCCAGAAGGGGGGCGTTCTTGTCCCCCTGTCTGTCGGATGCAGGGCAGGGTGTGATGACGGAGGCGTCCCCCCCACCAAACCTGCTGTGGCTGCACTGGCTCGAGACTGGCTCACTGGCTCGCCGTCACCTCACCGCTCGCATCGCCGGACAGGGGTCTCGGGGTCTCAGCAGGCCATTGCATTTTGACGCACACTGCAGACAGCCAACAGCGCTTCTCCCCTTGCTGCATTAGCATCCTGTTAGTCGGGCAGTCTGGCCCCGGTCACTGGTCAGGACCGAATAAGGTGAGCTAGATAATCCAAAAAAACCAAAGAGAAGGAACTTGAACGCCACGGCTGCCGGCCTGCTGCCCGGCTCGAGATTTCTGAGGCAGCGGCCCGTCCGGGCGGGGTTGGCATTGAGAGACATGTGCTGTGGGGCGCCGGCGTCGCAGCGTGGATGCGATGGAGGGGAGGTGGTGTTGTCGGGGGCGCGAGGGTGCAGGCCCTGGCTTGGGGTTGACGCTAATTAGCGCGGGGTTGTTGAGCGTCGATGGTGAGGCGAGGGTTGAGATAAGATGGGGGGAAAAGAGACGGGAAAAGAAATCAGATATCGAGGGAGGCGATGGCTCAGGACGGGTCGAGGCCTTTTATTCATACGAGGAGCGCATTTCGTTTTGGAGGTGAGCCGCATTATGCGCTGCGCGCGGTAACTCCCCATTCCACTGCACCGCACGCAATCGAGTGCATCCCGCCCTGCCCAGCAGAGAACTGGGGAGCATGCCACTTCGATTCTGCAACCCCCCAGGCGGGTGTGTGGCTCTGACGCGGAGTCCGCTGTTGGGCACCAATCAGCTCGGCTGCAGCGGGCAAAGCGGCAAGCCAAGACTTTGGTCACAAACGTACGAATACAGAATACACCAGACATTACAGAAGTACACCTTTACACCCTTACACCAATACAGAATTACCAGACCCGTCACGGCTGCTTCTGTGCTGTGTAAAGAACATCACGACCAACAACCGCCTTGTCCCATTCCTTTCCCTGTGTTTCGGCAGCACCTCTCTCCTCTCCCGCCTCTCCGCCCGCCCACCATGGCCGCCGCCGACACGGAGTTCCCCCCGCCAAAGGTCCTGACCTACCCCGCGGCCGCCCCGCCATCGCTGATCACACAGGGCGCCGAGGGCCGCCTCTACAAAACCACACACCTCCTCCCTGACCGCCCGTGTGCCCTCAAGTACCGCCCGCCGAAGCCCTACCGCCACCCGATCCTCGACGCTCGCCTGACCAAGGCGCGCCTCTCGTCCGAAGCAAAGGTCCTCGAGCGATGCTGGCGCGAGGGCGTTCCCGTTCCGGCCGTCTACGCCGTGGACCCGGCCGCGGGGTGGATGATGATGGAGTGGATCGAGGGCATTCCCGTGCGAGTGGGCATCAACGACTGGCTCGGCGAGAGGCCCGAGGACGGCGCGGAGACCCCCCCGGACGCGGAGGAAGAGACGCCCTTGGCCGACTTGATGATGAGGATCGGGACGGCCATCGGAGCCTTGCACCGGACGGGGGTGGTACACGGGGACCTGACAACGAGCAACATGATGCTGAGGCAAAAGGAAGGCAGTCGCATAACCGACGGGAGTGCTGGGCAGGCGGACAGGACAAGGGCTGTCGAGGGGGGTGTCGTCCTCATTGACTTTGGGCTGGCGACGCAGAGCATGGCAGACGAGGACCGCGCTGTGGATCTCTACGTTCTTGAGAGGGCCTTCGCGAGCACACATCCGAGGGCCGAACGGCTGTTTGCCACCGTTCTCGAGTCGTACAAGCACACGTTCAAGAAGGCGCCATCCGTGCTAATCAAGCTGGAGGATGTTAGGCTACGCGGGCGGAAGAGGAGCATGCTAGGATAGGATAGCCACGATCCAGCAAGACACGCGATACCCAAGCTGGGCTAAAAACGCCCAAGGCAGCAGAAAAACGTTCCCACTTGATTCGCCATGTAAAAACATTTGTAACGTAAAGGCCCCAAAACCTGCAGCGCCTGGGCATCTGGTTCTATGCCCCGTATCTCCGTTTCCAAACAGAGCTGCTATGCCAAAAGGACCAGCCTTTTTACCCCGAACTCCCGAACAGTCTATGCCTCCCAACCTGGTCCGACTTCCCCCTGGCAGGCTTATTCGTCTACCAGCCCAGCGCCTGCAAAGTACCCCTTGTACTCAATCACGCCCCGGTCGCGCACGACGGCCGTGTACTTGATGACCCATTGCGGGGTGAGATCGCCCTGCAAGCCGCCGGCGCCCGTCGCTGGGTCGGCCAGGAGCCCCGCGCCGCCCAGGCCCGGGCCGAGGAGCTCCCTCAGCGTCCCTTTCGGAAGGATGTCGGTGCAGTCCCTGTGGACCAGCAGGTCGATCCCTTGTTCCTTGGCCAGCTTAGCCAGCGGCGGCGGGACGTTGCAGCAGTTCTTGAGGTTGATCTGGTTGACCACGGGCCGCACCTGGACCGCCTGGAGGAAGCGGGAAAGCTTCTCGGTGCCAAACTCGGCAAGACCGAGCTTCTTGGCGAGCCCGGCGCGGTGCAGCTCCTCGATGGCGGGCCAGCTGGCAATCTCGTCGTCGATGTTTCCCTGCCCCGCATTCTGCTTATCGGCCTCCCACTCGCAGTCCCCCTCGAACGACATGCCCGGAAAGGACACAATGAGCAGATCCACCGCAGGGGCGCGCAGTTCCCTCAGGACGTGCTCCAGTGCTTGTTTTGCGTACTGCGGCCGCTGTGATACGGGGGCACCCGGGAGGAAGAAGAGCTTGGCTGTAATGTCGTACTGCGCCGGTTCCTCCTGCAGCCCGTGGGCGTCCCAGTCGATTGCGGGAACGTACAGGACGCCGTCTCTGCGGGCCGTCCAAGCGTCGGCCGGCGGGTGCCCGCCGATCCCAGTGTCTGAGTCTACGCCATTGGCGACGCCGTTGCCGTTGGTGTTGGTGTTGCTGCTGCCGTTGACATTGCCGTTCTCGAGTTCCTGACTCCGAGCCAGATCGTCCGCATAGTCTTCTTGGGCAGCGACGAAGTTGCTCCGCAGCGAGTTTGTGAATTCGAGGTTGGATCGGAAGGCGCCCGGCTTGCGGATAATCGAGGGGCCGCCCGAGACAATATTCCTGGACCACGGTCGCGAGTGTCAGCGGCACAAGCCACTCCGGGCTGGCCGCCGGGGGCTGGGGGTTGGGGTTCTTACCCGGTTGAGAGGATTAGCTTGGTCATCGCTGGGAACGATATCGGACAAGGAGTGTTGGATCGAACAAGGCGGGAGGCAGGTGTCGTAATAATGCGCAAAGAATAGGTACAGAAATTTGACGGAGCGATCTTTCTCAGTGGGGTTCGGCTTTCAGCAGAGGCCTTCCAGCAATTATTAATGATCCAGGGACGGGCCCCGCCTCCATCGGCTTGCCGCCACGCGAGAGTAACGAGAAAGCCGGGGGTTAGGAACGTGTATCGCGGGAGTTCCAGACGGGTCTAATTCCTCCCGGGGCACACGCACCCATACACCATCCCAGCAGCGAGATGGTCCCAAGGGCGCTGCCCCAGAGACGCCGATAGTGCTCCACGTACGAGCCGCGGGATGAGTTGACACACCGAGATGATTGATATCCCACCAAAGTCTCATCGAGCACTGCTTCGGTGCTGACTGAACGTGGGGAGGCACAGGCAGACAGACCAGCCGAGCCGCGGCGGGCAACTTCCATTGTCAGGTACTTCTCACCCCGCGACAGATGGCCCTGTGACGGCTCAACTGGGCCCCGATGGAGAGTCGGACGCCAATCCCGACTGCCGAGTCGGAGACTTTGTGCCCTCTCAGCATTTGGGGCTCGGCAGCGTTTACTGCACCGGGTGACCGGCGCTAACGTTCGGCGTGTCGTTGTCTTTTTCCTGCTCGATCCGGGGTCGTTACCCCGCTGAAACTGGTGGCAGGCCGTTCTCCGTTGCCCCTCCAAAGGCTCCAAGCCCCCTCCACCGAGGATACGGCCCGTGCACCAAGTGGGGATTGTTTGTTCCTCAGGCCCTCCAGCAGAGAGGCAGGGGGCCATTCTCGTGGCCAACCCTTGAATTCGCAAGCAATTTGGCCATCCCCTCCAGTCACTGCGCTGCCCTCGTGCATCTTCCTACACCCATTCTGCTGCCGGCGAAGCAGGGCTCGCTCCACCATGGCAATCAAGTACGCCAGGAGCCCCTCATCCGCCTGCGATGCCTCGGGCTAATTGAGATGTTGACAGCTATCTGATCCTGCTCTCCCGGCAGGGCAAAGTGGTCGGTTCCAGCTCCCAGCAGTCCCCAGCTCGCTCGCGGTCGGGCCCGGTCGGGCGCAACGAAGCTAACTCGACGTCTGGTACAGCGCCTGGCTAAATGGTTTACCACCTTGTCTCCCAAGGACAAAGCCAAGATCGTCAAGGATGTCTCACAGCTCGTCCTGGCGAGGCGGACTCGGATGTGCAACTTCCTCGAGTACAAGGGTGGGCGCCTCCTCCTCGATGTTCGAGCCCACGCGTCGCTGACTCCCTTCGCCAGACACCAAAATTGTCTACCGCCGATATGCCTCGTTGTTCTTCATCGCCGGCTGCTCCTCTGACGACAACGAACTGATCACGCTCGAGATCATCCACCGATACGTCGAACAAATGGACAAGTACTACGGCAACGTCTGCGAGCTCGACATCATCTTCTCCTTCACCAAGGCCTATTACATTTTGGACGAGCTCCTGCTGGCAGGAGAACTGCAGGAGAGCAGCAAAAAGAATGTTCTGCGCTGCATCTCGCAGCAGGACGCGCTGGAGGACATGGAGGTCGGTGCTTCCTTGTTCCCCAATCCAATGCTTTGTCCCATTCCCTCGGAGCCTTGGTTTCTCTGATCGACTGGTGTCTCTGGTGCCCTTAACGCTGGTCTCGCTGACCGCCTTGCCCCTCAGGTTGAGGATGAAGTCACCAAGATCATGTAGAAGGAGCAGCGAGGCTGTATCCTCATCGATCCCTCTCCTCCCCTCGATGACGGCCTCTCGAACACTCTCGGCGGATAATGCATTGAGCTGGCACAATGACTAATTCCTATTGACACGCACGGCACAGGAGATAGAGCGGGTCGAGGCCGCACTCAGGGAAAGAGGGTTTTTATGAGCTTCCGGCAGTTGCATGATACCCTCTTTCTTGGCGCAACCAAGCAGACACAAACGAGCGACGGCATACCACTTCGGGCTTACAGGGCGTTACTGGCGTTACGGAGTCAATCAGAGTTCCGGCATCGTGGGGGAGACGGCGGGAGGACATTGGGCTACATCCACCCATCAGAAGGGAGCAAACTCCTTTCGCAGAATTCACAGAATCTGGATATGGGAATTGTAGATTAAAGCTCGCTAGCGCAAGGCCCATGAAGGCCAAATGCAGCTTTGTAACCCCCCTCGCCGGCATCATGGTCGGACACAAGGAAGGGCCAGCGGTCGATCTTGGCTGTTCACGTTGACATCTCGACCTGCCCCCCACCCCTGGACGCCACCCTGTCCTGCACTTGTCATGCGCGGCACCAGCCATGTGGCATACTGGGTGAGTGGGAGTCGCAGGACAGGGCGGCATTGGGCTCCCTCGATGGCTGCTCGTGATGCCATTTAGAGGACATCCTCGTGGGCTCTTTGGGCGCTTTCATTCGCTTACCACATGCAGCATCACGACGGGCACGGCGCGGCGGAGAGTTCGGGAGGAAGGGGGGTTGTGGGGAGCGAGGCGCGCCAGCGCCGATCGTTTGTTTTACCCCGTGCTCGTCCCGAAACCGGGATTACGCTACCAGCTGGGCCCCGGCCAAGCCCTCAATGGGGAGAGACGGCCAAGATGATGCAGGCGTGCGACAGGAGACCCAAGGAGCCGATGCATGGACCGTGGACGCCACAGCCAGCTCTCTCGACAGCCAGCTGTTGCACCGTGTGCTCGCAGCGGCATTCAGCGCATTCGATTCGCCCGTCATCCCCTGCCAATTCAGCTCACGTCAACGTTAATTACTTATCGTCCTCTCATTCCACCTCCCGACCGCTGCCGAACTCCTCGATAGGCCGACAAGCGCTGTCCCCCGGTTGCATCTCGGCACTCACCCCACGCTTCCCGGCTTTGTTCGCACACGTCGATGTGGGACGAGGACTCCGGCCAAGCTTACACTTCGCTTCCCCGCTGTTTCCGGTCTCCGCCAAACAACATCCCATAACGCTGTCAAGCACCGCGATCGTTTCCCTTCTCTCACTCCGCCATCTCCCGTCTTCCGTCTTCTGCAACCCCCAGCAATCACGACTCCTACGTCTGCATTTCCAGCCCATTTGACGTGCATTGCCCCCTACTTCCGACCGCCGACTTCGCCGTTCCCTGCGCCGCGCTTAGGCCACGCTCACCAGCAGGGCACCTTCAATTCGCGACGTCACCGCCCCCATCTCTGAACAACGACCTGCCAGACCCCGCAAACCCCAAGCAGACCCCTTGACACGACAACAGCAAGATGAAGGTATCGACGAGGCTTTCGGGCAAGTTTACTCGGGCCAAACGGCTTACAAGAGTGGAAAATAGTACCTATCGCTCCCGTCGTTTGACGTGGTGACAAGCGCGCTCAACTTCGACACGCCGGATTGCCACGTTACAGGCAGCTGCGATCTCTACACGACCAAGGCCGCCGGGTCCGACAAGAAGCTCTACAAGAACATCCAACAGTCGCTCGAGTCGCAACATGCCGCGCTTCTCAAATTCGGCGCATCCCTCTCGCCGCCCCAGCGCGACTCCATGGCCGCGAGCCTGAACCTCAGCCGCTCGTCACCCTTCGGCTCGCTCGACGAGGTATCGAACCGGCGCACATTTGCGTACTTGATCGCGACTCTCAACGCATCACACCCGGACTACGACTTCTCCCACGTCCTGCGCCCGGCCGACTTCAAGCGCGAGCGCGTGCTGCGCCGCGTCATGACGCAGATCGAGAGCACCCTCAGCAGCGTGCGCCCCAGCTCGACGCTCCTCGACGTCGCCGTACCGCGCAGCTCCCCCACAAAGGCGACCGACTTCAATCCGGGCGTGTCGACGGCCCCCGCCTGGGGGCCGCAGATGTGGGCCATGGTCGACAAGGAGATGTCGCTCAAGGACTGCACCGTCTTCTCGTACCAACCGGCCGACGACCCGTTCGACGAGGAGGAGGGCGCTATATGGGCGCTGCACTACTTCTTCTTCAACAAGGCGCTCAAACGGGTCTGCTACCTCTATGTGCGGGGCGTCCCGGTCATGAGCCATAGCCCGCGCATGACGACGGCCCACGCGGCCCTGTCGCGCCGCGCCGGCGCCGGCCTGTCGGGTCTCGTCGACGACGACACGGACGACCTGGGCGCGAACAAGCGCGCCCGGTACTGGCTGGGCGACAAGTTTGCCGAGCGCATCACGGCGAGCGACGACGAGATGGACGACGGGTTAGTATGGAACCGCGACGCCGATGGCGACGTGAACTGCCAGTACGACGACGACGACGACGACGAATATGACGACGACCAATTCGAGGACCACACCATGGATACCGACGACGAGAACAACAACCGCCGCGCGAGGAGCGAGAGCCCAGTGCGCGGCGTGAGCGAGGACATCGCTGCGAGGATGGAGATTGATGTCTGAGAGATAGGATTCTCAGGCACTATTTCTAAGCACCCCTTTCTTGAGTTCCGGTTTTGGGGTTTGGAGCATGCCATGTCTGGGGGAGGAGTTGCAACACGCCCAGGGCAACAAGCACGAGCCAAACGAATACGCCTTTCATTCATGCGCCTGCTATTTCAACACGGCGCACATCATTACGCAAACGTATTCATCTTTACTGCTGTTTTTTCTTGTTCTGTTTTTTCTTTTTTTTTTCTTTTTTGCTATCATGCTTTCATCTTTCAGTTGTCTCTATCTTCATCTGTTGATATTTTCCCGGCAGTTTCATGGGAGATTAGTGTCCAGCCATCGTGCTGAGTATGTACGGGATCGGGTCTTTTAACGCGACTTTTTCGAGGGCAAGGGACAGGAATAGGCACGGAGCATTGGGTGGACGGACTCTGGCAAGGTTCATCGCCATGCACGGCAGGAGATGGTTGGGGTTTGGATTTTGTTTTTTTCCACTGGCGTGAACTGGGTGGCACCGGTGTCTTATCTATATTAATTCCCCGAGGGCTTTAGTTCCAGGTCGGTGAGAGGGACGCTGCGAATCGGAGTTCCTGGAGTGTCTGTCTGTACACTTTTGTCTTTTGTTTCATCATGTCGATATATTTGGTAAAAAGACCCCTCACCTGTGTCTGTATGGCAGGACCTGTCGAGAGTGGGAGCGGCCTCGTTTTCGGGAATCGCTAGTCATAGCAAACGAAGAATGACTTTTACCTTAGTTTCATCCACCCTCTTTGAAATGCCAGGTGAGGTTTCGTATGTGCCACCGCCGAGCAATGGACAGCATGAACAGGCAGTGGCACAAAAAATAAGACCAGCATGATAGGGGGTAAACGGGGCAAATTGAGACCGTACACAGTTTAGCAAGAGAAAACAACAACGAAAGCCAACCAACAAACAGGGAGCCCGAGGCCAGGATACGACGGAGCAATGCGCAGTCCATGATCCCGATCCTATCCGTCCCTTGTCCTTCGAAAAACACACATCCCCAAACACCATTCCATTGCCTTCCTTCCCCCTCTGTGTTCGCCCACCCCTTTCCCAATGCTCCATGATCCCGGTTCGACCTCATCCAACCCTTCCCTAACCCAACACACCGTCATTCAACCACGAGACATGAGCTAGCCTGGTAGGATGGTATGGTATGGGTGCGGTATGGTATAGTGTGGTGATCATCAGGCTTGTTCCATGAAGATTGGTATAAAAAAGAGCATCTCCGATGTCTCGGGTTGCGGTTCATCTCACCGCTCCGCCGGCGGGCCATGCATCATATCATGCCTCCTTCGTCTCCACCTCCTTCTTATCCTCCGCCTTGATGGCCCCAGCGGCTTCCGCCTGCTGAGGCTGCGATGTCGATGAGCCGGCCTCCACCGCAGCCGCCTCCAAGCCGCCCTCCTGCGACGTGGACGACGAGCCCTTGGAGACCTGGCTGACGAGGTCCTTGTCCTCCTCCGAGTTGTCAAACATCTCTGTGTCGTCCGAGTCGGTCAAGACCTCGGTGCCGTCACCTAGGAAGATGATGCGCCCCCTGTACCCGCCGATACCGAAGCTCTTGCCCTGTTTCTGCTCCTCGAGGTCGTAGCCGCTATCGCTATCATCAAAGTTGTGGTGCACACCAGGCCCACGGAACTCAGCTGGAAGAGAAGAAAAATAATTGTTAGTGACCGGCCTAACCAAGAGTGACCAACAGTTCGCCAAGGCAGAGAGGAGAAGACGGCCAGGCAAGAAGGAGACACGATTCAAGGCGCGAGTGGAAGGAGAAGCGGGGGTAGAAAGACAGGTATTTAAGGGCTGGATAAAGAACAAAAATGGAGCGCGCTTCAAGGAGACGTCTTATCCCTACCATATTCGGGAGGAGCGCAAGGGCCATCCCCACTGGCAACCCGTTTGGCTATCTCCTCATACCACTCCTCCTTGGTGCGACCCTTGAGGAAACCAATGATGATCATGGTCATGTTGTCACAACCCACGCCGCCTGTCTCCGAGTTGGATGCCAGGCAGTTGTCCATCATGTTCTCGCAGATCTTGTCCAAGTCCTGCTTCGCGGCGATGCCGCGACGGACAAACTCGATCACGGCCTGGGAGGACTGGCAGTCCCAGATACCTAGGGTGAGGGGGAGGGACGTTAGCCAGGCAGGCACCCAGGTTGCGGCTCTAGATCGGCTTACCGTCGCAGGCAATAACGAGAAACTCGTCATCGTCACCCATTTCGTGGACGACGACATCGGGATAGGCCGTGACAATCTGTTGCTCGGGTGCCAGCTCGGCGCTTTTCTTGAATTCGAAGTCTCCAATGGCTCTCGACAGCGCCAGGTTTCCGTTCACGCGGCCGAAGTCGACAAAGCCACCAGCGGCCGTGATTCTCGCCTTTTCGCCTTCATTTTGCGGCTTGTGGTCGAATGACAAGGGTTTCGCTCTGCCTTTGACGCCCAGCACGCTTCTCGAATCGCCGGCATTGGCCTGGGGGCTGTGGTTAGCAAAGTGGGGGTCGCGCCGCAGGGGGCAGGTGGGGTGGGTAGCAATAGGGCGAGGGAAAACCAACAGTGTAAATCTTGTCGTCAGTGATCAGGCCCACGCAGGCGGTGCAGCCAGAAACCTCATCCTCGTATTTGGGATCTGCTCAGAATATCGAGATCAGCAACTGCGGTCGCGGAGCTCAAAACGCTCCAACGGCGGTGGTGGTGATGGTGGTGGTGGTGGTGATAGCGGGGCGGTTGCGAACACCCTGGCTCTGGTCCCCTCATCCCCGCCCACCGGGAAGACCGGGGGCTATCATACCGTTCAGAATGGCGCGGTCTGTCGCCAAAAATCCGTCCTTGAGAGCCTGCTCGTAGTTGCCAGTCTTGAATGTGTCCTGCTTTGTCAGGATGCGGTGGATGTTGTCGCCGGCGAAGACCGCGACGTTGCTCCCGCCGTGGCCGTCGTAGACACCGAAGAAGGCGAGTTTCGAGGCGTGCTCCTTGGCGGCCTTCGGGTTGTCCTCGAGCAGGTTGAGCACCGACGTGTGGGCATCCTCCATGCTTATGCGCCAGCCTTGCATGGCCGACAGGCCGTAGATGAGCCGGTCGTCTCCGCCATTTGCTGAGGACTAGAAGCGGGGCGCGCTTTGTGTCAGCTGCTGGTCTGCTCAGAGACGGCTCTCGCAATCTGGGGCGGGTTTGGGCAAGGCGTTCGGCCGTGTCGGGGAGGCGACAGAATCGCGAACGCGAGACTGACTGCGAAGCAAACCGGCAACGCGATGAGGCATGCGAGCAACAGCAGCAGCAGCACAGTCCGAGGAGGGGTAGCGAGCCGACCGACGCGGCAGCGCACCAACCCGCCTTGCCTTGCCTTGCCTTGCCTTGCCTTGCCTTGCGTCGCCTTGCCCTGCCCGGCCAGCTGCACAGCAGCCAGAACGGTATTCCTGGTCGGCCCTGGGGGAGCACGAGATGAAGAAACCACGAACCTTCTCGACAACGGGCTCAGAGAGTGTCTGGCCCATGGTGATGTGTGGTGTCGAAAACGCAATTCGGCAGCGACGCGGCGACCAGTGGGGTGGAGGGGTGGTTGTCTGGGGAATTGGGCAGAAGGGCAGGCAGCGAGCGACCAAAGTCGAAATTTTCTCGGCGGCCGTGCTAGCTTCTGATGACGTGAATCGGCAGGATCGGTTTGGGCGCCAGGGAAATTCGGGCTGTTGTGGTGTGCAACCCCGCCAAAGACTCTTTCGCCCGTTTTGTGCTTTGGGTTTCCCTTTCTCTTGCAGTCCCGGGTCGCTGGGTGGTTTGTGTTGCTCGTGCACGGAGCAAATTTGGGTGGTGGTGGAGCGGGGTTTGGCGGGAGCGGGCGGTGGTGCCTGCAAAGGGCTCGTTCTGGCGTGGCAACCTGGGTCCTGGGCGTGACGGAGCCACAGCAGCTGACAGAGGCAAGGCGCGCAAGATTCAAAGGGCCCAGACGCCCCGCGGGTGGGATTCGCCGTGGGCGCTAACCCCCGTTCGCAGCAGCAGCCTCCTCCTCCCCTGGACGCCTGCGTGCAGCAGTCAAGTGCGCGGTTCCGGATAGGTAAGATGGCGACGGTCCTGATTCCGGCATACTACAGTAGAGTCTATTCTTAAGGTAATACCATCGGACAGGTCAAGAGGCAGCCACAGCCAGCAGACGCTACACAGTGCTCCCAGGAGAAACATGGAGGCTTGCGACTTGCGGCCGCTGAATGGTCGCGTGTGGAGCAACCCTCAACAGGTTCCAAGGTTTCTGTTCAAGAAGGCCTGGCAACACATGAAGTATAGACATGGACTTGGATCCTGGCGTGCCTGGTACGGAGTCTTGCCGCCAGGGAACAAGACCAGTTGTCTTTCCGCGTTGACAATACAGACAAACTGCTCCCTTTGAGGCCACAAACGGTCACGCGAGGGGATGCGGCTTCATCATCAGGCAACGCCGCCGCCTTGATGCAGCCCGCCTCCAATGATGTGGACCCACAGGAGCCACAGTGCGCCGAGAATGCGGGGGCCCCTGGGAACTTGGAGATACCACTCCGCGAAGTGGCCGACGAGGTTGCTCTACTGTGCCCACACGGTGCGGACCACGGAGACAACCTTGGAAATGAATGACGCGCCTCCATGGTTCTGCCTTCTGCGCCTGGGGACTTGCGGAGCTTCGAGCAGGCTTCATTATATTATTACCTAAGGTGTCTGAGAAAGACGGCTACACCCATGACCTTGATTACTTTCCAACCTCGAGACTCAGATGAACGCGGCGTAATCCGATCCCTGAGTCCCCTCTGATCGCAATGAGACTCCCCTGGACTGGCTCTTACGCGTCAGTCCTGACCTCTCCCGCCGCGCGCCCCTTCCTTCAAGGGTCGCTGCCGTCCCAGGCCTCGACGGCGCAGGGGAAGGTCCAGCCAGAGGCCAGTCCCCATTCCCTTCCGCTTCTCCTCCTCCCTCGCGCACCTGGGGTAGCCGAAGTGAGGACGCGACATCCGGCAGCCCTCCCGACGCCGCAGCATCGCCGCTTTGGACGACGGGCGACTCCTGGAGCACCGTCCAATTCTGCCGGTGTTGCGAGGCCGATCTGCTCAGGGCCAGGCTTTCGACCGTCTCGTCCGCCCAGTCGTCCGTCGTGGGGACGGTGGACCAAGTCCTGGACGGCCGGAAAGGGTTGTGCTCCGTGATGCCGTCGTAGATGTCCAGAGAGTCCGCACGAGCTGCTTCTCGGTTGGCCGGGAAACCTGGAGTGAAATCCCCCTTGCTCAGTAAGCCCGAGCCTGGGATGGCCGGGTTCGAAGCCACGTCGCTTGTTGTGTTGGGTTGTGCTCGGATGGGCTCCTCCAGAGTCTCGCTCATCACCTGGCCGCTCTGGGTCGGGGGCCGGTCGAGGGGTGCTCGGCTGGGGAATTTCGGGAGTGGTAGCGATGGTGACTCAAGCGCCGCCGTCTCCCTCTCGCCGTCTTCTAGGAAGGCTGTAACGGTTGGTGATGGCTGCCCAGGCTTCTCGGAAACAGCAGCGTCGACCGTCAAGACGCTGGGCTGCTCACTCACCCTCTTCATCCCTGGCACGAGTTTGGAGCCCTGCCGTTTTCCCTTGACCCCCTTGAGCCAGGGCCAGGACAGCTTTCGCACCGCCGAGGTGGGTGGATGACACGGAAGGCTTGTCTCCGTCCGTAGTGGTGTGGCAGCAGCTTCTGCGACTGTCTGGGAGGAACCCGGCCGCGGGGACGACATGGCCTCGGTGGGCGACGGCGACCCGGTGAACACCGACCCAGCCGCTGGCGGGAGTCTCGGCACGTTGATTTCAATCTTGTCCCTGAATGATCTCCTGCTGTCGGCACCAACCAGCTCGATGCCACGCGAGTCGACGAGCTCGGCGATACTTTTCTCGGTGATGGAACTCAAGGAGCTGCTGATCTTGCCTCGGGTCCCCGGCCGCAATGCTATCAATGCCCCGCTGACGGCAACAGGCTCGTGGTCGCTGTCCGTTGAGGCGCCAGGATCCGAGCAGGCGCTGGGGCTGGGCGGAAGTAGTCCCGCGGCGCTCATAGGCGGAGGTGGCTCCGGTCTAGTCAGAAAGGCATTCCGTGGGTCGAGACGGTTCTTCTTGTCGGGGCTGAAGATCTCGTCTGCTGAAAAACTCTTGCCGAAGCGTTTGGTAAAGTCGGGAAGGGTTTGCGCGACGCCCGGGCCAGGGGTTCGCGTTACAAATGTCCCGGGAAGAGGGCCAGATATGTCTCGAGTGCTGAGCGCCGGCCTTTGGTTGGCTTTGCGTCGGCGGAAGTACCAGAATAACGCGCATACGGCCAGGGCAAGGAGGAGCAGGAGCGGCAGGAGAACGGCTAGAAGCATGGGGTTGAATCGGCCGTTCCCATCGCTGTCGCCTGCCGACGACGGTTGGCCATTAGAAGATTCGGTCGGCCGTGCACCCGTTGTCGTGGGATGGGTAAGCGTTGATCCTTCACCACCTGAAGCAGCCCGGATGGCAATGTCGAAAGAGACGGCAGCGGATTGTTTCGAGCTCTTGGACCTGGCTTGAATTTGAACATCGAGAGATGGGCCCTTTATCTCTCCTGGAGCGTCGCCGAAGAGTGTAGCTACGCTGGAGTTGAGATGGATCCAGGAGTAAGAAGGATCCGTTTTGATCGAGATCTCTGTGTCCCGAGGTCTCGAAAGATAGGGACGGAGGTCGAAAGAAAACGGTCTCCCGGGAGTAATGGTAAATTGTGGCAGGTCCCCAGTGAATAAGCCGCCCTTTCCACCTGTCACCTCGACCGCCACGGTCAAATTCAAGACATTGAAGTAGATATCGCGGAGTGTGATGGTGAAGTTGGTCGACTCTGCGGTCTGAGGGGGCAGGCCGGTGATATCCCCGGTGCGATTGTTGACGGAAAGCCACCCGGGGAGATTCGGCGTAGAGACGATAGTCACAGTCTCGGGGGCGGCCGGTGTGCCATCGACCGTGACCCCACCCCTCAGCCCTGTGTAGGACACAGCGATCCCAGAGGTCGCATTCAAGATGATGGTCGTCTCGTTCGCGGAGAGTCGATGGCTCCCCACAACGATGTCGAAGTTCAGAGACGACCCGGCAAACCCAACCACGTCGCTCGCAACCACTTGAAACGAGAAGGTCTGCGGGGGCTGGATAAGAGACTCCGACGGCGGGGTCCGCCCAGTGAAAGAAAGCCTGGAGGGGTCAAAGAACATCCAGGCTGGCAGGGGCGTATTATCCGCCATAGTGGCATAGTAGCTGATGGGGGCGCCAGAAGGTTTCGAGAAGGTATTCGGGTCGAGCTGAAAGGCGAAGGCCTTGTCCGGAGTGGAGAGAACAGCGAGCGGGCCGGAGAACGTGCCAAAATCGGGGACTTGTTCCGAGAAAGGGATCTCGAGCTTGGGGCCCGGGCTCGGTGAGACGACAAGTGTTGCCGCGAGAGTTGTCGAGCCAGCATAGTCGGTAGCAACAAGGTTCAGGGGCACACCCGCCACACGTCCTGGCGGAATGTCGTCGACGCTCGGAGTCCCAAACAACAGCCTAGAACCGCTGTCGATGGATAGCCACCTGGGAGGATTGGACAGGCTGTAAGTCATCGGAGAGCCGGAGGAGAAGGTGGATGGCGAGAAGACGAAGGCAAACGGCTCGCCAACCCTGGCCACAGGAGGAACTTGAGAGTTGATGGGGAAGGATATCATCGGGCTGGCTGCAGAGGATCCCAAGAGAAGCAAGGCCGCAGCCAACACTACGACAGGCGATGCCATGGTGGCAACTGCAGAGGTGTCGCTGCTGCCTCTCCCGACTGTCGACCACCGCATGGCTGAAGAAGGTCGTGAGAGCTCACAGACAAGAAGAGACGGAGTAGAACCACGGGAAAGGAGAAAAGAGCGAGTGCCCCTAGGAAAGGGCGTTCTTCAATCGGCAAGGCAAAGGCTTCAAGGGGTGGCTGGCCTTGGTGCCCGGCCATGCTTCCCACCTCCTGGACTTCTTCTTGGTCACCATCGCGGTGGTGAGGCGTGCAAGGGAGCTTTGCCCAGCCATCCGCTGCCGCCCCTAGATTCCCCCATTTCGCACGCAGAGAAAAGAAGAGAAGGGGCGGGCGACGTCATGGCCAATTATCTGAACAGCGCATTGTAGGGAGGGGTTGGCTGGCCCAGAGCATTCCGGTCAGCGGCGGAGGACTGCGCACCAAGGGAGGCGGGGAAGAGAGCACGGCACCGTCGTGGGCACGAGGCAAGCAGATGTCTCACTCGAGGGCAGCCTTCATGCCTACGGAGCCATCATGGGATTCCTTGCTCGGAATCGCGAAGTGCGAGTTCTTGAACGCGCAGCAGTCTTCTTCTGAATTTGCATTGGTTGGTGAGAAGATGGGCTCCGGCCGAGTCTGAGCTGGTTTGCTGGGACCCGGCAAAGGCCACCCCGTGGGCAAAAATCGAGAGAGCGTAGCCAGTGCTCCGTACTGCAACCCCGTCGCACTTTTCTCTCTCTCTTGCCGTTGTCGTCGCTGACGACGGTGAAGTCGAGGCATGGTCAGGCCGGGCGGCCAGTGCGCGGCCTGACGGTGTCTGGTCACGGCGATGTGGAGCGGGAATCAAGCAGCAGAGCATGAACTGGTGGCCAGAGCTGGCCAGAAACGGCGGGCTCAGCCAAACCCCCAGAACCACAAAACTTAGTTGCATCAACAGAAAAACCACGCCTCGACTCCCAACCCAGACCACAACCACAGACAACCACAGACAACCACAGACGTCTCACCATGAGCGACAAGGAGAGATCGCCGTCGCCGGAATTCTCGCCGCTTGCATTCGGCGAGGACCTCGCGCCCCTGCCCGAATACAAGGCAGCGGGCGACACGGCAGTGGACTTCTCGGGCCTCCTGGGCGAGCCGCTCAAACTCCACGAGGACCTCGCGGCGGGATGCGGAGGCCAGTTGTGGCCGGCGGGCATGGTGCTGGCAAAGCACATGCTGCGCTACCATCGAGACCGGCTGCAGCACGCGAGAATGTCGGCCCTCCTCTCTCCTCTCGATCATCGCCTGTCTTTGCGCCTTTTTGGCGATTCTGCCGTGGTGGTGCGGGGTTGTTGCTGCAGTGGACTGACGGCTAACCTTCCCGTTTTCCCCCTGGCAGACTCGAGCTCGGCGCTGGCGGCGGGGTTGTCGGGCTCACAGTCGCACGAGGCTGCCCGAGTCTAGACCACCCCCTGTACATCACCGACATGGTGGAGATGGAAGCGCTCATGAAGCACAACATCTCGCTGAACGGACTCGACGATCGAGTCAGAGCCAGGATCCTCAACTGGTGAGTGGTGCTGTGCCTGTCTCTTCTCCTGAAGTGTGGACAGAACCCCCCCTCGTGGTGTTACACACCCCACCGCAGCACACCGAGCACTACATATCCCGCTGCCGTGTATGAGGAGATGCTGGAAGTCCCCAATCGGGTGGCTGTCTCGGGAGTTGTTGGTCTTGATCTCTGACAACCAGCGCGTGTGATGCAGGGGTAAACCACTCTCCCGCGAGGTTCTGGATCTCAAGCCCGACATCATTCTCGCCGCCGATTGCGTCTACTTCGAGCCGGCGTTCCCACTGTTGTTACGCACTCTGCAAGACCTCTTCGCCCTTGTCCCCACTGCGACCGTCTTCTTCTGTTTCAAGAAGAGGCGAAGGGCCGACATGCAGTTTCTCAAGGCCGCTCGGAAAGCCTTTACCGTGGCCGAGATCGAGGACGAGGACCGGCCGGTGTTCGGCAAGGAAGGCCTGTTCCTCTACGCCTTTACTCAGAAATAAATCATGAAACCCGATCAAATGGACTCCTGACTGCTCGGACCGAATCCCTCACCCACCGGGAGGCAAATGTGAGGGCGGAAAAAAGACTTGACAGGTCCCGCACTGCGCACACCAAACCGCCCGACAGACACGTGTGCAGCACACCATTGGGATGGATGCCGAACGTCGGCTCCAGCCAAGCAAGCTTGTCGCTGCGGGTTCCACAGCGCACCGAAGAAGCCAGCCCTACCTCATGCAGGATGCAACCCTCCCTTGCTGTGGGCATTGCAGAGGAGCTGGCTTGTGCCGACGATAAGATACGAGTCTGGTCGGTGCAAAACGGGCCAAAAAACACAGCACGACACGAGAATTCGAGGCCGTCTGAATCGGCCGCCCAAGAATCCGCCCTGTTTTTTTGACGGCCCGGCTGTGGCTTTTACCCATTGGGAAATGGAATCCTCAACCGTGCTGTGCCGTCCCGGCAATCTTGGGACGAACTCTTGTGCTCGCTCAGGTTTGGGCCCGGCGGAGACGCTGGCCTCCGCAGTGGGCCACCGCCTTGTTTCGCTTCTTCCTGTCACCACCCGGCATGCGTCTCGAACATTGGGAGGCGAACGACGGACGTGGACGGTGACTCTTGGGTGGATTCTGGACGGTGGATCCGATCGACGTGTCTCCCAAGCCACTATCGCTCCCATTGGCTGGGATGGTTCCCGCTTTGGATGACGGTTGGTTCGTTGTTCCTGGAATGGCAGGGATTCGGGAGTTTCCCCGTCGTGCCTTGCAGCATCTGCAAGGAACAGGCAGACTGGCGCCATTTTCTGACAAACTCGGACGGACCGGTGCCTTAACTGGGGGTCCCAGGGTGCTACGCCACGCCCCTGCCAA
>OUNM010300740.1_pt1 | contig 21369 bp, 26 predicted proteins | sample 1769961 | NCBI WGS metagenome assembly OUNM01 (sample SAMEA3914820, study PRJEB12502) | metagenome | biome: forest; material: soil | place: USA | collected 2012-03-12 | depth 0.3 m
AAGAGGGTGTTTTGGATTGCCTACATGCTGGACAAGGATCTGTGCCTTCGATCAGGTCGGCCACCAGCGCAGGATGACGACGACATGAACGTGGAACTTCCCGATGCCGATCCCGTGGACGGCATCGGGAACATCCCGTTGGCGGACGGGAAAGGCAAGATGAACCTGTTCAGGGTAATGTGCGAGCTCGCTATCGTCGAAAGCAAGGTGTATAAAAAGCTCTACTCAACAAAGGCAACCAAGCAATCGGATGGCGAACTCCTGAATACCATTGGCGAGCTCGACAAGGAGTTGGAAGACTGGAAGGATCGCATCCCCATCGATTTCCGACCGGAGCACGAGATCTCGGCCTCCCATACCCCCCTCATCCTTCACATCGTCATGTTGCACTTCAATTACTACAACTGTCTCACCACAATCCACCGCATGTCGATACACCACGGCTACTGGACCAGCCGGCTGTCCGACTATGCTATTCAGGGGCTGAATGCGAGACCCCTGAATCCGCGCATCTTCTCTTCGGCGGCATTGTGCACGTCTGCGGCGAGAGCATCGATATCGCTGCTCAAGTACATTCCGCAGGGAGATTTCTCGTGTGTCTGGTGGGTTGCCCGTGGTCCTTGTTCTAGATGGCTTCTGTTGCTGACTCGTTCGCAGGATGGTCTTGTATTTCCCGGTAACGGCGCTCGTGACCTTGTTTGGGCATATTTTACAGAACCCCCTCGACCCAAGGGCACGCTCCGACACGAAACTTCTGAATGTGGTTGTCAACTTCCTTTCGATGCTCGGCCACGAGGCGGAGACGGGTGGCGTCCACCGCATGCTCGGCGTGTGCTCCGAGTTTGACCGGATCGCCAAGGTCGTGATTGATAAGGCCGAGAAAGATCACGCTTCGCGACGGAAACGGAAGAACCAGGACCAACCGCCACCCAAGCCGGCCGCCAACTCTACCACCACCACAACGGGCGAGTCGCCATCCTTCAACCCGCACCCGGTCCCGCCAAGCTCACGGCCGACCACCTCGAGCTCGGCCACCCCGCAGGCGAGTGGAAGTCACGTTACCGGTAACCAGCGACACCTTTCTCCTCCAGTCAACGACCACAGGTCGCCGCAAAACACGGCCAACTATAGCCCCTTAACAGGGACGATGAGCCAGTCACCATCACCGGGCCTCGCCCCGACCGGCTGGCACAACGATTTCACCCCAGACAGCTCGGACTACAACGCGTATGCGGACATGGCAGCGTTCAGCGCTATGGGCGCGATGAACACGCCGGGGATGGCGCCCGGCGGGCTGGGCAGCCCGCCACTGACTGGCCCAGGGGGAGGCGCCTTGTTCCAGCAGCCCATGTTGCCGCAGGATCTGTTCAGTTTGCCGATGACCCTGGACTGGAACTGGGCCGAGATGAGCGGCGGAGCGTACCCGAGCGTGGAGAATGGGAATTTTGGGAACATGGAGGGCGTGTGTGCGAGCCAAGTGGGGGCTGATGGGCCGGATTCTCAGGGGAGGTGACGTTAGTGAGAGGTGGGACGAGAGGGGGTAATGTGAGAGTTTGTGTGGACGGATGAGGCGTTGATAGGATTCGCTGCCGCCCTTAGACTGGATGACGGGTTGTTTCACGGATTACAGCGGGCGCAGGTGCTGTTTTTCTCTTTCTCCCCCGATTTCTTATTTTTTCCTCTTCGTTTTCCAAAATATTCTTCTGGAGCCAATTTTGGATGGGTTTGTTTTCCGAGACTGGGTTGTTCTGGTATTCTTGGGGAGGGGCTCGGATTCCTCTGCCCCTGCGATGATGCGGCTATTGTTGCTCCCTGCTTCAAAATCTCATCTCTTGAATTCCTGCCATATACCCACCTCCCTGTAGTGTAGTGTATGGTGTAGTTTTTGTCAATACCTACCCTACCGGCTTGACATGTCCATTCCGAGCCGCCGAGTGGGCAGCAGGAGGGCGGTGCAACCCATCGTCCGATGACGTTGAAAGCAGCTGAGAAAGCAGCGAAGCCCGACCGCACGTGACCTTGAACTAGCCGCTTCAGGCCTAGTCAGTATGGTGGGCGTCGCCGGATTTCCCGCCCACAGGCAGATCGATTGGCTCGCTGGACTGCTGCAGGGCCTGGATTTTCTGACGCAAGACGCAGTGGCAAGCTGCACACATCAACAGTTCAACCGACATCGTCCATTTTTGACGACGAGAGAGGCATCGCCAGGGAACGCGGCAGCAGGGCAACGAACTCAGGAAAGGATTGTGTGGCCGACAGCAGGAAAAAGAGAGAGGCAGGGGACGCAGGGAAGAAGGGGAGAGAAGGCCATCAGCCACCATCTGCTGTGGGCGCCGTGGCTCGGAGTCCCGGAGCCGACCCCGTTCGATCGACTTCCGCGCGAGAAGGACCCGCAATCTCGACAGAGTCCAACTACCTATCGATCGACCGACCTTGGCTTCGCGGCCTCACATCACCTAACCACCCACCACCGCGACCATGTTCCGCACCTCGGCACGCCAGCTGGCGCGCTGCTCAAGGCTGTCATTGACACCATTAACGAGACCCGCATTCCGAGTTGCGCGCCTTGCGCAGACCGCGCCCGCCGCCGCACGCCTAGCTCCTAGATTCAACTCAACCAACTCGCCGACACCTGGGGGCAAAAACGAGCCGCCGAGCGAGCCGCCAAAGAACCAGAACGATGCCGCCGATGCGAACCAGACACCGCCCCCCCCAAAACGGCAGCCCCCTCCGGGGTTTGTTTACCTAACCGAGAAGGAAGACAACGAGCTTAGGAGTTTCCTAAACGTTCTCCCGTCCGAGCAACGAACTCAGATGGAGGAGATTTTCAAGGACGTGAAGGAGGTCGGCGTCCCCGAAGAGCTCCGAGACATCCTGCGAGCCAAGATGCACGGCGAGCTCAGCATGAAGGACGCTTTGAAGATCCCGCGGATAGCTTTCAAGATGGCATCGGAACAAGCAGACCACCGCCAGTCCCCGACCTTCACCTCAAACAAGCCTGGCGAGGACGGGAAGTCGGGTTCTAGCACGAGCCAGCCAAGACAGACACAGTCCCAACAGGAACAAGATCAGCAACAAGACCAGCAGTATCAGCAACGGAAAGCGCAAGACAAGTCCAAGCAACAAGAAGAGTCGAAGCAACAAGGCGGCCAGGAGCCACCAAAGCGCTTCGACTCCTCTGACACGCTGACGTGGGTCATCACCGCCGCTCTGCTATACCCCTTTTACTCGATGCTCTTCTCCTCCGAGTCGTCTCGCGAAATCACATGGCAGGAGCTGCGCAAGAACTTTTTGGACAGGGGCCTGGTTGAGAAGCTCGTCGTCTCGGGCGACCGGGTGCGGGTCGAGCTCAACCGCGACGCCGTTCGCAGCATGTATCCTGATTCTCAAGCGGCGAATCCCAACTTCGTCTACTACTTCTCCATCGGCTCCGTCGACGCCTTTGAGAGGAGGCTCGACGAGGCCCAGCAAGAGCTTGGAGTCCCAACCGCGGAGAGGATACCGGTCAGCTACGCCCGCGAGGGCATGGCGACCGGCCTCCTCATGGCGTTTGGGCCGACGGTTCTGCTTGTCGGCCTGCTCTTCTGGGTGTCGCGTAGGGCCGGCGGCGGCGTCGGCGGCGCGAACAGCATGTTTAGCTTCGGGAAGAGCAAGGCCAAGATGTTCAACCACGACTCGGCCGTCAAGGTCAAGTTTTCAGACGTGGCGGGCATGGACGAGGCCAAGACCGAGATTATGGAGTTTGTCAGCTTCCTGAGGACGCCCGAGCGGTTCCAGAGGTTAGGCGCCAAGATTCCCCGTGGTGCTATCCTTTCCGGCCCGCCCGGTACCGGTAAGACGCTGCTTGCCAAGGCGACGGCCGGCGAGTCGCAGGTGCCCTTCTTCAGCGTCAGCGGCTCCGAGTTTGTCGAGATGTTTGTGGGTGTCGGCGCGTCGCGTGTCAGAGATCTCTTTGCCACGGCGCGTAAGAGCGCTCCCTGCATCATCTTCATCGACGAGATCGACGCCATCGGCAAGTCTCGTTCAGACGGCGGCGGTTTCCGCGGCGGCGGCAACGACGAGCGCGAGGCCACGCTGAACCAGATTCTTACGGAGATGGACGGCTTCAACACTTCGGAGCAGGTCGTGGTTCTTGCGGGCACCAACCGACCCGATATTTTGGACAAGGCCTTGATGCGACCCGGCCGCTTCGACAGGCACATCCACATCGACAGGCCGACCATGAAGGGCCGGCAACAGATCTTCAAGGTGCACCTGCAAAAGATTCTGACCAAGGAGGACATCGAATATCTGACGGGCCGTCTTGCTGCTCTGACCCCTGGCTTCGCTGGCGCTGACATTGCCAACGCCGTCAACGAAGCTGCGCTTGTCGGTAAGTTTCTTGACGACTCCCAAGTTTATACCAAGACGTAGGCAGAAGACTAACGATTCTGCAGCTGCCAGGGCGAACGCGGCCAGCGTCGAGATGATCCACTTTGAGCAGGCCATCGAGCGTGTCATTGGTGGCCTCGAGCGCAAGTCCTTGGTCCTCAGCCCCGAGGAGAAGCGGACGGTCGCGTACCACGAGGCCGGGCACGCCATCTGCGGGTGGTTCTTCCGGTGGGCCGACCCGCTGCTCAAGGTGTCCATCATCCCCCGCGGGCAGGGCGCGCTCGGCTACGCGCAGTACCTCCCGTCTGGTGACGCGTACTTGATGAACACCAACCAGCTCATGGATCGCATGGCCATGACGCTGGGCGGGCGCGTGTCCGAGGAAATGCACTTCCCGACGGTGACGACGGGCGCGAGCGACGACTTCAAAAAGGTAACGCGCATGGCCACGACCATGGTGACGCAGTGGGGCATGTCGGAGAAGCTGGGCCCGCTGCACTTTGAGAACGACCAGAATCAGCTGCACAAGCCGTTCGCCGAGTCGACGGCGCAGGCCATCGACGGCGAGGTGCGGCGCATCGTCGACGAGGCGTACCAGCAGTGCAAGGACATGCTGCACGCCAAGAAGAAGGAGATCGCCATCGTCGCCGAGGAGCTGCTGCGCAAGGAGGTGCTGACTCGCGACGACATGGTTCGGCTGCTCGGGCCCCGCGAGTGGCCTGAGAAGGAGGAGTTTGCCTAGTTCTTTGACGGCAAGCGCGACGGTGGTGCGCCGCCGGCGCCGTCCCAGACGGAGAACACCGACTCCCCGACCGAGCCACAGCCTGCGCTGTTTGAGAAGACAGCCGAGAAGTCGACCGAGAAGTCGACCGAGAAGCCGACTGAGGCCGAGAGGTGAGATGACTAGGGGCGATGATGTGAGCGCTGGGAGGAGAACGAGGGGAAAGCGGGCCGGTCTGTCGGAGAGAGACGGAGCGAGCGCCAGAGGGACAGAGGGACACGGTTCTATCTTAAACTACTCAACTCGTACATGTTTGTATCAATAGGGGAATGGCATGGCGCATGCAGCAGGGAAGGGAAAGAAAAGAGCAAGCTGCTAGAAAGACGGGTTTTTTGGCTTCTTGATTTGACTCCCTTCTCTTCAATTGCCCTCGGGGGGCAGCTTGTGTGTAGATAAAGGTAGATTAGTGTCTTGAGGGAGCGCCGTGTACAATATTCTTCATGTTCATCTCAAGTTTCATTTGCATGTATGTAGGAAACGGCCATCAAGACTTATCATTGTCGATGTGTGTAAATAACAGGTGCATTTGCTTCGTTCCTTTACCCCTTGCCCAGCCAAATACTGTTAGTGTCTGTCCACTTGCAGCCCCCTAGCCAAGTCCGACAACCACGCTTCGTTCCTTTGTTTCCGGGCAACGGAAAACCGGCACCTCGATGGCACGGCTCCACGGCGAAGAATGCTTTCAAAAAAAAGCAAAAAAGATGGGGGTTTGTTAGCGCCATGCCGCCATTCCGTCATTTTCTCACCAGCCGGCGCTGTGGGGACCTTTTCCTCCGCCCCTGTCGTTGCTCTTCAACGCGACAGAAGTTGAGCGACGGGATCCATTTCCATGTCCGGATTGATGATAAAAAAAAACCTGGAGTTGCAAGGATTATGTCCCGTCGCTATCTTCTTCTTTTGCAATTGACATAGTGCTGTAGACATCAACGCGACTGTGGCAGCCTTTCTGCTTCGATCAAACCGAAGACTTGCCTGAGCAGATTGACGATGACAGCGCGTTCGATGCGGAGTGTCAGCGTCGTCAAGATTATCTTGTGACGACAATATCGTGCTTAAACCCTCTTTTTCTCTTCATCCCCTTCACGACTCTCATCATTGATTTTCCTCATACCCGCCCTTCCGTCTCCACCACACCGGACTCCTCTCTCCGTCCAGCAATGGCATCCACAGCAGAGAAATCCACCGGCCTCGGGCCCGGAGACGGACTCTCATTGCCCACGACCAATAGCCCCCATCATCATCACCCCGGAACCGGTTCTCGGGTCAAAAGCGGTCTGCGAATTCGCGACTGGGTTCGGTCACCACGCTCCGGGGAGCACCGCCACCCCGGCCATGACACCGCCTCTGGCTCCGGCCCCGGATCCGAACCCGGGGCTCGCACGGCGCCGGAACGGACCGGGAATCGTCAGGCCCATGACCCCTGGTGGAAAATCCACCTTTTCCGGGGCATGGTGAACGACCTCCGGAAGAGGGCCCCTTATTATCTCAGCGACTGGACCGACGCGTGGAACTATAGAGTTGTCCCCGCGACCGTGTACATGTTCTTTGCCAAGTCAGTTTCGCATCCTTCCTCCTCCTCTTCCTTGGTCAGTTTCGCCCGGGGCTGACGACTCTTTCTTGATTCCTCGTAGCATCCTGCCTGCGCTGGCCTTCTCGCTCGACATGTTCAACAAGACAGGAATGCAGTACGGCGTCAACGAGGTGCTGCTTGCGTCGGTCCTCGGCGCCGTGGTGTTTTCTGTGCTGGCCTGCCAGCCATTGGTGATTGTGGGCGTGACGGGGCCCATCACCGTGTTCAACTAGTATGTATTTCAGCATTCTTTTTTCTCCGTTCTGGTTGTTGAACTAACGTTTGGAAGTACCGTGTACGATATCATGATGCCTACCGGCACCAACTATCTAGCATTTATGTGCTGGATTGGGTTGTAAGTCCGGCACTCACACACCGAACCTGCTGATGGTAGATGAGATGTGATACTGACTGCTCGCCCAGATGGTCTCTTGTCTTTCACTGGATCCTGGCCGTCACTAACTCGTGCAACTGGTTGCGCTACGTGACGCGCTTCCCCTGCGACATCTTTGGCTTCTACGTCGCCTTCATCTACCTGCAAAAAGGCATCCAGATCCTCGAGACTTTGGGTAACGACGAGCCGTTTTATCTTTCCGTGGTCGTGGCTTTGCTCGTCTTTGCCATCGCCTACATTTGTGGCGAGTTGGGGCAGAGTAGTCTGTTCAGGCATCCCGTGCGCGTCTTCCTCAAAGACTATGGCACGCCCCTGACGGTTGTCTTCTTCACGGGCTTCGTCCACATGGGGAAAATGAAGCAGATTTCGCTCGAGACCCTGCCGACGGGGATAGCGTTCATGCCGACTGTGCCGGACAGGAGCTGGTTCGTTCACTTCTGGGATATCCCGGTGGGCGATATCTTTATCGCCATCCCCTTCGCCCTTCTGTTGACGATTCTCTTTTGGTTCGACCACAATGGTATGCCTTCCCTCTTGCCCTTGTCCTTTCACCACGCCCAAGCTCAACCAGCCTAACCACCCCGCACAGTCTCCTCCCTCATCGCCCAAGGCACCGAATTTCCCCTCAAAAAGCCCGCGGGCTTCCACTGGGACCTCTTCCTCCTCGGCCTAACCACCGGCGTAGCCGGACTCCTCGGTCTGCCCTACCCCAACGGCCTCATCCCGCAAGCCCCCTTCCACACCGAATCCCTCTGTGTCACCGAGGTCGTGCACACCGACCCGAGCGACAGCTCCAGCCCAGACGGCACGAAGCGCTTCTCCTTCCGCGCTGCCTACGTTGTCGAGCAGCGCGTCTCCAACCTCGCCCAGGGCCTGCTGACCCTCGTCGCCATGACGGGCCCTCTGCTTACTGTGCTGCACTTGGTCCCGCAGGGCGTCCTGGCCGGACTGTTCTTCATCATGGGCTTTCAGGCTCTTGAGGCGAACGGAATCACCGCCAAGCTGCTGTTTCTTCTGCGCGACGAGGCGCTGACGCCTGCCGGCCACCCGCTCCGCCGCTGCCGCAGGGCTGCGTGGGTGTTTGTGCTTGTTGAGTTGGTCGGGTTTGGCGCCACGTTTGCCATCACCCAGACGGTGGCTGCCGTGGGGTTTCCTGTGTTTATCTTGCTGTTGATTCCTATCCGTGCCGGGTTGCTGCCCAGGTTTTTATCTCCGGAGGAGTTGGCGGCGCTGGATGAGCCGACTGCCAGCCCGTTTACGATGGAGAGCGTCGGGGGGGCTTTTGGAGGGAAAAGTGGAGGGCACGGCGTCTTTCTGGAGGCACCTGAGGGTGAGTCGGGAGAGGACGCGGATCGGTCGGGGAGGAAGGAGGACGGGACGAGCGGCGGGAGTGTCGAAGGTGTGTTGGGTAGAAGAGTTCCAGAACCGAGTGAGGAGGAGCTGGCGGAGCTTGGAGAGAGCCGGTCGGGCGGCGTGAGGAGGAGACTGAGCATGCTACATCGCGAGGAGAGTGCGTAGAATGTGGGTAAGGAGAGCTGTCGCAAGCATGTCAGTTCTTTCACATAGCGGCTGACTGCCGTCCCTCCCGTCGTCCCTCCCGTCGTCGAACGTGAAGCAGTTCGAAAACCTGGGCGGCCCGCATCGCTCGGTCACGCTTGGTGGTCGCTGTCGAGAGCCTTGATACTCGAAAGATCGTCGCTGGTGAATGGCCGAGGGCTTCTCAATCGTCTTCACCGGCCCCGAGACCTCGCTGGCAAACCATTCCGGGATTGCCGCCGGTGTTGGCGTGCCAGACTTGCAGACGAGCGACCACGGCCTTCGTCGGGGATGAGAAAAAGAAGACTGGGGCCCTGAACTCGCGAGAGAAGCAAAGTAGAAGACGACACCAATCTTCCGATCACTCCCTCTCGGCGAGGTCACACCACTCGAGACAATCTCGGGCTTCATCTAGTCAAATCTCCTCCATCATCTTCCAAGACCCCGACACGAGGCGAGCCGGGCATCACCACAATGCCAACACAAGGTGTTCGAATGATTTCATTAAACACTGTATATACCAACGCCGGCCTAGAAATTCACGCCATCTCATTAAATTCTTTGCAACTGCTGATCGCCATCACTTGACACATCGCCAACCGCTAACCGTGATTATCGTCATTGCCTTGGGCGCGTTGGGCCCAACGGTGGTTATACACAGGGCACCAGGCCGATTACCCGCCCCCCTTAGGCCTCGCCAACCAGAAACATGGACGCCGGCTTAATTTGCACCGGACAATCAAAACGCATTAATGCAAATGGGCTGTTGGACTGTTCTTCATCTACAAAAATCACCATAGATGAACGGGCGCCTCATCACGAGTCCGAGGCGGCTTTTTGGCCTTATTGTGAGCTGATGGGAAGCGTGGTCGAAAGGGCGTCCTTGGAAGGACATAAAGGGGCTTGTTTTCCCTGAGCCAAACCCGGTGGTTGTAGGAGGAAAACTTCATCGCTGCAACCGCAACTGCGACTACCCCCCGCCGTCGCCGCGCCGGACCCCCAGTGGGTGGGGGCTAGGCAAAGTCTGGGAGCCGTGGTAGGTCGCTGGTACATCTGCTCGCGTTGGCAGTCCATCGACCCATCTCCAGCCGAGCGGAATGCAACCCTTCAATGGACGGAGAGGAGCCATGGTCCGGCTGCTCGTCAACGGCACCTAAGGTCTCTTGAACCAGCTCCCGCCCTCGGGTGGCTGAGCTCCTCTCTCTGCACGGTGCCGGCGTCTTATTCCGAGATGATCACCCCGGTCCTAGGAAAAGAAGTCTGGCTCACGGCGCACGACCACCACGCATCACGACTCCGGTTGAGAAACGGAGGCCCGAAAGAAAGAGACTTGAGGAAATCGGCAACCCCGAGCGAAGGGACGGAGTCGAGTGAAGCCCCGTAGTGATGGCATGCTTTCAGGGCGGACCAACGCCTTGTGGGCCTGTCGCCTTTCGAACACCCGAGAAACTGGTCCCTGTTGGTGGCACGAAGACCTTGTGTCCTCCGTGAGGATTAGCACTGGGCCTCTGACTGGCTTCTGGTTGGATCAGCGAGGTCAACGATATGGACGACAGCCGTTGAGCATGTCCAGCAACCTAACGGCCCAGCAGCAGTCTGCGCCGTCGTTGTATGCAGCCATCTGTCGCGATACTCGGGTCAGCACGACGAGGCAGCCGAACGCCATGGACGGCGGCAAACTTGCAACGGCTGAACGGAAGCTTGCCGGTGATGGACGGCGTCGGCTGGGCTGAGCTGAGCCTTCGAGATGCGGAGACCGGTGTTCTCAAGAAGGCAGGTGGCGAGCACCAGCGACGCATCTCATCACTTGCCGCTCGAACTCATCACTCACTAGGGCTGTCAAAACTCACCCCCTTTGATGCATTAGCTCGTGCAGACTGAGATTGCGACACCTCTCCTCTCAAGTCCGGACTAGGACGCTTGTGCATGATGCCGTGATGGATTGAGCCGGTGCAGGCGAGTGGCCTCTGAGGGATGGACTGGACTGGTGGACTTTCACCGGCCGATACCTTCTGCGCCTGTGCCCCGTTCACCCGCCGCCAGGAAGGCTATTCAGCTTCCCCGCCGCCCAGCTTCGGGGTTGGTTTTGGCGTTTGCCGGTTCCTGGCACCCCCTTGGGACGGCAGCCCCTGACACGCACGCCAGTCACGCCAGACCCGAGGCATAGATTGAGTGCGGGCGAGAAGCGGCACCGGGGGTATGGGCGGGCATCAGGGAGCGGGCAGCAGCGCTTCGGACACTCGGTCTTCTCGTGGGCACGGCCAAGAGATGGGGAGCTGTCAGTGTCGGGCTGGTGCCATAGGGTAGGCAGCTCGCGTCCACCCAACAACGACGCAGGTAATTTAGCCGAATGAAGTGTAGATTGATTTTTGAACCACCAGACCACTCAACCAGGTCATGGGTCAAGGGGAAGCGCAGGAGAGCCGGGAACGGGCGGACAATGTGTCGACGAGGGCGCAAAAACGGGGCAGAGGGGGCAATACGAAAGACTTGCCGCAAGCGAGAGTTGGGATGCTCGCATGGCGGTCTGCAGCATCTCGCTGCAGGTTTCCTCTGGGGCTGGTGTTGAACAGCTGAACAGCTGAACAGCGGACAGACAGCGAGCGCCTTGGACTGGCTGACTCGGCTCCAGATGATGACCCCGAGGGGCGGGTCAGGCACCACGACGTCCATCGGTACCGTCCTTTGGTCGTTGTGCGGTGACGTTGCAGACGTAAAGGTTCGGCTGCGACAGAGACAGTTCCACCGAGCCACCCGAGGCGACGCTCTCATGTCACATCACCTCCTCTCCGCGAGTCTCGCGGCTTTTGGACTGGCTCACACGTGATGGGTTGTTTTGTTGGGCCCGACCGGCGAGGGTGACAAGAAACACAAAATAACAAAATAGAATACAAAAGGAGCAAAAGGAGAAAAGAAAATCAGAAAACGCCGAGTCCCCAGCGCGAAAGACCGCCTCATCAGCTTCTCTGGCAACAGAGAGAGGCATGGCATGGTATTTTGTGCGGAATATGTACCGCGTACTCGACGGCCGAGGCTTGCAGTGTGCAGTGGTGGAGTGCATGCGGTGCAGTGCAGTGCAGTGCCGCGGTTGGGAGTTGGGTGACGTTGGCAAGTGTTCGGTGGGTGGACGAGGCAGCAAGAAGCAATGGACCTCAGGGGATGCCCTGGTGTGTGGTGACTGGCGACCCTTGCCGCCAAGGGCTGCTGTCAACATGGAAGCGTCCGTTCTTACCGCTTCCAGCAGCAGCCAGGCGTCTTATTAACGTTAGCGCGGGGCGCGGACTGCCCTCTCCGGCGCAATGGTCAGTGCGAGGCCGGCAGGCATCGAGGGGGCACCACAGGGGCTTCAAAGGGCCCAGGGCGCTGTGATCGGACCATGCGGGTCCAGATCGTGCCACCCGTGGACCACCACAGAGGACAACCAGGCAGGCGTTGGCACTTGGCAATTGCTTCGTTTGCACTCCATGCACTCCTCTTCAGGCCCCTTGCAACCTGCAAACTGGCCTTCGCACTCGCTGCTTCCGGGCTCGTTACCCTCCCGTCGTTTTCTTCGTCTCCGCTCGTCCATTCCATGCTCCCCTTTCACCAGCACGCCGGAGTTGCAACCAACCCAACCTCAACTCGCTGTGGCAGGCAGCTCGAGGAGCGCGACGAGAGCGACGAGCGACGGCATCCAGGGCCCCTGGCATCCCGCGGGAGTCCGCAGATTCTTCGAGGCGCTGTTGTAACTGGTTCCGCGCAGTGCATGCTGCCGTCTCATCCTCTGCTGCGGTCGTCGTTGTCGTCCCTCCTGGGTTCCTTGAGATGTCTCACTGCGAACAGCAGACAGGACAGAGCTTTGCTGGTGAAACCGGTCTTCATTTTGCTGCCCGGGAAATAAGACGCGAGACTCCCGGACCGCCCTCGATGTTTCTCCGGCAGTCGGACCCGTTCGATCTGCCGTGGTTGGACCCGATGAGCGACGCGGCGAGCACAAGGCCGCCCCGCAGTTCTGCAGCCCCCCCCCACCTCCAGATCGCCGCGTGCGGACTGTGAGGTGCGAAGCCTATTCGGGCAGCGCCCTTGTCTTGCCGTGCTCGCTTGAGGTTTCGATGCGAGACATGCTGCAGGGCGAGCCATTTCGCCGAAGCCTATAACGTTGTTGTACACAGGAGACCTCGGCCTCGCCATTTCCTCCAAGTCATGGAAACAATCTGGCCCACGACTTTCGCCTTGCCACCGTAGCAGGGCCGTATCGTGCTGTCCATGTGCAGGTTTCCATGCAGTCGTTGGAAGGGCTCCTGCTTTTGCATGGGGCAACACCTCCGTTCGCCGCACGAGACACAGGCAAGGTCACAGCCTTCTGTCTCGTTCCCATCAAGCGTATCCCTTCGTCGTGGAGAGAAGAGCAGGCGGCCAAGTCAATCGACGGGCCGCCAAGTCTGCCACCGCCAGGATCTGATCCGGTTCCCTTCCGACCATGCAGACATTTGTCAGATCGACTGGCAAGACGTGCCACCGCAGCCTGCATCATGCAGCTTGGCTCGCTGGTCAAACGCACCGGTGTTGCCGGCAGGCATGGAACCAAGAAGCTGCGATGTGGCTGGGACTCTTCTCCTGGGAGACGGCGGATGAACGGCTTTGTCTCCTACAGGCTCGCTCTTGCACATGTCAACCCTTACCGTATGCTTGGGCACCGGTAACGCGACCGCGGAGATATCCGGTCCTTGCGCTCGGAACCTCACAACGGACGTTGCTCTGCCGTTTCGTGGTATGTCCTGGTCCCCCCTCCGATCGATGCTGTGCCCGGGAGGGGAGGTGGTGCTGCCCTTTCCGAGGGGTAGTTCCACGACGTACACAGTGCACGCCAATCCTGTCGCTTGTCCCGCCCCGCGATCTGCAGCTTGCCACGTTCAAGACAGGCAAACATGAACCGATTCGGTGGGCTTTCCCCAGCAAGGCCGACGCCTTGCAGATGATTCTCATCACTTGCAGACCGACCTGTGGGGTGGACGAGACGCAAACACACGTGGCAAGTGCTCGCGCTAGAGGCATTGCGGTGTCTCAGATGGCCATCATGTACTCGGGATGCTGGGATGTCCGATTCCGATTCTCCTGTTCAGAAGCCTGGCCTAAGCCGGCCGAAGGAGAATCCCACGCAGCAGGTCGGAGCGGTTTCGAACCAACACCCCATGACCACACAAGGGTTGAATGCAGAATAGTCCGGGGCGGGCAAGATGAGCCGGCACTTGCATGAACCCCTTGGACGCCAGCAAGCCTCCCCGCGTTCCGGCTCTTGGCCCAGGTCCTGACCCTCGCCCTTGGGGTGTCAACCAGGGGGGCCGCCGCAGGCTGATGGGCAACAGGCTGTATTGACGTAGCAGCACCACACGCTACCCAGCTCCGGTTGCATCACTAAGGCAGGGTGGTCGGCCCTGGCGTTTTGTTTCTTCAGAGATCTTCCAATCAGAGGCTCCAGGGACGTTCCATTCCGCAGTTAATGACGGAGACACGTTTTTTAATATGTCTTATTTTCCGATCCAAGCCTTTCCCCAGACGGCGCCAATGGGAGCCGGGAGCCAGCCGATCGTTTCCCCGCGGTTTCAAGGAAAGTAGACGATACTACAGCGGCCGGTTCCTGGGCGACAAAGAATGGAGAGGGCATGACGTCCAGCCACAGTTTGCGAACGGGACGGCTGGCCGGCTGCAACGACGGCCGATGTGGTTGGTGGTTGATGGCTGGTTGCACAACGACTTGCCTAACAGGGAAACCTTCGAGATGCTCCGTCGAAGGCCTCACCCATGCGCCCACCCTCGGCACCAGGCACGACGTCCGTGCCAACTGTGGCCCCGTTAAGGTTTGGGGCGGGGTGTCGATCTGCGGCCCTTGCCCTAGCGTTAGCGCACCGGCAAGGGGGGGGGGCGTGACGGGGTCTCCTCCCCCCCCCCCGGCTTGGCTGTGGTGGTTAGGTACCCAGGTGTTATGGGGGCGCTAGTTACTCCGTGCCTGAGGGGTTTACTGCATTTCATGGTTCCTACGAGGCAGGTCAGTGAATCTTCCGAGTGGCTTGGGGCACGCCCTGGCTTGCAGTTTGCATCCCTTGGTCATGTTCGAAGGGCGCGGGACGGTAGAGGAGACGTTGACCGAAATGAGGCCGTCGCCAGCACCAGCCAACCAGGACCGGTACCAAATGATGCTGCCCTGGCAGCAGGTTCCGGGAACGGCGGGCAGCCACAGAGAAATGGCGACGCCGCATGACACTTATTTCAACAAGCCCGAATATTCCACCGAAGCCGTCGAAGCCGGCCGGGCTCGGGTCCGCCGAGATGCGCGACAGCCAGGAGACGGCGACAACTTAATCGCATCTAGCGTTCCCTTGGGTACATACCATAGTTAGTACGTGCGTCCGCAGTACGGCAGGTGGCAGAGGAAAGAAAGCAACGCAGCCCAGGCTCCGTTTCCCAGACGATTCGAACCAGGGTTGGGGCCCGGTCAAGGTGCCATGTACCTGTCTGTTCTCCATTTTATGCACGGCAATTAAATGCCCGCAGCAAATGGGAGACGTCGTTCGGCGGCTGCATGGTATTCTGCATGCCAGTGTGGAGAAGGCCGCCATGCAATGTGAGTGTCATCCCATCTCGCGTCTCTCATCACGTCTCCCCCTCGCATCCTACCTGCCTGACTGGTTGAGGCAACGCAACGCTGAGTCAAGCTCGGCAGATTCTGTCAACAACTGCCCTCCCGGTCTGCTATGGTACGTTATGGCGGGTGTGTTTTATTGCTGCCGGATCTGGGCCCTTTCCAAGCGGCTGCAACCTACCTTGGTGGTTGACCTTGCAGGCACGGCAGTTTTCTTCTTAGCCAGGTTGAATATTCTCTGGAACTGCACAGTACGTAGTTAACGAAGAGTGTCTTTGAGCTTGGGAGGGCCCGGAATCGAATGCAAGGTACCCGGGCAGCCGTGGTTCGACTCGTTCTGGGCACGTCTGCTCGGTCGAGGTGACTAGGTAAGGGAAGTTCGGTCCAGCAAAGCCGCACGCACATCATCTTTGGAAAGCTTTGGGAAAGGGGCCAAGAAAACACGAATTCAGCCAGTCGTGAACGCCCATGGCCTGTTGTTCGTCTATCTTATGTACAAGGCAAAGGGAGTAGACAGAGAGGAGACGAAGCCAAGATGGTTGCCCCCTATTGCTCTCAGACGACAGTAACGAACACACACCCACACTCCCAGAACCAGACCACCCCAAAGCCACCCAATGCAAACTCCCCGCCAACAACCTGCCCCCGCCATTGAAATTTGATTTGTTTTCGGTTTCCTTGACACCTCCCTGGCCCATCCACCCAAATAAAAAAAAATATCTCCTCCACCCTTTTGCCGGTCGTAGAAACGTAGAAGTATGGTTATAACCATCGCAACACCCCTCCTTTAAAGCCAAAACTGAGCTTCCCCGTCGACAAGGACCAGTGATATCGCGCATGCCGGCCGTGGGAACAAAGGAAACGAAACAAATAGCCGAAAGCTGAGGTAGCATCCGATCCGAGATCCCTGCTCCGTGTCTCGAAACGGGAAAAGGCCTCGCAAGAGTGACCCATCCCGGAGTTGCCATCAATCTTCTGATGCGGCACCAAAAGTGGTAGTGAATAAGGTGCTATTGGGTGGGTTATCGAACCGATAGTTAAGGAAGAAAACAAGCCGATCGATTGAAGTAAATATGGCAAGGAAGCAAATCGGGTATTGATGTCGGCCCCCGAGGACAAGAATTGAAGATCGCACTGAGAAGATGCAGAAACGGGTTTGCCGTGCTCAATTGGAATATCGCCAGCCATCCCGATGTATCTTTCTGGGCCGGGCTCGATTCGAAAAAGCTGTGTGTATTGCACGACCTATGCCGTGCTGCCATAGGGGCCGGCCCCTGCCGTCGTAGCAGACGCCGGGCTGGTGAAGCTTCGCTTCCGCTTCATACCCAGCGGGTCCGAGTACTCGTCGCTGCGATCCCCCGAGGACTGGCTCTGCCCCAACCCGAGTGGGCCACCCCCAAAGGAATCCCTCATGGGCGTTCTGGCGCTCGAGTTCGACATGCTGGCCTGGAAGGCTTGCGAAAAGTCGTTGGGCGGCGCGATCGGCGCGCTCATCTGGGGCATCGAGTAATCGGTCGTCGACGTTCGGTATCCAGACGTCCTGGGCAGGGAAAAGTCGACGGGCGCCGTGAGGGGCGCCGACGGGAAGCTTCCCGTGTAGCTGGATGAGACGCCGCCGAGCTGCGACGACGATGCGGTTCTCTGAACTGGGGAGTGTCCGGATGTTTGCAAGCTGCCAGGTCCGATGGCTGACCTAAACTGTGTTCGGAGATCCAGGCCGAGGGGTAGGGAGGCGGATGCGGCCCTCAGACGCGAGTTCCGCTGCTGGCTCGCCTGGATGCTAGATGACTGGAAGCTTGAATAATGAGTTGGTGATTGGACAGTGGAGCCTTCAAGTTACGGTCAGCCTGCTGTGCCCTCCATTCTCACCCTCCTTTTAAGGGAACCATGAAGACGTACCGGAATAGTGGCTTGAGTCGTATGGCCCCAAGCCGCCCGCGGAACCCGCGCTCACTTGATCTTGTGGATAGAGACCATGCTGTCGGCTTCCGATCTGAGATGGCGGGTTCCCACCGTGATAGGTGGTGTAGTCAATCGCATCGCCCTTCCACGACATGCTCGAGCGTAGAGGCGATTGAAGAGTATCCGAGCGCGACCTAGTCATGGTATCGCGGAGCTGGAGGGGCTGTAATGGTCGAATTTGTTGCCGAGAGTGGTGGCTATGCATCTGCATCCCCGTATCGAGACTTGTCTGCCGCGCGAATGGGTTCGATGTCCGCGGCCCAGCGCTCATGGAGCCGGAGAGATGGCCTGGGTAGCCATACCGGTCGGTCGAGGTTGGCGAGATGGGTGAGAGAATGTCTGGTGTACTGAGCCCTGCGGAGGGGTTGAAACCGATGCTCCCAAATGCCGGGCTGAGGCCGGTTGGCGAGAGATGATCATCTCCATCGTGGCGCCGGACATCCACCATCAGCGGCCGCATCATGTGGTCCGCGTATGGAGAACCGCCGAGATCTACCGGGGATGTGAGGGGTGTTCCCAGGCCGTGAACCGCGCCATACGGGGAATGGAGTGCGCTTAGGCTGTCGAAGTCCTCCGGAACGGCCCTCATCTTCATCATTCGTTCGCGATCGTCCGCCGTCAGGCGCTTGATTTTGGCACGGCTAGCGATCAGTCAGTACACCACATCCCTCCCACGCCCGCAACAAGGCAACAACTCTCCCAGTCGAGGAGACGTACCGGTTTTGAAACCACACCTGCACTTGGCGTGGGCTGAGCCCAGGAATCTCTCGCGAGAGCCGCTCGCGGTGTGCGGCGTCAGGATGCGGTTGCTTTGCAAATTCGCTCATCAGGAACCGCGTTTGCTGGTGTGTGAGCCTTGAAAGGGATTAGCTGCTGCTTGTCAACCCTCGAGTGACTGTCCAGAAGTCATGTACCTGAAGCGCTTCATCTTCCGCCGCTGCGCGGTCCTCTCGGCCGCCGTTTGAGGCTGGGTTTGTGCTTCTCCATCCCCTTCACCCTCAATCATCTCCTCGTCCTCGATTACCTCTTCGTCCTCCTCTTTGATGGCAGCTTGTCCCTCATTTCCGGAGTGGCTCGGGTTCGTCTCGGAGCCTTGTCCCGCCGATGAGACTGAGCTCAGGGGATTCGAGCCAAGGGACATGCCGGGGGTCTCGGTCGAAGTCGACGACTCTTCATGCGCCAACTCGGCCTTTGGCGGATACTGGTCTCCCTGGGCTTCGGCCTGCTCCGGAATCGGTGACGGCTGTTTTGGTTGCCGCAGACCGAGGGGATCCAGGCGATGGCCCAGCGGAGAGTTCTCTGGCTTCGGCACCTCAAGTGGTGCAGCCACACTCCGCGGCTGTGCCTGCGATCCCGAGTTTTCTGTCGAGCTCGTCACATGCTCGTATGGCTGCGAGAAGATGGTATTGTCGCTCGGCGGCAGAAACGAGTACTGCCCCTGCCAGTCGGACTGCGTCACCGTGTCGAAGTTGGTCGACATGCGTAACTTCTCGGCAGACTTGCGAAAGGCGGTATCGAACTTGTTTATGGACCAAGGGCTCTGCTCCGTAGCGGTGTGTCTGGTAACAAGCATTTGGAATCGGTTGTCGGTCGTCGACGTAGATAAAGGCGTCTCTGATGGATGTGAGGGGGTAGCAATCACCCCAGTTGCGCAAGCTGATACCCGCGAATCTGACTGAAGGCCTGATGGCGAAGCGACGGCAGGAGTGAACGAGTGTCGGTGCTGGTGTACGAGGGATCAAGAGCCACAGATGCACATGGCCAGAGGCAGCACCAGGTAGGCGGGCCTGCTACCTCCGAGTGACAAGTCTGGTTCGTGGTGATCTCTGCTCAGCAGATCCTCGCAGCTTCGGAGCAAGGTAAACACAGAGGCGCTGGGGGGTGAGGGAGTTCTCGATGAAAATCGTCCGCCACCGCCGAAATCCAGGGCCGCTCCGAAGATCAAACTTGAAAGCTGTGACCAGGAGAGGAACGAGGCGTCGGGCTCTGAGCGAATTCCTCGGGATGATGTGTGGGTGCGTCGTACCAGAAGACAGGTTCCCACCAGTCAAAACGAAGATCAGACAAAGCCGCCGTGGGTGCTAGATGGGTAGGGTTCGCTGCTCAGTCCAGTGATCTACGAACGATCTTGAGCCAGATCCCGATCAACCGTGGTCGTCCGTGGGGTGGGAGGATGGTGGGAAGAGTCTCGTAAATCGACAGAGAAGGGAAAGCCAGCTCTGGCCTGAGGGTACCGGAGACAGGAAGATATCTTGTATGAAATCTGGGGGGTGTCAACCGATGCGCGGCGGGGTCGTTCGGCTGGTGGATATCCTCGAGAAAGGATTAGACCCGGGAGTTAAGGTGCTCGTGAGGGCTGCCCTTGGTGGTATTAAGGCCCGTCCCCCTGGTCCCCTGTTCTTAACAAAGGATAGAGGTGGGCTTAATACCGGTGGAGAACCCAGCCCACAGCGGAGGAGCGCCGAGGCCGCATCCAAAAAGCAAGACGGGGTATGCACGGGCAACCGCGACAATGGATGGGACTGGCGGGGGTTTGGTCAGGGTACCTGGTACCTGACAGAGGACGTCTGTTATAACAGCGGCTCGTCCAGGATGGCGTTCAAGAAGGGGGGGGGGTGGATGCCTCGATAGACAAAAGCCGCAAGCTGTGGGCTCCGCTATAGTAATATCGGGTTCTAGCAGACGGACTGGCTGAGCCACACCACCCTTCCTCTGTGGTCGAGAGTCGAGGCGAACAACAGGGCTATAGTGAGAGACCTCTGAACCGCACAAGATCTCGGCTGAATGGCTAATGCCGCCCCAGGGCAACAACGGAACCAACTGAAGGCACTGCTGCCATGCAAAGAAGGAAGCCGAGCAAAACGGACGGAGAAACGCTCACGCCAAGGCCAACGTCTCGTCACCAAACGAGGGCAAGTGGCTGAAAGAGGAAGAAGAGGCAGAGGGGATGAGTACACAGCAGTCATCGCTGGAACTCGGACATGGGGCTGCGAGGATGTACTGCGTATGCATGAAGTCAAGGCAGTACCAGAGATAGGCGGGTACTTGTTGGGCCAATGGCGCCAACGCAAACATCCGATACCCAAGCCAAACAGGCGAGACAGCGTCGTTCAAGCACGAGGTCGTGAGCAGGCATCTGCGGAGGCCCTCGCGGGAGCATTCCGACACCTCTCGAGTGGGAGACACTCATCCGGTCCTCCTTCCAAGCAAGCCAAACGCAGATGCAAGCTCCTCGAGTGAAGAGTTACAGAAAACCTCAGCAAGGGAGCAAAAAGCGCCCACAGAGGTGCAGAGAAGGTGGCATGGCATCTCGGCTGGGCATTTGCTAGCAACTGATTGGCTCTGGCTGCACATTAGCTCTGCATCGACTCCACGGAAAACCGTTGTTGAGCTTCCAGCTGGCCTAACCAATCGCGGACGCTGATCGTTCAGGCAGGGGGGGAGAGGAAGGGGGGGGTGGCGCTGGCAGCAACAAGTGAAGACGGCCCAGAGGGAGGTGTGGATGCAGATCGGATCACGAAGCGACAGGGCACTGACAGGTACGCTGACAGTGCCGGATGCCCCCAACAAGGCCAACTGCTAAGATCGGGGCAGCGGTTCCTCGAAACGGCAGCTTTGGCTGGGGGATGGTGGTGTTCAAGGTGGAGAGGGTCAGCTTGGCCGCTCGACGCTTGGCCGAGTTGGATGGAAGTGGACAGGGGACGATGGAAGATCGCTGATGAGCAGATCTTTTCTCCCCTTGCCGGCATCTGAACCAAGCAAGTGGCTCGAGGGTTGAGCTGGTCGTGGCAACGTTGTGTAGCAGCGATGGTGACGGTGGAATGCAGCCGTGCCCTGTGCCGATTAGGAAGGAGGATAACCCGGCTTAGATGTACTCAGCTCCGAGCGGTAGCGTTCAATGCCTGAGGATTTAGCCTGGTAGAGGCAGCCCTGCATCGACCGATTTTGCGCACTGTTTATGTCCCATGAGCTGAACGCACAGGAGACGACGAGTGGACGTCCTTGCAGACGACGTCTAGGCCAAAGCCTGTCTCTGCCCTTGGGCGAGGTCGGGCTAAGACGGCCGCGCGGCAAGCGTTGGAGGGAAGGGAAGAGAGCGGGGGGGGGGGGGGGGGGGGGGACCGGGGCCCCTGCAA
>OUNM010161186.1_pt1 | contig 21368 bp, 15 predicted proteins | sample 1769961 | NCBI WGS metagenome assembly OUNM01 (sample SAMEA3914820, study PRJEB12502) | metagenome | biome: forest; material: soil | place: USA | collected 2012-03-12 | depth 0.3 m
ATTGCGGCCGCGCGGATTGAGCGTCGCCTGGATGGTGGCGGCGTCGCGCACCCTCACCCACTCGCCCGGTTGCAGGTTGAGGTCGCCCTTCGACTTTGGCCCCTTGAGGCCGACGATCTGGCCGAGCTCGGGCAATTTCAACACGGCGCGCGTCTTGTTGACCAGTGCGCGCCACACGATGGTGGCGAAGGCTTTCGGCGCCATCTCGCCGCTTTTCACTTCGCTGACGAGCTCGCCCAGGTGCATCTTCGAAATCGTGTAGCTGGCGCGCGCCAGTTCCGTCGACTGGCAGACATAGCGTCCGTCGAGGCCGCGCGTGGCCAGGTTCAAAAGCGTTTCGCGCGCCGCCAGTTCGGCCCGGGGCGTCGGCGTCAGGGCCGGCCCTTCCGGCGCCAGCCACGCTTCCTTCCAGAACATCAGGCAGTCGCGCTGGCAATTGTCGTGGGCGTGCCCGTCGCAGCGCTTCTGATCGAGGAAGACCACGTCCTTCATCCCGCGCAGGCCATGGCCCTCCACGCAGGTCCGGTCGGCGCGGCGGAAAACGCGCGCCGACTGCCCGATCAGCGGCACCATTTCGGGCATGAAGGGCAGGCCGTCGAGCGTACCGTCCATATCGAGCGAGGCGAGGATTTCGACGGCCGAGCGTACGCGCACGGTATCGCCGCTGTAGAAGTGCACCTCGGGCGCCGCGGGCGCGTTGCCCATGAGCGTCGAGCGAACCTTGTGCGCCAGGCGGCGCAGACGCCAGTTGAGGCCCATGCTGACCGCGAGGTTGCGGCCGTTCATCGAGCGGCGGTGCAGATCGGCGTCGAGACGGCGGACCGAGGCGTCGCCGTAGAAGCGCGTCACGTCGCTTGTCGCCTCGAGCCAACCCGGGACGAAGCGTTCCGACAGGGTACGGACGTCGCCGATGATTCGGCTGATGCCGGTGCCCGAGGCCGGGCAGGAGGTGCGGCGGGCATCGCCGATCAGCACGACGCCATCGAGCGCGGGTTCACCGGCCGCATAGAGGTCGGTGGCGCGGAGTTCGACCTCACCCGACAGGCTGGCGCCGTGCAGGCGCTGGCTCAAATCCGGCATGATGGCGCAAAGCGCGTCGAGCGGGTCGCGGCGGAAGCGCAGCACGCGCTCGCTCTTGATCGGGTCATAAAGGAACAGATTGACGCGCAAGGCGTCGGAAGGGTCCCCGGCCATGCGGAAAAAGCTGGCGAAGCCGACGCCGTCGCCGGGGCGCTCGCCACGGTGGATCAGGCTTTCGAAGCCGAAGCCGTCCGGCCCGGGCAGCAGCGTAAAGCCAACGCAGACGGAATGCGCCGGCGACAGGACCTGACGTTTCACGCCGAGATCCCTGAGCAGACGTTCGCCGGGACCCGTCGCCACCACGCACAGCCGCGACGTCACCGTGCCGAAACCCGGCACGGCCAGGGTCTGGCTTTGGGCGTCGTGCGTCAGGTCCGACACCTTGCCCCGGACCAGGCGCACGCCGTCGCCCCAGTGGTCGCGCAGGGCGTTGACCATCTGGTCGTAGCGCAGGCCGCGCCGGATCAGGTTGTCGCCACGACCGAGCAGGGGCGCAAAGACGTCGGCCACGCCCAGCGCCTGAAGGCCGCTCGCCTGGGCCTGGGAGAATTTCTCGCAGCGGAAATCCTGCGGATAGACGTCGTGCGGATCGATCACGACGGGATTGAAGCCCTGCCGCGCCAGGACCAGCGCCATCAGCGCGCCGGCAAAGCCTCCGCCGACGATCGCGACGTCGCAGGCAATAGCCTGGTTTGTCGTGGCTTGGGCCCGATGCGGTTCGCGGATATAGGAGATATCGTCCAAGGCCGTAAAATCCCGAAAAGGCTATACCGTTTTGAAAATGGACACACCGGGGTGCGCGGTATCGGGATGTTCAAGATCGGTGCCAGACAGGGATGCCTTCAGGTTGAAAAACGCTTTCGCAAAAAGGCGGAAAACGCGTCTCCGGCGAGTCTCGTCTTTTCCGGCAGATCATACCGGGGACGAAAAAGCGCGATCGTGCGGCGCAAGGCGAATCCGGCCAGCCCGACACCGGCGACGTCCGGGGCGGAATAGCTGTCCGGCATGACGGTGATGCCCACCCCGGCGCCGACCATGCCGAGCGCGCGTTCGTCCTGCGGCGTGCGATAGACCAGGGGGGGACGGACATTGCGGTCGGTGAAATGCCGCGACGTTTCCGACAGCACTTCGCACCGCGTGCGCACGATCATGTTTTCGTTGGCCAGCGCTTCCCCGTCGATGATCGTCTGGCCGGCCAGAGGATGATGCCGCGACAAGACCAGGCGATAGCCTTCCTCGAACAGAGGCACGGCGGTGTCGTCGGCGACCCGCCGGATCGACAGGGCATAGTCGATGCCGCGTTCGTCCAGACGGTTGAGCAATTCCTGTTCGGTGCCGTCGTAAAGATCGAAGCGGACGTCGCCATTGTTTTGAAGGAAATCACGCAGCCAGCCGGCGACCAGCGCGACCGGGACGGTGTGCAGGACACCGAGCCGGATCACCGCCCCCGTCTCGGTTTCGGCCAGTTCCGCCGACGCCATGTTGACCTCGTGCAGGATCGCCTTGGCGCGCGGCAAAAAGCGCGATCCCGCCGCGGTCAGGAAAACGCGCTTGTTGTTGCGGACAAAAAGATCAACGCCGATCTGATCTTCGAGACGGCGGATGCCGGCGGACAGGGTCGGTTGGGTAATCAAACAGGCCTGAGCGGCCTTGGTGAAACTGCCGGTTTCGACCACCGCCAGGAAATAACGCAGAAGGTAGAGCTCCATGATCCATAGATAGCATCTATGGACTAGATCGGCATTATTGATTTTTACAATGCAATGAAAAGGCGTAACCTGCGGGCGCCATGACACACTTGATCTCCGAGCTCGACCCCGCCGATCCCGATTTCGCCACCAATGCCGCCCGCATGCGCGGCCTGGTCGACGATCTGCGGACGTTGTCAGCCAGGATCGCGCTCGGCGGCTCCGATGCCGCCCGCGACAAGCACCTCGCGCGCGGAAAGCTCTTGCCGCGCGACCGTATCGCCGGCCTGATCGATCCCGGTTCGCCCTTTCTCGAGCTGTCGGCGCTGGCGGCGCACAAGGTCTATGACGACGAGGTCCCGGCCGCCGGTATCGTCACCGGTGTCGGCCGCATCAACGGCACCGAGTGCGTCGTAGTCTGCAACGACGCGACGGTGAAAGGCGGAACCTACTACCCGCTGACCGTCAAGAAGCACCTGCGCGCCCAGGAGATTGCCCTGCAGAACAACCTGCCGTGTGTCTATCTCGTCGATTCGGGCGGCGCCAACCTGCCCAACCAGGACGAGGTCTTCCCGGACAAGGACGATTTCGGCCGCATCTTCTTCAACCAGGCGCAGATGTCGGCGCGTGGCATCCCCCAGATCGCCGTCGTCATGGGCAGTTGTACCGCCGGCGGCGCTTATGTGCCGGCCATGTCGGACGAAAGCGTGATCGTCCGCAACCAGGGCACCATCTTTCTGGGTGGGCCGCCCCTCGTCAAGGCAGCGACCGGCGAGGAGGTCTCGGCCGAGGACCTGGGCGGCGGCGACGTCCACGCCCGCATTTCCGGCGTCGCCGACCATCTGGCGGCCAACGACGCCGACGCGCTGTCGATCGCACGGCGCATCGTCGGCAATCTTAATCGCAGCAAAACCATATCGCTCAAGGTCCGCGAAGCCGCCGAACCGCTTTATACTGCCCAGGAGCTCTACGGCGTTATCCCGGCAGATACCCGCACGCCTTACGACGTGCGCGAAGTCATTGCGCGCCTGGTCGACGGCTCGGAATTCGACGAGTTCAAGAAGCTGTTCGGCGAGACCCTGGTCTGCGGCTTCGCCCACCTTTACGGCTATCCCATCGGTATCGTCGCCAATAACGGCGTGCTCTTCTCGGACAGCGCCCTGAAGGGCGCGCACTTCATCGAGCTGTGCGCCCAGCGCGGCATTCCTCTGGTCTTCCTGCAGAACATCACTGGCTTCATGGTCGGACGCAAATACGAAAACGAAGGCATTGCGCGCCACGGCGCCAAGATGGTCACTGCCGTCGCCTGCGCCAATGTGCCGAAGTTTACCGTCATCATCGGCGGTTCCTACGGCGCCGGCAATTACGGCATGTGCGGCCGCGCCTACGATCCGCGCTTCCTGTGGATGTGGCCCAATGCCCGCATCTCGGTCATGGGCGGCGAACAGGCGGCCAATGTGCTGGCGACCGTCAAACGCGATGGCATCGAGGCCAAGGGCGGTACGTGGCCGGCCGCGGAGGAAGAGGCCTTCAAGGCGCCCATCCGGGAAACCTACGAGGCCCAAGGCCACCCCTATTACGCCTCGGCGCGTCTGTGGGACGACGGTGTCATCGATCCTGCCGATACGCGCCGCGTGCTGGGCCTTGGGCTATCCGCCGCCTTGAACGCCCCTGTCGAACCGACGCGCTTCGGCGTCTTCCGGATGTAAACGCCATGACGATTTCCGTTTCCATAGATGGCGGCGTCGCCCGCGTGACGCTCAACCGGCCCGAGGTGCATAACGCGCTCAATGCCGCCATGATCGCCGACCTGAAGGACGCCTTCGGCCGTCTTGGCAGCGATACGGAAGCGCGCGTTATCGTGCTGACAGGCGCGGGTAAAAACTTCAGCGCCGGCGCCGACCTCAACTGGATGCAAGAGGCCGCCACACAAGGCTTCGAAGCCAACCAGCAGGACGCTTACAAGTTAGCACGAATGTTATATACAATCGATTCCTGCCCCAAACCGGTCGTCGCCCTGGTCAATGGCGCGGCCCTCGGCGGCGGTGTCGGACTGGTCGCCTGCTGCGACATCGTGGTGGCGCAAGGCACCGCACAGTTTGGGTTGACCGAGGTGAAGATCGGGCTGATCCCGGCGACGATTTCGCCTTATGTCACAAGGAAGATCGGCGAAAGCCAGGCGCGGCGCTATATGCTGACCGGCGAGCGTTTCGACGCCGAAACCGCGCGCCGTATCGGTCTGGTGCACGAGATCGGCGACGATGCCGATACCATTATCTCCGGCCTGCTGGCTAACGGCCCCGACGCCATGGCCGATACCAAGGCGCTGATCCGCGACGTGGCGCACGCAACCGTAGACGAGGCGCTTCTGGCCATGACCGCCGAACGCATCGCCGCGCGCCGGGCCTCGGACGAAGGCCGCGAGGGCATCGCCGCCTTTCTGGAAAAGCGTAAGCCGCGGTGGACGCAGTGATGTTCGAAAAGATCCTGATCGCCAATCGCGGCGAAATCGCCCGGCGCATCATCCGCACGTGCAAGCGCCTGGGCGTGCGCACCGTCGCCGTCTACAGCGAAGCCGACCGCCACGCCCCCTTCGTGCGTGAAGCCGATGAGGCCGTTTTGATCGGCCCGGCCGCCGTCGCCGATTCCTACCTGCGCGGTGACCGCATGATCGCGGCGGCGCTCAACCACAACGCCCAGGCCATCCATCCCGGCTATGGCTTCCTGTCGGAAAACGCCGAGTTCGCCGAGGCCTGTACGGAGGCGGGTCTGGTCTTTATCGGTCCGACGCCGTCAGCCATCCGCGCCATGGCGCTGAAGGGCGCGGCCAAGGCGCTGATGAGCGCGGCGGGCGTGCCGGTGACGCCTGGCTATCACGGCGACGACCAGAGCCCGGATGTTTTGCAGGCCGAGGCGGGACGCATCGGCTATCCTGTGCTGATCAAGGCCGTGGCGGGCGGCGGCGGCAAGGGCATGCGCCGTGTCGATCAGGCGCAGGATTTCGCCGATGCGCTCACGTCAGCGCAGCGCGAAGGCCAGAATGCCTTTGGCGATCCCAAGGTGCTAATCGAAAAATATATCGAGGTCCCGCGCCATATCGAGATCCAGCTGTTCGCCGATACGCAAGGAAATGTAGTACATCTGTTTGAACGCGATTGCTCATTGCAGCGCCGCCACCAGAAGGTCGTCGAGGAGGCCCCCGCCCCGCACCTGCCCGAAACCTTGCGCCAGACCATGGGCCAGGCCGCGGTCAAGGCTGCACAGGCGATCGGCTATGTCGGCGCCGGTACGGTCGAGTTTATCGTCGATGTCAGCCAGGGCATCGATAACGCGCCCTTCTATTTCATGGAGATGAACACCCGTCTGCAGGTCGAGCACCCGGTGACCGAGGAAATCACAGGCGCAGACCTGGTCGAATGGCAGTTGCGCGTCGCCGGCGGAGAAGCCTTGCCCAAAAGCCAGGACGATCTTGCCATTTCCGGTCACGCCATCGAGGTCCGCCTCTATGCCGAGGACCCGGAAAACGACTTCCTGCCGGCGACGGGAAGGTTGGAAAAGCTTCAGTTTCCCAAGACCGCGCGCGTAGAGTCGGCCGTCGAACAGGGCGACGAGGTCAGCGTTTTCTACGACCCGATGATCGCCAAGATCGTCGTCCATGCGGCCAGCCGCGCCCAGGCGATTGCGAAGATGCGCGACGCCTTGGTCCATACCACGGTCCAGGGCCTGACGACCAATCTCGGCTTCCTCCGCCGCGTCGCCTCCGACGCGGACTTCGCCGCCGGAGAGATCGACACCGGCTTTATCGGCCGCCATCTCGACAGCTTGACCCTGCCCTGGCCGGACGCTGAACCCGACGCGGCGGCGGTCTCCACCGACCCGACCTCGCCGTGGAACGATATCGGCGGCTTCTGGCTGAACTTGGCCCCGCGCGCGCACCTGCATCTCGACCGGGGCGACGCCGATCACGCGGGCGTGGTGTCGGGCGATATCAACGCCCCGATGCCTGGCAAGCTGATCGACGTCTTCGTGAAGCCCGGCGACCGCGTCGAAAAAGGCCAGAAGCTGCTGATTCTCGGCGCCATGAAGATCGAACACACCATCAAGGCGCCCAAGGACGGCACCATCACCGCCGTCCACGCCCGCGCAAACGACCAGGTCGCCGACAAGGCGCTGCTTATCCAGATTGGGGACTAGGCCATGATCCACTTCCCGCACCTTTCGTTCGGCCACGGCGAGGACATCGACCAGCTGCGCGACGCGGTCGCCCGCTTCGCCGCCGCCGAGATCGCGCCCCTGGCCGACGAGACCGACCGCAGCGACCAGTTTCCCATGCACCTTTGGACAGCCATGGGCGATATGGGCCTGCTGGGAATGACGGCACCCGAGACCTATGGCGGGGCCGCCATGGGCTATCTGGCGCACACCATCGCCATGGAGGAGATTTCGCGCGCCTCGGCCAGTATCGGACTGTCGTACGGCGCCCATTCCAACCTGTGCGTCAACCAGATCACGCGCAACGGCAACGACGCCCAGAGAGCCAAGTACCTGCCCAAGCTCATCTCGGGCGAGCACGTCGGCGCCCTGGCGATGAGCGAGACGGGCGCCGGTTCGGACGTCGTGTCGATGAAGCTCCGCGCCGAGAAACGCGGCGACCGCTATGTGCTCAACGGCAGCAAGATGTGGATCACCAATGGGCCGGACGCTGATGTGCTGGTCGTCTACGCCAAGACCGATCCCGCGGCCGGGTCGAAGGGCATTACCGCCTTCCTGATCGAAAAGGGCTTCAAGGGCTTTTCGGTGGCACAGAAGCTCGACAAGCTGGGTATGCGCGGCTCGCACACCGGCGAGCTGGTGTTCGCGGACTGTGAAGTGCCGGAAGAGAATGTCCTGGGCGCGATCGGGCGCGGTGCCGGCGTCCTGATGTCGGGCCTGGACTATGAACGCGTCGTACTGTCCGGCGGGCCGCTCGGCATCATGCGCGCCTGTCTGGACGTCGTGATCCCCTACGTCCATACGCGCGAACAGTTCGGCGCCTCCATCGGCACCTTCCAGCTGATGCAGGGCAAGATCGCCGACATGTATTCAACCTGGGCCGCCTGCCGCGCCTATGTCTATGCCGTGGCCGCCGCCTGCGATCGTGGCGAGACGACACGCAAGGACGCTGCCGGCTGCATCCTCTATGCCGCCGAAAGGGCGACGTGGATGGCGGGCGAGACGATCCAGGCGCTCGGCGGCAACGGCTATACCAACGAATATCCGGCCGGCCGGCTGTGGCGCGACGCCAAGCTGTACGAGATCGGCGCCGGCACGTCGGAGATCCGTCGCATGCTGATCGGCCGCGAGCTGTTCGAGGAAACGAAGTGAGGCCGTCGCACGTAACCCTCTACGAAGTCGGGCCGCGCGACGGCTTGCAGGCCGAGGCCGAAATCGTGTCGGCCGCCGACAAAATCGCGCTGGTCGACCGGTTGTCGCAGACCGGCCTTGGCTTCATCGAGGCCGCCAGCTTCGTGTCGGCCAAGTGGGTGCCGCAGATGGCCGACGCGGCCGAGGTCATGGCCGGCATTGCGCGCCGCGACGGCGTCGCCTATCCGGTGCTGACACCCAACCTGCAAGGCTACGAAGCGGCACGCGACGCAGGCGCCACAACTGTCGCCATCTTCGGCGCGGCGTCCGAGACCTTCAGCCGCAAGAACATCAACTGCTCGATCGACGAGAGCCTGGAGCGCTTCCGTTTCGTCACCGAAAGCGCGCAAAGGGACGGTATCAGGGTGCGCGGCTACGTGTCGTGCGTCGTCGGCTGCCCATACCAAGGCCGTATCGCGCCCGAAGCCGTGGTGCCGGTGGCGCAAAAGATGCTCGACATGGGCTGTTACGAGATCAGCCTGGGTGACACGATCGGTGTGGCCACGCCCGGCGATATCCGGCGCCTGCTCGACATGGTGTTGAAATTCATCCCCGGCGACAGGATCGCCCTGCATTGCCACGACACCTATGGCCAGGCCCTGGCGAATATCCTGACGGCATTCGACTACGGGATTTCGGTTTTCGATGCTTCGGTCGGCGGGCTGGGTGGCTGCCCCTATGCTCCGGGTGCATCCGGCAATGTCGCCACCGAAGACGTGCTTTACATGCTGGACGGAATGGGTATCGAAACCGGCGTGGATCTTGACGCGATCGTCGACACGGCCTGGTTCGTTTCCGATGTTCTCGGCCGCGAGCCGCGCTCAAAGGTTGCGCGCGCTAAGCGGCCTTCCCGAACCTGCCCATGATCCAGACCGTAGCGCCCGCTGCCACCGCCGTCAGCACCGTGCCCCACGCCATGTCGAGAAGGCTCAACGACAAGGGCCAATCACGGATGACCGACAGGGCCGTCAGGTCGTAGGTGGCGTAGGCGGTGAAACCGAAAACCGCACCGCGCGCCGCCGCCGGCAAGGCCTTTGACGATGGCAGGGTGACCAACACCGTCACGCCAAAAACGTAGACAAGATAGAAGGCCACGGCCGCCACCAGATCGAAACCCGGCCTGAGCAGATCGCCCATGACTTGGCGATAGGTCCCGCCGGTGGTCGTCAACCACACCGCGTCCAGCGGCAACATGACCAGAAGCGTCACGGCATAGCAGGCGACGGCGCGCATATCAGATTCGGGCGAAGGGCTGGAGCAGCTTGCCCAGCCAGGTCTTGGGCAGGATCAAACCGTCCTGCGCCACCAGGCACAGACAGTCCTCATCGGCGCCGACCGACGGCGAGTGCTGGATGGCTTCATCGCACAGTACGAAGTCGCCGCGGCTATAGCTGCCGTTCAGGTCGTTGAACGTGCCCTTGAGCATCAGGGTAATTTCACAGCCGCGGTGGGTGTGTTCGGGCATGACCATGCCGCGTTTGACGAACATCAGATACGTCTTGGTGCCTTTCGTGTCCTCGTCGAACTTGACCGGCGCCATCCACACGCCCGGCGCGGCCCAATACCGGCCCGGAATATCGGCCGTCTTCAGGGTTTCCGGCAGGTCGAAGTCTTCAAGGAAAGCCGGCCGCTTCACCGTGGTGACAGGCTCCGGCTCTTCCGGACGCTCGATGCGCGCCAGGGCCAGGTCGAGCGCGTTGTCCGACATGGCCACGCCGTCTATGTCTTCCAGCAGGGCGCCACCGACGGCGTCGAGCAGCTTCAACTCGGACCGGCATTGCGGGCACAGCTCAATGTGGGTGCGCACGGTCAGGCGCACGCCGGGCGACAGGCGGCCGCGGTGGTAGTCCCACAGCAGGTCTTCGGGTGGATGAACGCGAGCGGTATAGGTCATACGCGGCCTCCCGGCGCGGACAAAGCCGTCTTCAGGCGCGTCAGGGCCAGGCGCAGCCGCGACTTCACGGTGCCGAGCGGCAGGGACAGGGCCTTGGCGATATCGCCGTGGGACAGGTCTTCGTAAAAGGACATCTTGAGTACGGTTTGTTGATCCGCCGGCAGGGCGCCGATAAGCGCCGATACCGACCGGGCGGATTGGTGGTCGATAAGTTCCTGGTCGGCGGACTTTTCGCCGTCGCCCTGCCACAGGTCTTCGGGCAGGTCGCGGACGCGCTTGGCCTTGCGGGCGGCGTCGATGCGAAGATTGCGCGCGATCGAATAGATCCAGGTCACGGCCGTCGCCTTCGTGGGATCGAACAGGTGCGCCTTGCGCCAGACATTGAGCATGGCATCCTGCGCCAGGTCCTCGGCTTCCGACGCCGACAGACCCTGGCTCATGACAAAGGCCTTCAGCTTCGGCGCAAAGCGCGCGAACAGGGCGGCATAGGCAGCGCGGTCACGCCCTTCCGCGATGCGCGCAATCAGCCGCTCCGGCGTGGGGTCCGGATGGGTGTCGCGCAGCGGGGTCGTTTCCGTGTCCATACCGGGCCCAGCAAAGCCGATTACGGAGAGGCGGTCAAAGGTCATTTTTCCACTCCGGGCGAATGCCGTCATCCGCCGATCAGATGCTGGGAATACGCCGGTCTTGCGACGACGGATCATCGCGCCGGCGGAAAAGTTGCCGGTGATCCAAGGCCGCCCCCCTCGCGTAGACTTCAGACACGCGACCGGGAGAAAGATTATGGACGGACACCCGACTACCCATCGACGCAGACGACGCGTCGCCGTCATCGGTTCGGGCATTGCCGGCCTGTCCTGCGCCTGGCATCTGAACGCGCACTGCGACACCACCGTCTTCGAAAGCGAGACACAGGTCGGCGGCCATAGCCACAGCGTCAATGTCGGCTCGGACGCCGAGCCCCTTTGGGTCGATATGGGCTTTATCGTCTTCAACGCGCCCTGCTATCCCAACCTGGTGTCGCTGTTCGCACATCTCGGCGTCGCCCACCAGCTCAGCGACATGTCGTTCGGCGTATCGGTCGACCAGGGGCGGCTGGAATATTCCAGCCTCGGCATGCGCGGCCTGTTCGCCCAGGCGCGCAACCTGTTCCGTCCGCGCTTCCTGTCGTTGCTTTACGACGTTGTCCGCTTTTATCGCGAAGCGCCCAGGGACAAGGCGGCGCGCGCGCGTGAAGATTATCGTCTCGGCGACTATCTCAAAGACCGCAACTACGGCCGCGCCTTTATCGACGATCACCTGCTGCCGCAGGCCGCCGCCATCTGGTCGACCTCCGCGGCGCAGATCATGGACTATCCGTTCCGCGCCTTTATCGCCTTCTTCGAGAATCACGGCCTGTTGCAGATCCTCGACCGGATTCTGTGGCGCAGCGTCATCGGTGGCGCCCAGGCCTATCTCAAGGAACTGGTCAAGCCGTTTCACGACCGTATCCGCACGGCGTCGCCCGTCGCCGGCATCGAACGCAAGGGCGGCAAGGTCACGGTCGTCCTGACGTCGGGCGAACGCGAGACCTTCGACGAGGTCGTCTTCGCCACCCACGCCGACGTCACGCTGAAGATCCTGGGTGACGCCGCGACCCCCAGCGAGCGGCGCATACTGTCCGCCTTCCGGTACACGCCGAACGAGGTCGTGCTGCACACGGACGACAGCTTCATGCCGAAACGGCGGGCGGCGTGGTCGAGCTGGAACTATCTCGGCGAACGCATGGCGGGTGACGACCGGCAGCTGTGCGTCACCTACTGGATGAACCTGCTTCAGGTCCTGAAGACGAAGCAGAACTATTTCGTCACGCTCAATCCGACGCACGCGGTCGACGCCGCGAAAACGATCAAGCGCGTCGTCTTCGACCACCCCCTGTTCGACGCCAGGGCCATTGCCGCCCAAAACGAACTGGCCGATCTGCAAGGTATGCAGGCCTCGTGGTTCTGCGGCGCCTATTTCGGTTCGGGCTTCCACGAGGACGGTTTGCAATCGGGCCTGGCCGTGGCCGAAGCGATTACCGGTGTGCGCCGGCCGTGGGACTTCGACTGGAGCAAGAGCCGCATCGCCTACAATCCCTGGGTGGAGGACGCCGTCCTCCAGGCGGCCGAGTGATGAAGACGGGTCTTTACGCCGGCGAGGTCGTCCACCAGCGTTTTGCGCCGAAACAGCATCGTCTCGCCTATCATATCTTCCAGGTCCTGCTCGATCTCGACCGCGTCGACGCGGACCTCGAGCAGACGCGGCTGTTGTCGCGCAACCGTTTCAACCTGTTCGGCTTCTACGACGGCGACCACGGTCCCGACCAGACCGACAGGACAGGGTCGTTGCGCGATCGCATGGTCACCATGCTGCGGACACGCGACGCCTGGCGCGACGGCGACCGCGTGTTCCTGCTGACCATGCCGCGCGTCCTCGGTTTCGTCTTCAATCCGATCAGCCTGTACTTTGTCGCGGCGCCGGACGATAGCGTCCGCACGGTCGTGTACGAGGTCAACAACACGTTCGGCGACCGCCATTCCTACGTCATGCCGGTCCGCGACACGGGCCGCACCATCCATCAGCACAGCGGCAAGCGGCTGCACGTCTCGCCCTTCATGGAGACGACGGGCTTGAGTTACGATTTCGACCTGATCGCGCCGGCGGAGACCTTCGCGTTGAAGATCGATTTGAAAAGCGGCGAGCAAAGGATGCTGTTCGCCGGCTTTACCGCGCGTCGCGAAGCCTTGACCGACAAAGCCTTGTGGCGCCTGTTCCTCAGTCTTCCGCTGATGACTTTGAAGGTGGTCGCGGGTATTCACTGGGAGGCCCTGAAAATCTGGCTGAAGGGCATCGGCTTGAAACCCAAGCCCCCGACGCCGAAATCCGGAATAAGCACTGCCTGATGCGCGACGAGACGACCATGACCAAACGCCGCCTGCTCAATCTGGGCCTGCTTGGCGGGCTGAACGCGGCGCTTGCGGCCTGCAACACGCTGACGATCTTCAACGCCGTAACGCCCAAGGATGGGCCCGTGCGCCGCATCGCCCGCGACGTCGCGTTTGGCGACGATCCCCGCCAGCGTTACGACGTCTATCGCCCGGCCGATCGCGACGGTGAAACCCTGCCGGTCGTGGTTTTCGTCTACGGCGGCAACTGGGCATCGGGCTCGAAGGCCGATTACGCCTGGATGGGCCATGCGCTGGCATCCATGGGCTATGTCTGCGTCCTGACCGATTATCGCCTGGTGCCGAACGTGCGCTACCCGGCCTTTCTCGAAGACGTCGGCGCCGCGGTTCGACACGTGGTGGCGCACGCTGCCGATTATCATGCCGATCCGGCGCGTCTGGCCTTGAGCGGCCATTCCGCCGGCGCCTATAACGCCGTCATGGTGGCGCTCGATCCGCAGTATCTCGGCGACATCCCGGTCAAGGCCGTCGTCGGCATATCGGGTCCCTACGACTTCTATCCCTTCGACGTGCCGGCCAGCCGCGACGCCTTCGGCCAGTGGCCACGGCCGCAGGAAACCTTGCCGGTCAATCACGTCCGCAAGCTCGACACGCATTTCCTGCTGCTGCACAGCCGCGCCGACACGGTCGTCTATATCCACAATGCGGTGAATCTTGACGCGAAGCTCCGCGCCATCGGCGACGATTGCACGTTGAAACTCTATGACGGCCTGAGCCACCAGGACATGGCGGCAGCGCTGTCGATTCCCTTCCGAGGCAAAGGTCCGATCTTCGCCGATGTCAGAGCCTTCCTGGCGGGAAAGCTCTAAGCCTTCACCATATCCGGCGCGCGGCAATAGCGCGCCACGTAGTCGGCATGGCTGGGCAGGCTCTTCACCGTGTGGTCGAGTATCTGCTTGATGCTCTGGAAATATTCGTGGAGGTGCTCGGGCGGCAGGGCTTCCGTCAGGGGCGAGGCGCCTTTCGGCATGACGCCCTGGCCGAGCAGGACCTGGATCCAGCTCATCTCCTTGAACAGGTCTTCCTCCTCGATCAGCACGCGGCCGCGCGAGGCGAAATAGTCCATCTTGCGCGTCAGGGTTTCGGGCACCGCCATGGTGCGGCAATAGTCCCAGAACGCACTGTCGTTCCGTTCGGTCGCCTTGTAGTGCAAAACAAGAAAGTCGCGGATGAGCTCGTATTCGTGGCGCGTGGCGCGGTTGAATTCGTCGATCTCGGCCTGCGGGAAATCCATGTCCGGGAAGCATAGCATCAGGCGTTGCAGGCCCGATTGTACAAGGTGGATGCTGGTCGATTCCAGCGGCTCCATGAAGCCCGACGCAAGGCCCAGCGCCAGGCAGTTCTTGATCCAGGCCTGCTTGCGGCGGCCCGTGGTGAATTTCAGCAGGCGCGGTTCGGCCAGCGGCTCGCCGTCGAGGTTGTTCATCAGGATGCGCCGGGCTTCGTCGGGTTCCATGAAGCGGCTGGAAAAGACGTGACCATTGCCTGTGCGATGCTGCAGCGGAATGCGCCACTGCCAGCCAGCCGGATGGGCGCGCGCCTGGGTATAGGGCTTGAGCGGCCCCGACGACGCGGTCGGCACGGCGAGGGCGCGGTCGCACGGCAGCCACTGGCTCCAATCGTCGTACCCGGCCTTCAGCGCGCCTTCGATGAGTAGGCCCTGGAAGCCCGAGCAGTCGATAAAGAAGTCGGCGGCGATGGTTTCGCCCGACTCCAGCGTCAGCGACTCGATGAAACCGTCGTTGGTGCGAAGATTGACCTCCCTGACCTTGCCCTCGCGGCGGACGACGCCGTTCTGTTCGCAATGGCCGCGCAGGTAACGCGCCAGAAGGCCCGCGTCGAAGTGCAGGGCGTAGTTCAACCCGTCCATCTGCGTGTCGGGGATCTTTTTCAGGCGTGCGAACTTGTTGGCCTTGGCCGCCAGGTCGTTGAAACTATAGTCCCACAGCGATCCCGTCTTCGCCGCCCATTCCGGGCCGCGCTGAACCTGTTTCAGCCAGTACTGGTAAAACGGCAGGATGCCGAGCGGGTTGCCCGGGCCGCCGAAGGTATGGGTATAGGCGTGGCCCTTTTGGTGCCAGTCGATGAATTCGATGCCGAGCTTGAACGTCCCCTGGACGTGACGCATCAGCTCGTCCTCGTTGAGGCCGAGGAAGGTGAAAAGATTGAGGATGGGCGGAATGGTCGCTTCGCCGACGCCGACCGTGCCGATGTCGTCGGATTCGACCAGCGTGATCTTCGCCTGGCCGTCCAGCACCTTGCTCAGCATGGTGGCCGACAACCAGCCGGCCGTACCGCCGCCGAGGATCAGGATGTGTTCTACCGGACGCGCCATAAAGGCCTCCCTGTACTAAGTATTCCAACGGCAATTCATTGCCGTTGGCAAGGGCGACCGCCAGCCGCGCGAAGCTCTGAAGCAGCGAAGCGGTAGAGCATCATATGCGGCGAGCCATCCGGCGCTTGAGCTCTAAAAAGCAAACACCTGCCGGTCGCAAAACCGGCAGGCGCTTAGATGATCGGTCAGGTCTTAGTAGCGGTAGTTGATACCGAACAGGTAACTGCTGCCGTACTTTTCGGTGCGGATCACGTGGTCGCGCTGGCCCTTGCCCTGGAAGAGGGTGAAGGGTTCGTTGGTCAGGTTCTGGCCCGACAGCGACACCGAGAAGCCCTTGAGCGGGCCGGCATCCCACGAATAACCGATCTGCGCGTCGATCACCGATTCCGAGTGGACCCAGTTGGTTTCGAGCGTGTTGGTGTAGTTCGGCACTTCGCCCAGGAAGTCGCCGCGGTAGCGGTTGCTGATCCGCGCCGAGAAGCCGTGCTTTTCGTAGTAGACCGTCGTGTTGATGACCTGCTTCGACAGACCCGGGATATCCATCTTGGTACCCTTGGGGTTGATGCTCGACTGGTTGAACGAACCGCTGACGATGATGCCGAAGCCGTCGAGCACCGGCGTGACCAGCTCGCCCGGAAGCGAAGCGGACAGTTCGATACCCTGGATGTGGCCACCCTTGCCGTTGTTCATCTGCGAGCTGGTGCCGATGCGGTTGGCGTCGGCCTTCGAGCAGGTCGTAGGGGTGCAGTAGGCGGGCAGGGCGACGCCGGTATAGTCGTGCAGCGTCGTGTCGTTGAAGATGAAGGTGGTCAGGTTCTTGTAGAATACCGCCGCCGACAGATAGCCCTTACGGCCGAAGTACTTTTCGAGCGAAATGTCGAAATTGTTCGACTTCCATGGCTTGAGCTTGGGGTTGCCGCCGCCGCCGGTCCAGTAGACGGGCTGGCCATTATACATGGTGAGTGCGCCGGTATTGGTCGTAACCGAGAAGCCGGTACCGGCCGCCATGTCATCCATGCGCGGACGGGCTACCGTCGTGCCGGCGCCGACGCGCAGGGTGGTGTCCTCGGCGACTTGCCAGTTAAAGCTGACCGATGGCAGGACGTCGGTATAGTCGGCACCGGCGGTGACCGTCGTGTACGTACCGTCGCCGACCGTGTAGAGCGAGGTTGCCTCCTGGTTGGCGTGCTCGGACATCAGGCCGATGTTACCTGACAGGGGCTTGCCGAACAGCGTCGTGTCGATATCGGCCTTGACGTACAGGTAGTCGATCTTTTCCTGGACGTTCCACGTTTTCTGCAACGAGCCGGTTGTCGTATCTTCCTTGAAGTTGAAGAAGCCCGACTGATAGAGACCCAGCGCGTCATATGAGATCATACCCGACGTATTGCCGAGGAAGGCCGCGTCGGTCGTGCCGGTGCGGTATTCGGTCGGAACGACGGCGGTAGCCGAAGCGCCCTTCAGGCCCAGATAGCCCTCGATGCCCTTCTTGTCCTTTTCGTGCGTCGTGCGGTCGTAGCCGAAGCTGATGTCGCTGAAGATGCCGCCGTTCAGCTTGCGCGTCGCGGCCAGCTTGATGGCCTTGATCTCGTCGGTGATGTGCGGAACCTTCGCGTAGCCGGCGCGGTTGGCGATCGGGCCGCCCCACCCGCCCGGATCGGTCAGGAAGACCTTGCTGAAGTCGGAATAGTCGAGCACGCCCTTGATATTGGTCGTGCCGTCGGGATTCTGGTCGAAGGTGATGGTGTCGGTGGCGCCCGAACCCGACGCGCCGGTACCGGCGGTCGATTCGATCAGGAAGTCGTCGCGGGTGACCTTGCTGTAGCTGGCGTCGCCCAGGACCGACCACTGGTCGTTCAGCTGGTAGGTGGCGTTGGCGCCGAACGAATCGAGCTTGGCCTTGCGCTGGTTGATATAGTTTTCGACAACGGTCTTCACATTGTTGAAAACGCCGTGGTTGATGTAGGTCGAACCCGCCGTATAGCCCGGCTGCAGGTTGTTCGAGCCCCAGGCCAGCGGATATTCGAGGCGGGCGATGCGTTGCAGCTCGCTGAAGTCCGAATGATAGGCGTCAAAGGTGACGTGCAGTTGGTCGTTCGGCTTGAATTCGAGGACGCCCATATAGCCGTCGCGCGTCAGGTTCGACGAGTTGACGGCGTCCTTTTCACCGCCGGTGATCAGCTTCGACTGGTCGGCCGGCAGACAGGCGCCGCAGGTCGGGAAGCCCCACGATTCCTTCTTCAGCGTCTGATACGGCGAGTCGGTGTGGGCGTAGCCCAGGGCCAGGCCGATCGTCTTGTCGGCGAACTGGTCGATATAGGTCATCGACAGGCGGTTGCCGGTGTTCTTCATGCCGCCGATGGCGGAGTCTTCGCTGTTCTTTTCACCGCGGACGCCGATGGCGAAGGCCTTCTTGCCGAAGGCGAGCGGGCGGACGGTCTGTAGGTCGGCCGTACCGGCCAGGCCTTGCGCCACCATGCCGGCGTTCGGCGTCTTGTAGACGACGACCTGGCTGATCAGTTCCGACGGAAACTGGTCGAATTCCACCGAGCGGTTGTCGTTGGTCGAGACCTGTTCGCGGCCGTTCAGCGTCGTCAGCGTATAGTCGGGGCCGAGGCCGCGGATCGACAGGGTCTGGGCGCGGCCATTGGTGCGCTGGGCGGCGATGCCCGGCAGGCGCGCGATCGATTCGGCGATCGAGTTGTCCGGCAGCTTGCCGATGTCTTCGGCCGACACGGCTTCGACGATCTGCGAGGATTTTTTCTTGGCGGTGATGGCGTCCTGGATGCCCTTGCGGATACCGCGCACGACGACTGTCTGGGAATCGGCGGCGCTGGACGCCGCCGGCGTGTTTTGCGCCATGGCAGGCGCCGTGAAGGCGCAGGCCGTGACGAGGGCAAGGGTGCCGCCGCAGGTGAGCAGGCTTCTTTTCAGCGAGCCCGTGAGCGGGGCCGCCTGGCCGATTGGTTTAGACATATATGTTCCTCCTGAACGTGATCTGTTCGTGCGCCCGCAGACGCATCTCTAACATCTCAACCCTTCAGCGCTCTTTTTGCCGGCGCCTGACCCTACTATCCGTCGGCTCTGTTTTTTTTGCAAGACGATGCAAAAAGATGCGGCGCAAAAACCTGAACAATTCGTAATGATGTGACTTTGATGTTACGGAATTACGCGAAAAGGCGCTCAATCGGGGTAAATTGTCATATATTTACCCGAACATTCGTGCGATTTTGCCGCAGATTTGCGGGCTTTGATTTTTGACAACCATTGCAAAATTTTGCAAATAAATGAAATTTTCTGCAAAAACATAAGCAGATACCGTGACAGCGCTTACCGTTTTCGGACAGGGCGCCACGAATATGGGGGATTTTCGCTTATATATCCGCGGCGACCGGCGCGATCACCCGCCGCAGGATTCACGCACCACGAGCTCGGTGGACACGATCTCCGAATGGCTTTCGTCGTTCGAGATCGAGCCGATCAGCTTCGACACCATCAGCTTGCCTGCCCGGGTGAGGTCCTGGGAAATCGTTGTCAGCGACGGGTGGGTCAGGCTGGCGAGTTGGATATTGTCGTAACCGACCACCGACACGTCCCTGGGCACCGACTGGCCCGAACGTATCAGGCCGCGAATGGCCCCCAATGCAATAATGTCGGAACAGGCAAACACGCCGTCGACGCTTAGGTTCCGGTTGAGCAGGGCCAGGATCGAAGCCTCGGCGGACGCAATGTCGAAATGCGTTGGCACGACCAGCCGCGAATCGTAGGCGATGCCGGCGTCGGACAGGACGTTGAGATAGCCCTGGAAACGCTGTTTCATCTCGGTGCCTTCGGTTTCGCCGAGATAGGCGATGCGCTTGCGGCCCAGGCGGACAAGGTGGCTGGTGGCGCGTGTGCCGCCTTGCAGGTTGTTCGAGCCGACCGTGCAATATTTCTGACCGGGCAGTTCCTGGCCCCAGACGATGAACTTCTGCGTCGTTTCGGCCAGGTGGTTGAAACGGTCGTGCAGGTAGGACTGACCCAGAAAGATGACACCATCGGCCTTGATGTTCTGCATCAGGGCTACCAGGTCGTTCTGATTGCGCGGCGTCAGGTGCGACAACAATAGATCGCAGCCCATATCACGCGCGGCTTCGCCGACCGCCGAAATCAGTTCCTGGTAGAAGGGGTCGGAAAAGCGGCCTTCGCGGCCGTGCGGTGGCGGAATGACGATGGCGATCGTGGCCTGGCTGCCCGACATCGACATCGGCATGTCTTGATTAAGAACGTAATTATGGTCGCGCGCGATCTTCCAGACACGGCGCTTGGTCACGCGATTGACCGCGGGAGAGTCGTTGAGCGCGCGAGACACGGTAGCCACCGAGACCCCCGCGATGCGCGCGAGGTCTTCCAGCCGTATCTTGCCCTTATTGCCGTCCATTACGCTTAACCTGAATGCGCTTCCGGACGTACGGTGAACACTTTCTCCTTTTCAGGCAAGCGCTTTCATAATGTCTGCAAAAAAAGCCGGGAGAGTTCGAAATATGGCGCTGGCCGGCAGCGTCCAGCAAAGGCCTGCAAAATCAATGCGACGTCGTGAGTCGTTCGGCATGCCAAAAAATATCGCATTTTATCAGCATGTTATTAAAATTGGTAACCAAGTGTTTAAAATTTCCGAGTCTGTGAATACGTATACATGACGACGGGAACTCCATTTTTGCGATACTTTGCAAAAAACGACGGCCGCGGGAATTGCGGCACAATGGAGGTTCAGGGTGGTTTCAGGTTTCGGCAAGGCCCGCGTTTGGGGGTTCAAAAGCGTGTCCGGCAGCGTGCTGGCCCTGGCGGCCGGCTTGCTGGCGCTTTCGGCGCATGCCACGGACGCGCCCGCCGTGACACCTGCCAACCATAATCCGACCCTCAATGCCGGCGGCCCGGCGATCGACGGACCCGGCCAGGCTTCGCCGTGGTCATACGCCGGCAAGCAGGGCATCGGCACGGCCTACGAAGCGTACAGCAATTATCAGTACTCGGATAAATCGGTTACCGGTATCGTGTCGAAGGTCTGGTTCTCGCTGGCGGACGGCATCGTCACCGAAACCATGTACGGCCGCATCCACGAAGCGCAGATCCGCGAGCTGAAGCTGGCCATTGCCGGTGACGGCTGGACCGCTTTCGAAGGCACCGATACGACGTCGAGCATTGCCTACATCGATACGGACGCCGACGGACGCCCGCTGTCGCCCGCCTACCGCGTGACAACCACCGATAAAAAGGGCCGCTTCGTTATCGTGAAGGACGTCTTCACCGACCCGGACCGCCAGTCGTTGATGGTGCGCTTTACCGTCAAGAGCTCGGCCGGCAAGATCACGCCCTATATCATTCTGGACCCCAGCATGGCCAATACGTCGGGTGACGACGAAGGCCGGATCAATGGCGGCGCGATGCAGGCGTGGCAGGGCAAGGTGGCCTTGAGTGCCCGCGCGTCGATTCCCTTCGTAAAGGCCAGTGTCGGCTATACCGGCGTGTCGGACGGTCTCGCCGATCTGAGCGCGCATCAAACGCTCGGCACCGTGCGCGGCGCGCTCGACAAGGGCCGCGGCAATATCGTGCTGGTCGGCGAACTGCCTGCGGTGTCCGGCAGCTCGACCTTCGACCTGGCGGTCGGCTTCGGCGCCACCCCGGCCCTGGCGGACGCCGCGACGCAAGGCACGCTGAAAACGGGCTATGCCGAGGTGTTGGCGCGCTTCAACGGCACGGGCGCCCGCGTCGGCTGGGAAGACTACCTGGCCTCGCTCACCGAGCTGAAGAGCCTGATCCCCGTGTCGGAAGACAATGGCAAGCTGCTCTATGCCAGCGCCCTGGCGCTCAAGGTCCAGGAAGACCACACGGCCGCCGGCGCCCTGATCGCCTCGCTCAGCAACCCGTGGGGCGACGAGCTCAAGACCGACAAGTCCTCGACCGGCTACAAGGCCGTATGGCCACGCGACTTCTACCAGGTG
>OUNM010620819.1_pt1 | contig 21355 bp, 13 predicted proteins | sample 1769961 | NCBI WGS metagenome assembly OUNM01 (sample SAMEA3914820, study PRJEB12502) | metagenome | biome: forest; material: soil | place: USA | collected 2012-03-12 | depth 0.3 m
ACCATCTCCCACGTCTTGCTCAGCCGCCCGACCTCGTTGCTGGTCAGCGCGATGGTGATCTGGCTCATGGTCGCAAAGTTCCGGTACCGGCGGCAGTGCGAGGCGATGTGGATGAACTTGATGATGCAGCGGGCGCGTTCCTCGATGTCCTGCGTCAGCACGATCTCCGAGATGGCCCACTTGACCATGATGTTGAAGCGCGCGATGACCACCTCGACGCCGCGGGCGTCGATGTCGCGGAGGAACGAGACCCAGCTGCGCACGTTGATGCCGTTCTGCTCGGCGTTCTTCCAGCGCATTTCGATCAGCTCCTTCCAGTCGATCTCGTTGAGCGCGTCCTTCTCGACGAGCGTGAACTGTTGTGCGAGGATGTCGCTGTCGAAGGCGAGGATGAAGGGCAGGTGGACCGCGTACTTGTTGTGCGCCGCGCTGGGGGTACCCGCAACTGGGTCGGGGATCTCGAGCGTCGGGGCATTGCGGAGCGCCTCCTTCGTGCCTGTCGGGTCCGTGGGCGACGCGAGGGGTGTGTGAGAGAATGGCGCACCTGCTGCGGCCGGCGTTGTGGCGGGACTGGGCGGAAGTGGCTTCTCCCAGACCTGGTGGTCTTGGAGTATCGGGACAAAGGCAGTCTCGGGAGACATGTGGAGGGCTTGCATGAGGGTGAGGCTCGGGGATCGGGGCCTCGGGCTGGGTGGGTTCGCCGCCAAAGGATGAACCGGAAGGGTGGTGGAGATGGCAACGCCAATGGCCGAGGGTGAAAACACTTCCTCACTCTGATCGTGAATCAGTGCCTCCGCGGACATGTCCGAGGAGATATCGCTCTCGTTGTCGCTGTCCACGTCCAGGAACGAGTGCTCCTCCACGCTGTCGCGTGCCGGCTCGGCTGCCGGCTCAGTGGCCTCCGTCTTCTTGACAAAGTCGTACGAAGGATGCTGAGAGTCGTGGATACTGCGGTCGTCCGGAGTTGTCGGGCCCTCGTCGGGTCCTTGCAGGATCGACCGATCAGTCCATTCGCGCGTCGCCGTCCGGCTGCGCCCATCTTCTGTGAGATCACGTTGCAGCAGGGGAATTGACACGTAAGAAGCCCGCGAGTCGTCCGACAAAAACGACTGGACTCCACTGAGATGCCGCTGCGAGCCGGCCACATCCAGGAGGCCGCCGCCGTGCGGAGTGATGGTAGAGGGCGCGGTCGAAGACGAGGGCATCGGTTCCTCCACAAGCTGGATACCGCGATGCTCTTTCTTCTCCTCTTCGGTGGCAGTGTGCTCCGTCTCCACCCCATTGACCAGTTCCACGCCCAGCCCAATATCGCTTTGAAGATCGGCTGGCGGAGGCCCCCCGAGGTCCATCGACAATTTGAGCCCTCCCTTTCTCTTGGCCGGAAATTTACCCTCCAACTTCAACAGTGCAGACTCGACGCCTCCGTCATCGTCCACATCGTCGGGAATGAGCGCGAGCTTCTGCGCCTCGGCTTCGAACGATGGCCGCATGACCGGTTTAGACGAGTGGGTGCTGAACAGCGATAGGTTCCGCTTCGGATTCTGCTCCGCAATGGCGCCGAGAGACATGGTTTCAACGTTGTTGGGTGAGTAATCACTAGGAGCCACGTTGACATAGCCATTGGAGCCTGACACGGCGCTGGCGAGGTACGAGCTGCGGATGGACTCGCTGTACGTGGTCAAAGATGCAACAGAACGGGACCTCCTGAGGGGTTCGACGTCGAGATCCCCGACGTTGGAGACGGCACGGAGATCGCCTCCGGGTCTTCTCCTCAGAACGCGAAGCGGTTGCGGGACCATGACGGGGGAGGAGGCGACCGACTGTCCGGAGACTGTTGTGGCGTCGAAACTGCGGACGGTCGGCTGGTGAAAGCTGCCGCTCGCGAAGGATGCACGGCGGACGACACGAATCCTCGAGCGGTTGGAGAAGTAGGAACGGCTAGAAGTCTGTCGGCTGTGTCCTTTCACAATTCCGAACGACGGCCGGCTCGGGTCCTGACCCAAAAAGTCGAGCGACGGGCGGGGCTGATCTTCAGACTGGCGAGCGGTGCTGACCCCAAGGGTGTCCAGGTCAGGGATAAAGAGCGGCAGAGGGTCGGCCGACTTTGAATAACGCAGCATGTGTTGGCCAAGGATGTAGGAGGATCTCCTCGGCGTCCCCATCGGGCGGCTTGGAGGCGTGTTTGGGGGCGTCGGGTCTGCGCCATTCGGCGCAAATGTCTCTGCGAAGGCCTCTACCGACGGGTTGACGGCGGGTAAAGCACCCGTCATGATAGGATAATCGTCCGGTAGTAGCGTGTCATCGACAATGACAATGGATTTGCTCCCGGTCGTGATGCCCATGTCGCTCGTTGGCCGGTTCATGACATGATCATTCGAAAAACCACAGGGAGAGGGGTGCAGATGGGAGGTGGAGGATTCCGTCAGCTTGTCGGGAGCTGGTGTGTTGTGGGAAGCGGGAGGCAAAATCGGTTCCGATCGCTCAGAGTACCCAAGAGAGTCCTCCCGCACCGCCTTCTTGAAATCTTCGGCAACTTCAGCCCCGAGGAGGTCGATCCGAACCGAAGGGCGGCCCCTCGCCTGCCGGGCCCGGGCTTGTGGTACAATCGCAGTGCCGGGCAGCCTGTTGGTGGTGGCGCCTCTGGGCCCGATCGGAGAGATGTTGATGTACGCCCCATGGGAGGGTGACCCGTTTTGGCCCTTGGTGCTCAAGGCGCGCCGGACGCTTCCCAGAAGCCTCTTCATGCCTTGCCCAGACATGGCCGACGCGACGATGCTTTCCTTGGTCGGCTCAGCCGGGGCCGGCTGGAAGATGGTCGTGTGCCTCGCGTTCGGGTTCGGCGGCTGGACTTCGACGAATCCCTGAGAAGGCGGGAGAAAATTGCCCCGGACCAGACTCCCTGCGTAGGGAAGCGCCAAGAGAAACTCGGCGTTCTTGTAGAGTCCCTTCTCCGTCGTCGTCGGATGCTCGCGCAAAGAATCACTCAGGCTGCCGTTCCGCTTGTGCGAAGTAGTCGTCTGGGCACGGGCACGCTTCCCGACAAGCGCGCGGGGAGTGGTGGCAACTGGGCCAGACTTGTGGACGGCGCTGGGATCGACTGGATGCGCGGCTGGATAGCCGGCAGCGGGTCGCGGGGTTCGTGTACTCTTCGTCGGGAACGAGCAGGAGACCACATCCAGGCTCATGAGGCTGGTCGGCGAGATGGCGCCGTTCCTGTCCAGACCATCGTTGTTGGCGGCATTCTCGGGGGTGGCCGGGCGGTCTCCAGCCACGACTGCATCGATATGGCCGGCCTGTGCTAGGCCGGCATAGAAGTTTGCGTGGTCGTAGGGGATGGTTTCAACGATTTGAGGGTCGCCTAGCGTGGGTACCTCAGTGCTGGTCTGCAACCAAAGCGCGGGGTCCAGCTTCGAGTCCCTATTGCCTGCGATTCCGCCGGGCGAAACTGGCATATCAGGGCCAAGCGAGGCATCGAATTCGGGCCCGTCCCAGAACTGTGCGCAGACCCTACGCCAGCACTTCTTGAGTTCTGTCAGTATCTTGAGCGGCACTTTCGGGGTGTTGGGGTCCTGCGAAAACTCGTCGATGAGCTCATTCACCAGACGGCAGAAGGTGGCGCGGATCGTGTAGTCAACGAGGAAGTCATCCAGGAAGTAGTTGAGGATCCAATGGCGAAGGGCAACGAATGTGCGAACCCTGACCACCTGGCCGATCCCATCGGCTCGACTCAAGGCCCATCGAAGACGCGCAATAAGCATGCGGAGAAGGTCGACCGACTCGAGAAAAGAGCGGTAGGTGAGGAAAAAGTCGGAGAGCAGTTCGTAATCGACGAAGCTGGGAGACGTGATCTCGGCGACCAAGCGGGGCGGGGTGGCTGCCGTGACAGAGCCAGACGCTGAGTATCGGACAATGGCACGGTCGTCGCAGGCGGGTTTCAAGGTCAAGGCGTCGAACATGGAAGGCTCGATGACGAGATGGGTGGACATGTATGTTGCTCGTAGGCGAGGCGGAAGACGCGGCGAGGCAGAGCTGAGAGGGTTGGAGGAGCGGGCCGAGGGGGCCAACAAACCCGAGATGCGAAAAAAGCTCGGCCCCCTGGAGTTGGTTGAGAGGACATCTCGCGGTGTGAAGCGCAGAAACGACGCGCCGCTTGAACGGATGTCCTCGGTTGGGGCATACGACGAGCCACGAATGAAGGGGGTTCCTCGGATGCTGAACCTAGGGGTGCCTATCCTCCACGAGGGAATCGCGACCTCCAATAATGGCGGCTGTTGCAGGTCCATCTCGTCGACGGTCCTCGGCCGCTGCTCGTCTCCCGGCTGGGTGATGACCACTTTAAACCCCCCGGGCTCCGATTCTCGGGCGATGCTGGTTTCGGGAAGTGTCGAGTCGGACAAGGCCCGACGATGGCGTTGGCGGATTTTGATCTGCTTCTCGCCTGAAATCCCAAGCCCGAGGCTCGGTGACGAGGGCGGGTGCGAGGGCGTCCAGTCGCGGATGGGCAAATGGGCGTGGGCGAGAGCGTGGGCGTCGAGCCCCGGGCGTTGTGGATCGGATGCTATGGCCTCGAGTCCAGCGGTGCTGGGCGGCGTCATGGGAAACACAAAGTGCGGCTGGGGATACCGCTGATTTGCGGGGCGGACAGTAGGTCTGAGAGAGCGATTAGATCACAGCAGGACATGGTGCTTCGGCCGACCAAGATCAGGCGTGCAGGAGAGGGGTCATGGCCGGGTGCAGGTGCAGGCGCAGCGTGCAGCGACATGTTTGCCCTACCTCAGATATATGCGGCCATTATTTCCAACGTTGGCCACGGCAAACTGCCTCCCCTCGCGACCGGCCGAGCCGCCGTCGGGGGCGATATCCCACTTGTCGTCATCCTGGCTGGGCTTCTTCGGCCGTCGCGCGGCCAGGATCTCCTCGTGCGACCTGCGCTCCGTGACAGGCAGCAGGGGCTTTGTCTTTCCCAAGCCGAGACTTGGTGCCCCGCGTCCGGTCGTCTTTGCCCGCTTGCCGTCGGCTCCAAGTCGCGGCGGCGGTTGAATCAGGACCCTTTCCGGGGATGTTCGGACGCGAATTGGTGGTTCACTAGGGGAACGGAGCCGCCGAAGGGGCCGTGTGCTCGACCCCGTCGCCGCGGACGAGGGCGACATGTCGGGGTCCATTGCGCAGGGGACGAGGCCTCGTCCTCGTCTCTCGAGCGGCGGCGGCTCCTGCTATGTCCCGCTGCGGCTGCTCCTGCTGCTTCTCCTGCTGCCGATGGTGAAGGTGTCCAGGATCGAAGACATTGAGGGTCAGCACGGGCGCATTGGAATTGCCTCGCGGGCCTTCATGGGTTCATGAGGAGCGGCGGAGAGCTGGAGGCGGAAGAGCAGAGCAAGCGAGGGAGGGGTGGTTGCGGTGCAGAGGGCTGGCCGTGTTTACCCAGACCCAGACCAGCACGGGCGGGCGAGCAAGGCAAGGCAAGGGACACGAGCCGTTCCCAAGTCCACGCTGGTTGGTGCGCGTCCCAGACTCCCAGGCACCTCAGAGTCACAACACTCGGTTCGCGCGCCGTAAAGCAAAGGGATGGAGAGGCGAAAAGGGAAAAAAACAGAAAAAAGGGCAAATGTCGTCAGTGTGGTGTGCCTGGTATTGGCTGGTCAATTCGAGAACAACCGAGACACTGCTCACGCTGTCTCCGTTGCGGGCTGCGAATCCGAGAAGTGAGAGGTCGAGCAATGCGATGATGTGAGCCCGTGCCTGCTTGAGCTGCTGAACCCGGGAGAGCAACCCATTTGATCGGAGAAGTGGGGAAGCAGCACGCCTGGCCCGGGGAGCAGACCTCCATCCGTGGCCCATGGTTGCTGCTGCGGGCCTGCTGCCCCCGGTCGCTACAGGGAGCAGGCTCGACAGGGCCACCCACCAACGCGTGATGGAGGTCCAGGTGGGAAATTTGCAGAGTGGGGCTAGCTGCGAGTTGGGACGGACGACCGGGGTGTTTGCAGCCTGAACTTCTGAAGAGTGCTTGCTGCTTGCTCTCTCTGTTTCTTGCCTCAACACAGTGGGTTGCGCTGCTTGCTCCTCGGGCTGCAATCAAACCCGCCCTCTGGCCTCTGGTGTTTGCTGCGTCACCCTCTCCGATTGCCAAGCCCCTCCCCATCGCACACTATTGCTGTGCGTGCAATCCGCAACCCACATTGGACGACACGGGGGCCCAAAAGGAACGAGCCGAACCAGCGCCGGGTTGGGGCCCAGCACACAGGACGACCAGAGATTGGACGCTCGAATCTGCAGCACGGCGCAAAGTACCGCGCGCACGGTTCGGACCAACGTTAGCGCACCCGCGGAGCGGGGCTTGCGATGGGGTCCATGATGCGCGTCCCGTCCGCTAGACCACTGGACGGGGCCAGCTTGGGGCCAGCTCGAGCCTGGGTTCTGTCTCTCGCAGCGTCGCTGGTCCTCCATCAGCACTTGTGCAAGTGTCGGCGTCAACACATGTGATATTCCCTATTTTGCCCGCATTTCTCTTTGCCGAGATCTCGCCTACACAGTATTCATCCCGCCCCCCTCCCTCCCAACGGCAACGTTACCAGGAAAAAGCAACCCCCCAATTTGCTCTTTTCCGGCCGTTGCCCGTTGCCCGTTGCCCGGAACCAGCCAGGCCAGCCCCGACCCGACCGCGCGTGTCTGGTTGCAGCGGTTGGGGGCTGGGCCACACCAATTCTGGGAGCTTGCCCCGGTCCTTGGCTGCCCGGGACTGTCTTCCGGCTGTCGCGCGCCCTTGGCTTCATTTCCCAGTCGGCCGGATTCGTTTGAGCTGACGCCAGAAGCTTCGCTGAAGTCGCGAAGCCTCCAAGCCTCCCACAAGGCAGACGCACAGCCAGGAACCCCCTGGAATCATTTGATGAGAGGGGTGCTGGTGTGGCCGTCAAGTGTCAAGTGTCAAGTCCGCAAGGCGAAAGGACAGTGAATGCTTGGACAGAGCCCAGGGCGCCGTCGAACCCAGCAGGATGCACGCTGTGGGCCAGGCCATTCCAGGAGCTTGCAGTCCAGATACGGAGACTGCAGCAGCACTTCTCCATCGTCCCGTCGTGCTGGGAACCTCGGTGGAGAGAAATCAGGGTTTCCGGGACAAGGCATCATCACTCGGCGACAACAAGCACTGGCCAACCCCCCCACGCCCACCCGTTCCTGTGGTGCCGACCTGCGGGTGTGGCGTCCGGGGTCTGCTCAATTCCAAGGCACGGCAAATCCAGTCGGCCGACGTCCTGCGTCATGCAGCATTTTCTCCTGTGCCCCCCTCGTGCTGGCTTGCTCCCAGTCACGTTGCACAGCAGACAGGACGCAGGCAGGACGCAGGACAGGACGCAGACAGGCGAAACGAGGCTGGCTGGCGTCACAAGCGAGCATAGCGAGCATACCGCAAAAAAAAAAATGCACAACCCCGTCACTGTCACACCGCCTGCCGTGGCATCTCAACCATGACGTTGCACTCGACGGTGATGCTCGCCCGGCAATGGCACGCGGGCGTTCCTCTCCAGCCCAGCCGAATCTTGACCTTGTCCCCAACGGCCTTCAGCCGGCTCGCCAGCTTCCCCCCCCGTGCCTGATCGCCACCAAGCTAACGTTAAACGTGCTCGCCACGGCCTATGCCCGTCATGCCACGCCGAGCCGACTCGCAGTCGATCACCCAAACGGCCGTCTTCCGGCACGAGATTTCGCCGAATAGAGATCGACAAGCGCTGGCTTGGCGGACGTGCCTGAACGTGACCCAGACGATCGGTACCAAGTGCCGACCACCGCCTCCACCGGCACCTGAGTTGAGTTGGATGATGTCTCGAACCATCAAGGTGCTGCTGTCGTCGTGCGCGAATATCTCTTCGTAAAATGCAAAACACCACCATTCCTTCCCCCCACCTCCCGGTGGAGGATGAAAGAGGAGAAGGAAGGCGGATGTCATGCCAACCCCTGACTTGTCCCCAACTTGTGACCCAACGTCTCATGACTCAAATCCTTCACGGATCATCGTCATCAAACGGAAAAAGAAAGCAGCAAGACTTCGAGCTGTAACAGACTCATCTACTCCGTATCCCCGAATTATGCTCTGAACAGTCGGCAACATCCGCATGTGCTTTGCAGCGATGCATAAACCGTATGCCAAGAGGATAGAGTCGGCCTCGACTCGCAAAGCAACCTCGAGTTTACACAAGACATAAAGTTACACAACCACTCGTACATCTATGATGACGACCGAGACTAAGAAATCGGCAGTATGACCTCCATGATGTAAAGCATCTCAGATGGCTGCTGTGACTTGGATGAGGTCGTTTAAATACAGGAAAATTGGATTGAGAGTTTTGGCTTTATGAAGCATGCGGCTTCTGAAGGCTCAGATAGAAACAAACAAGCCAAAGACTCAGTGTTGTGATATCACCCCTTGCCTCCTCTCAATCTTATGACCAGATGCAGGCTCGAGTCCCGTTGGATGTTGTAGTCCGACAAGGTGTATCCGTCCTCAAGCTGTTTGCCCGCAAAGATGAGTCTTTGCTGGTCCCAAGGGATGCCTTCCTTGTCTTGGATCATTTCCTTGATCTCACTGACGGTGGTTGTCGAGGATACATCGTCCAATGTTATGGTTTTTCTGGGTATCCGAATTAGAAACCCCGAGGATGAGATAACTTATGGGAACCGAACATACCCCGTGAGCGTCCGGACAAAGATCTGGAAGTCTGAGCGCGATGCTGAACTCAGCTTGGGCCCAGTATTGATCACGTCGATGCAGAGGCGGCGAGGATCGTTGGGATTGATGAGTTCGGCGTAGAATGATAAGCGACGGCCATTGTGAAGATCCAAGAACCCGACTCGCAGCGTCTGATCCCGCACTCTCAAGCGCAAGTGACGCTTGATCATGTCCTTGACGTGATAGACGACACCCGGCGCGTCTACCTCGAGACTAAAACTTTGCGTTGCCCCATCCTCTTCAAACTAGTTGAACAAATATCAATCACTCTCTGACGGCGATGTGTTCTAGGCATAGGGTACAGACTCTCAAGTTGCAAGTTATGCTTTGAGGTCGGGAAACGGTGCTTCGTTTCGGTACTCGAGGGGGACTTGCCACGTGCTGTAGCACGAAGTCGTGGTGGTTGAGCTCTTGCATCAAAAGGCGGTCGTCAAGGGTAAACCCCTGGACTTGGATTTGTTGCTGTGTAACCGGAGTACACGCTGGGGTCAAGTTTAGCACTTGGATGGTCTTGTTGAAGAGAGTTTGCGTTGATTCACACACCTCTGGCGGCAATCACCTCTTTGAGTTGAGCTATGCTATCATCCGGCTTGAGCTCGAATTGAAGTGAGCCATTTGGCGTCTGGACGTTCAGCGCCACTTGGTTTGTGGGAATATCAGCCTGAACTTCCGTCATGTTGGATCAAGTTTGAAGTCACGGTGCAGACCATGTCTAAACAATGAAGGAGGGGAAGCTGGGAGGGCGCGAGGCTTCGCGCGAGGCTCCAAGAGCGAGGAGCTGGCAGGGTGGCGCCGTGCCGTGTTCGATGTTCAGCCGCACCTGGACACCGTCTGTGAGTATCTCTGCGACATACCCGATCGTCCTCAGACACCCGTCTCCAGCCAATTATCCTTTGGTATCTCGTTGAGACTTTACCCAGCTCTCAGGTTTTGTGTAGACATATTCGGGCAGCTAGCACATTCTCCGTTCAAGGTGCTCCCAACTTCCGACAGCCACAAGACACGAGCCTTGTCAACCCCGCCCAGGCGCAACATCGCATTCTTAACTGCATCAGGTGGTTGCAGAAACTGAACGAGAACAATGGCGGACAACCAGTCACCTCGTCCCTTGCGAATTCTCAGCCTTGGTACGACCCTTTAAAACGATCTTGATGTGTACTGTCTGTCTGACCAGCTTAGATGGTGGCGGTGTTAGAGGGCTCGCGAGCCTTCTGATCCTCGACTACGTGATGAAAGCCATCGACAGCAAGAACCCTCCGAAGCCTTGCGACTATTTTGATCTGATCGGCGGTACCAGTACTGGGGGGTTTGTGCTTTCTTCTGTTACCTGCCTCTTTTCCGTTTGCTTGTGTCTTACTCTTCCTCCCAGACTCATTGCTATCATGCTCGGGCGTCTCCACATGACGGTTAAAGACGCCATCGATGCATACTTGGAGTTATCCAGGGAGGTCTTCGCCCCGAAGCACAAGTACAACAAGTTCGCAAGTCTCGTCAATGCCATCAAGTTGAAGGGTCTTTGCAGCTCGGCGGCGCTCGAGGCAGCCATCAAGGCTCAAGTGAAAACAAGCCTTGGAGAAGGCAAAGAGGACACGCTCTTGTTAGAAGAAGCCGAGCCCAAGTGTCATGTGTAAGTCAAGCCGCTCAAGTGTGGTGCATCTGGTGATGGATTTCTGCTGACTCGCTCGCTAGCTGTGTGTGCGCCCTCCGCGGCGAGAAGCGCAGTCTTGTCTGCTTCCGGAATTACTCCTTGGAAGGCAAAACTGATCTAGAGCCCAAGATCTGGGAGGCCGCTCGGGCAACGTCAGCAGCCACCTTATTCTTCGACCCAATCACCATTGGCAGGTTTGGTCAGACTTTTGTTGACGGAGCAGGCGGCTACAACAATCCGATAGAGGCGGTCTACGACGAAGCGGTGGCGCGGTGGAATGCTAAGCCCGGTGACTTCTCCATGATCGTCTCCATCGGCACCGGGATAGACCAGCTCACAGACTGGGGCAAAAGCTTCAACCAGCTCCGCAAAACACTCACGGACATTGCGACTGAGACAGACACTACCGCCGCTCGCTTTTCTGGAAACCATGCAGAGCTGGCGTCTAGCCCGCAACGGTTGTTCCGTTTTCAGGTGGCACAAGGTCTTGAGAAGGTCAGGCTGGCAGAGCATGAGAAGATCAAGGAGATCGCTTCCGCTACCCAGATATACATGGAGGGGCCGGATCGAGAAGGGACCAAGCAGCTCAAAGCTTTCAAGGAGTTGGCGGTTGGGGGACGTGAGTGAAACTGGCCCCCTTCGACAGAGCGTGTGTCTCATAGGCGCCTTTGATAGAAACCTCGGTCTCTCGTCAACTCCACGCCGCCCCCATCAGCGGTGAACAAGCCCAGTACATCAGACGGCACGCAGCGTATCTGGACTTCAAGCCCTTCGACTCCAATGCGAGCAAGTACGCCACAGGAAGCGACCTCTACGGAGCTGGCACACTGTCGCTGCCTGACCGCTTTGTCAACTCCCATGAGGCACGTGTATACGACCCCCGAGGCTTTAGTGCAGCTGGGAGTGGGCACTCGGATGCGCCAATCTGGTGGCATGTCCTCCAGTTCTACGCCAGCCCTGAAAGCTCTTCCCCTGAGGAGGACACTCGACGCGTTCCCGTTGCGGTGGGCGACTGCAACTGGGTCTCAACAGAGCTGGGAAGCGGGTACGCACCCGAGGTGGGCGTGGTTGATCTGTGGCGGATCCTGGCCAGCTACAACCCCCGTGCCAGGGAACACACGCACCAACCCAACACAGAGACCTCGATCCACGTCTGCGATCTCTGGATTAGCGTGCCGGCGTCCCACCGCGGTCGGCCGGTCGTGTTCCTATCTATCAATCCGAACACCTTCTACGCGGAGCTTCCACACGAGATCCCCCCCCTGAAGCTGGCGACAGCCATCTGCGGAGGGCGTGGTCTCGAGCCGAACCAACAGTGCGGCGGTAAGAAGCTGTATGGCAGCGGGGCACCGGACTGGAGCACCGTCAAGATGCCCTTGGCCATGGCTTTTGCTACTATCCCAGCCTCAAACCGCTGCTTCTTCATGGCGCAATACGAATGGGCCAAGGGACGGCTGTCCGCCATGGTCAAGGTGTGCCACTTTCTCTGGGACCATGCGGACGCTATCGATCTTGACGAATCGGGCACGCCGGTGAAGGTGCTGCTCGAGATCATGACCGAGTTGATTGATAAAAGTCAACTGGAGTACCAGGAGTACGGTGGCCTGCGATTCAGAGCCGGTGGGCTGATGGACTTGGTTCAGGGACGGATTGCCGCGCCCAGTTTCCTGGACTCGGGGGGCTTTGTAGAGGTCGAAGATGCCGTGACTTTGCTGGAAAAGTTGAGTTTGTACACCAAAGACGACGAGAAGTTTTGGGATGATGATGGTCTCAACCGGATCGTGGACGACTGGTGGGGTTGCTTCGGCGAGCGGCGGGCAAGGTGGATTGCTTTGCTCATGATGCTGACCTTGCTGCAGAACATGGACATGGCATTTCTCCTGCCCAAGACTTTCGATGCCCTTTTCCACAGCCCGACGGGGACCTGTATCATATCACCGTAGTCCTCTGGGCGGCAAAGACCTCTCTCATCGGTGTTACCACCCAACCGTGAAGAATCTCAAGGAACCCATGGTATAAATGAAGCAAACAACGCGAATCTTCTGTATCTACCGAGAGTCTCTAAGAATAGTCAAATATCCAAGATTCCAGCGGCATGTCACAGGTTTCTGTCTTTCCGTGTCACACCAGAGAGAAGAAGAAACCCAACTCAGTCAAACAAAAACGAAGCCAACCGCTCCCTAGCCTCCTCATCCCCCCACTCCATCAAAACCCTCTCCTTCGCCTCCTCCATCTTGATCAGCACCATCCGCTCCATCCCACCCCTCTCCTCCTCACTCAACAACCCCACCCTCGTCTTCCACAGCTCCTCCCTCGACACCCCCTCCCCCCTCTCCCCAAAGAACCTCTCATCCAAATACCTCCAATAAATCGCATCAAACGCATAACTCTTCCTCGCAGCATAATCCACCCAAAACCGCCCCGTCTCCCAGCTCTGCCGCATATACCCGCTCAGCAGAAAAGCCCCCTCCCCCGGGGCCATCCCCCGCTCCGCCTCCTCCACCGCCGCCAGCCACGTACGTATCCGGCTTTCATAGACACCCGCCCAGTCCTCCAGCCCCTCTTGCCACAGCTCCGGCACCTGCAGCAAAAGCCACCACGGCGGGTCCAGCACGAACTGCGCGGGCGCCGCGTAAGCAAACTCCCAGTCCAGCGCGCCGAGGATGGCGTCGCTGGCGTCGTCGGCGACCAGGATGTTGGCTGGGCGGAAGTCGTCTGCCCAGAGCCGGAAGGCGTTGGGGCCTGAGTTGGGCGGGGCTGGGAGGGTGGCCGTCAGGGTTTTGGACTGGGCTTGGGCGGACCAGTCGTCGTCTGCGAAGCCGAAGGTGGAGAGACGGCCCTGCTTGGCGAGTCGTCGGAAGAGCTGGCGCGCGATGTATTTGGTGCGGCAGTCGTCTGCCGAGGTGACGATGTCGTTGTGCTGGAAGAGGAGGGTGGCGAGGTGGAGGTCTGCGAGCGCGGTGTACCATGTGTTGGTGGTTGGGTAGGTGGTGTGCTTGGCGGGGAGGATGGATAGGGGGATGTTGGACTGGTGGACTAGGGCTTGCATGTTGAGGGTTGTTGGTCGTGTGAGGACGTCGAAGACGCCTGGGCTGGTTTCGAGGAGGGAGCCGATTCGCGGGAAGGTGAACTGGGCTATCTGAAGGAGGAAGCTTCCAAGTTCGCGGTAGACGTCCTTAAGCTTGCTCTCGGGAATGTCGGCTCGCAATACGGGCGTATCGTCGAGGGATTCCCTCGGGGCTGCGAGGACATCGCATAAACTCCGGCGGGACTTGAGGTCTTGCATGACCAGGAATGGCCCAATTTCGGTGTCGACGCCGTAGTTGAGAAGCTTGGGGATGGGGGTCTGGGTGTGTTGGATGAGGAACATAGCCGTCGCGGCCTCGGAAAGCGTCTTCTCTTCTGGAAACAGCGCCTGGTGTGGTAGCGGACAGCGGACGATGACAGGGTCGGAGCAGTCTTCGATGCGTATCGGATAGATGGCGTTGAATCCGCCGAGAACTAAAGGGGGGACTATGGTTGCTGCGCTTCCGAACGACTTGCTAGCGAAGGCTTCGATTTTGCAGCACACCGAGTGCCGCCGGGCTCGCCTCATGTCCTCTTCCCAGACCTCATCGCTCCGCTCCCAAGCAACATCATCAGAATCTTGTCGAGCAGACATGCTGGCGCAGGTGTGGCTGGTGCAAAAGCTCAATGAAGAAAAATAATGAGACCAGATGAAGCGAGAGAAGTTCTGACTAGTCGACGAGTCGAAGAGTTGGTTGGTTGGTTGCCGGGAGTGCCGCTGAAACCGCCAGGGGGTAACCCCATCAACACCAAAAAGGGGTAATCTCTAATCTCTAAAAGGAGCTCTTCACCGTCGCCCACGTCTTGTTGTTAAATACCACGACCTACGCGGCCAACTCGTCCAGGGTAAAGGAGTTCCAGAGGTGGGACGCCTCAGATGACTTGATGCGCGCCAGCCTCGCCTTGCCGCCATCTTGACGTCGATCATCTTGCCCGTGGGCTATTCTGTTAGAAAAATAAGAAAAAGCCAAAAAGCTCACCGACCAGCTCCCCTCACGCGGGGAGCCAGCCGGCTACGAAAACCCTCTCACGAGTTTTGCACCATGTGCCCAAACGGTCCGGCTTACCACTCAGGGACCTGAACCGCGGACCAACAACTGTATGCAGCAGAGACAAGTCTCTTGGCGAGGCTCTTGCTCGGCGCCAGTTGAGAAACGGGCGCTCTTTTTTTTGGGGCTTCCCTCGGAATCGAACCGGCGCGTCGCCGGTTTGATTTGTTTAATTTGAGCGGCCGTGCCGCGGCTCCCCCGCTAGGCTGGCCAGGCTTTTCTTTGCTGGGGGTGATTTTGGGCGTGCGGGAAGTTGTATGTGTACTGTGGTGGTGGAAGGAGGGTTGGTTTGCTGGTCTGGAACACCCGAGGAGAAGTTCTGCTATGCGGGCTGTATTGGATGTACATGTACCTATCTGCCTTGAGTTGGTGCTTGAGATCATCCACCAAACCCAATTTCCATCATTCCCAAGTAGGCAATTCTCACATCACAGCAAGCAGACTGTTGTTATTGGAACAGGACGGCCGATATATTCCACCACCTCCACCCACACTCCCTCTATACAGGCATCTAATTACCCCCCCCAGCATACGGACTATACCTCGCAATCTGCCCAGCAATCTGCTCAGCAAACCACTCAGCCGGCTCAGCACTCAACCTTGCCGTCTCGGCCGTCGTCAAGATGGTCTTGATCCCCACACAGACCTTATCCGAATTACTATACTCCCGCACCCTATTCAGCACCTCGTTCACATCCGCCTGCGACTCGAACGCGCCCGACGCGCCCAGCACGGCGGCCATCTCGCGCGTGTCCTGCACGGCGGGCACGCGGATCTGGCGGTCGAAGGCCGTGGTGATGTCGAGCTGCTCCAGGACGGAGAGCTGCGAGGTGGTGGCCAGGATGAGCAGGCGGTGGCCCTTGGGGGGCGGGGTCTGGAGCAGGGTGAGGAGGGCTTGGACGATGGCGTTGGAGAGGCGCAGGCCGACGGGGTTCCATTCGATTAGGCGCTCGATGTTGTCTGGTGGGTGTTAGTGGTGGGAATGCGAGAAGAGATGAAGGAAAGGGAACGCACCGATGATGAGCATGCTCAGGGGCGACTTGTAGGCGTCGGTAAAGATCTTGTGGAGGTGGTCCTTCTTGGCCAGCTCGTCGCGGAAGCCGACCATGGACGCCGGGGTGATGATCTTGATGAAGGGGTAGTCCGACTTCATGGCGATGTGGGCGGCCATGGCCGTCTTGCCGCTGCCCGGCGGCCCGTGCAGCAGCACGGCGGTGTGCCGCACGCGCTCCTGCTGCCGGACGTTCTCCACGTACAGCATGCCGTCGTTGACGATGGCGTTGATGCTCTGCGAGAAGGGGATAATGCCGTAGGGGATGGCGTCCTCGAGCTCCGAGTCGTCGGCGCCAAAGGCGGGCTTGACCTCGTTCAGGGCGTTGAGGAAGTCTTGGCGGACCACCTTCATGTTGACCACGTCCTCGCTGACGTTGGCCATGGTGCCGACCTTGATGTTGCGCGCAAAGGCGAAGGAGGTGGCCGACTTGACGAGACCGCTCAGCTCGGCACCCGAGAAGTTCTTGGTCAGGGCCGCCAGCTCGGGGAGGTCGACGTCGGTGCCCATGACCTGGTTCTCCTTCATCTTGGCCGTGTGGATCTTGAGAATCTGGGACCGGCCGAACTCGTCGGGCAGTGAGATCTCGATCTGCACCTCCAGACGACCCGGGCGCAGCAGGGCGTCGTCGATCATGTCCTTACGGTTGGTCATTCCAATGAGAAGAATGTTGTTGAGCTGGTCGACACCGTCCAGCTTGGACAGCAGCTGGTTCACAACGCTGTCGCCCACACCGGTGCCGCCGCCGGCACCCGAGCCTCTCTGCTTACATACGGCGTCCAGCTCGTCGAAGATGATAATGTGCAGGCCCGACTCGTCGCCCTTCTCCTTGTACTCCTTCTCGGCGTCGGCGAAGAGCTTGCGGATGTTCTCTTCGCTCTGGCCGACGTACTTGTTCAGGACCTCGGGACCGTTGATGATCTTGGGCTCCCTGGCGTTCAGCATCTTGCCGATCTGGCGGGCGATGAGCGTCTTTCCCGTACCGGGAGGACCGTAGAGCAGCATGCCTTTGACGTGCATGATGCCGAGCTTCTCGATGAGCCCCGGCGGGAAAATGCGCGAGGCGAAGGCGCGACGGAAGATGGTGGAGAACTCGGTGTCCAGACCGCCGATACCCATGTCCTCGAACTTGAAATCGGGGCTGATGATGGCGTTGGCGGCCGGGCGCTTGTTGGAGGCCTTGAGCTTGATGGGGGACTTGGCGTCCTTGTAGAAGCCGATGCTGGCTTGGGTGGTAAGGATGCCGCGAGCGCCCGGGTCGCTGCGTGTTGGGGGCTCGTTGGTCTGCTTCTGCTGCATGGTGAGGTCGATCAGGGTCACCGTCTTGACCGTGATGGCGAGCGGCACGTTCTGGATATCCAGGAGCAACCTCTGGCCGGGCGAGAAGACCTGGTTCTGGAAGCTCTTTGTGAAGATGGCGGCCAGCTCGTCCTGGTCGTAGGTGGCGTCCACAATCTTCCTGGCGGACGCAAAGCCGATCTCGACGTCCATAGAGCCGATGTATGCGGGGCCTCCCTGGGCAAAGGGGTCGAAGAGCTCGCCGGCCAGCTCGTCCATCATGCCGATGCTGCACCAGGTGCGCTGGGGGTCTGACAGGCTGATGCAGCCGTCGGGGAAGCCGGGGGTCGGGCGTGCCGTCACGACATAGTCGCCGCGGAGCTGGTTGCCGGTTAGGCGGATGTACAGGTCGGAGCCGTCGCGGCTCGGGGGGAAGTCGTTGGGCGAAACGGCGCAGCTGGTGGTAGTCCAAGGTTAGCTCCAGCTCGGAACCGATAATCAACCAAGCCGTACACTCACAGATTCCCAAAAATGTACTGCGACTGCAGCGTCTTGTCCTCAACCTTTGCGATCCTGAGCCGCACCTGTCGGCTCCTCGGCTGCGCCTGGTATGAACCCGGGCCATCGGCATATCCGCCGCCATAGCTTTCTTTTCCGTAGCCATCACCGCCGTAACCCCCGCCGGGAGGGTTCTGCTGTCGTGGGGGCATGGGCGAGCGCGGAGAAGGGGCGCCGTATCCGGCGGGCGAGGGCGCATAACCCCCGGTGTCGCCTCCGGGTGGGCGTTGCTGAACATTACGTCCTGGCAGGCCGGGACCGCCCCCGCGAGCGGCTGGCTTGCTGAAGAGGTTGTTGCGCAGATCCATGACGGGCTGCGAGTTGGGAGAAGAGCGGCGGTGATCGGAAAGAGAGGACGGTTCGTGTGTTCGTAAGGTTGGGGTGGTTCGTGTGGTCGTGGGTTCGTCTCGTCAGCCTGGCCAGCGGCAGAGGTGGAGGGAGGCGCAGGCAAAAGGTGGGGTGTTGCGTGGGTGTTGTTTGGGTGTTGCTTGGGTGTTGAGGTGGTGTCGCTTCCGAGACGTGGCCTTTGGACGTCGAGTCCTGGCTTTGTTCGTCTATTCGTGTTTGAGGGGTTGTCTATGATACCCAGACCGAGCTTTGAAAGACCAACAAGCAGAAAGTCTATTGTGAGGTGTTGCTGGCAAGATGGTTCGTTCCAGGCTGGGATCTGCTGGGATGTTGGCACAGGCCGGGTTTCAGAGCAGTGCCCCGCGACTGGACAGGGAATGGTGGCAAACACTCAGGGGACAGCTCCATTTACTGTAGCCCCACTTCGAAACCCTGCCACCCCCAAGCACTTCGCAGTGGGTGGGCCTGGCTCTCAGCGTTGACCATCAAGGTGCATCAGTGCATCTCATCTTCTCCGGGTCTCTTCGACTCGACCATCGAGCACCGCCATCACCATGCCTCTGTAAGTCCAACACACTCACATTTCCAATTTTACATTATCGCTGACACATCAACAAGCCACCTCCTCGGCAAAAAATCATGGAACGTCTACAACCCCGCCAACATCGCCCGCGTGCGCCGCGACGAAGCCGCCGCCGAGGCCCGCGAACACGCCGAGGAGCAGCGCATGCAGGAGATCGACGCCGCCCGCCGCCTGGCTATCCTGCGCGGCGAGATCCCGCCTCCCCTCGAGGACCAAGAGCCACCAGAAGAAGAACCCCGCCACCGCAGCCATGACGACCAACCCGCCCACGGCAGCACTACCACCACCACCCGCAAGCGCAAACGCCCCGGCGAAGACGACACCGACTTCGAGATGCGCCTCGCCCGCGAACGCGCCTCGACCGGCGCCCACGCCACGCGCCAGCTAGCCGCCACCGTCAAGCCCCCGTCTCACTCGACCGCCCCTGCGTCCCTAGTCGACAGCACCGGCCACATCACGCTATTCGCCGAACCCGAAACCAACCGCCGGCCCCGCGAGGGCAACGCCGAAGCCGCGCGGGACGCGGCGCGCAAGGAGCGCGAGCTAAAAGATCAGTACCAAATGCGGCTGGTCAACGCTGCAGGGAGAGACGGGCAGGGCTTGACGGACGGCGGGCCGTGGTATGCCGCGTCCGGCTCCGCTTCAGCCGGGCAGCAGCAGCAGGAGGAGGTGCCTGGGAAGGATGTGTGGGGGCGGGAGGATCCCGGGAGGAAAGATCGGCAGGCGGCGAGGTTGGGGGCGAGTGATCCGCTTGGGATGATGAAGAGGGGGGCGAGGATGGTGAGGGAGTTGGAGAGGGAGAGGAGGAGGGAGGGGGAGGAGAGGGAGAGGGAGATGAGGGGGTTGGAGAGGGAGGAGAGGAGGAGGGAGAGGAAGAGGAGGAGGGAGGAGGACGGGGATAGGTCTGGCCGGGACCGCGAAGGCACGCGGAGGGATCGGAGTGCAGAGCGGAGCAGGCATCGCAGGAGCAGGAGGGACAGCCCGGATAGAGATGGCAGCGCGAAACAAAGGGACCGCCCGCGCCGGGATCACCAAGATAGGCACAGGCACCGAAGCCAGGAACGAGAAAGGCGGCGAGATGACGAAGGCGAGAGACGGCCTCACAGGGACGATGGCAAAGGCAGCGACAGAGACAGAGAGAGACGCCCTCACAGGGATGCTGGCCGAGACCGAGACAGAGACAAAGACAGACAGACATAGACCCAAACAACCCACCCAACGATACCCACCCCTCACCTCTCCTTCCACGGCAACTCAATCTTAACCTCCCTCATCTCCTTCTCAACCAACTCCCCGAGCCTCCCCTTCCCCTTACAAACCCTCCCCAACTCCTCCAACACCTCCTTGACCAACCCCTCACTCCCACCCTCCTTCCGATCACTATACACATCCAACCCCTCGGCCGAAAAAACCGTCGGCGCAAACCACGTCACAACCCACCTCTCCACCCCTCCCTCCCCAGGAACCTCCCTCTCCCCCCACCCAAGCACCTCCCAATGACTCCCCACAAAAAACAACACCCCGCTCCCCCGCCAGTCCCAAGCACCCGTGTCCCCCGCGGAAGAGGCCGTGTCGGTGCCGGCGATGCGCTTGAGGCGGCCCGCGCCCGAGAGGGCTTCGTACTCGACCAGGTCGGAGGCGCGGTCCCGCGGTGGCGTGGAGGTGGAGGCGGGCAGCGGGCCGTAGGTGATGCGCACGTTACGGGCGGTGCGCCACATTGTGAGGGTTGAGTGGGTTACGGACCAGGTGCGGTGGAGGAAGGGGAGGGGGGGAGGGGGGAAGGTTGAGGGGGTTGGTGAGGGGGGGGTGGTGGTGGTGTATTTGGAGGGAAGGCGGATGTTGATTGTTGGTGGCATGGTGAATGAGTATAGTCTTGATCGTTGATGTGTGGCTTGTGAGTTGGCGGTTGTTGGTTGTCGGTGTGAGATGGACGAGGAAAGTCAGAGGTGAGAGAGGTGGGAGGTGATGATGAATGAGAAGGGAGAGAGGAGATGGCAGTCGTGGAATGACAGGGGTCGGTTCCAGGTTCCAGCCTTCCAAGTTCCAGCCTTTCAGGTGCCTGCTTTGCAGCCCGTGCGTGGCCAAAGCACAGTGCAGATCTTCTCAGATTTCCACTCTTGGGATTCTAGATTCGATTTGTTTACCTCGTCACATCAACTTGCTCGGTCCAGACAAGAAAGTTGGATTGTGACGGCCTAAGCCAATCACATGACTCAATGAATCTGCCGCTCAAATCACATAGTTTCTTCTGCTCGGCGCCACCAATTCCCGTCACCTGCATCGCATCTCGCCGTCGAAACTGAGAAGTGACAGACGCAACTGGCCGCATCCTGCAGAGGGACTGCATACAGTGCGGCCTGCCCCTGTCCATTTCCGTCGTCTCGTCCCGTCCATGGAGTTGCGGCTCCAGCTTCAATTTAGCGAGCCCCACAAGGCTGAGGACGACAGACACTTCCATTGTTTGTGGACTGCATTTGAAGACCTGGAAATGTTTGACTGAGCCATCCAATAACTTAATTATCCAGCCCGGCCGCAAACGGACAATCCAACAAAGACCAGCATTCCGTCGAGCCGCCATCCAATTCTCATATTTCTCATCCAATCGCTCATCAACCATTCGCTCATCAACCGTCCGCTCACTCGCCAGATCTCATCAACGAACGCTCTGACCTTTCATCTCGCAACATCACTTCATCATCACATCTGCAATGGCCAACCCGAACCTAGACGAGATCGACCTCTCAGACGAGGGCCACGACGACGGCTCCAACTCCCAAGATGACGCCGCCGCTATGGCCGCCGCCATGGGCTTCTCCAGCTTTGGCACCCAACCCGAGTCACGCCCGGCCAAAAAGCGCCGCTACAACCCGCAGTCCGACAACGCCTTCGTCGCAACACCAACCCCAACAGCCACCGCCCAAGACGGCGACAACAACAATGACGACGACGACTTCGTCCTCGACACAACAGCCGACCTAACCAGCCCGGCCACTCCAACCCCCACAACCCAAAAACAACCCAGCCTCTCCCTCCCCGCCCGCCCACCCCACCCCGG